>Ga0247763_1000084_pt1 | contig 43465 bp, 46 predicted proteins | sample UWRJL141409B4_FD_179926 | JGI IMG/M metagenome (GOLD analysis project Ga0247763, IMG submission 179926) | Plant litter microbial communities from Arlington Agricultural Research Station in Wisconsin, United States - UWRJ-L141-409B-4 | ecosystem: Environmental > Terrestrial > Plant litter >... | reverse complement strand
CCAAGTTTGATGCCATGCTGACTGTTTTTTGGGAAGATGCTTACCTTTCTCGCGGCGGGTCACGAAACGACAGCAGGTGCCATGATTTGGGCAACCTATGTTCTTTCTACTCACAACGACGTCCAAACCAAGCTACGGAGCGAGATAATGGGGGCGGTCAACGAAAGTGGTCTCTCTGGGGTCACGTGGGAGAAGATTGACCGTTTGCGTTATCTCAACAATTTTGTAAAGGAGACTCTTAGACTATTTTGTCCTCGTAAGCAAAACCCTGGAGGAAGATATATCCTCCATACTATATATGCTGACGACAATTACATCATCACCCAACAAACAGCCCTCAACAGCTATCGTCAAGCCATTACAGACCTGTAAGTGAAGCTGACTCGACGTTTTTTTTTCCTTTTTCCCACTACGTACGTACCTGCCTAGGTACTGACAATACACGTACAGAAACATCTGCGGCACTCACGTCCCCAAAGGCACCATCCTCTACTGGAACATGACGCTACCGAACCGATCCAAAGCATCCTGGGGCGAGAACGCCCTCGAGTTTGTTCCCGAGCGATGGGACACGATGCAAGGCGATGGCATCAGCCCGTATGCCTTTCAGGCATTTTCCAGCGGGCCGCGCTTCTGTATCGGCAAGAATTTCGGTCTTTTGGAAATCAAGACGTTTTTGGTTGAAATGGTGTCTCGATTCCGCTTCATTCCCGGTCCCGAAATTGAGGCTCTAAAAGGACAGCATCCACCGTATCAGAGTCCCTCGCTGACGCTGCTGCCAAAGGGAGGCATGTGGGTGAAGTTGGAGAAGATTTAACTTATATATATATATATGTATGTATGTATGTATGTATGGAACCTCTCTATAATTGGATTTTGAATTTTGCATTCTGGATTTTGGATTATTTGGATTATTCTTGGACGCAGGGTCAGTCTGGCCTTGAGAACAACCACTATGTTTGCGTAGGGACTTTTCCTAACCTAGGGTTGGTCCCTTAATGAGATTTTTGCTTTCAGACGCCTGTACATTACATTACATTACATTACACCACCTACTTACTCTACCTACTCCACTATCTCTTTTGTGTCCCTTTACATGTACACATATACTCCCCCCTCTCCCGCCTCCATCTCCGGTCAGTTCAGTTTCAATATCAACACCAACATCAACACCTTGGGGGAGTATTTCGTAGTCGATCCATGCAGGGATTCACCCGGCACTTCAAGCATAATATTCAGTCCTCAGGAATTGACAGGGGCAGAGCACATAATACTCCGTTGAAAAAAAACTGTTCTCCCAAAAGTTGCTTTCGAGTTTCGAGTTTCGACTTGCATTACAGGACGGGGCGGGCCAGGTACATATGCATACGCATATAAAAGAGTTTGCGGGCCGTGACCCTTAACAGCGGCGAGTTTGGCGAGGCTGAGACCCATGCCAGAGAATCAGCCCGTGATTGGGTGGTGAGTTGATCAAGATGGAGATGCTCAATGACTTACCGAACCAGACCGAGTCGGCAGGGAGATCATGAAACTGCTGTTTGGGGGCTTCCATAGCAGTGATACTGATGGGGAATAAAGCGCAAAGGATTAATGCCGAACGTTTAGATGATTGTTGATATCATTCAAGTCTACTTCTCAGTGCACCTTCAACCCCAGCCTTTATATCTTTACCAACACCTCGACAAACTCGGATAACCCCCAGGGGATTTATCCCAAACACCATGTCTGTCTATCCATCACAGCGGCCGCTCCGTCCGGATCGCGGCTACTTCTGCTCACACTTTCTGGTTTCCTGGCACCTATCTCCGCCGCTCCGGATGCCATGTATATACGAATACCCACCCAGTGTCGGTCGGCTACCAAGCTCTCTTATCACTAACGGTGCTACCACGACAATGAGTAATTCACGCACCGACACGAGAAGATCACATCTCCACATACCTCAATTATTCTCAACACCGCTCCAGTCTCTTTGCTATAACTGGCGAACTCGGATCCTCAACGGCATGTATTCGCTCTTCCGTTCTTCCCATCGAACGCAACTCATACTCATCGTCCCTTAATTCTACCTCCACACCCACGTGCGTCTCAAGCTCCTTCTTCGGCGTATCCAACCACTCATGGCTGCCCTAGTTCGAGCGTGGACCCTTGTGCAACGAAAAGCAGACAAACCCAGCGTGGATGATGGCAGGAATGCATCCGCAGATCCAGAGGATGATGTTGAGCCAAAAGTGGCCGCGACAGCCGCACTTGAGGAAGACGGCGAACGGAGGGACGAAGATGGCGAGAAGGAAGAGGGCAAAGTCGGAGGATGGGTCATGCCTGTGGCGGGCCATTTTTGCTGTCGTTGATTAGGCAAGGTAGGTTGGTATGTTAGAAGGTTGTGATGATGCAGGGGAGATTCGTATGTTTGAGATCGAGGTGATTGTACGGTTTTGCTGTTTGTAGGTAGCGATGGCTGAAAAACCAATCTTCAAGGCCAAAAGATGTTTGATGAGGATGCTGTACGTTCTAGGAATGGAGATGAAAGGTGGAAGAAGGAAACGGGCAGCAGACAAATATGTTTGGCTTGAGAGCCCAACTGGAGGCGGAGGAAGCTGCGATAGAAGCCAGCCAACATTAATGGTTGGCGCGAACCACCTGCTCCCTGGGCCTGAACGCAGGTGAGGCTGCCGAGACCGCAGCAGAAGCTCCTGCTGTTTGATTGCGCATCAAGTCCAGTGGCTGAGGCATGTCACCCAAAACACAGGGATGTGTTCGCCCAGGCCTCACATGAAGTCGCTCCGACGGCGTCGCTCACACAGTGGTCTTTCCTGTGAAAAAAATGGTCTGAAATTTTCGACCTTTTTTCCGCTGGTATCCGAGACCAAACGAACTCAGCGCTCTGCCATCACATGCAGTGACGGCTCTGCTGGCTGGTCTCAAGTCTCTAGAGCACAAGTCTATTTTACAATACCGGGCCGTGATGTAGCCGCGCCGTAACAAACGCCTGGTCTTGTCCCGTCCCATGCCGCCTTCCCATGCATACTTTTTACACAAAAGAACAACGCTAGCCAGGTCGTAGGTACATGTATGCGGTAATATACCATGTGCTGCATGTGTGTGGGCTTATTTCTTCTCTTCCTTGTTTGCCTCTGTCTTGGTCGGCGCATCCTCTGACTTGGCATCCGCCTTCTCAGCAGCCTCCGCCTTCTCAGCAGCCTCCGCCTTCTCAGCAGCCTCCGCCTTCTCGGCAGTTCGGCCTTGACGGTACTTGCCCATCTTCTCGCTCAGATAACGCCACGTCTTGCTGAGCCCGCTAGTAAGAGGCCCCTTCAATGACTGCGTCGTCGCCGGCCAGCTGATAGTCTGCTTGATGACTGTCCTGATGTACTTGCGGAGCTCCGCTGGGTCGTCCTGGGCGATGCGGCGCTCGAAACCGCCACCCTCGCGACGCTTGAACGCAACGGAGTCCTCGTCCCTATTCTCGGCCATCATCTTGTCGAAGTCCAGCTGAGGGATGGCAAATTTCTTCTGGTACTGGAAGTATAGCTTGGCTCGAAAGGCCTTGGGTAGGCGCCGAACCATGTTTCCTCTCTTGATGGGGTCCATATCTTGGATCAGCTTCAGGTTTGAATCGTTCCACACCCATTCGGGGTCGCTGCAGGCAGGGTCGTTGAAGTCCACGTTGGGAAGTGTGTCAATCAGCGGAAGGTACAACCGCCGGAAGTTGGTCATGTTGTTACCGACAATGTTCTTTACTTTGCTCGGATTTTCGGTAGGCAGTGCCATGCGCGGGTCGCCAAGGTAGCTGATTCCGGCGATGGTACCATACAATTCCTCCTCGGTGAATTCGGGCGGGAGCAGCAAGAGGGCTGTGCGGAGAGCCGAGAGAAGGTTCATCTGGTTCGCGAGGCGGATTTTGGCGTCATCTCGCAGGATCTTGACTGGTTTCTGGAGTCGACCAGCGAGGTAGAGTGTGTCCCACTCGGTCAAATCTTTTTCCAGCGTGCTCAGCTGGACCACTCCGTACTTGATGAGAATCCCGTTGACAACGATATAAGGGTTGAAGTAGACCCCGGCGCCCCACTTGTCTTGGACGTAGGAGACAGCGCCTGATCCGATACTCGCAAGGGCTGAGTAGTGGTCCCGGTGCTGTTTCATGTTGAGCGAGTGCCAATGCTGTGTATGAGTGACGCCAAAAATGAAGTCGATCATCTTGGGCGTGCCGTCCTGCGCTCTCTGAATCGCGGGCGGCGCCTTGGGATGGATGGCGCGGATCTCGTCTGCTGTCGCAACACGGTTGGACTTGGACTGCGGAAAGACGCCGGATCCGTAGGCAAAAGCATATCGAATTGGTGCCCTGAATTGCCACGGTATCTGCTTCAATACTTCCTTAAACTCGGCATCGAAGGGAATGTGCTGGTTGACTCCGAAGTTGGGATGGGGTAGGTCTTTGAACGTCTCGACCTTGAGGTTGGGATTGAACTCCCAGTCTTTGATGTCCTCCGTCGCCGAGGATATGGTCGAAGAGGAGCTTGATGCTTCGCTTGCGACAGCTGTAGCTGACTTGGTATCATTCTTTGCAATGTCGGTGGCCGAGTCAGCGGCGGCATCGTGTCGGGCGCTTTCTTGGGCCTCCTTCGTCGCGGCGGGATCGGGATTAGACTCGCGGCCAGTTGCGAATGACCTGCTGTGCGGGAAGACGGAATTGGAGCGCGGTCGGGACTGGAGAAGAGGGCTCAATCGAGCTGTTGAGGGTTGGGGCCGAGGCGCAAGGCAACCCTGGGGATTGGTTAGCTTGATGACGTCCGTCGCATTTGCAAGCCAAGGCGTAACGGCTACTTACCCTCAGCCCCAGAGGGATGCGGCCCCGAAGCATTGCGATGACTCTCGAGCTGGACACTTCTGGAGTTTTTGGCTTGAGGTGGAAGTAGTCCTGAGAATAGTTGCCGCGTTAGAACCTGCAGACAATGGCTTCAGCGCTTCATAGAAGAAAGAAGCCAAGGTCGGAAGAGCTTGCTTGCTGTCACAAGGAAGCTCACGCCGCTAAATTGCTCCACGCGGGAAGGCCTGCCCTGGCTAGGCGGGCCATGACCCACAGACCGCCATGCGCCCGACGGGCTGGGCTGCATCCAGCCATCAAATGTCGTGGGCTGCCCTGGAAGCGGGGCGTTTGACTGGCCCCGCGTCCAGACTTGAGAGGGTGCGACTTGCGAGAACAAGCATCTCAATCCACGGTTCAGGTGCGGTTATGGCCGGTTCGGAAGCTCCCAGCTGCTCCCCACATAGCAAAGTGAGAGCTTGGAACAAATATGCTAATGTGGAACCAGATGAATGGATAGGTGTGACTGGATGAGAACAAAGAGTTAAGATCTGTAGTTTCGGCAGTAAGTGAGAAAAGAACAAGCGCACGTAGACGAATACTTCACAAATTTGTGAATTGTTTATACTAGACACACCCAGACTGCCATGATCATCAACTTTTGCTGGTTTTCCCTGTTATCCAGCAACCAGGCTCGCCGCGTTTCACAGGCCTCAGTGTAGTAGCGTAGTGGCGGGCTTCCGCTGTGGCCCACTTTGCCACCAGTCCAATCACCGCGCGTGTTGTCTTGGCCAAAACTTCGGTGTCGAGATGCCGCGGCCTCGAAGTAACAGCAGCGATCTTGGGAACCTGATAAAACCCCATCCGAGCCCCAAGATGCGCTCCCACACGCCCCAAGGCGACCCCCCCGGGTCTGCAAGGCGCACAGCCGGTATGGGAAGCTCGCAGTTTCGGGCGAGCATTGGCAGTGGTCTGTCGCGGCCGAACACGTCGCTGCGAGATTCAAGGGTGAGTCGCGTCCCGGCACGTCAATATCTCCATTGACAAACTGACGTTCTCGCGAGAGCAGATATCCAGCTTCCGCGCATCAACTCAGCCGTCCTACAATTTTCTCACTGGGGAATCGTCGACAACGCCGACCGGAATGACCCGTCCAAGTTCCAGGCAAGGGCAGCAGACAGGCCCATCGCCGCCGCGAGGGCGTGCCTCGACTCTGGCTGCGAGCTATAGTAGAGAAAGTAGCAAGGAGAACCACGCGCCACCTGATGCCGAAGAATACGAGACCCAGCGACGCCGCATCGAGGAGCTCAAAGCCGAGGTTGGGACACTGAGATACCAGATCAACAGCTTCGAACAAGAGAAGGAGCTCACGCGCCTGCAAACCGAGAACGAGATGCGAGACACTAAGAGACGCGCCGAGGATGACTTTAAAGCCAAACAGGCTGCCGACAGCGAGAAACAAAAGGCGTTGCGACAAGTTGAAGCCCTGCAGGCTGAAATTGAGGCTCTGCGGGCTGAAAAGGAAGTCCAGAAACGCGACTTGGAGTCGAAAGCCAGGGAGGCACAAGAAGAGTCAAGGTTACTGCAAGAACAGCTAGAGGACTTGAGTTCTGCGAGGGATGAGGCGGCACGCGTGGCCGAGCGCGAGATTAACGATCTCAAAACTCGGATGGCGGCGTTGCAGAGGGCTGCACTTAAACTCGAAGAGGAGAGCAGAACACGGGAGGAAATCTTGGAGAGAACGCAAACGTTGTTGGCAGAACGGGACGAGACGATAGGACGGCTCGAGGCTGACGTGCTGCGACTTAAGGCTCAAACCGGAGACGCGGAAACGATCGCTGTGATCAGGAGGGAACTCTCGGACCAGGTGACACACATTCGGACGCTGGAGGCTAAGAACCGCGAGCAAATGATTGAGTTGAAGCACTTGCGCCAGATTCACAAGGCCGTAGAAGTAGTTGAAGAAGAGAAGCGATCTCTTCAACGACGGCTGGAGGCAGCTGGCGCTGTCGAGGCCGAATTGGTCGAGGAGCGAACACAGCGTTTGAGGCTGCAAGATGAGCGGCGTGCTTGGACAGCATATCTGCAAACCGAGTCTGCTGCCGGCGAGTTTGAATCTCCCGAGGCGATGGCGAGAGCTCTGATTGCTGAACGTCTCAACTCTGCGTCACTGCTGGAGAAGCTGGGGGCACTGGAACCCGAGATTACCGACAGAGACAACATCATCAACTCCCTTGGTGAGGAGATAAACAAACTGCACATCCAGATGGAACAGCTCAAGGTTGCTGGTGTCTCGCCGACAGGCGGCGACAAGGTCCGCGCACGACTAGACCGACAACGTGCTCTCGCCGTGAAGGAGGTGGAGTATCTTCGGGCACAGCTGAAGACGTTTGAGCTGGAGGATCTGACGCTACAGCCCGATAGCGTTGATGAGGCAAAGGCCAAGCGTATCCAGGAACTGGAGGACCTCGTGGACCAATTCAAGACGGAGGTCAGCACGCTCCACGCCGAGCTCACTTCTCTCGAATCCGCGTCTGCAAGTCCTGCGCAGCCCGTTGTCGGCTCTAAACGTCCTCGAGAAGGAGACGCATCAGCTGAGTCAGAACAGCTGGGCCAGCTGGCGAGGAAGAACCGGAAACTCCAGTCTGAGCTGGCCGAAGTACAAACAGCTCACCGCCTGCTTCAAAAAGAGCACGAAGTCGCCTCTGAACAACTTGCCGCCGTCAAGGAGCAGCTCAAGACACGGGTGTTGGCCTTGCGGTCCAATCCTACCTCCGACTACGAGGCAGTCAAGGTCGAAACCCTCAAGTCTCTCCGCCTGGAGAACGCCGAACTCCTCGCCCACATCCAGCGCCAGCCGACGCTGTTCGCCACCGTCCCAGCCTCTCAGCTCGCGGCCGCCCAGCGCGAAATCGCCGAGGCCCGCGCCGAAACGGCTTCCTCCCAAAAATCTGCCCGACGCCTCAAGGAGGTCTGGGCCTCCAAGTCCGCCGAGTTTAAGGAAGCCGTCTTCAGCACCCTCGGTTGGACCGTTACCTTCATCCCCGGCGGTAAAATGCGAGTCGAAAGCGTATACTACCCCTCTCACACAGATGAGCACGAGAACTCCATTGTCTTTGACGGCGAAAAAGGAACTATGAAGGTTGGCGGCGGTCCGCGGAGCGCGTTCGCCACGCGCATCGGAGACAACATCCAGTTCTGGGTGCGGGAGCGCGGCTGCGTGCCGTGCTTTTTGGCAGCGCTGACGCTGGAGTTTTATGAGGAGCATACGAGGGCTGTGTCAGCGGGGTGACATCTCCTTAAAGCATCTGAGGAAAACAGCGGAGTTAATGGCGAATATCGGCGTCTTAGGCATTGAGTGTTGATAGGTCAACTGTATGCTGACGTGGAGAGCGGTTGAGTTGGTATTTACAAGATGCCACGACAGACTAGAGTAAAACAAAACCAGACGTGATCAACAACCTGTCATTCTCAGTTGTCTAAACTGTAGATATACATACAGCAATACCTAACCATAGGGAGTATGTGCAATATGCTTCGCTTGACTTCCTTTTTGCCTCAGTCTCAAAAAATCTTTCTCAAGATGTTATCTCCAAATTCCTCGATTGACATACCAATCAAAGGCTGATCTATCCATCACTTCCAGCTCACAACACGAAAATAAAAGCAGACGACACAAAAGGAATTTTCAGCCCAGGATATAGGCGCCGACATGGGACATACCCGTCCGACGAGAAACAAAACCAATCACCAAAATCTCTCCCTCACTTTCCCTCGTACTTCCCGCTTACCAACCTCCGTACCAGCGGGACTTCAACCCATGTCCTGCTGTCCTTGATGGTTGCCGGGGATAACGGCCCCTTATCGTCGGCAAATGGATCTTCTTCCTCCTCTTCGCCGTCTCCGGTACCCTCGTCCTTAACTTTCTCTTTCCCTTTAGACTCGGCCAACCTTGAGACAGAGATCCCGCTTGCTTGAGCCGTTATGGGCTCCTCCTGATTGGCGGCGGCGGTAGGGATGTAGTCCCAGCGCACCTCGATATGTCCTGGCTGAGGCTCGGCATTCTGCTCGCCAATCACACGGCAGATGAGCCTCGACCAGTCATCAGTGAGCGTAATATCGCCGAGACGCCAATACACGATGTGCTTATCCTTGAGATGTGTGCCGGAAGGCTTCGTCTGCACACCGCTCGCCCTAGCTCCTTCGTAGGTAGCGACGAAGACAACATTCGAGAGTGTCACTGGTCGGGGAACGCTAAATTCGGGATTCAGTTTGTACTGAAGCAGCAGTCCGAGCTTGTCGGCCTGTGGTTTCCAGACAGGATGAACGACCACGGGGCAGTGAGAGGAAAGAGTGAGTTCGTTCTCCGCGTGTACTCTGTAAGTGAAAGCAGGGGAGGTCACTGAGAGGTGCGAGACATCAACTGTAAACTCGTCTGGGGAGATAGTGTTGCTAACGAAGACTCGGTTTGGCCCAATGGAATCTAATCGCGGGAAGTTGTTTAGGCGGATCGTCTCGTGATCTATCTGGGATTAGCTTTTTGCAGATGCAACGCGAAGTGTACCTACCGGAAGGAGAGCCAGGATTAGGGGTATAGGAAAGGGCGATCTCGCCCTGGATCTTGGTTGACTTCACCGCACCATCCTCAAAGAGGGCTGACACAGTCTCGATAATGGACGCGTGCAAGCCTGGCCTATAGCCCGGCCCGTGCATATCCGGATGCCTGAGGCGCGCAATCCCGCTATAAGCCGAAGCGCCGCCCACCGAGGTACCCGATCTGATAGATTGGGTATCAGATGCATGGCTTGTCTCGGAGGCAAATGTAGGGCCTTGTGTAATCTTTGGTGTAACAGTGGTCGGGGGTAACGAGGGTGATGGCGGGAACGGATTCTCCACAGAATTTTCGGGCACGGGCAGGGAAGCAGGCATGTAGACAGTGTTTCTCACATCCCTCCTGCCCCGCACCGTGCCCGACTTCCGGTTTGGCATTCCCATGCCCATGTGTGTGAGAGCGTTGGCAACATTGGAGAGAGCAGCCTGCTTCGCATCCTGGTCTTCTTCCGCTATCGGCTCCTTCTGAATGCTGAGTTTGAAGATTTGGTCGACTTCGTCAGCTGCCTCTCGCTGAGCTTGCGCGATTGGGTCGTTCGTTGCGACGGGGATGGTGAAACCCTCAGCATCCTTGGCCGGTTCTGCTGGTTGAGTTGACGGAGGGGCTTGAGTGGGTGCGTCAAAGAGATCTTCCGCGGTACCGTTGAGAATGCTAGAGGAAGGCTGGGGTGGCGCGGATGGCGTGCCTTGCTCTCCGCCCGTCACTCCGTTCGTCCCTTCGTGTGGCGTTTTGAGGGGCTCCTTCGCTACTATCGGGGTCTCTGGACTGGTAGGGCTCTCAACAAGCGACGATAGCCTGTTCTGGGAATCGGTCAGGTTGTGGGACGAAGCACGTGGTGACAAGGAGTTGCCGTGGCTGCTGCCAAGGTTCCTCGTAAATGAACCCAGGCTCTTGGGAGGCGATATGGGGCTAAACCCGCCGTGAATACTTTGTCGTCTGCGCCCTAGCATTGTGCCGATGCGACTACGCAGTCTTGATTCTATGCGTGCGTTAGGAAGAGCCCTGCTCCCCGAGGTTTCCGGACCTACCTGGGTGCCCATCTCTGTGGACCGAATGGTCGCTAACCACGTCATCATCATGTCCGGAGGTGCTCGGGGGCGCCAGATTCGAGCTAGCCACGACGCTCGACTGCCGCGTCATGGTTTTTCTCTCGACCTTTGGCTTGCCAGCAGTAGTCTTGTGGACAAAATTTTGGATTTCCTGCTCGGTGCTGACTTCCAACATGGTGTTTAGCACATCTTCGGCGGTCGCCTGCGTCCGTGTTGCCTGGTCGACCTCGTGCGTCTCGAATTGGGTAAGGACGTCGCGCAGGTGGTTGATGCGCTGCTCATCGATGGCTTGGAGGGTCTCGAAGATGAATGGCGCCTGTGATTCCCACTGCGAAGTGGCTGCATCGAGACGGGATGCGGCTAGATCAACTTTGTGCGAATTGGCTTTGCCGCCCTTTCTTGTTAGCTTCTCTGACTTTTCCACGGCGTCGTCGAGTTCCTTGGCCATAGCTATCAGGTTTGCGCTTATGGTCTGCATATTTTGCATTTCCTTCTTGGCGTGGAACGAGCGAAGGGATGCCTCGACGTCCTTCTCGATGCGCTGGGCGAAGAGCTGGTGGGATGCTGCGATGGCGTCGGTCGACTGGAGGATCTTGTCCCATGGTGATTGGAAGACTCTGCAGACAGGTCCGTCAGCGCCGGGTTGGGAGCAGCTGGAGAGAATATCACAAACCCGAGCTCGGATGCGGAATTGGGAACCTTGAAGACGAGCAGCTTCCGCAAGCCATTGACGTATTGTTCTTCGACCCTCCTGCGTTCCTGCGACATCTTCAGCTTCCATCTCGGCGGCTACGCCCGGGATTGGGCGGCGGCGTCGGATCGTACCTGGAGCCAATCGGCAATTTCTTGATTAACTTTGGAGATGCGCTTGATCCGGTCTGAGAGTGCTTGAACGGCCTGGCTTGGCTGCAGGTTTGCCTGGGTCGCCGAACATAATTTACAGTTAGTGTCAGGGAGGGCCAGAGGGCACAGAACTCGCGGGAGCCTACCAGCATGGCCGGATATTCGGATCGCGAGAGGTCGTCCATGGTCAGTCTCGATCGCTGCAGCGTCGGGCGCAATTACATAGGGCAATGAAGCAAAGAGCGAGCGGCGGCAGAATCAACGCATAACACTTAGGAAACGGAAAAAGCAATACAAGGAAACGAGAGATGCGAGTGTTGCGGCCGCGGCGCGATGCACGTCTTGCGAGTATGGAATATTGATTTTGCGATGGCACGGCTGGAGAGACGGCTGGGTGCTGAACACCTTTGGCTTGGCGGCCGCATTGATGTCACGGGGATGGAGCCATGTCTGTGGAGCTCGCGGAGTCCAAGCTTTTGCCGGCAGAACGGACGAATCGCTGCTGGCCGGCCCGTCACCAAAATCACCAGCCGTGCAAATCAATCAGAGAAGCGGCGCTTCAAGCGGTCCTGCACATCACTTTGGAGTTACCTCTCTGTAATCACTCGCAGCTTTCTCCTCCGACAAACAGGGCAATGTCAGACCACAGGGACTGGCGTGGCTCATTGACAGCTTCCGAGCGGTATGACAACATCCAGCGCATGTGAGTACCTGTCCATCCCTGAGAGAGCAGAGACACTGATTGCTTAGCGGAACAAAGGCGGCTGGGCTCAAAATCTCCGCATTTGAGATTGAGAACCATGCTTACAAGACTTCAGCGAGCCGGGTTAGTAAATATCCACCGTTTCATTTTACTCTGAAATATTCTATTTTGTTCTCTTTTCATTCCCCACCTTTTTTCTCTATGTGGAATCGATCGGTATTGACTTTCGCTCAAGGAAGCGTATGATGCGGCGTGTACGGTGACGGAATCTTCCTCGCCCCAGTCCCGGGAAGGTCCGGGCTGTTTACCCCCGGACCCGACCCCGGAATCAGGCGGCCCGCCTGGAACCCGGATCGGCCCGTACAAAGACTGCCACTACGTGGCAAGCGGCCTCACGGCCGAGGTGTACCGTTGCAGTGACCGCGCTCTTAAGGTCATTGTAGAGACCCGGGATATTGAACCCCACAACCCCGGTCGGGAAGCCAAGATCCTGGGCTTGCTCCAGAAACCATGCATTCCCCTGCTTGAAACCTTCTGGGATCATCAGCAAAGATTCGTCCTGGCTTTCCCCTATATGCCCTTGACTTTAGCCAACCTCCTTGATCGCGGCTCGCCTCTGCCGTACTCTCTCGTGCGCACGTTGTTCACTGACATTTTCACCGCTCTCAAGCAAATCCATGCCCAGGGCATCATTCACCGCGATATCAAACCCTCGGCCGTCCTGCTCGCCACTCCCACCGGACCGGCCTACCTTTCTGATTTCGGCACGGCATGGCATCCGACTCTGTCAGCTACGGCGGAGCCAGAGAGCGAGAAGGTCCTCGATATTGGCACTGGCCCGTATCGCGCACCCGAGGTCCTCTTCGGGAACAGGTCTTACGACACCGCTGTTGATATGTGGGGTACAGGGGCAATGCTCGCCGAGTGCTGCCGACTACCATCGCCGAAACCCCTGTTCGAATCACGGCCTGTCCATGAAGACGGGAACCAACTTGGGCTGATTCTCAGCATCTTCAAGACCATCGGCACACCAACCCGCGAAACATGGCCTGAAGCAGCAAGCTTCAAGACACCGCCGTTTGACATGTACCGCGTCTTCGAGCGGCAAACCTGGGAGGCAGTGCTACCGCGAGTCGGTGAAGAATGGAGGGATTTGATATCCTCACTCGTGGTGTACTCTAGTAGGATCACAGCAGAAGAGGTGAGTATTCTTTGCTGTTTTATGCCGCATCTCGATCTTAGCTGAACGTGCCGAGGTATTACAACATAGATGCTTCCGCGAGGAAGGCGCAAGCTCGTAGAGGGTGCACGTCACTATGGCTGGCGAACACTCTGCAGGGAGGATTCGGACCGGAATTATCCACGAGAGATGAAGTGGGGTGTTTCGCTAGGGGTGTTACGGCAGGAAGCGGCTGGAAGTGGAGGGGCACTGCAGCGGGGACTTCAGGCCAAAGCGCCGTAAACCACCGCATCCCAGTCGATCGGCGGGTGCACAGCCTTCGCGCCCCTGGTGTCGGGCCGCTGAGATTCAGCACCTTTCCCCCCAGATGCTACGTGTGAGTGGCCACTGCCACCACAGCAATGTGATGATTAGGGAATGCCAAAACCATTTAGCAGCGCGATTTTCTCAAACAACAGAGGCAGCCCGGTCAGTTATGCAGCAGGGTTCTCACGGCACTGAGTCCCGATGCAGATGCATAACACCGTCGGACAATCCGTCTTGGTCGGGGTGTGTGGCGTTCACCAGAATATTCATAGTGTTGTCGTTTTGGGGACAGGCTCTGCCCCGACTGAGAGACACGCAGAAACCAACCCCGCTCTTTGCCGCCAAATTCTTTCCCCAGCCAAGGATGGTGTGTGAGGATCGCCCGGTCTGCCTCCCATTGGTCGATGCGTCGTTATCGTCCAGTTATCTCACGGCGTCCACGAGCTGGCTCTCGCGGCTGGCGCCACAGCCAGCACACCTCACTGGTCTACGAGCCAGTGCTGGAGCTCAATAGGGCTTGTGCTTCGCCCGCCTCGTCGCTGTGTATTTCTACTCCCCCCTTCCCGACGTTTCCCCCAAAGCGTCAAGTTAGGTCGCGCCTCCTCTTCGTATTTAGCCCATCAGTGAGATGAACACATCCACCAAGCCTTGAAGATGAAGAACAGGCAAAAGTCACGAAGCGGTTGTCGGACGTGCAAGGTGCGGAGGGTACGTTGTCATTCTCTCCTAGTGTAGCGTCAAGGCCCTAAAGACCGACTGACGCGCCCTTGTAGCTCCGATGCGACGAGACAAAGCCTGCGTGCCGCAACTGCGAACAGAAAGGCTTTGAATGCCCCGGCTACCAGCAGCGTCTCCAGTGGTCCACCAAGCACGAGCGGCCATGGAACGCGACAACCAGTGGTCCCAAGAACTTCACGCAGCTCGTCACCGCCGCTTCCGAGGTCATCGCACAGCCCACCCAATCCTCGACCCACGAACATGTAACAACCAGCCCCGCTTCGGACTCGGCCGGCCTTTCCACATCCCCGTCCACATCGCCGCCCACAGTTCCCAGTTCCCGCTCCACCACTCCTTCCGATAGCCAAAGCGCATTGGTCCCATTTGTCAAACGGGACGACACTCCGGGCGACGAATCCGACGTCCAAGTTGTCGAGCCTTCTATCCTGCAACCCGTCGTCAACATCCCATCCTTCCTCATCGAGCACTGGTTCAAGTCGGTGTGTGGATCATGGTCGGCCCTCGACTCCGAGGATAATCCGTACCGGCAGCTGACCGCCGACGTGTGGACGGTTTCGCAACCCGTGTACTACGCCCTGCAGGCCATCTCGGCCGCCTCCCTCGTCGAACGATTGCCTCTGGTCATGCGGGAGACGGCCAGGGCAGCGCCTCAGATCGCCACTGATGCCATCAGAAAGGAGCTTGTTGCCTTTTTCACCGGAAATCGCCCAAAGTTCCCGAACGAATTGCTGCTGTCGCTGTTCTGCATGAGCTCATCCATGGCCTGGCTGGAGTGGCGTGAGCTGGGGCTGCAGTACTTGAGGCAGGCTCGCGCCGTACTCAAGACTCTGGAGACGTGGGATCTGGATGAGAAACAGAAGAAGCTCCTCGAGTTCTTCAACGGCTGTCTCATCTACGAGGAGATGCTCCGCAGCGTCGTGAGCGACGACGAGGTCGACATCAAGCACATGCTAAGCTGGGAGGAGCCGTCTCAAAAGTCTTTGATAACGGCCACCCCCCATCCGTGGTCCGGCGTATCATCCGATGTGTTTCGACTATTTGGCAAGGCCGTTGCTCTTTGTCGCCGGTCCCGTGCCCGTTGGAGGCATAACGCTGGGACGAGCTACCGGGTTCTGCAAGGCGCCATGCTGGATATCCAAGAAGCAACAGCCGTGGAGGATGCCCTTCTAACCGTTGATGCGGAGAACAGGCCTCTTGAGGGTGACCGCGGCTTGTATGATACGACCGAGGCTTATCGCTTATCGTCGCTCTTACAACTATACGAGACCTTCCCCGATCTCGTCTCGAAGCGTATGCCCGACTTGGCAGATGCCGATGGTTCCGTCGTTTGGAATAACTGGGTGACGCCTCTGGCACTGCATATAGTCAATATTCTCGAACAGCTGCCTGTTGGGAGCATGCGGTGCATCCAGCCCCTATTGTGCCTCTGTGCTGGGAGTGGTTTAAGATTCGAGAGCCGGTTTGAGATGGCCAGCGGCCATCAAAGCTACCTCCTTAACGCTGAGCAGGGCGGCAAATCACCCTCATCGGTAATCACGGTATCCAGCAACAACAGCCCCGAGCCTGACGCGCCACTTCTTAGCACTAATTTCACCGATAACTCCATTAAGACTTCGCAAGCCCGTCGTTTCATCATGGACAGGCTCGACCAGCTGGAGCTCAGCCTTCCGCCTAAACCCATCAATGTAGCCAAACAGTTGATGCGGGCCGTCTGGGCCGCCTACGACGAAGAGATCGGGTCCTCGCGCAAAACTCATTGGCTGGACGTCATGAGCAACACCGGCCTCCATAGCATCTTTGGTTAGCCTGCCGTTGTCTAGTTGGCCTCACGAACCAGATCCGCCAACATTCCAAGCTTTAATCTGGCCCTAGAGAGATGATGCCTTTTGGCGTTGGGGCGTAGTCCACCTCATCGGGATACTCCATACCGCTGAGAAACTCCTCAGTCTCATTCAGGTCTAGACCCTCATTGATATGTCTGTCAGGCGCCAACACCTCCAGTCCCGGAACACAGTCGATTAGGGCGATGATGGCATAAGAACCACCAAAAGCCCAGGTAAACCCAACCAAAACCTCAACAATTTGGACCCAAAGCTGGCGCACGTTCCCGTCAAAGAACACCCCACCATCAATCTCGACACCGCCATACGCTGCCACTTTCTTCTGTGCAAAGAGCCCCGTGAAGATGGTAGCCGTGATGCCGCCGACACAGTGTGTGGCGAAAGTATCGCCATTGTCGACCCATCTCCAGTCATGCGCAAATTTAGTGAACTTGATGCGCAGCGCCTGGCGGCAGACGAGGGCGCCCACCACTCCAAAGAAGAAGGAGGTCGGCATGTCGATGAAACCGGCCGAGGGCGTGATCATGACGAGACCTGCAATGGCCCCCATGAAAGTCGAGTCGAGCGACCACCGTCCCGACTCAAAGTACGTCATACAAGACCAAGTCAGGGCCCCTGCTGAGGCGCACAGATTGGTCACACACAATGCCATGACTGCCTGGAAGTTGAGAGCCAAGACAGTGCCGGCGTCGAAGGCCAGCCAAGAGCCCCAGATGATAATCATGGATAGCAGCTGAAAGAAGGAGTTTCCAGGGCGATGCAACCGGATGTGGGTTGGAGTCCTCGTCGACAACTTGCGAGAGCGAAACCGGGGGTATGACAAGTAGATGCTCACGGCGCTAGCTGTAGCGCCGGAGCAAATGTGTACGGGTGTGCCTGCGATTGGTCGCTCGTCAGCCTCTTCGGGAAACACCAAAAACACGTCGAGTCGCACCTCCAGCAAAATCTAAGACGCCGAGCTCCTCGCCGAGAACGCCGCCGCCCCACACCATGTGTGCTAGCGGGCAATAGACGAAAGTTGACCAAAACACGATGAAGAACACGACAGGCCATAGTCTTCCCCGTTCGCAGAATCCTCCGACAGCGATGGCGCACACAGTAGCCTCAAACACGAGCTGGAACTCGCTGAAGAGAATAGCGGGTATGGTCCCCACGGGCTCCGCGAGCACTCCCCAATGGAGAAAGTGCTTGAGGTCACCAAAGAACCAACCACCCTCGCCATAGGCGAGTGTGTAGCCGATGACGAACCACTGGATCGAGCATGTCGCAATTGTTAGGACGGCAGCCATGGCCGCCGTCATGCCGTTTCGCTTCCATGTATAGCCGCCGTAGGCGATGCCGACCTATTCGGGACTTGATGAGATGGATGGTTTCCTACGATGTAATGAGGTTATGACAAAGGAAAAATTTTATGAGAAACGTACAGTGGGGACAATAGTCCAGCAAAATACGGTGCAGACGAGGATGAAGAGTGTGTCAATTCGGTCGCATTCCTCCCATGCTTTAAGGACAGGCGAGGCCATTTTTGGGGGAGGGGATTGGTAAGGTGTGTGTCAGAGAAACTCAATGAGTGGAAAAGGTTGCTTCTCTAGTGCTCCCTGTCTCCAATTTCCCAGAGCGTAGCTACAAATATCTATCTCTTCAAGGCGGTCCACGTCACTGCAACAGTGCAGCTTCCAGCCCCGGAATCCCGGAATGTGGCCCAATCTGGGCATCTTGTGCCTGGGAAGCTCCCCAAGCAATCGTCCAAGACGGGCAAGGCGGGGTCGATAAGGGACAAGCTGCGGGTAGCACCTGCCTTGCCCTGTTCGCCGAGACTCGTCACTAACCGGGATAGCAAGCTCGCCGAGTCGGATCATCAGCCAGGACGATAAGCCCCAAAGCTTGATGTGCTTGAGCAGGGATATCTAGGAGCCCCACGGAACATCGTTGGCGGCTCTGGATGACGGGATTTGTGGATCTGGTCTTTTTGCCCCAATATAGATTAGCGTCCTGAACCCGTCCTTCCCGCGGCACCAGTGCGGAACCATCACTGAGCCTACTGCAACGTCTCGCCAACAGCCTGCCCTGACCCCCATCTCCTGAACCCGCAAAAAGTGCAGTATGCCGTTGCACCAATTCATGTTGTGTAATACACCTTTGACTCCCACAAGGTCTTATAGGGGGTAATTCCACCCTTCTGTTGGTTCCGATCGGACCCATCAAGGCTCCTGCCGCAAGCTCGCAGTTAAAAGCCCATCCAGCGAAACCCACCCGGCGGCTTCGAGAGAGATACACAGAGATACGCTCACATTGTGTGATTAGGCCACACCCGGGAAGACACCAGCATCGGGACACCTCCGGTTCATTACCACCCTCCCGCGACGTTTTTGGCGACCCTCAGCGGACAAGGCGATTGTAAAATGCGTCTCTTCGGAATCCAGGCATGGCCAGGGCCATAGTGAGCCACAGTGAGGGGACTATCTATATCGATATTCGTATTGGCGAAGATGTCTCTCAAGAAGATGTAGATCCTGCCCAAATCAGCCTGGAAATCACAATCATCTCCGATTTGAGAAAGATATACCACGCCAATATACCATCTCGGACAGCCGCTGACTCGGACGCCACCTGGGTACTGCAGCTGAGAATTTCTGCCACTTAGTCGTTAGTCATCAACAGCCCCAGCGAGGTTTCCTCGAGAGTTAGTCTGTCAACCGCCCGCCAAGTATCACCATCGCCATTGCTCTTGCAGACACTATGCTCAACGAGAAGCCCCCAACTGAAGTTGAGGCACAGGCCTCTGACTCCAACACTGAAGTCGATGTCATAAATGTGTTGGGTTACAAACCGGAGCTCCGACGCAATCGGTCTATGTTCACGTTGCTATTCCAGTCGCTGGCCATTGCCGCGGTATGCCGCTTGCCCGTATCGGCGTGTAATTAGCTGCTAATACTATTCACCGGCCATCAGATTCCATTGGGATTTGGAGGACCTCTGATAAGCGCCATCTACGGAGGAGGTAACGAACGGCATGGAAAATATTCAGGAGCGTGTCTGATATTCTCGCAGGCCAATTGCCTATGTTTCTGGGTTGGATCATGGTCCTCGTTGTCGACCAATGCGTAGCCCTCTCGCTCGCTGAGCTCGCATCGCGGTACCCGACGTCGGCGGGCCCCTATTACTGGTCGTTTCGTATGACATTGAAGCTTTCCCATGAAGGGTCGATAGAACACTGACCGAGAGTAGAACTCGCGCCTCGTAATGTCCGGACGCTATTGTCGTTCATCACTGGCTGGACCTGGCTCATTGGCAACTGGACCATAACCTTGTCAGTCAACTTTGCATTCGCATCGCTAGTCGCAGCGTGCATCTCAATGTTCCAACCGGAGTTCGTCGTCACTGCGTGGCAGCTACTTCTCATCGTTTACGCCATTACTCTACTCACCTTTTTCGTCGTGGCCTTTGGAAACCGTCTTCTGCCACTGGCCGATACATTTGCTGCCGGTTTTACTCTTATCGCCATCATCGTCACTCTGGTGTGCCTGTCGGTCAAAGCCGACGCTGGTAGGAATTCTCCAGCCGACGCGCTGGGCCATTACGACACATCGTTATCCGGATGGGGCAGCTTTTCCTTCTTCATCGGCATCCTGCCCGCAGCCTACACGTTCTCCGCCGTGGGCATGGTGTCAGCCATGGCAGAAGAATGCGATAACCCAACCATCAAGCTCCCTAAAGCCATGGCTCTGTGTGTTCCTGTTGGCGGCATTGCCGGTCTATTCTACATTATTCCCATCTGCGCCACGATGCCGTCTCTAGAGACCATTATCGCTGCACCCGTTGGTCAGGCCTTGCCGTACATCTTTCAAATCGTGATGGGTTCCCCCGCTGGTGGCCTAGGTCTTACTCTGCTCGTCCTGATCATCACTTTCTTCTGTTCCGTGTCCATCACCACCATTGGCTCGCGCTGCACTTGGGCATTTGCCCGCGACAACGCCATTCCGGGTTCCCGCCTCTTTCGCCGCCTCCACGGCGAAACCCCCGTCGCGGCACTTGCTCTCAGTACCATTGTGCAGATGCTCCTTGGCCTCATCAATCTGGGCTCGTCTTCGGCGTTCCTGGCCTTTGTGTCAGTCGGACTCATGGCTTTGGCAATCTCGTACGCAATTCCCATCTCCATCTCCATGTGGCATTGCCGACGCGAGGTAAACCGAGCGCGCTGGACAATGGGACCAACTGTTGGGTGGCCTGTCAATGCGATTACAGTGATCTGGATAGCCTTTGAGATGGTGCTTTTCTCTATGCCTACCGTCTTGCCTGTCACGGAGGTGAGCATGAACTACGCGATTGTTGTGTTTGTTGGCTTCATGGTGTTGAGTGGGCTCTGGTATTTAGTGTATGCGCATAAAGGTGAGTGTGTCGATGACGTCTCTGATGTGTTGGGCGTTGCTAACAGTTCCCAGTGTACAAGGGTCCTCCTGAGTCGGATGGGCTTTCTGTGGACACGCACATGCAAGTTGTCGCGGATGGACCAGCGTCGAGAAGTGATGGTTGACTGGAAGCAGGCTTTTGCTTCTACCATTCATGTTGCTATTTGTGCCGTATACAGAAAGAGGATGATGAATCAAAACACAGACGTATGAAATTGATGCCAGCCGGTCATATAACTGCGCCCGGCGTTCTAGAAGGCAACCCTTCCAGAGCGCAAAAATAATGCTCCCAATGAGGCCAAACTGTGAACCGCTGCGCAGATGCCAACAAGCGGCAAAGTCTGGTGGGCGCGCTTGTTGGGTGTCGCCGTGTGTCACCTCACATTACGGTGCCTTGGCCTCATACATGCAGCCGTATGCGGGTTTGTGGCCGGACTTTTCCCCACGCCGGTTCCCGAGGTCCTGGAGGTGCCAACATCCGTTGTTGTGTGTTGTTTGAACAGTCTAAGTTCTGGAAGGTTGTTGTCCATGTTTGTTGATGTTAGGTGGGTCTTGTAGGTGGCTGTTTGTGCTGACGACTTGTTCATGGCCGTTTTACCTTGCCCTTTACCTTGCCTTCAATGTTCTTGGGTAGGTAGGTAGGTGCCTAATTACCTACTGTACTTAGTTAGGTATTGACCTAGATGAAGTCACAGACTGGAGCTGTATTAAATCATGGATACCGACATAGGTATTGACGTCAATACTCGGTCCTCTGTTCTGCACTGTGCTGTTCACATTCACATTCACAATAAAGCGCGCAATACCTGGTGCTCGCTCTCGTTGCCTCTACGGATAACCAAACAAATAGGAAGCTGACTGCTGCGTACCTACCTAGTTAGGTAACAAATGTCCCGGAGTACCCCAGAGGTCGTCACCCAGATCCAGATCCAGATCAAATCCGCAGCAGCAGCGGCAGCATTTCTCTCCAGTCAGATCTCACAGCCACAACTTTTGTGTGTGTGTGTGTGTGTGTACAACGTGAGCATGTTCAAATAAGCTTACTTTTTTTTCGCTCCCGTTTTAGTGTCGTGTCTGGAGGTAGTGCTACCTGAGGTAGGCAAGGTAGGTAGGTACCTAGGTAGGTATGTAGCACGCCGTGCCATCAACCGAGACAAAGTCATTGTTCCATTAAGAAATTTCATTGGAATACGGACGTATTCTCGAGATATTGCATTTTGTACACACACACACACACACACGCACACACACAGAACAAAGACGACTTCAAATTACAGACATTGATAGGTCTGGTTTGAGGTAAAACAAGCCACCATCTCGGACAGGATCGGAGTTGAGTGCTGACATGCATGGATGGATACTGCTGCTTGGGAAACATCTGCACGCCGGCAAGTGGTTTTGTGCCTGCTGCATCGCGTCGGGTAGGATACGACCGATTCAGCACGTCAGTCAGTCAGCTTATCCATCCCTAGAAGCAAAGGCAGGAGGATTATTCGTACCCTCTAGAGAAAGGAAAGAAAAAAAAAACAATTTCCCCACTCCTGCGGGCGAACAAGTGGAGAGGGAGAGAGAGAGAGACTGGAAATGTCCCGCCGGCTGATTCCTTTTACTGTGTGCATGGATGGTATGTAGCTAATTTGGGGAGCAGCCCAATATCCACAGCGCTCGCGTAGGCGGGTACATACATATTCGTAAGTAGGCATCCAGTTAAAGTTATGGAGCCACGGCGGCCAGCAGCCAGTGTGGTGTGGAATGCAGCGAGCGCCGACTCGGAGATGAACGCTGTTGGTAAAGATAGAAAACCACTGCACAGCGGTCAAAAACACAAATCGCCAGTGAGGATACAGCAATCTCCATTCTTTCGAATCAGCTGGGTCTCTCTGTCCTCACCAGAGTCATGAGTGGTGGAAAGAAGAGAAGCGGCTGAGAACGTCACCTGCCAAAAGCCTGGTCCAAGGGGTAGGGGTTTCACGTGCTGCCAGGAGAAGGGGCCTTACCGTATGTGTATCACCGTAGCATTTTGGTGATGATCTTCAACTGCCGGGGATTATTCTGCTCGCTAGGTGTTTTAAGGCTCATATTTTGTTTTCCTTTCACGGATTTCGGGTGTTGCGCAGTGATGAGTGCTGGGATCGGTTCGAATCCCTCTACCGAAGACGAAAAATGCGATGACGATGCGATGCACCGAAGCCTGAGATGGGTGTCTGGAACCGAGTCTTCCAGCCACGGATTTTCGGGACCTGCAAAAGATTTTCGAGGAGACTGGTTGGCTGGATTCCATGACATGCCGGTCTTGGCGACGTGCACTGCCACTGTTGAAGCAGTGGACAGACGTTTTATAAAAAGACGGCGCGGTTGCACACCCTTCTAGACTCGGCCAACCACGATGAGTGGATGACCGCCAGGAAACATAAGGTTCTGCTGACGCACCAGGCCCGATTCTCAAGCCCAGATGCTGGGCTGCAATGCAAACAACCAGAAAGCTGCGAGATTTTTGTGCGCGACCAGATTTCGTCCCTTAGGCAGCTTGATGATACCAGCGCTGAAGAAAAAGACGCCCAGGTAGCACAGTTGCCGCGGTATCGATGGAAACTATCGATGCTAGGCGGGTATTGTCAACCCCGGCTAGCCCTGTCTCAAATGGCCCGATTCGATTTGTCCCCTCCAGGTTGACGGGCTGTGGCCGTTGTGACACACTGACCACGTTCTGCATTGGGATCCCAAGCCCATGGGCATCTGGCGCGGGCCCATGGGCTCCTACCTAGGTGCAAGACTGGATGAAGATTTCCCGGGAGTCGCGTCGTCGTCCATAATCATTTTATCATCCGTAGTGTAGCATCCCGCTCCGATGCTGTTCGGTATCCGGATTCTTGACCTGGGTGTTTCATCATGGCCCCTCCTCAAACTTGACGAGCGAGTTGGGTCCAAGTGGGGATTTTAGCCTCGCAGCGCAACGTCCCGCCGTCCCAGTCCCTGACCCCAGCTGCGAACGGCACCTCTGGCAAAGCGGCCCCTTCCCTGCAGCTCCGCCTTGCTTGGGCTGTCCTGTCCTGTCGCTCACACCCTGGTCGCACACCCAACTCGTCATCTCTCGCACCAACGGTCCCTCTTAACCGTCTGCCGCCCACCAAAACCGAGCCCCTTCCATTCCTGGCGCTGATCTTCCTGCTTCTTGCTTTACATCTCGCAATCTTTCCTTTCCGAATAAAATCCTCCGTCTGCTGGTCAAATCTCGCTTCTTTCTGCTAGTGATTTGGTTACCGATCGGTTTGCGACCCAGTTATAAACGTCTTGTCTCGCAGCGGCCGTCGACCCGAGACATAACCACCGCATGTCTCTGTCTCGGCCTCGGCTGCGGCGACAATGAGGAACAATGTGTTCTTGCGGCTGCCACCGCCGACGGCCATATTCCTTGCCAGCAGCATCTTACACCTCACTTCGGCACACCTTATGCAGCGTCCACCACTCCCGACGACAACTCTCCCCCACCGAACCTTCAATGTCCAGCCATGGGGTATCATGCCCACCCCGGCGCCTCTCAACCCCTTCGATCTTGTCCGCCGCCAAAACGAGGCGACTAACACTGTATGCGGGTATATCGGCGGCAACCCGGCGTTCCCGGCGACGTGTAGCACAGGATCGCACTGTGTGGTGGATACCGATCTCAACGTCATCGGCTGCTGCCCAAACGGCGCCGCATCCTGCACGACGGGTGTCTTTACGGGGTGCGTGGACTCCAACAGCGGGCCACAGGCGACGGCGAATCCGCTAGTATATACGTGCGTGGGAAACAATGTCTGTTACAAGAATGAATTCGACGGGGGCTTTTCGCAGTACGGGTGCGGGACAGCGAGCAACCTTGCGACAACGGTCAAGGCTTCGGCGACGGGCATCACCTCTACTCTCTCACACTCCACCATTGGTAGCGCAACTACCACTCGCCGAACGACGTCTTCCTCGTCGTCCTCTTCCTCGTCTTCATCATCGTCCTCAACGTCAGACACTGCGGCAGTTCCGTCAGCAGGAACGTCCAACCGACCCAATCCTGTCGGCGCGGGCGCTCCCGGTAGTGATAAGACTGGCACTATTGTTGGCGGAGTCATCGGCGGCGTGTCTGTCGTGATTGCGCTGCTTGCCTTCCTTGTCTTTTTTATCAGACGCCGTCGCAACAATAAACGTCAGGGGCCTGGTCTGCTGGGTGTCAACACCAGCTATATCTCACCCCCTAAATCCAATGGAAGCGGCTTTACTCCAGTCCACCAGTCCAACGAAGCGTTCGAGACCGGGTTGCCCGTGCACCAACCCCAGGGACCGCTAGGCCCGCTGAACATGCAGCCACCAAATATGTATGCTGTGCCTTCTGGGTCTTCACAGCCGATGTGGTCGCGGGAGTTGCACGAAGGCGAGCCCTCGCCATATGCGTATCAAGGGGCTTCGGGCCCGCACACTTCGTATCCACCAGCCGAAGGGTATCACTATCCTGGACAGTACGCAGCGGCCTATGCCGGGGCTGGCACGCCCATCCTTATACCAGGAGCGGTGGCAATGGTTCCACAGGGTAAAGGCAAAGCAGTCATGACCGACGAGCACCCGCTGGCAGGCGATGCGTATCAACCACAAACGGCAGGGCTTGGGAGGATAGGGGAAGAAGATGAAGACAAGGGGCACGGAAGCGGGCAAGCAGAGAGCGGCCAGAGCAAAGCAGATGACGCGGCGACAAGTTCGGACACCACATCACCCAACAGCGGAGGGAGACCGTTATGGCAACAAAATCGGAGACAGAGCCGAACACCAGTTTGGATGTGAGATTATTACAATGACCGGTCATGGTTATGTCACGGCCCTGGGTATACTAATGTCTGGTGTTGATAAGATGGGATGGGATAGGTCATCATGTATATGTCTGGGCGGCTATGGGTTTTTTTTCCTCTTCTTCCTTAACTGTAATATGCATCAACCGGATACCATGGCTAGCGAGGGTTCAATGAATGGCATTTGTTTTGGGCAGTCGTTTAACTACTTCAGGGGTTGTGTGAACAGTGGCTTTGTGTTTACATTGCCCTTGCATTCCTCGGACAGAGATTGCGCTATGGCGTCGGTCGTCAGGGGAGATACGAAGTTAATGTCTCGGTCCGGCAGGGGAGGCGTTGGTGGCGTCGTCGGGATCTCCACAATAGCCGGGGTGACGTAGTGTAGATAGTGCGTGCATCGCAGCGGGCGGGGTAACAACCACTAACATGAGTGTTGCTTACAAAGGTCCATCCACTCGACCAAACAGATCATGACGTTTCCGGCATAGAAAACGGGAATTCTTGCTGGGTTGAATTGTATATATAAAGTCTCACATGCGGCTTTGGCTGTGTTATATCTGGGGAATTGGAAACATAGCAATTGACCGATTTTGAAACCGAACACATCCATCATTGCATCGATTCGAAGTCCAAGTTCGCTCGACTCTAGTCAAAATGGCACCCAAGGTCCTCATCATCCTCACCTCTCATGGCATCTTAGGCAACACCGGCAGGCCCACCGGTTGGTTCTTGGTATGTAATTATTTTCTCTTATCATCACATAACCCGCCAATTTGATTGACATGAAACTTATCCTGACAACTTGAATGTCCCCCCAGCCGGAACTTGCCCACCCCTACGACGTCTTCACCTCGGCCGGCTTTGAAATCATCACCGCTTCCCCGCATGGCGGCCTCGCCCCCTTGGACCCCAAGTCCATTGAGATGTTCAAAACCGACACCAGTTCAGTCGCCTTTCTCGAGAAGTGCAAGGCCGTCTGGGAGAATACCGAGAAACTCGACGCGTTTTTGGGTCGCGCCGACGAGTTTGCGGCGCTTTTCGTCCCCGGAGGACATGGCCCCATGTTCGACCTAGCTGTCGATGAGGTTTCGCAAAGAGTTATTGCAGAGTTTGCGGAAAAGAACAAGGTCGTCTCGGCGGTCTGTCATGGTCCAGCAGCGTTTGTGGGGGTGAATTTGGCTGGAGAAGGAGGGAAGAATCTGCTGGAAGGGAAAGAGGTTACGGGGTTCACCAACGAAGAGGAGGAGATCATGGGGTTGACCAAGGCGGTGCCGTTTTTGTTGGAAGATAGGATGAAGGAGATTGTTGACGGGACAGGGGGTAGGTTTGTCAAGGCTGAGGAACCCTGGGGGCCAAAGGTTTGTGTGGATGGGAAGGTGGTTACAGGACAGAACCCGGCCAGTGCTAAGGGGGTAGGTGAGGCGGTGGTGAAGCTGGTCAAGGAGGCGTGAGAGTCCAGTCGTGCAACATATCTGCCTACCTCAAATAGGTACCAAGGTAGTTTGATCTCTCCTTTTGTTCATGTTTCGCTGCGATGCACGAGAGAGAGTTGAGGTGAGACGTGCAGGAGGAGGATGTTGTCATTGTGTTTGTTGCCTGCTGTGCCGGATTGGCTGCGGCGTTGCTCTGCTGCTCCCCCCCGTGTCGGGTGAGATTTCCGACAGGATTCATGTGATGCACGGTTGCAGATTGATTTGATGTTGAGCACAGGTGGCTTGATGATGTCAGCGAATTTTTGGTAGGCACTGCCAGTGTTCATTTCTGAGCTTGGTGTATGACGTATGACTGGTGAACGGAATTAAGTAAGCTACTAGTTCAATTCAAACTGAGATCAATTTCAGAACTTGTGAAGGCTTCAGCTAAGGTGAGGAGGTCATTGTATCAGAGTAGGTAATGAGGATCGGTCTAGTCGATGCGGCCCCCCATCGTTCAATCCCTGTGAGAATGCCGAAAATATCTGATGTGGTGAACCCAAAAATTTAACAGCTGCGAGTTGCAGAAAAATCAATCCACGTACGTGCCATTTCAAGCACAGTTGAGACTGGACTGAGGTTTGACAAGAAGACGACGGTTTAGGAGGCAGATATTCGTGCTCTCTCTCTTGCGCCTGTCAATGTCAAGGTATGTCAAATTTGACGCTCAGCCAACCCCACTGCACTGCACTGCACTGCACTGCAATCCTGCTACATGTAACACATCTACGAGCCCAGCCCTTTCATGTTTAACCACATACGCCATTTTTTCAACGGCCTGAGACGGCTATCCGCGGTCATGACGCAGGTGCCGCAGATCAATCAAGAACATGAAAATCAATGGGCATCAATTTTGGGCATAGTCTTCAAGGTTGGCAGTGATTAACATAAAGTGTCCCTAAAATATTCACAATCTTTGGAACACATAGCTTAGAATAATGAGACGTATCCCATAACATACATGTGGACACAAGAATATTTCTCTACATGTGCTTGTTGATGCGTCGTGTACCATCACAGTTTCATCTCCCGCTCACATTGACTAGAACTATGCTCATGCTTACTTCCCCACGTAGCAGTGTCAGACCATTGACTTTCTAGTGGAGTATTCCTTGCGCTGCTGCTGATATGAAGAGTTGCGGGGACGGCGAGGATGGCGTGGTATGGTCCTTGTTGCATGCTTTGCCCAAGCCACTTGTGAAAAGAATATTGTTGGTTGGATTCATGTTCATGTTGGCCTCGTGTTGACAGTGGTGTTTGAGCTGAGGAGTGGGAACCGGAGGACTCTTGGGCTCTACTGCTATGCGTAGTGGAGGAGGCTTGGTATGATTTGCGAGTGTAGGAAGGGCATGAGTATGGGCGGTTGAGAGTGACGTATTCGACGCTGCTACTTGTAGTTGCACGTGAGCCCATTTTTGAGTAATGTTGAGTGTTGCTCCCAAAGTGAGACGTGGCTGGTTCCTTAATCAATCAGAGCTAATGACCTGGTCCGCAGGTTCAACGGCGAGAGAGTCGAGATGGGAGCTACCCTATTCTATATACCTACACGAACGCTCCAAGCCAAAGCATGTCCAAACTTAAGTGACCGAGCCCATTCGATGGCCTCATGATGTCTTACATCTGATTTGGCCTATGAGGCCACGCCTTGATTTTCCCACATGGCGGAATGTGAGGCGAAGCGAACTTGATAGATTAGAGCCATTGGCGGGGAGATTAGCCATGGTCCTTTTGTGCATGTCACTGACTCGGCGTGTGGTGTCAGCAGTGACGCCGTGCGGTCGGGAGACAGAGGTGAGCGGGCAAAAAGGGACCGATATCGGTGTCTGAAGGATCGAAATCAAGGGGAATTGAACAGATATGCCCAATCGCTACAATGTCCGATCGTATCATGGCAAGGCATTGTTGGATGGTGAGCCTAGTTCTCAGTGGTCTAAACGATTTGAGCCGAGACTGGCCGTTTTGGTCGACCGAGAATGGTGTGCCGAGGGCGTTGGGCCGCAGCAGAGGAACAACGTTATTGGCCCAAATCAAAGTGATCAGCTCTACCTGCACTTCACGTCACACTGTTCCTGGCCTCAAAAGATTACCCAAAGGCTGGGTGCCGAAAAAAAAGGTCCATTCGTGCATGAACTTCGCCGAAAACGGTCCTTTGCGCGGGGGGTCAGGAAGAACGGCTGAACACACCTCGCCGCACCTACCTAAACATGCGGGGCAACTCCTCCGTGTGTTGACTTCTGGCCAATGAAGTTCGGAACAGCAGGTATGCAACTTTCGAATTACAAAAGGCCCTCCCCCCTCCCGGTAGATGCATACCTGCTCGCTCCTTCCCTGCCTGCCCTTCCCCCATTTCTCTGAGCCCTCTTGCTAGTGTTGGGCACTGGCCACACTCCATCTTCTCCCAAGTTCTACCGCCTTCAAGATGGAGCACAATGAACTCGTCCGAATCTCCCCCCTAGAGTGGGAAAGACTGCGGCTACGCCTAGTGAGCATGCACCAGAGCATGACGAATCGTCAGATTGTTGCCGTCTTGAAGGAAGAGGGAAAATCAGTGACGTAAGGACTACATCACTCCAAAATAATGTGTTTGATGCTGACGAGCAAACAAGCGAAAGGCAGTGGGTTCCCCAGAACCACTCCGCATTTCTTAACTAACACTCTAGAGACTCAAGGGCAGGTTTAAGAAGTGGGGAGTCGAACGGAAGAACGTTAGACGGGATGTCGTCGACCAAGTGCTTGATAATATGGCCAGAGAGGGGAAAGAGATCCCTAGAACTGGCCTGGTTGAGTACAACGGCGTCCGCGTCCAGTCGCACAAGCTGCGCAGGCGGAAGGCGGAGCGAGAGTGCGAGGCCCGAAAAGCCAGAAACATGACGGTCGAATCGACCACCACCACTTCCGGAACCGCAGTAACGCCACCCACTATACAGTCACCCGTCGAGCGAGATAGCTCTGAGACTCCGAGCGTCGAGAAACATACAGAGGTAATGACAGGGTTGTTGGACATCGATGTTATCGCTAAAAATATTTCGGTAAGTGGTCTGCTTGCTACCAGAATACTGAATAGGCTCTCATAAGAGCACAGAAGATCCGCGTCTTCGTCGGATTGGCCGTATGGTTCTACGACTTCCTACGGGTTTGCTGCGATCCCATGCTCTCACCTCTGCCTTCAACTCATTGGGCTGAAAGCATCCGGGAGCAGTTGACTGGCTACTGCTATATATTCTTTGATTGGAAACGGGGTATACACTCATCAACTCGGGCCGCCCGAAATGCTTTTTGGCAGTTGAAATACGCCGCTGAACATATGGGTGACAATGGAACGCCGGACGGGGGAGAATTCGTGGATACGCATGGTATTATCCCCCAACATCATTGGTTGCAGTATTCGTTCTCTCAGCTGACTGCTCCAAAGTACCTGGGAATAAGACACTCCATATAATGATGTCTCACCTCCATTATCCGACAGGATCTACTTGTACTGGACAACAGATTCAAGGACTGCTGTCACGCTTTGAGGATCGCATGGCAAGGAGGGGAAAGTCATTTAACAAACTTATCTTCCGCCTTCGAACAGAACGCAGGCCCCCGTTGAAGGCCAACGCGAGGCCATTGCGAGATACTGGCTCTCTTGCTGCGTTCTACTACCGTCTCCAGGAGGTTGTCCTCCACGCTATGAACCACGACATTTTTCAGGACCCTCAGCTGAACTTTTCGCAAATCAAAGCATTACATCCAGGTCCTCGACCTTGCCCGACCATCTGCTTCTTTGACGACACAAATGGTGTTGTGCGTCCGCCTGTCTCGGACCCTGTTCTGTTTGAGCCTTCGGAATCCGAGGAAGAGACTGACCGTCAGAAATTCTTGTGCTTGAACTAGTCTGCTAAATGTTGGTCGCTCTCCCGCTTTCCCCTCTCAAGCTCTTTTCGTCCAGTTATTTTTCTTTGGGGTCAATGTGATGGTTCAAACTCTTCACGTTTCATTTATCAAGAGTGGTCGGTCTTTATCAAATCATATGAGGTGCTTAGATAAAGCAGGAAAGTTTTGCGTAATGTCCCACATCCAGTTTTTGAATCCCGGGTTGCTTCTTGGGTTTCAACACGTGTATTCTCGAATGAAATGTTGGAGAGAAACATGAAACTGCGTACACCCCTCATCCTGCGTCAATCGGGTGCCTTGGAATAATGTGTACAAGGTGAGTTGGCGGGCAGCGCAGCGATTGCACATGAAGAGTCATTCCTGAGTCAAGTGTCTGCCTGTTGAGCGAGTCACACTTCTAGTGGGTGGTGGGGGGAATGTATATGCCCAGATATACCACTGTGCACAGACCATTAACAGCCGTATAAAACCGGCCTCAACCCCCATCCATTTGCGTGCGTTTCTCTTCTCTTTAGCTCTCTTCGCCTTGTATGGCTTAGATCAAGTGTAGTATCTGTTCTTCTTAGGTTGACTCCTGAGACCCGCACTGGTTTTCATACCGTGAAACCCAATTTTTTTGTCTTTCTGGGTTTGTCCTCCCTCTGGGCATGTCTCATGGATGGATATCTCCACTGTGTCCCTGGTATTACACCGTCTCCAGGTGATGCGAACAAACCCATTATTATTATTTTTCATTGCAATCTTGGGGAGATATCCTTGAGTTGCGAAGAAAATCGGGGGTTACATGTGTGGTCATTGAGGAGTTTACGGACAGAGAGAGGGGGAGGGGGATTTCTGGGGCTTGTGGATGTTGTTACGTAGCTGGAAGTCCGCGCGAAAGCCATCTGTAGGGGCAGAAACCCAAAAACGGTAGTGAGGGTGATTTAGGTAGGGCCCCCCAAGAAAGGTCCTCAGAACAATAGCTTACAGGATACGAAGTATGCGCTGGTGTATTCTTTTTAGTCGTTGCCGAGGAGTTGCCTTTCCAGTGGCTATGACTTGCCTCTTGGGCTAGTGTGCAACCATCCCCTGTCGTTGTTGCTGTGGTCAATGCGCTAAGCCAAGTAGACGACGCGGGGGCGGGGCAGCCATTGGTGCGACTTCTAGAGCTAAGTTCTGACCTCAGCCGTTGCATCACCGAACGGAGCTTACCGACCAAATGTGACGATAGCTTCAAAACGTGCGCCGCCTAACAACGACAACGCCGAAGCAATGGCTTACATTGCTCCAATCCACCGGCCGACCAGCGCGCGGCATGCGCTGCGCTGCAATCTCCTCTCGGCCGACGAGGAGTGCTTGGTGATGTCGTGAGTAGCTCGACATGCTGGTTCCATCGCGGCCGAGACTGCCGAAAAGCTAACAACAAACCAGAAAGACCAACAGGATCGAAATATACCAGCTAGTAAATGACTCCCTCACGAGAGTGCATTCAAAGCTCATCAATGGGACCATTTCAGTCCTCACGAGTCTCCAACCCAAAGATTACCCGACCTCCCTCCTTTTCGTTGGCACCGAGCGCTTCGAGTACTTCACCCTCGTCTGGAACCCAGAAACTCAACAACTAGACACGATGGACCCGTTTCGAGACCCCGGCGAGCAACACATGCGCGACTCCCAGAGCCACGACAAGTGCGTTGTTGACCCCACTGGCAAATTCCTCGCCTTGTTCCTGTGGGAGGGAGTCATGTCGATTTTACGCCTGGGATCAAGAAAAAATACAGCCTTGACGCTTGACTTGATGGATCAACCGCGCTTATCGGAGCTCTTCATCAAGGCTAGCTGCTTTCTTTATACCGAGACGGGTCATCCCAAGATTGCCTTTCTTTACCAAAGTCGTCCAGACGCCCAAGAGTCTAAGTTGGCGACTTATCGCATCACAACCGACGACCGAAACTTACAAGCGTCTCGCTTCGATCCGTACAGAGATAGGGACATGCACGTTGATATACCAGATCCTGGAGCTACCATGCTGATACCTGTGAGGACGGTGGAGCAAGAGGTTAAACGCCACAACTTTCGCAACGTTGAGATGGCGAAAGCACATCTCGGTGGCTTGATAGTGGTGGGCGAGACGAGGCTGATTTATATCGACGAGGTCACGAAGCGCAGGGTGGACTCTGCGCTCACCGAGGCATCAATCTTTGTCGCCTGGGCTGAGTACGATACCACGCATTATTTCTTGGCCGACGACTACGGAACAATGCACATGCTCGAAATCTTGACGGAAGGTGCCGTTGTACTAGGCATGCGGGTCACCCAGATCGGGATAACCTCGCGGGCGAGCAACTTGGTCTATCTAGGCAACAATCTGCTTTTTGTCAGTTCTCACTTTGGAGACTCGCAGCTGCTCAGGCTCGACTGCGCAAACGACGTGCCACGGTCCATGCAAGAGCTGCAGTCTCTTAAAAATACAGGGCCGATTCTGGATTTCGAAATCATGGACATGGGCAACCGGGAGAGCGATAGCAAGCTCGGCAATGAGTATTCATCGGGCCAGGCGCGCATCGTAGTGGGCAGTGGTGTCCACAAAGACGGGTCTTTGCGAAGCGTACGCAGCGGAGTTGGTTTAGAGGACATTGGCATTTTGGGCGACTTGGGTCAGACAAGAGCTCTTTTTTCCCTAGCGTCATATGGTTCTGAAAAGGTTGATACCCTGGTTGCGTCCTTTCTGACCGAGACGCGGATATTTAGATTTGATGTGGATGGAGAGGTGGAGGAGTTGGAGGCCTTTGCGGGTCTCGATTTGGAGCAACAAACACTGCTTGCTGCCAACCTGCCAAGCGGGCACTTGCTGCAGGTCACAAAGGCGGCCGCCGTGGTTGTCGACCCCGAAGACGGCGTCACGATAGCTTCGTGGGCCCCAGAGGGCGGGGCTATCACAAGCGCATCCGGAAATCGGGAGTGGCTGCTTCTGTGTGTGGACGGGACTGGGCTGGTCTCGTTCAAGCTGGGCGAGGACCTGCATGTTGTTCAGCGGAAAGATATTAGCGCCAAAGATCAGGTTGCTTGCATCCATGTCGCGCCTCAGTTGTCCGGCATCGCCGTAGTCGGCTTTTGGACTTCTGGCACAGTCTCCCTGATCGACTTAAACACTCTGGATCCAATTCACGGACAGGGGCTTCGCGATACGGAGTTTGACGCTTCGATTCCTCGCGATCTCGCCCTCGTTCAAATTTTACCACCCGACGTGTCGGGACCGACATTATTTATCGCAATGGAGGACGGCAATGTCGTTACGTTTGAGATCACCAGTGACTACAACATGACGGGTAGGAGAAGCGTCACATTGGGGACGCGAGAAGCACGCTTTAGCCTCTTACCACAATTAGACGGCATCTGCAGCATCTTGGCAACAACGGAGCACGCCAGCCTCATCTACCATTCGGAGCAGCGCATCATATACTCCGCCGTTACTGCCGAGGACGCGACTTGTGTCTGCCCATTCAATTCGGAAGCTTTCCCAGACGCGCTAGTGGTGGCCTCGGATCAGCAGATCAAGATTTCGCAACTCGATGTAGAGAGGCGGGCACACGTACGGGAGCTACCCATGGGTGAGACAATACGCCGACTTGCCTACTCGCCAAGCGAGAAGGTATTTGGCTTGGGTTGTGTGAAGAGAGAACTTGTAAATGGGGAGGAAATTGTCCAGAGCTCATTTCGACTTGTTGATGAGATCATCTTTGACACAGTCGGCAAGAGATTCCCGCTGGAAAGCGCGTCCTATACCGAGATGGTCGAAGCCGTTATCCGGGCGCAGCTCCCAGATTCTTATGGCAATCTTGCCGAACGATTCATCGTCGGCACCAGTTTCCTGTCGGACCCAGATGCTGCTCCCAGTTCCGCCAATCGGGGAAGGGTCCTCGTCTTTGGCATTGACAACGACAAGAATCCGTTCCTGGTAATGAAGCACGAATTGAGAGGTCCATGCCGCTCTCTCGCCGTCATGGGCGATAAGATTGTAGTGGGCATGCACAAGACGGTGGTTTTGAGCCAGTACGAAGAGACATCGACGATATCAGGACGACTGTCCAAGATGGCTATATACAAACCTGCCACGTACACGGTAGAGGTCACGGTTCACGGCAATATGATCGCTGTAGGCGACTTGACGAAGTCCCTTGCGCTGGTCGAATACGTGCCTGCCGCAGACGGCCAGCCGGCCAAACTCATCGAACGCGCCAGGGATTACCAGTCAACTTGGACAACAGCTATATGCCACGTCGAGGACGAGTCTTGGATCCAGGCTGACGCCGAAGGAAATCTGTTGGTGCTGCGGCAGAACAGAGAAGGCGTTACCGATGAGGATAGGAGACGTCTTGAGGTCATCAGCGAGTACAATCTCGGCGAGCTGGTCAACCGGATCCGCAAAATCTCGGCCGAGCCTAACAAGTCCGCCATCGTTGTTCCCAAAGCATTTCTAGGCACGGTAAGCCGCACACTAACAGATCTGGTATGCAATGAGAGATCAAACGAAGTTGACTTTGAGTGCAGGTTGATGGCGGCATCTACTTGTTTGGAACAATCGCGTCGCATGCGCAGGATTTGCTGCTTCGGTTCCAAGAAAGGCTTGCATCCGTCATTAAAACCGCTGGCGGTATTGAACACAAAACTTACAGGTCTTACCGAACGGCCGAGAGGGAAGCGGATGGACCGTTTCGATTTGTCGACGGAGAACTGCTGGAACGCTTCTTGGACGAAGACGAGACAGTACAGGCCGAAATATGTCGCGGATTAGGTCCAAGTGTCGAGGATATGCGAAATACTGTCGAGGAGCTGAAGCGAATGCACTAGGAAGTAGATGAGCTTATGATCTGTAAATACAACACGAAAACAACAGTGAGCAGGCGCTGAAGTTGTGTCGTGCAAGACTCCAAGCTTCCAAGAGCTTGAGATCGGATGATGAGATCACCACCAGCTGGCAAAGTCGTTTCGAGGACCGGCAACCGGCTGCGGGAGAACTCGGGTGCGGGTCCAGCCAATCATAGCGCGGCTAATGATGACTTGCAGCCTAAGGCCACAACTGCCACGACAGGCGAAAGTGGAAACAAGCTCGGCCAGAAAAACCTCAGCTCATGATTTTGACTTGAGAGCTTCCAATCCAACATTCCCCCGTCAATTGAATCCGCACCCACCCGGACGCCCGTCCCGTAGCGCAATCGCTCGCCCTCTCTCCTCCACACCCGCGAAATGGCGTCCCTTAACAACGCTTCGCGCGCCCTCGCGCGGGCTTCCGCCCTCCGAGTCCCGACCACGTCGACCCGCGCCGCCGCTCTCAGCACCTCGTCGGCCGTCCAGGGCTCCGCTTCATCCACCTTCGAGAGCCCCTTCAAGGGCGCGAGCAACTCCACCAAGGTCCCCGACTTCTCCAAGTATATGTCCAAGAACTCTGGGTCCGGGAATCAGATGTTCGGTTACTTTATGGTCGGCACGCTCGGAGCCATCTCGGCCGCCGGTGCGAAGTCTACGATTCAGGGTGAGTGAACATTAAGGTCAATTGGGTTCAATTGGTGGTAAAATGGGATAAGAGGGCGAGATCAATCTCTGTCCAGGGGTGGATTAGAGTTTGGAGCGGGTTGGGGCGTGGACAGAAAGCATGTTCTCGGAGGGATCCCGGAATTGACGCTGACGGTGTACAGAGTTCCTGAAGAATATGTCGGCTTCGGCTGATGTTTTGGCCATGGCCAAGGTCGAGGTCGATCTCGCTGCTATCCCCGAGGGCAAAAACGTAAGGCGGCAACACAACCCGGAACGCGCCGAATCAGTGGACGCTGGCTGATCACGAGGGAAATCACAGGTTATCATCAAGTGGAGAGGCAAGCCCGTCTTCATCCGTCACCGCACGGCCGAGGAGATCGAAGAGGCCAACAAGGTCAACGTTACGTCATTAAGAGATCCACAGTCGGACGATGACCGTGTCAAGAGGCCCGAGTGGCTTGTCATGCTTGGTAGGTGTTTTGCAAACCAGAGATTGAAGCAAGCCTGGGAAGGTTGTGTCTCGCAACGCGGATCATGGCCGCTGAAACATAATGGGTATGCAAAACAGAAGATGATGGCTGACATTGGTATGACAGGTGTCTGCACACACTTGGGTTGCGTTCCTATCGGTGAGGCTGGCGACTATGGTGGTTGGTTCTGCCCTTGCCACGGCTCTCACTACGATATCTCTGGCCGCATCAGGAAAGGACCGGCACCGCTCAACCTCGAAATTCCTGCATACGAGTTCCCCGAAGACGACAAGCTCGTTATTGGTTAAACAGGGAAGAAGGGTGTATTAATAAGGGCGACGAGGCGCGACGGTTTCGGACTTTGTCCCAATAGACACTAGGAAAACGGGGCGCGCGCTGTGGTCTGTCTGGTTATTCGGCATTTGTGTGTTTCCTCTCCTAGACTTCGATTGCTCCTGGCCAATGCCGCTTGTACAAAATAACACAGACCCCTAGAGCATCAAAACATTTACGGAATCCCAAGCATTTCTTTTTCTCTGTCGGGTTGCTTCTTTCTGCTTAGTTGGCCGAGGATCTTGTTTCTCTTGTGCGTCACGAGACCCAGGGATGGAGCAGGGTTGGTGTGGGAACAAGAAGCAAGCCAGCAAGCAGCTGGCAGGATCAGCGCGTTGAGGAGCCAGGTAAAGACGGAGTTGGGGAGAGGATTGCCATGATGAGCGGGCGGATTCAGGCCTCTTGCTCTGCGCCTTGGTCAGGAGTGACAGCGGCAAGACCAATGACGACAGTTGGGAAGGGAGATTTCATCATGCGTCGACGCCGATCTGTCACGGCCGGATAAACCAATCTTCAAACTTGGTGACGGCTCGGCTCCGTTTCCGTAAGCGTGGGACCGAGGCAGGCGTGTGCAGTGGGCTACGTGCCTAGGCTAGGTACCTACGGAGGAGGTAGGTGATTTGCAAAACCCACAGACCACTTTGATGGACATTTCATTAGGTAGCTAGTTTGGTAGTTTAAGGGGTGCCGAGTCCAGTCGGCTTGCGCGGATCGTCTGGATGTGACGGATTCTGCTTGAACGGTAAACGAGGGGGGGCTGCCTTGCCTTGCCTTGCTTTCTGCCTTGGTGGGATTTGGGGGAGTTGACTTGGGTTTGGGTGTGCACACGATGATCATACACCTGCACCTTACACCTTACATACACCTTCGCCAACCAGCCAGTCAGCCAGCCATATGCAGAGTAGCAGAGCAGAGCGGGAGGGAGGAGGGGGCCCAGGTGGGTTTGTCTGCCATTCCATTGAGAAACTCCCTAAACGGTTCATGCAGGTTTAGGTTTCCATGAAATATGATGGGGGAAATGCCAAATGGATGGGCTGGCTCCCGGAGGATGGAGGGCACGGTGGAGGGTGGAGGGTCCCCCGCGGGACGGGACGGGGATGGCAGGCAAAACCTGCCCGTCAAGTCGACTTGAACATTGTTCTTCTTGATTGCCGCCGAGCATTTTTGTTAAGGGCTAGTGCAGCTAGTGTAGGTAAGGCATGATGCCACGGCGGCAATGCCTTTTTTGTGGGATGGCGAGAGCTGGGAGGGATGGGAGGGATGAGGGGTGATGGTTTTTGCGATTTCCCTGTTAGTACTTTGTAGGTTCCATTGGGCCCTCGCTCGGATAAGAAGGGGAATGCGATTAGGATTGGGGTATTGGTGATCATCGTCGAGGGTTGGTCTCGTCTCGACTCTCATCCATCCCCTCTCCCAGAAGAAACATTTTTTAGGGTGCTGACAAACTTAGCGCCTTATTACCTTGCACCTGGCACCTGGCGCCTAGGCCCCTTGTTGCCCTGGCCTAGAATTCACGATTCATGTCGTGCATTCTGGTTGAGCTTTGGTATTCCGGCTTGCCACTTTGGGGGGAGGATTGTCAGAGTCACAGTCACACACTGTTACAGTCACAGATAACATGAGAGAGAAAATGAACTAGGATAGGGCTGGCAACTGCCGGAGTGCACTGTTGTTTTGTTGTCACGTTTTGTGATGCGGTCGGTTGATGTTCCGAAGTCTGGAACTCGGGATGGAACTTGACGTTTTTTTTTGTGTGTGGGCGTCTTTGTTGTCTTGAGCTGAAAGTGGTGGCTGAGTCTGAGTTGCATACGAAAAATATGCAGGGACGGGATTATTATTTTGCTTCAATAAGAGACAGAGAGAGACCCTCTACTCCCAAACAACTACCTACGTAGGTAGAGTGCAAGAGTAAAGAAAAGAGAAAGAAAAAGCGGATTGGCGAATTTTACCAGGCAAAGATGGTTGAACATCCTGCTGTCATCTCGTTTCGTCTGATGTCCACTAACCCACTATGTTCTTCCAAGCCGTGAGGTTACCCGGTGTTTCTTGCCACTGTTGGTCGTTTCCTCGCGGGCTGGTCCTTGACAGTTGACGTCGGCAGAGAGGCCCCCGCTTGCTGCAAGGAGACTGGAACGATTGTTCCGGTGTTTGGAGGGCGCAGAACACTGAAGTGCGTGCGTTGCGTGCGTGCGTTGGGGGGGAACGACTGCGGTTTGCAAAATGTTTGTGTTGCGTCGGAAGAATTCTCCGAGAGGGAGGTTGTGGAGGTGGACAGTGTTAACAGATCCCCTACCAGATTGGGTGCGGGGGATGTTAACGGGTTTATGTAAGGTACCGATCCGCCGGCTTGGCTGCCCCAAATTGCATGCATGCGGCTCCGCTAAACCCCCCACGGCAACGTGAGACAGGCAACGTCCCACCTTCCGTCTGATCTGTTCTTAACCGCCAGTGCAAAGATCGTCTCAAACACGCGCTTGTTGCCTCGACTAGAGAGGTGCTATGCTGGGGCTACGCTTCCTTTCCCAGCAAGAACATTTTCAGGATCGATTGGGTTGAAGAAGAATCTGACACGGCAAGCACGTGCGTATGTGTGCGCTTTCGGCAAGGACCCGAGATGCGAGATGCGAGATGTGAGATGTGTGATGCCCTGCGAGCTGCGGGATGGCAACCACCATTACAACATGTCAGATGCTGTTGACAGATTCCAGCACCACCCTCCAGTTGGCGCAGGCCTTTGGGTTGTTCTTCTCCTCTAGTCTCTCTGCTTCACTATCGCTGTGTCAAATTCCCTAGCTAATTAAATGTCAGTACTACAGCCGAGTAACGATCGCCCTTCACGGGCCATGATTTCCATGCTTGTCAAGACGGCGGGCCAGGGGTCAAACCCCATCAAGTCCGAACAGACGGTGCGACTTTCGCCAAGCGGCTGCCGCCCAGGACTCGGGCTCGGTTGGCATGAGGCCTAACCCCTGCTGGCGCCCAGGACGCTCCATGGGGCATTGGGACGACCCTTGAGGAGGCAGCTCGTTCCGGAGTTCACTTCAGCCGGCCGTGTCCCTTCCAGGGCGCCGGCTCGAGAAGGCTGCTCTCGAGGTCTCAATGGAGACGGGCCCACGTCGCTCAGATCGCTGGGACATGGGCTCGTTAGCGAAGGGATGCGGATCGCAGGGTTCATGCTTCTCTCACCATGAGACGACATGTCCGGCTACAGATCATGGTCCCGCGTCTCTTATACTACCCATATAAGATATGGCTGCCGTCCCGGAATGGCATCTCGTCCTTCTTTTTCCTATCTCACGCTCTTTCATCTTTACCATCTTCGGTTCTTTCTTTCTCGGTTCTAGTTCTGTGAACTTTTTTTTCCCTTCGTTTACACTCTTTTGGTTTAATCTCTTCAGGCCGGGCCTCAACATCTCTCCCTCTTTTTAAACTACCTCTTTTTCGAATTGCGTCGATCGCTACACGAACCCATTTTTGAACGACGAGATGAAGTATGAACTTGCTTTGATCGGCCTCGCGGCCGCCGTTTCGGCCCGCGAGATGCACGACACCACCAAGTACTGGAAGGCAAAGGCAAAGCGCGAGGTGCCCCAGGAGCAGTCGCACTTGCAGATTCTCCGTGATGCCGATACGGCCCTCAAGCTGAACAACCCCCTTGAGATTGTTGACTCTGTCTTTGGTCTCCTGGGTAACGCCGCCGCCGCCACCGGTGCCCCCAATGTGCAGAACCTCGATTGCCTCCAGCAGATCATTGCCGACCAGGCTTTCACCAATGCCAAGGCGGCGGGTGATCTAAAATTGCAAGCGGCTGCCATCCTCTACCGCGCTCTGGAGAAGAACACGCTGCAAGTCGGCTTGGCTAGCCCCGCTTGCAACGAGCAGGCTGTCAACCCTGAGATTGCTGCGATCCAGCAGCATCAGGACCCTGCCTCGCCCGAGGCCTCTGGCAACGCCGATATCGAGTTGGCCGTTGCCATTCAGCTGGCTTCCATCGGCGAAGACCCCATTCGGGCTCTTGAGTCTGCCACCTTCGCCCCAGGCCAGCTTGGCGACCCCACCGCCGCTGGCAACACCTGCAATGACGATGCCGACCCTGGTCAGGGCTGCATCTTCACCCTCAACCTCTTGACCCCCGCCGTCGACGAGGCTCAGATCCAGGCTGCTGTTGCTGGTGCCGGTGGCGTTGCCAACAACGCTGGTGCTGGTGCTGCCGCTGGCAATGCTGGCGCTGCTGCTGATGCTGGTAAGTTTTTTGTCCATTTTCTCTTCCTTTGTGGTATCACAAATCTGACTGGAATAAAACAAACAGCTTGTGCTGCTTCTGGTAATGCTGGTGCCGCTGCCGGAAACGCCGGTGCTGCTGCTGCTGGAAACGCTGGCAACGCTCAAGCTGGGGCTGGCAACGCTGGTAATGCCGCTACTGCCACCGTCAACGTCCAGGCTTTCAACGGCGACCTCGGTGGCCCCCCGCCCGCCGTCCAGAGCACCACCGGTGCTGCTCGCCCCTTTGAAGTCAACGGCGCCACCTTCCTCAATGCCGGTGCTGCCATCCAGCGCTCGTGCGCCGTGCAAAAGAATGCCTGTTCCAACGCTGCCAACTCGGGCCAGATCGACGGCGGCACCGGCCAGTGTGATGCTCAGGAGGCCGAGTGCCTAGCTGCCAATGCCCGCCGGAGGCGTCGCGCCGAGGTGCGCCGTCGCCAGGATGCCGGTGCGTTTGGAAGCTGTGGTAGCCCCGCCATCCAGTTCGCTCCTAACCTTGATGGCCGCCAGCAGAATAGCTTCCAGAATGTGAACAATGCCGACTTTAACCACGGCTCCGCCCTCAACATTAAGATTATTGCCGAGTTCACCTGCAATCGCCTAGAGAGCTCGTGCAAGGCTGATGCCGAGGTCGTGGCCGCTTGCGAGCAGGGCACCGCGGCGGCGGGGAATGCTCAGGGACAAGCTGCAGCGGATGCGTTTAACGCTGCATTGGGGGTTTAATTTTTTATGTGAGAAGGTGGAAATTCGGGGATGATCTTGATTCATTATGAAGAATGGAATGGAATGAACACAACATTTTTATGTGAATCTATCTGCGTAGGAACCAAATTCTAGGATGGAAATGGACCTTTTTCTTTTTTCCTTTTCCTTTTTCCTTTTTTTTCTTCTCTTCTTCTCCCTTTTTCTACTATACCAATTTCTCCTTTTTTTCCTTTTCTTTTTTAACTTACTCTTTGAGATAAAATGATGAATCTGAAAATGGCTAGGGGGGCTGTTTTGTGTCCCCATCTCTTTCAAAGTTGGAGTTGGTGAGTTTGGGTGTTTCAGACGCTGAGAGGGTGAGCTGTGCCATGAGCACCGAGCCCCATGCCCTGCGCCCTCGGAACGGGCCGAGGATCCGTATCAGTGGTAGTATCTCCGGTCCTTCTTTCTTTCTTTCTTTCTTTCTTTAGATATGCAGTTTCGATCTTCGATCCTCGCCCGCGTCTTGCTTTGCTGGGCCTCCACATACAGCTGAGCCTCCACATGCAGCCTGAGGATGGAAAGAAGGCACAGCACAGCACCCATAATTAGAGAGGGCCGTTTCTAGAAAATAGAAAACAGATTGAAGACATCAATTCTTCTCAGAAAGCTCAAAGATGTCCCCCATTGGACGCAATCTCCGTTTATTGTGTTGCTACCACTACCCTACCCCCAGTGCCATGCCCAAGCTGCAGCAGTTGATAACTATCATCTACAGCTTACAAACACGAGACAGTCAAGCAGTCCAAGAAACCTTCCCATCTCGCCAGAAACCCCCCGACTGCCCGCCAATATCCCCAATCGCCAACATCACTGGAGTTTGGGCCCCCTCGTCCGGCGTCTTGGTACCCCTCCCTTTCGTCATGTCTGTAACCACCCATCCAGGACAACACACATTGATCAGCATGTTCCCCTTCTCCTTCCCCTGTTGCCGATTCGCCTCTTCCACTTCCTTGGCCAACCTCATCGTCCCCTGCGCTACCCCCGCCTTACTCACGCCATAGGAATTACTCCGCCACCCCTCCTTTTCATGCGTGCCCAGCTCCACTGCAGAGGTAAACTCATCCATCAGTGCCGTAACATCATCAACCATTTTGGCGGAGTGAAATTTCTCTTGAATGATCGGTGAGAAACTACTCAGCAGACCGGCTGACGAGCCGACATTTACGACCCGTCCACCTTCGGGCTTACACAGCAAGGGGAACAAGGCCCGCGTGAGGTTGAAGGTGCCGTGGTAGTTACAGGCGATGGTGGCCTTGACGACATCGGCGTTGAACCCGTTAAGGGCAGTGCCGGCGTTGTTGATGAGGAAGTCAATGCCCGAGGGGTGGGTTTCTTTGAGGAAGGTAGTGAAGGAGGCGATGCTGGTGGGGGAGGTAATGTCGAGGGGGTGGAAGTGGATAGTGGTGAGACCGCCGGAGGTGGACAGGGCTTTGGCGGAGAGGAGGGCAGGATCAGCGGTGGTGAGGTTGGTGATGGCGGCCTGGCCGAGAGTGG
>Ga0247763_1000083_pt1 | contig 43681 bp, 46 predicted proteins | sample UWRJL141409B4_FD_179926 | JGI IMG/M metagenome (GOLD analysis project Ga0247763, IMG submission 179926) | Plant litter microbial communities from Arlington Agricultural Research Station in Wisconsin, United States - UWRJ-L141-409B-4 | ecosystem: Environmental > Terrestrial > Plant litter >... | reverse complement strand
CCAATCCCATATAAAAAAAAAAAAAAAGCAATTCGACATACCTTTGTCCACTAAACAAAAACATGGCTGCAAAGAGGATCCATTTGTAATTTGTCCCTGGCCTCTTCAAGTATAAAAGGGAGCAGAAGCCAACACATCCAACTCATCAAACCATCCAGGCATCATCCACTCGCTCCAGTCAACCATCACTGCCAACGCCAAAATGGTTTCCAAGTCTCTCGTTACTGGTCTCGCCCTGTTTGCGGCCACGGCTCTCGCGGTAAGTCCAGCCCTCGTCAAACTTTCATCCCCATCCCCCAATTACTTGTAAATATTCCAACTCACACCAGACACCTTACCAGGCCCCTACCGCTAGCATCGCTGCCAGCCCCATCCCCGGCTACACCATCGAGGACTTTGAATGGGAAGTTGAGACCACGCCCGGTGGTCCCAAGTTCCTCATCAACGGCACCATTGAAAATGTCCTCAGCAAGCTTGCCGAGGCCAACCCTAACTACGCGGCCGACCATAAACTGGACCTTTCTCCGGCTACCACTCCCGATGCTGCTGCTGAGGTTGTTTCAGCTCTGAGCAAGCGTCAAGTCGAAGGCCATATCTGCCGCGGACAGTGGGCAGAAGCCGAGAGTCATGATATCCAAGACGGTATCAACCATCTGCGGGGCGTGGGCGGTCGCCCAACCCGTCACCCCGGCCCTGGAAGCTGCGGCAGGGTGGCCTGCAATGGCTATGCGGGAATTTGGTGGTGCAACGACGTGAGTACCTACCTACCTGCCTGCCTGCCTTACTTACCTTCACTATTCTCCCATCAAGCTCTCTTGGTACAATCAATAACATAATGACCTTTGTTTTTTTTTCTCCCGAACAGAATACCTTCCAATTCACGCTCAGCTCCTTCGGCAGCATTGCCAACGGCGCCGAGTTCCTCATCAATAACTGCGAGCGGAGAGTCGGCCAGTTCCCCTGGACCAAGTACTATGTTGGCGGCCAGGTGTTTTACCGCGACAAGTGGAACGTTATTGTGCGCGAGGATAAGTGCTAGCTGTGTTGACTTGTGCTAACTTGTGGTTGCTCATTTGTTTCTCTGGTGCGCTATATACATGTACCTACGTGCCTAGGTACTGTTAGGTTGCTTAAAAGACAATTATCCGCGGCGAGAAGTATGATGACTGTGACTGTGACGTAGGCGCAAGAGATGAGGGAAGGCACGACTCCATCTCCAGACAATTCAGGCATCTTTTGGCCTAATCCCAGGCATCAACCTGTGTACGGCGCCACCGCTCCTAGCTCCACTGATTTTCTGGGCAAACTGCATGTGTCCATATTTCTCCTCATGGACACACTTGCAACTTACCAACAAATCACATCCAGAGTCTTGAATCCCCGCACGGTCGAGCCTCACCTGGTCGCCCCCCGCTTGACCCTCCAGACAGTTTGTGCTCTGTCTCACGTCATGTCGCACAAGGGTTCCGAGCAGAACATGAAGTCAACTGGTCTCGACCGGGCCATTGGATCTGCTCACACCATCCTACCAATTCACTGAGCGGCGCCTTGTTATGTCATCGTCTACCCATGGAGCAGAATGCCATCAGAGACCGCACAAGAAAAGACTTTTTGGCTGGGAGTGTAGCTGGTTTTCCTGGTGCAATCTTTTCCGATTGTATTGTATGCTTTAGACATCTTAGGAAGACAATTCGACCGGCGGACGAGAGGACTGAGGAAGTTAAAGACAAAAAGTTGTTTATTGCAGACATGAAGCTAGTACCTATCCAACACACGCTATATTATGCCAACTCATTACAAATATGAAGCCGCAACTTGGAATACAAACCAGAGTCGTACCGTCATAATGATAACTTCGCCAGTCATACCAAGTCGCCATTCCGTCATCACTCATCACCCTCATAAACACGGGGGACCGTCATCACCTCATCCCTCATAAACACGGTCGAACCGGCACCTCTTTACAACTTTCCGGTCCTGGATGCGGCTGATCACACAGTGTATCGCAGTCCACCCCCGGCGCTACAAACACCCGGTACTCTTGTCCCAACCACACCAATCTGAACTGTCTTGGATCCGTCGGGCTCAGGTTCGCACGATATCCCGCCCTGCAAGCACAAAATGCCTTTCCGGTCGACGTCGCCGTGCACGAGGTCGTGATGGTGCACATATTCTTGCCAGGATGCGGGTCACAAGTCGCGCAGGTGCCGTTGGGGGTGGGAATGGGGATGGGGATCGGCGTTGGACTCGGGGTAGGACAAGGGTCAGTCTTCTTCTTGCATTCGGTGGTGCAGTTCGAGCCTGGTTTTCCGTTCTTTGGTCCATCATCGCATTCTTCGCCAGCTTCGATGATGCCGTTGCCACAACAAGGTTTTGGAGGAGGGACCATCTTGCATTGGGCGGTGCAGTTGGAGCCAGGCTTGCCGTTGTTGGGACCTTCGTCACATTCTTCGCCGGGTTCGACAATGCCGTTACCGCAGCAGGGTTTCGGAGGAGGAACTTTCTTGCACTGCGCCGTGCAATTCGAGCCGGGCTTGCCGTTGTTCGGGCCTTCGTCGCACTCCTCTCCGTCTTCAACGATGCCATTGCCGCAGCATGGCTTTGGGGGAGGGATCCTCTTGCAGTGGACAGTGCAATTGAAGCCGGGCTTTCCGTTGTTGGGACCCTCGTCGCATTCTTCCCCGTCTTCGACGACACTGTTGCCACAGCAAGGCTTTGGCGGAATCGGCTTCCATTTGCATGCAGCAGTGCAGTTGAATCCGGGTTTCCCATTATTGGGACCTTCATCACACTCTTCGCCCGCCTCGACTATGCCATTGCCACAGCACGGCTTTGGGGGGATCTTCTTGCACTTTTCAGTACAATTCGAACCAGGCTTTCCGTTGTTGGGGCCTTCGTCGCACTCCTCGCCGTCCTCCACGATACCATTGCCACAGCAGGGCTTTGGAGGTACCTTCTTGCACTTGTCGGTACAATTCGAGCCAGGCTTTCCGTTATTAGGGCCCTCGTCGCATTCTTCTCCGGGTTCAAGTATGCCATTACCGCAGCAGGGTTTGGGGGGAATCTTCTTGCACTTGTCAGTGCAATTCGATCCGGGCTTACCATTGTTGGGTCCCTCGTCGCACTCCTCACCCGGCTCGAGTATGCCGTTGCCACAACAGGGTTTCGGGGGAATTTTCCTGCATTTGTCGGTGCAGTTGAACCCGGGCTTGCCGTTATTAGGTCCTTCATCGCATTCTTCGCCGTCCTCGACTATCCCGTTGCCGCAGCATGGTTTGGGTGGAATCTTCTTGCAGTCGACGGTGCAGAGGGATCTTGGCTTGCCATTGTTGAGGCCCTCGTCGCACTCCTCGCCGTCTTCCACTATGCCGTTGCCGCACCATCTCGGCGGTAATCTTTTTTTGCAGTCGACCGAACACAAGGACCCCGGGGCCCCGTTCGTCTTTCCCTGGTCGCACTCCTCCCAGGGTTGGACGATTCCGTCGCCGCACCAGCCGCAAACGTGACCGCGACAGGTGACGGCTCCCTTTTCGTGGCCGCCCGTGCCAGACCACCAAGTAGGTGAGGCAGAGGTCAGATCCAGGAGGAAAAGTAAAATGCAGACAAGTTGTTTCATGGGATGTAATCTCTCTGTGTGTTTCAATATTGATGAGGAAGATAGAGATCAAGTTGTTTTGAACAAGGAACCCTTTCAGCTTTGCGCGACCCCGGTTGCCTGGCCATCATATACCGAATCTCCCCCACAAAACTCTTCGCTCGCAGATTAAAGCGCAGCCAATAGTTGGATGTTCCATATTTGCTTGGCCTCTCTCGTGCTAAACCACATGGAAAACACCAAACCAGCGCTATAGCAGTGCAATAAGTGTAGCAGCGAGATGTGGCTGAGGGTGCATTGATGGCAGTTCATAATGGTCTTGTGGCTACAGAACGTGAGAGGCACATGGTAAGCTCATTGTTGATTTTATTAATAGCGGGTGATGGGGTGAGGTGGTGTTGGGTATCACCTGACTGGACAGGAGGATGAGAATCCCAAGTTGAACTACAGCCAATCACAGCCAACGAAATAGCCATCGTCTGATTATTAGCTGAATTTGCGAGTTTTAATTGGCTGGGCGTGGACAGACAGGAACACGCCAACTTCATTCGCTGAATGTTGCAGAGGCCAAAATTGAACCTCATGAGAATTGCAGATAAAGCTGGCGCCATCGGCTCAGAGTGGTAACTGCGGTATGGCGTAGCCCTCGGGATTGAAAGTTGTTGCGCATCGGGAATGACGTGAAAGCATGCAATGGGGAGACGATGCCTTGACATCTCTAGCGCAAATGTGTGCAGTCATCCCAGTATAGTCACAGCCTTGGAGCAGAATCCAAGAATAAATCGAGCCACTAGTATCCATAGTACCATACCATGAATAATGCAGTTTGCAGAAGCACACAGCCTCCGATCGAGTTATCCTATCTCCCCTAATCCTGCACACCAGCATCGTCGTGTTGGCTGGTTCTGCCGTTCACCTACCAAGCGGTCGAGCCAGGAAAGAGGCCGTGGGAAAGGAATTTCGGATTGCGTTTGGCTGTCTGGCCACCCTGAAAATCCGCGCCCACTTCTCCCACGCAGTCCAAGCAACCAAACTCTCTTCTCCCAACCAGGCATCTAGTTCTCACTTGGCCTCGGGAGGCGGCATGGACAACCTGTTCTTCAATCTAATCCTCGGATATCATGCAGAATCCATGTTGGACAATATAGAGTACATTGGGGTTCTAGAGCTATGGTGGCGTTTGGGTGCAGAAAGGCATTGGTTTTTTCTTTCATTTTTTCTTTCTAACAAACCATAATGCATGGAGCAAAAAACTTCCGCCACAAAGCACAGGAAGGATTGGATTGTTGCCGGTTTGACCGAGGGAGTCATCTAGTGATTCAGACGGTGCAGGGCTCATCCATGTGGGCTTTCGTCATCCACACCGGTTATAGCGTCGCACAGATGTGTATAGTTTTGGCTGCGCTTTTCTGGATTGGCACTAAAGCGTGACGGTTTGTCGGGTCACAAGAGACAAATTCTCAGCCTATACGAAAGGATCTGTTCTAGCTAGCTGAGCCAAGGGTCCAAATGGCATGCCGCGCCCTCAGCCAGCCAAACGAGAGTGACATGGATCGACACATTAGCAGAGGCCAGGCCAGGCGGGGAGCTGGGCTCTTCTGTAAGTTCTGTTTGACCACGAAAGTTAAGTACTGCAAGCGGTTTTTTATGGGTTTCTGTAGTACGGATGGACGGCAAATTAAAAGTGCAACGGTACTGAAGATAGGTGCTAGGTGTCGTATGGATAAGATTTGATGTGGGGAAGAGACGTCCTTGACTTCAATTGGCAGCGGATTTCAGAACTTGAAAGCGTCCGTCCCCACTCACGCAGATCCACAGGACACGACTACTGCTGGAACCTTGAATTCTGTGCATGGCGTTCCACGTAGTCAATTTCACCAAAAAAAAACATCTTTGGTGACCCAATCCCGCGTGCAGGATGGTCGCTCACGTTGCTGGCATTCCCCCATTTCGTCGCTCCGATTCCCAATTCCCCAGGTTCTCCGATCGATCTGATCTTGTTCGTGGTGGAGCTAGTGACGCCAAGTAACGCTTGGCGACGGAATCAACCTTCGGCCCGTTACACCCGCACTGATTTAAGCCCCTGATCGGGCCCACCGAGGTGTGCCGCAAAACGCCAACCGCTGATCAGCCTATCAAATTGCACACCCTCGGCCCTGGGGGCAGAATTCAGGCAAACAGAAATTTAGCGCCTATTTTTACGACAATCTCAGCCCCCCTGCTCCTTTTCTGGACACCCTCCCTCCCAAGTCAGCCGTGCCACCTTCAACAGGGGATCAAAAACGTGGCCCCTTCCCTCTTTCCATCAAATTTCAGATTTCCATCACTGCAAAACTTCAAACTCCACACAAACCCAAACCCATCAATCAATCGCATCAGCTATTCATCGCCAGCCATGGAATTCGCAATGGATATCGACATGAACCCTCGCAAGCGCGTGCGTGACGAGGATGCGCCCCTTGCAGACACTGAATCCCACGTCGCGAAACGCACGCGGCAAACGGAAGCTGACGCGGTCGCGCTTGCATCTGCGACTACCGTCGCAGTCGCACCACTCGACGCTGAATTCCAACCGTCGACGCCTGGCGACAGCACGCCCACAACGCCAGCTGCCATGCAAGTTGACGACGATGCTAGCTCTACAACGTCGTCGACAACATCGCGCGCAACCACGCCAGACCCAGAGCGGCTGCGCCGTTACCAGCGCTACTTGCGCCAAGGCTACCCCTTGAGCTGGTTCCAGTAAACGGCGAACTAGGTGAGCATTTTTGGCTTCCCCATCTCTCTCTCAACACGCACTAATGTGGGGTTCGCAGCTCAGCATTGAGATCATGAGACGCGCGCCTCGAACGAAGAGACTGACTGCCGAATGTTTTTGTACGACTAATTGCGACGGATCGCTTGTATTGTAATACCACCTGTATGGTTTTGGGACCTGGGACTTTAGAGATTGGGAATGGCACACTGGGGGGATTGGGATTGGATTGGGTTACCTCCTATACAGAGGGTGTATAGGGATGGATGGTCTGTAACAAAAGTTGCCATTTTTGCATTGCGAATCCAAAAAAATCTCTTCGTTGACGACATCTGCGGAATCTTTCTCGGGGAAATGACACGGGCACGAGCCTGTGATAATTCTTCCTAGAGTTACTTGTACCACCAAATCTGCAAACACTCGGGCCTGCCCAACCCCGCCGTCATAAACACACTATCCGCATCCCTCCCACATCTCGTGACGGCCGCCGTCTTTCCCGTCGACAACATGGTCCGCATAAACCCATGCACCACGGACGTGCCCCGTCCCAACACCCCACCCACCTCTCTCCACTTCCCCGGATTCACACTCGCCAACCCGCGATACCCCACCACGGCATGCATCCCGCCTTCAAACACCCTCCACCAGGGTTCAAAGGCCTTTTGTCCTTGACCAGCCGGGAAATCAATCGGTGCCGGAATGACACTACACTCCCCGAGAATCCAATACGCCAGCCTTCCTGCTGATCCCGTACCCGTAGCAGTCGTCCCCCCGAATCCTTTTGCCGAAATATCTCCCGAAATCCTAACTCGTCCATTGTCAGACTTACTGCCATTCGTAAGAAACGAATGCGGTGAGCCATGGCCATCGCTAAACGCGAGATGAACGGCGTTGATATATCTCGAGCTTCCAGAGGTGGTATAAACATAGGGATCATCCCAGTAATATTGAGAATCTACAAATCGAGAAGATACCCCCCGGAGTCCGCGAAGGAGGTTCGACGCTTCGTCGATAAAGTTGGGAGAAAGTCGGTCGTTGGACATTAGGTATCTACCAACAGAAATTGATGAAGCTTGTCTCCGCTGTTGAGCTGAAGGTCCAGGGAGGAGAAAATCAAGATTCCGACCACGACGACGACGCTGGGTGGTAGTAGAATTGGTAAGGTCTGGGTTGGAAGGGATAGGACCGGTAGTAGACGGGGTGGTGATAGTCGGGAGGGGCTCGAGTTCTCCAGAAGAGCTAGCGGGGATGAAGCCTTCGAGAAAGGTGATTTCCGGACCATGGTCGGATTTAACAGTGGCGTTGAACCGGAACGCAGGTTGGAGGAAGTGGTTGTTAGCGTCGTAAAAGCAGAGGTCTACGCTGGTGATGGTGGCCGAACTGCCGATCCCGGCAGCCATGAGACGGCGCGTGATGTTGGCTTGGATTTGGTCCGTGTTGAGCGGGGTGAGGAACCGGTTCTGGTCGGCGGCGATACGCCACGAGTGTCGCAGACCGCGGATGTTGCCGTCAATGTCAAAGTCGAACGCGGCTTGGCTGCCGAAGCCGCAGACGGGGTGGAATCCCGAGGCATAGGGGATAGATCGTTGGATGAGACCCTCTAGGAGGTATGTTGCTGGGTCGGCGGGCTGCTTGCCAACGACTTGGCTGGATCCGGTGAGACGGGAGCCAATGACGATACCGGCGCGGGTTTTGTCTTGCGGGATGATGGACTGGTCGCCGACAAGAGCCTTGAGCGCGCCGTCGTTGATCTTGAGATCGCCAGGCTTGAGCGAGGGGAGGTAGGGGAAGACCAGGGATTCATTGCTCGTCTTGTTGACGTGGCCAATGAGGATCTCTCCGGTCCACCAGTACTTGGAATCGCCCTCTTCGCGGACATCGATCTTGGCCCCTCCCGATGCGAGTTTGATGATGGACTCTAGCTGGCCAGAGGGGAAGAGGGCTGCTTTGCCAAGAGCAATGGTGGGCAGCTTCTCTGTGAAAGACGGGATCTTGCAGTCAAAGACTGGGACGCCTTCATCCACATCGGCCAGGGCTGCGGCCAAGAATAAGGAGGCCGCAAGGGCGCTCAAGGTGAGATGCATGCTGTTACCAATGATGGATATGACTGAGAGTGTGTGTTGAGGTTGTGGAAGTTGATCCTGTCCCTTTGCGGTGACTGCCAAGGGATTAAATAGATGGGACCTGGAGCGCTATTCACGATCACCTGCGGTCTCGATCACAAGGTGAATCGAAGCGTTCACAATTTCCAGGTGTTACACCGTTAAACACAGCCCTTCTCCCGGAGATATCCAATCATGGAGCGGTGCTAGGTGAAAACTTCAGCCGTTCTGCCCGTTCTGGAAGTTTACCTCCGCATAAAGTCGTCCACGAGGCGCACCACGAAAATCGATAGATTGATTCCGAGTATTTGCGATGCTGATGGGGACATGGAGCAAGGTGATAAAACGGAAGTGATAGGCGAGAAGGAAAAATGTGCCTGGAAGTCTCCGTGGTTGTTTGCATCCATGTCGCTCTGCCACCGCCGATTGCTTGCAGCCATCTCCTGAATTTCGTGCTACTCAGCCTCACTTCCCAGCGTCCCAGCGTCCCAGCGTCCCAATCGCGTAAAATTCCATATCCTGGCCTTGCTAGCCTAGCGTTGATGGGCTGGGTGTTCACCATGACGCAACTCCGAAAAGCCTCGGCTGGTGGTTACGACAGCCAATCAGAGCTCAAGGTCAACGGTCTCGGTGAGACACCCATCCACTCCACTTCTCTCTCTCGACACCGTACCACTTGACCATTTCAATGGATGCAACTTTGCAAAATTAATGCAAGACTCTAGTGTGTGGTTTCTGTCGCAATATGGTCGGTCGGTGCATCTCGTATTCATGCCAAAACGCGCAATCGTGTTCAGCTGATAGGGGTAGCATTGAATGTTCAGCGACAACCCCGACACAGGGAATTCCTACTTCTGATGGCCATCACGTTGGCGTAGCCCGCCAGGGCAAAGCCGGAGTCATTGGATACCAATAATGCATGCTCTGCAGGTACATGTAGAGAAAGTCAAGGGTCATTACACGACAGTGCCATCAGTTCCCGGCCGCGGCGCACCCGTCGCCAACTTGCCCATAAAACCCCCCTTGACATGTCCCAGGGCATTCTCAAAGGGATCTGCCCCCTTATCAGCTTTCTTGAGACCCGCCGCCACAAATGCCTGTTCGAAATCGAAAATGATATCTTCAATGTCCTCAATGCCCGTAGAAACACGAATCAGGTCCGGCGTTACGCCGCCCTTGATCTTTTCCTCATCGGGTAGCTGTTGATGCGTCGTCACCCACGGGTGGATAATGAGCGTCTTTGCGTCACCCACGTTGGCGAGGTGGGAGCACAAGCGGAGATTGTTGACCACGGCGCGGACTTGGTCAATGTTGCCGGCCTAACATGGACAATTAGGGGTTAATATCAGCATCTTCTCGAGGTGACATTGACATTGACAGGAGAAAAAAAAAAAACCTACCACACCAAAAGTCACCACACCACCTTGCCCATTCGGCATGGTTTTCTTGGCATGTTCATAGTCCTTGTGGCTCTTTAGGCCAGGATACAACACCCAGCTGACACAGTCATGCGACTCGAGCCACTCGGCCAGCAACTGGGTGTTCTCGCAGTGTTTTTTCCCTCGCAGACTTAGCGTCTCCAGTCCTTGGAGAAACAACCATGCATTAAACGGACTCATACACGGACCCAAATCCCGCATGGAATCCATGCGCAATTTCGCCGAAAGCGCTTTGTAGCCGTACGTCTCCCAGAACCGCATACCGTGATATCCATCCGCCGGCTCTGTGAATCCGGGAAATTTCCCCGAAGCCGACCAGTCAAAATGGCCGCCGTCAATAACCACCCCGCCCATGCTCGTGCCATGTCCGCCAATCCACTTGGTTGCAGAATGGGTGATAATGTCGGCGCCCAGCTTGATAGGCTGGCAGAGATAGCCGCCCATGCCAAAGGTATTGTCGACAATAAGCGGGATGCCGTGTTTGTGGCAGACACTGGCGATTTTCGTAATGTCCGGAACGTTGTGCTTGGGGTTGGAAATCGTCTCAATGTACACGCACCGCGTGTTTTCGTCAATGGCCTGGTCGATGAGGTCGGCGTCGTCGCCTTCCACAAACTTGACGTGGATTTTGAACTTTTTCATATACACCCTTTCTATCCCCGTTAGTCGAGAAAGCAAATGGATGAGGATGTTGGGCATCAATCAGAAGGCTCTGAGTAAGGTAGGTATACAGACCGAAACTGGTTATAAGTCCCTCCGTACAACCACGATGTAGACACAAAGTTGTGTCCCGGCTCGCAACACTGCGTTATGGCCATGAACTGTGCAGCGTGTCCTGAAGCGGTAGCAATGGCTCCGACTCCGCCCTCTAACATGGCCATGCGGGTTTCAAAGACCGTGTTGGTGGGGTTCCCCATACGGGTGTAGACATAGCCATCTTTGCTCCAGGCAAACTTGCCTGCCCCGTCGGCGGCATCTTCAAAGTTGTATGAGCAGGTTTGGTAGAGCGGGACAGCTCGTGCACCGTTGATTGGGTCTGGTTCTTGCCCGCCGTGAATGGATTGTGTGGCAAAGCCAGGTTGTCTATGCGGATGGTGTTAGTGGAGAAAATCACGACGGTGTACATGTGGTGAGGACGTACTTGGCAAAGTCCTTGAGAGAACCCGAGATTGATGGCATCTTGATGTGAGAGACAACGGCGAAATTCACAGAAGAGTGATATTGAAGAAAGAAACCTGTCTAAAGTCGACGGTTTATACCGAAACGGTTTTAACGAGTACAAGGTTTTCCTGGCCGATGATATAGAACTCATACCCGTCTTCTATCCGACCAGAGTCCGATTATGGTGCGATGCAAATGCGATCAGCCGAATGTCCGTTACAACTGTACAGGTCGACCCCGATGCAAGTCGGGAGAATGCAGGCCGGGAGAGCTCATGTCGGTCGGATCCAACGTAATACATGTAATAAGGTAGCACTGGCCCAAGACATAGTGAGAGACTCATGTTCCACACAGTGTATATTCCACTACAGAAGCCGAAGTTGCCGAGAACATCACTGTAGCTAGCAAATGGTTTAGCTAGGGTTGCAAGGTTGTCTTAGTTGCAACGCGATATGTTGAGAACAGCTACCAAGACCAGAGAAACTCAGATTGAAACTATCACCATACGACTTCATTGTGCCGGTTTTCCCAAGTGCCACACTAAATGAGCGCGTTTGAGGTGATTTGTCAAAAAGACCGACGCTGTGCGAGATATTGACATGTACATGTATGTAGGTAAGGTATGAACGCAAGTACCCTGCAGAATGTATACCAGGGGTAGCATTGCAGCTCCGGCTTGATGTCCGATAGTCCGGGGTTGCGGGCATTGCATGTAGTCCTACTATGTGCTCACTTATGTCTATTTCCTCGGGAATGCAACGAGAGACGGGCATTCTTGACCAAAAGTCTTCAAAGATTGATGATAGTTCTTGTTCCTCCGGTTTTAACCTGTCCGTTGTAAATCCATACCAAGTCCTTTCCTTACCTACCTAAGTTGTTGCCCAAAATTCTTTTCCCAACACAAGTACCTACCCAATAAACCATTTAAACCCATTATACCCATTTGCTATATCCAAACCAGAAACCATGAAGCCAACGTTTTGTTCAATGCCGCCTAATCCCCGGCCCGGGGCGGACTAGGCTTCCCTGCATGTCCATGTGTAACCTCAACCAGCTCCACTGTGCTATCACTCTTCATGACGTGAAAATTCTCATCATCACCGTAGTCATCGCCATCGCCGCCCGCTTTTGTCGTCACGGATGGCGTCCCCCCATCCAAAGTCGTATCGCCAGACGCAACCGTTAGACTCTGATCCGTCGTAGTCGTGCTCCCTCTTGTAAAAAACGCACGTCGCCCCCCTTGTCTTCCCAATCCCCGCCAAGATCCCGTCGTAGTTTGTTCTTCACCGTTTCCGTTTCTTGGTAAAGGTCTGGTTCCGTCAATCATATAATGATCATCGGTGAAGCCCCACCGCCGACTCATATGCGGAGCGCATTTATTGAAAAGCGGTTTCAGCGTCACGATGCAGGCGCAGAAAATGCCCAGGTTAGGCTCAATGACGCCGTACAGCGCACTGCCGACTTTATCGTACGTGGGGTCTTTGGATTGCGTGGATTGCACAATGGTGAGAAGGCGGAGGACGGAAATGATACATGCCCTGTTCATGTGTCAGCTTCGACCAAATCTTGCAGCGAAAATGAGAAGAGAAAAAGGGGGAAAAAAAAAAGAGGTGGCAAAGAAGTGCATACATTCCACCAAAGGATAGAACAACCAGAAAAAATAATCGCTGGATCCACGGAAGTCGGAGGTGTCGGAGGATGAAAAGCGGGGCGATGAGGACGAGAAAGTCGGTGGCAATAGTCATGCCGAGCTGCGCATAGTAAACCGTCGTTCGATCAAGACACTTTGCTCCTGGCACATTGGGCGTCCACAAGGCGTGGAATGGCGTGCAGAGACCTAAATGGGTGCCGACCATGGCGGCGGATTGGCCGACGAGCACGGCGATGATGGTGTAACAAAGACGCTTCTCAAAGGTCATGACGCAGATGCGGACGTATTGAAGCAGGATGGAAAGCTTGAGGGCCATGTGGGTGAGGATGTAGAATAAAATCCCCCCAACCGCCACTCTACCCTGTACGTTCAGCTCCGCCGCGGTGACCGTCTCAATGTGTCTGCCGAATCCATAAACGACCGCTTCGAGCAGTCAATTCTGTCAGAATTTCATGTTCTTCATTTTTCATTTCTTTTTTCAGACAAGCTTACAGATGCCCATAAACACTGACATGGAGATTGAAAATGCCATGGCGAGCATAATGCAATAGTCCTCCATAAACCGTGCTTTGATGAGAAACCTTCGGGTGCAGATGCGCAACGCGACGGCGATGGCGGCAATTGCGGGAGAAAGGATGATTGCCGTCGCGGTCGATCCCGCGCGGGACTCATGTTCCCTGCTACTGCTGATGCTGCTCATCTTGGCAAGGATGACGATTCAAACTAACAAAATGACCCCGCCCTAGTGAGAACGCGATGCCAGTTGCTAGCTGGCCGGACGGTTCTCCGCATGGCGTTGGGTATGAAGAAAGTGGGCAATTGACGACAACAGCATTTGGAAGTTGCAAAGTTGAGAGAAGGATTGGAAACATGCAGTTGAAATTCTCAGTTACGAACCTTAACCCTGCCAACAATCCTTGCTCCTTGCCTGCATGTCGGCGTGCCTGCCGCAGCTAGTTACCCTCACACTCACAGGGGAAGGAAGGCCTCCCTCAGGACAAAAAAAGGGGAACTCACAAACTTGCCTAGCCCAGGAGATCTGGTGAACCATGCCCAAACCACGGCCAAGGCGCATCAAGATTAACAGAATGCAAGTTCTTAGCATTGGATTTACTCTTGCCAATTTGGTTTCGCATTTCTAATCCGTTTGAATGGAATATTCCTCTTGTTATCGGATGCACTTTTGCTGGAGATCACCGCTGTAAGTGCCCTGTGGGCCTCTTGGCGAGTTTGTGAGTTCGTTTTTTTTTGTCATGGGAGGAAGGGAACCGACGCCACATTCGCGTCGCAAGGTCGTTTTTGTTCACGACTAATTTCCTAGTCCCCTGCGACGTGTTCGGTAACTTCCGTGCGAATCGCAATACCGGGAAGGATTTTCTGGGGTCGGGGTTTACTCCGTTCCTATTTGTTATTCTCGTAATAGAAACCTGCAGACGAAGCTGATTGGTAAAGATGTGCGGACGTGCGCGAGTAGTGACAGGAAAAGGGGTGTGGGCGATCAACTCTCAACTAATCAACGTCAATGTGCCAGTTATCTAGCAGACTGGAGAGTGGGTCTCGACTTCACCGCCAAGCATCAATTGGCTCGTTTGCTCTCGCCGCTCAGTTTCTTGCACTGCGGTTGGTTGTCTTTTGGTTTTGGCTGGAAGGATTTTCCTGGACCGAGTCCCGGCGAAGGAGCAAGGTGAAGTGTAGGTGCATACCAGCAGGCACAGGACTAGTCATTTTTGAGTTATTCGTATAGCTATTTCTGGGAAAGTACTGGCGCCAATTGAAGCGGACGCTAAACGTTGCCCTTATTCGGGGCTTCCCGAGAGACGGGAACATGTACCCAGTGATAGGGTAACAGGGTTTTGCAAAGTTGGAGCCTCATCTAGGATTTCCAAATCGTCTGGTCAGCACTGGAATCGCAAGGAGATGGTGGTCGTCTGCACGAGACGTTGATTATCAGTAATATCTGGTTGTGGGCTTGGCATTCTCGGAACCAACACAACGTCAAACCCCTCACAACAACACGGTCGGCTCAGGCAGAAGGATACTTCAATTTGTATATACTTTGGCTCATGTTATGATTCAGCGGTTTGACGGTCCTTCGCTACATCCATCAAGCGGGCCTTGTACCGCCGCTTCGTGCGCTATTTAGCCGGCGCGATCCTTCGCGATCCCATCATGGTATATAACATTCTCCAAAACTTGACACCCCGCACCCGCAATGCAAGTATCGGGTACGGTCTGGTATTGTCAATCTGGTTCGATTCTGGTCAAGATGAAGCTGATCAAGTGTTTTGTCGCCTGGCTCTTCCTGGCCTCTGCTCAGGCCGACACAACAATCACGGTCCATGTCACGTCGACCTTGATACCCTTCACCACCACGGTCAACCCCGCAGACCCGACCAGCTGGTTCACGGCCGAGCCGAAATACATCTGGCCGGGAACCGTCACAACGCCGCTGCCAAACTCGTGCATCAACTACCAAGGTCCCATCTACTTGCCTTCTGGCCCGCCGGAAAGAACATTTACGAATACCATTACGCACATTGAGCGTGCGAGCACTACCATTACCGATGCAACCTACCCAACCTACACACACTACTCGGTCACCACCCCGACCGTGACCTACGGAGCCAACCGAACCGTCACCAGCTACAAGTGCACTAACACGGTTGTGCGCCTAACTTCCTTCATTGAGACATCAACAGTAACGACATCTTGGGCTCCCGCCGTAACTACCATAAACACCAGCGGGCTCTGCTTCATCACTCAATACCAATATGTTCCCATCCCTCAAACCAGCCTGTTTGAGAAACCGCATACTGTTGCACAGCCGGATCCACGCCAGTTGTTGACGGGGAACACCACTCTTGTTACCAGCACGGCCTACCAAACAAGCTGGTCGACAACAACAATCACTTTGGAGACCCTGACGCGCGTCAGTCAGAGATGCAACAATCCGACTTCTACAGAGACAAGCACACGGACAGAGTCGAGAACCGTGACAACTGCCACGGTCGACTGTCTAAAGCCAACTTCAACAAGCAGGATCAACTACTCCATGCCGCAGAGGGGAGAAGTCACGAGAATTGCAACCACAGAGCTATATACCACGGCAGGGGTAATTAATGGGACGAGAACCACTCTAACGGGGACGATGAACGTGGATAGATGGGCGTATATTAATACGGAGACGGTGTATGTTTGGGTTACGGCGGATATTACGGTGACGGCGGTGACGGGGACAGCATGTGCAACCACGACGAGGTAGCCATACACCACATACCCAATGACTATTGATGTTGAGTACTTGATATTGACGAGCGAATGTCTGAGCGGCGATACGTGTACTCGCATGATATGAAACCCTGATGATGACTACTGGTCGAATATTCCAATCTGTGAGACATTGCATCATCAAAATAACAAACAAAGACTTGAAACCAAAAAGGCCGTAATCATCGCAAACGGAACCCCCCTTACATCATGTCATCACCCGACCTCAATTTCAAACCTTAGCCTCGCCCCCTGTCCCGATGTCGCCATTACTTCTCTCCCACCACATAATCACAACCTCGTCTCTGTCTCACCAGAGAGGTTCAGACATCTCACTACCTAGGTAGGTAAGGAGATACCTAGGTAGGGACTAAGCCAAGCGAATTCCTCCCCTCCCCATAGCCACCAACCCTACAAGCGACAAGCTCACACACGTCGCAACCACACAACCCATGGCGACAAACACGTAGCCCATGACCATAATCCCCGCGTAGCCGTCGAAAAAGTATAACCCCGTGTAGACGCCTCCGGTAGCGAGAACTCCAAAGAGCATAAGTAGGGTATACCCTCTCTTCGTCGTAGCCCTCCCCCTTCCGGAAGAGATTCCCTCGTAAATAAGTGAGAGCAGAACAAAAAGGTACGTGGTCGCCGGGACTCCAAATAAAAACGGAAAGGCATTCCTCCCAAATGCCGACGCCGCATTTGAATGGTAAGTAGCCAGATCTCTCAACAGAAGCGCAGAGAATATGGAGAGAAGGAAAAGTGGGAGAAGTAGTAGCGAAGAAGTAGATGGGTGGTTATAAATATCTCGGTCGATACCCCCAGATGAGTCGAGTGCGTTTTCTGAAGAAGGAGAAACGGGGGAGGTGGGGTTCGATGGGGCGAGAAGCGGCGATGATGAAGTAGCGGCTGCTGGGTTGGGAATAGTATGAAGGGTGGGTTGGCGTTCGCGTTCGCGGGAGAGGTATGCCGTGAGAGAGGCGAATAGGAGGGCGGCCAGGATGATGACAGGGAGGGCTTGGGTAAAGGTCCATTTGTCATCGTCGGCAGCGGTAGTAAAGAGAGTACGTGAGAGAGCAATGGTGCCGGCGAGGGCGGGGGCAAGAAGCCAATAGATCTGGGGACATTAGCAAAGAGAAAAAGAGAAAAAAAAAACGAGAGAGAGAAAGGAAGGAAAGGAAGGGAAGAGTGAACAGAAAAGGGAGCTTACCCCGGACAGCGAAGAAACCGCCAAGTCTGTCAACAATCTAACCGTCACCAGCGTCGCCAACCCCGTGTAATAAACAACCCGTCCCACACTCCCACCATTACCACCCGCCACGCCCTCCAACCTCGAAACCCACCAGTTACTAATTCCCTTGCGGACGGCCCTCAGCGGCTTGTCCAGCCATTGCTGCAGTCTCACCGTTCTCGTGATGACATTCAGCCCAATCATGACAATGGCCGCAACGCCGGATCCAAACGCGGGGGTATCAACAAACTTCCAGGCCAACGGGTCACTCGCATAATGCCACTGGACGTTTCGACTTAAAAAGTAAAAGCACGCGGCTCTCGAGCCCGGAAGACTGGCGGATCCACTCGGGGGAATGCGGCTTCCCGGTTCGCGGTAGTGGATGTTGAAGTAGGCCCAGTTGAAGAATAAAGTCGGGATGATGGCAGCGATGAGGGCGCCCCCGAGAACAAACGCGCGGATGATACGCATCCACCGGATGAGTCCGGATTGGTCACCACGGAGGATGCTAAGCCCGGCGAGTTGTGTGAGGTGTGCGAACCAAGAGATCTGGACGACCAGCATGAAATGGTAGGCGGAAATGTCTTTGGAGAGACCGAGGAAACCGCAGCCGAGGAGGACGAGGCCGATGAAGGTTTGGATATCGCTAAGGAAGAGGACGGACTGGAGGAGATGGGGTTAGCGGTGATGTCGACGAGAACATTGGGGAGGGCAGGAGTTTGGAGGTTGGAAAGGCTTACCTTTGCCAGAGACTCCTGAGTTCGGGGTCTCGACTTTAGCCATCTCAAGAGCCAAGTAGGTGCTGCTAGCTGAGCGACAGCCGCGTCGGCGGGACTCGAGGGGCCATTCTCGGGGGAGGTAGAGGCGACGAGGTAGTGGAGGATGGTGGCGCCGATAGCGATCCAGGCTGTTCCTACAACAACGGTAATTACCTGTTTCCAGGCGATCAGTCCTCAAAGTTAGTGTGACTGGGTAATCGGGTAGATATCTTACACCTGGGCCGCCGATGCCATCAAAAGGCTGGGGCTGCAACTGCTGCGCTTCATAGACACATTTGTCGGTATTCCAGAACGACATTCTGGCGGTGCCTCCTCGGCAGGAAATGGAACAAATAGTTGGGTTTTAATTAGTTGACGGGTCGACCATGTGCTTGTTGACCCGTAAACTAAACTAATCGGAAGGGGCGAAACGCCGATAATTATATTGAATCGTTGCGTGGTGTTAAACCACCAAATGTCTCCTCGACGAAACTGTCCTCTGAGAAAAGAGAGGGGAAGCGTCGTCATTATCAACCACCACCAAAGCTGTCATGCGACGTGACCCAGGCAGAGTGATAAATCCCCCCACAATGCCCTGTCATGAACCATTATGCCTGGGTCCAGTTACCAATCACCAGTTACAGCCCTGGAAGGAAGGACGGATTGGGAAAATTAAGCGCCCCCCATGTGTGCCGTTTAGCGGGTTTCTCGGATCCTTCTGGCACTGTGGTAGGCTTATTCGGCAATCGGCATTGGAAACCGTGACAATTGATTGTTGTGGTGAAACGCGTCGCCAAGACAATGGGGGGGATAGGCGGGGCGGGCAGTGCTGGAACACTAAAAACGCCTCGAGTCCGCCTTGCATCCATCCATCTGCAACTTTTCCGCATCTGCATCCCGTCGCTGTGGGTACATGTAACACTAGGGGGAAAAAAAGCTTACGCAACTCACACAGGCATCACTGCGTTGGTGATTGCATTGGCAAAAATCCAGTTTCAATCGGCAAATGTTTTGGCCGCAAATGATGATGCCTATGAGTTAAGGGATCAAGACTACCGAGTCGAGTACGTCAGATAGTTCTCCATCGCATCCGAGGGGTCCATTTCGTGACAGTTGTCCTTCAACTTTCTTGGGCTAGCAATTGCTCCAACTGCTCCAGTCAATACCACCCATGCCAGATTCAGAAGAGCTCATGATCAGATCGACGCGACGCCTTTGCGCTACATGCACCTTGCATGCACCCGGAAGCAATCATCCCAAACAATGGCGGCAAGTGGGTGGCATGGTCAACATCAGCACCGGGAAATGCCTTGCTCATCCTTCAATTGAGATCCGCCGAGGCTTGCAGAAGCGGCTTCGGGTTCCATGTTAGGACCGCAGGAGCAGGCCAAGTTGGCGTTGTTACACAAACTAGAGAAAATGCCATAGTTCCAGTCGGCGCAAAGATTCGGCGGGGTAGATTGGGATTGAGGATCAAAGCAGTGGGCGGCTGTGGTGTTGTTTGCTCCTCAAGGCACATGTGTATTGAAGACAATGCGAAGGGACCATGGGTTATAGTGCGAGCCCCCAGCGGCTGCACGGGCAAAGCTTGTGTCCAACCATTTTACAGTGCTTATTTCCCTCAGCGTTATCTCCGGCTTATGGTGGACATGGACACCGTACCCGCTGGCACTGCCATTACCATTTCCCGGATCTTGGTATCCCGGAGTCATGCGCTTCTAACTTGCGTTGTGTCTAGAAACTGGAAAAGCTGAGGGAAGATGAACCATGCAGATATCATATCGGCTCATGCGGGCGCATACTAATGACTCTGCAACGACTGGACATATTTGTACACGGCCACGGGCTGGATTCATGTAACCTTGAACCTCGCCTCAACAAAATCTGCCCTTTCGGCTACTAACTGTGCAGTGTCCCAGCCCGTGCCAGACCACACTTGGGCTGGTGCGACCTGGGCACATGTATTCCATTTGATGGCAGCGAGAGTGCCTTGACTTCGCAGGAACTTGAGATATTCCTTTGAGAGTCAACCGTTTCCTGCAACTAACATGAAATATAGAGGGGTAAAGTTCAACATGCTTTACGACAGAGTCTTGGGATCCGCTGGCTGGTGTCGTTTGTTTGTTGTGACAAGATGCACAAGAAGCACGACTGCCTAGGTAGGTAACCTACGGGCCGTGATTGCCTTCGACTTAGCTGACCAATGCCGGGTGTAGCTTCATGTTAGGACTTGGTTTTCTCTTTCTTCTGTCCCCTTTTCTTTTGCGCTCGGCACGATAATTTCACCGTCATTCATTGTTCGCCCCAATTGTCCACCAATGCAGGTTGTTTGTCCATCGTGGTCCTTTTCTACATGTACTCAGCCTGTCGAATATGCTAAACGTTGGTATTTCGGGAGTTGAAGTGCACGCCGAATATGTCCCCAAATGATAAAGTGCGGCTCTTCCTGTCAAACTATTGGTGTCTTGATCTAGTATCATCAGAGCATGTAGTTACTGGCATGTTCCCTGTAAGTGCTAACCTACTACTAATTCACTTTTTATGTAAAGGGCGGGAAATTTCCACCTATGGTTAGCTGCTTTGCACGGACATGACAGTGGAGGGTTTCCAACCGTCTCGGCATCGGCTTATGTTGTGACAGGCGTGGGGGAGCCTGAGCCGATTACCCGGGAGTCTGGCAAGGCTTCTCAGTGGAGGAAATATTGCCTCCGGTAGATATTCGGCGGGAGAGAGAAGAGTGACAACACGGCGATCTCCGTCAATGAATGATTCAGTGTTAAGACAAAGGTTTGGTCTCTCTTGAGGGTTGCGCCCTCTCTGGGTCCATGTCAAGATTCAATATCTGGGTTCGACGATTGTGAGCATTCAACATCATCATGCTTTTCCTCACCCTGTCAGGTTTGTTCGCTGGAATTGTCGCCGGACAGTCCTGTGGAACTCTCCCAGAGACTATCAACTTCACTGGGCACCCACTCAGGTTGCCTGATCCCTTTACCTTTCTTAACGGCTCCAAAGTTACCAGCGAAGCCCAATGGCGTTGTCGACGTGATGAAATCAGCGCCATCATTCAGCGCTACGAACTCGGGCCCATGCCTGCCACCCCAGAGGTGAAGGCCTCCATCAGCAGCAACCGACTATCCATCACCGTGACAGCCAATGGCAAGACTCTCACCATGAGCCCAACCATCCGCCTCCCCTCCTCTGGCCAATCACCGTATCCTGCCCTGATTGCCCTCGGCGGTGCATCGATTCCCGTTCCAAACACCGTCGCCCTCATCAGCTACAACAACGAAGAGATTGCCGCTACCGACCCCCGGGGCGTGGGAAAGTTCTTTGACTTGTACGGCAAGTCTGCTACAACCGGAGGTTTGTTAGCCTGGGGGTGGGGCGTCAGTCGCATCCTCGATGCGCTCGAACAACTCGGCCCCGAAGCGACAAAGATCGACGCAAAACGAGTTGCCGTCACGGGGTGTTCGCGAAATGGAAAAGGCGCCATGGTAGCCGGGGCTTTTGATCCACGAATCCGCCTGACGATTCCGCAGGAAGGAGGATCTGGGGCCATGGGATGTTGGCGGATCGTCAGCGATTTTAAGAAAAACGGCACAAAGACAGAAGATGCCGCTCAGATCGTCAATGGCGACCAGTGGTTTGCTACAGAGTTTTCAAAATATGTTAATGCGCTCGATAAGCTGCCGCATGATCACCATATGCTCGCCGCCATGATTGCGCCGCGGCCTTTCCTCGTCATTGAGAACTCCGGGATCGATTATCTAGGGCCTATCAGTTCCTATGGTTGTGCTACCGCAGCTAGGATGGTTTACGATTCGCTTGGAGCCCCGGACGCAATGGGCTTCAGTCAGGCTGCGCATGGAAGTTCGCACTGCCAGCTGCCGTCGAGCCAGAATGCTGATGTGGCCGCCTATTTTGATCGGTTCTTGTTGAATAAGGATGCAGTTGACACCAAGATCTGGAAGCCGGATTCTAAGCTTGTGCTTGACATGAAGCGTTGGGTTGACTGGACGGCACCGAAGCTGGTCTAACCTTGATAGGCGAGGGAATGGGCTGATGGAATACATACCCTGTTAAATGGCGATTTGAGTCAATACACCGCTTTAGATGTAGCTGCTCATGGTTGACAGCCATAATAACCCTAAAGAACTAGAAATTGACCCCAAAAGTCTGATTCGTACGCGGAGTTGGTTGGTTTAAAGCCTGTAAGTGGCTCAGCAATGCGTCTGCTATCTTTCACCTCATTGCAAAGCACATTCCCTAAATGTAATCATCGCTGCACATATACGGTTTGGTTCCCAGGAAATCTTCGAAACGCCAGTTCGTTTCAGTGTGTCTTAACAACCTGGAAGTCAACCCCCACCAAGATTCAACACTCCTAGAAAGTAGTTTATATTTCCAAGAAAATATTTACGAGTATTCAGATAGGAAATAATTCCCAACTTGGAAACTCGTAAATAATTAAGGCTTGTGATCCGGCGGGGTTGGCAATAGCACACACACGTATCTCACAAATTGTTTTATCCAAAGCTCTAGCGTAACAAATTAATAGACAAAGAACTTAATTACTTGCGTAAGGAACGGAGTCCCTCATGGCAGCGCTTCTATTATCAGCACTTATAATAAACTATCTACCAAGGCCCAAGGTCCAATTACTTTCCTTCGGGCCCAGGGCGACTCCTTTTGCGCCTCTCGTGATTGATCAGCTAATTAAAGGATCCAGTTACGACCTCTTATACCTCCACCCTGCCTGTACGGCCCCCGGGCCACACTGCTCGCGGTTAGGTCGTGATAAGAAGTTAAAAAGTACGTTATTTGGGATATGTCACGGCACCAAAGGACGCAATGCGTAAACACCACAAAAAGTGGAACGTTGTGCAGTCAGGGCGCTGCACCGTAGTCCTTCTACATCTAGCTGCGTAGCCACAGGCAGGCAGCATCACGGTACCGTGACAGGATAATAAAACCTTAATTGAATACGATAAATTAGCCTGGGAAAATTTGTAGTAAGGATTTATTAATTCCTAAGTTAACTAAATACCCTAGACTTTCAATGATTGTTTAGATTTAGAGCATGGAATTACGGGGTATTAGAACATGGTAGATTTGGCTTGTTTTTACTGCGTTGTAATTGTAGGGTAGGTGGTGAAAAAGTAGTGGTCAGGTTTGTCTGTACCTATTTTTTTGTCATAATGGAGATAGGCACCTTTGAGGCGTCACGCGAGACTAGAAAACTTTCGGATATAACAACTAGCGCGCCAAGGCAGCCACTGAACCTAAAAAGACGCCAAAGAAATTAGTGCTGCTTTAGGCATCCAAAATATAAATAAGCACTGCTCCTCCAAAAGCTACCTACTCCTAAACACTCACGATCTGCCACATCTCCCAGACCAACGACCTCCACACAACGAACCCCAGCATGTCGGCGACACCGAAGCCACTTTTCGTGTATGGCACGCTGCGTGCCCTGCCCCTGCTGGCATGGGCGTTGACCGGAGAAGCCACCCAGGTGGATGCGATCAGGGGGATGCTGCGCAAAGCCACGGTTTCGGGCTACAAGCGGTGTGCGCTGCACGGCTGTGATTACCCTGCGGCGATCAAGGATGAAAACTCATCTATCGACGGATATGTTCTCCTCCTAGAAACAACCTCACAGCGCCGCAAGCTGGACGATTTCGAAGGAGAAGTCTACAAGGTAACGTCAGTTACCGCTTCGGTCAAGCACTCGGAAGACGACAACGACAAAGAAAAAGATACAATCGAGGTCGACATGTATGTCTGGGATGGTGACATGGCCAAAGTATCCCCAGGGCCTTGGGAGTTGGAACGATTTATCGCAGACCGGCTTGATGATTGGCTCGACCTCTTTGATGGGATGGAGTTGGTGGGTAGTTCGGAAGATTAGCTAGCAATCGGCAGCCGCGGTTCTGCTCGTCAAGACAGCAGACCCCTTTCCCCGTTGGGTGCTCTTTCCCCCAGACGCTCTCTCCCTCAGGAGGTAACAGCCGGCCCCCAGATAGCAAGAGCTATCTCTAATTCAAGTGCAGCAACCACCCACCCTATAAAAAAAAAAATCCAGCCATTCTGGAGTATATATTTCACGGATCTCAACCAGCAACTGTATAATAGGTTAGTTTGGTAATCCTTACTTCCTTGAACCCCTGTCCCGGCTAATTTTCGTATCCTCAAACCTGCCGCTATACTCGTTACAAGGGACTCACCCAAGTAACCCCCTATACTGGGCCTCACTAAGACCAGTCAGGCTACCCAATTTAATACAAGGTAAGGAGAAAGAAGAAGGAGAAGAAGGAGAAGAAGGAGAAGAAGGAGAAGAAGGAGAAGAAGGAGAAGAAGGAGAAGAAGGAGAAGAAGGAGAAGAAGGAGAAGAAGAAGAAGGGCTGCAGCGGGGTTGCAGCTTTGGAGGTGCCGGGGCCCTACTGCAGGTTAGGACCATAGCACAACTAGAAATTGTCTAGGCGTTTGTAAAGGACTGTGACACGTGACTCCCTTGAGTGGTTCTTCCCCGCACGTTGCGGCTGAGCTGAGCTGATTGAGGAAGATTTCCACCCAACGTTCTTACACTACAATATTCGTACTGCTCACACAAATAACGACAACTCCAGGGACCGACGAGAATGCGCCTCCTTAATGCCCAAACATTGTCTCTCGTCGAGTTTTACGATCAAGACTCGACCCCTGACTATGCTATACTGTCTCACCGCTGGGAGACGGAGGAAGTCACCTTTCAGGAAATGGCGGGAAGACCAAGTCGGACGACGAAAGCCAAGTTGGGATTCCAAAAAATTTGGCAATTCGCGCAAAGGGCCAAGAAGGACCGCATCGATTGGATTTGGGTAGATACCTGCTGCATCGACAAGCCAAGCAGTGCCGAGCTGTCGGAAGCCATCAACTCCATGTATCGCTGGTATGCCAACTCCAAAGTCTGCTATGCATTCTTGTCTGATGTGTCGCCAAAACCCCCAAAACGCTCCGACGACCATGCCTCTTGGCAACAAGAGTTTGAGGCATCGGCGTGGTTCACTCGGGGCTGGACTCTCCAGGAGCTAATTGCACCGCGGCGACTGGTTTTCGTCTCGCGCCAGTGGTCTACTATTGGAACGAAGGATGACGTCGACCTCGGTATCGAGGATATTACCGGAATACCCCAGTACGTGCTCGACACTCAGGATATATTCGATATTTCCCTCGCCAAGCGCATGAGCTGGGCGGCTGGGAGGACGACAACCAGAGTTGAAGACGCCGCCTACTGTCTTATGGGCCTCTTTGACGTGAACATGCCCATGCTGTACGGGGAGGGTGAGCGCGCATTCATTCGATTACAGGAAGCCATCATTAAGGACTCTGACGACATGTCCATCTTTGCGTGGACAGAAAGCCACCTCACGGCTCCGCCCAGCGCTTATCGAGGTCTTTTTGCCACATCACCTGCGTGCTTCGCCAGTGCGGGGCTAGTCAAATGGGAGCGTACAGAGTTGAACGCCCACTTTCACCTCACCAACCGGGGAATCAACCTATCTATTCCCCTCGTTCCCCGAGACGATCGGCCCGATGAGTTCATGGCGTTTCTGCCCGGGGTTCATCCTCCTCTTGGCCGTGCCGCAGTAGCCTTGGTGCTCGCCAAGGTTGATCATGACCAGTATGCCCGCGTGAATGTGGACACGGTGTGTGTGGCCGACTACCCAGAAGCGCAGTTGGAGCGATCCATGACCACCATCTTCGTCCGGCAACGTCCCGAGCCAGGCAGACTTGGTCATGTGTCCCGAGCGAACCTTATCCGGTTGAGCATCGACCGGGGGTTCAATGAAGGGGGGCGTATTACTTGCACAGACGCACGGCCGGCCCCATACTGGGATAGCACCCGAACCCAATTCGCTCCACCAACAACAAGCCGAGTGCTCACTCCACCAACAAGCCGAACGTTTTGGGAGGGAAGGGAACCCCCTCAGACCCTACCTCCTGCCGAACTCAAGTTCAAGGTAGAGGATCAAATGGGCCAGTGGGCAAAGGGGCCCTCAGCCCGCGTTCAAGAGCTTAGTCTAGTAGTTGATGTGAGCAAGCCATGGGAAGAGATTGCTCAGATCGGGCAAGGCTGGGATATAACTGCAAGAAGAGCCAAGAGTGCGTCTAGTTACGAACTCACTTGCGTCAAATCCGGTACACAGGACGAGTTTTGTCCTAAGATACGAATCACGCTGAAGAAGCAATTTTTGCGCCAGAACTTGGAATTGAGCGTGGTTGTGGAAGCAAGGATACCTATATTCGTATAGCGTCGCGATACAAAATACATGTACCGCCAACATGAAGTCATCAAACTCCATTCGCCTGCAGAAAATGGTCCAACCAAGTAATGACTAGGTACGTAGAAAAATCTTTTATGCGATATTGCCAGTGTATCATCAAAACCCTTTTCCTATACCATTCACATGCTCCTTCAACACCAGCCCCTCAGGCCCATCAATAAGTTGCAGATACGTGCCCCGCGCTCGCCCTCTAAGCCCTTCATAGTCGCCAATATGACCCAAGCTTTGTTTCGTAGCTCCATCCAACGCACACAGCGTCGCCAGCGACGAGCTTCCCAGGGTTTCCGTCCTCGTTACCGTCGTCCAGATAATGATGGCCATCAAAAACAGACTCGACAAGGCCAACTCGACGAGAAGATATGCCAGCCACGGCCACCGAATGCTGACAAAGGTTGTCTCGACAAACACAGTTCCCTTGACGGGGCCGGAGGTGCGAGTATGGGCTTTCCAATCGGAGCGAATGCTGTGCAGAATTGTCAGCCAACGAAAAAGTCCAAGTACTAATAGGATAGGAATGATATTCAAGAAACACGAGAGGAAAGAGGATAATGGTGAAAAGAAAAAAAAAAAATCTCACAAATTCTCCAACCCCCCGGCCACGTTCGCCACCAAACTCTTCAACACGGCAAGCTGCCCGTCCCGTCCGACGGCTCCGCCAAAATCTCGGTATAGATTAATCGCAAACGCCATGCTCAAATCCCCCTGGATGCGAAAAAACTTGCGGCCTAACGCCATGAACATTCCCGAGGTTTCTCGAGAAATATCCCCTTCGCTTGTGCTGGCTAATTCTAGCGGAGAACGGACGCCGTTCCAAAAGGACATTGTGAGAAATGCGGAGAGGGAAAGAGAGGATAGCTCGTTCACTACAAGCGCTGGTGTCGGGCCCTTGGTGCTGGTAAACCCCGGGGGAGGGGATAAAGTTAGATTCCCCCATTTAAGAGACAAGGATTCTTCGCATTTTGTTGGCGTGAGTTCGAACACGCAGAGAATAAAATTGAGGTTAAGCGGCATGTTTACCGGCGCCGTGGTGGTGTTGTTGGTAATGGTGGAGGACTGGGATAGTTGCGTAAAGTGGGTTATGCCCGAGGTTACGTTGACCGAGTAGGATTTGGCGCACCAGTACCAGACCATTTCCACGGCGTTAAAGGACACGGTGGTTTCCTGGTTGGGGTCATCGAGGTTGAGCACGTTGGAGTAGATCATGAAAATGTTGCCAAAGGTTTGGGGTTTGAGATGTTGAAAGGCCAGGGATGGGGCAAGGTCGAGGACGAGGAAAAAGTCAAAGGCGAAAACGGTCGGGATGGTGAGGTTTTGTCCAGCGGGGAGTGCCGCTGACCACGTTTGGTTAGATGGAAGTCCCGGCATGTTGGGCCATTGCCGAGGTGGAAGCCTTGCGGTTTTGAGCTGGGAAGTAATGTCGGCAACATCGCTGCATACCCCAACAGTAACAAAGTCGGGAAACTGACAGTCTCCCGTGGGGCACTGGATAGGATCTGGCGGGACTTTTTGCGTGGCTGGAGTGTACGCGCCTGCGGTTACATGCTGTTTCATATTCAGGATGCGTTGATAATTGTCGTCTGTACCGTCCATGAAGAATTTGTCTGTATCAAAGACGGTAATGCGTGGGACCTCTACATGTGCGTTGGAAGGGTATGGGCGACTACGGTAATCGACCGCACCCTGTGTCACCGTCGACACCATCATGCTGGCAACCATGACTACCGCTGCTAGAAACCCAAGAAATCTGTTACGTGGTCGGGGATGTTAGATGATGCTCTTAGCAAATGGAGACTTTGCACATACCCTCCTTTCAGAGATACTAACAACCATATACTCCCAAATTCCCCCCTTGTTGCACCCTCAAAAAGCTCAAAATCATCAGCTCGCCGTGGTCTCTTGAACCACATCCAGCGCAGCTGTCCCAAGCCACTCGTAACGGGTATCAAAAAGGCGGCCTTGGCAATGGTTGCAAAAAACGCGAGAAATGTGTTCAGGGTGATGCCCAGTGGCCACTGGGGAGATATTTTGCCATCGTATCTAGCGAGGACGATGAGGATGATTGCACCACATCCTAACCCTACACCGCAGAGAAGAATCTCTTTGATCCAGAACCGACGTAGTCGGTCGAAAAACCGACTTCTTTTTTGTCTGTTTCTGGCCAGTGGAATTTGTGGGGTGATGAGAGCAATGTCGGGTGTCGTAGTCGAAGTGTCAATGGTAAGATTTGGTCCCATGTAGGGTGGTGGTTGACCAAGTGAGTTTCGCATTTTGTTTTGTCAATTAGAAAGGCATGAAGAAAGAGGTCTGGTTTGTGTCTTCGACTGTGAGCATCCTCGAGTCTTATTGCCAGGCTTGATTGGAACCGTGCTAGCCAGTGCTGTGATGCCGAGGCTCGTTTATGTGAGATAGTGATGCAGGAAATCTTTCTTAGCAAGTTATAGAGAGCTCAACGCTGCTGACGGGTTGGATATCAGACAGCGTGTTGTGGTCAAAGTCTGTGCACGTGTTTCGCCCCCTGCCCCTACCTCTCTAGTGTGACCGTTGCAAACTCGCCCAATCACGAGTCTTGATTGTTTACGAGTTTCCGAGTTGGGAATTATTCCCTATCCGAATACTCGTGAACGTTTCTTGGAAATGCAGACTATTTCAAGGAGTGTTGAATCTTGGTGGGGGTTGACTTTGTTATGCCTAAATAAGACGCACTGAAACGAACTGGGGTTTCGAAGTTTCCTGGGAACCAAACCGTATATGTGCAGCGGTGATTGCCTAGGTACATTTAGGGAATGGGCTTTGCAACGAGGTGAGAGATGGCACCAAAATTGGACGCGTCGCTGAGCCGGAAATGCCCAGAGAAGCGTGACTGGAAAAATGAGTAGGTAGATGGGAACTGTCCAAGTATTGCAGAAGATAGTAACCCTTCATAATCAAGGTCCCCTTGCCATAGCCAACCAACCTTAGGTGCGAATTCGACTTTCAAGTCAATTTTCTGGTTCTTTATGATAGCCATAGCAGTCAACCATAAGCAGCTACATCTAAACGGTGTATTGACTCATTGCGCCATTTTACAGCCTGGTAATCTGCGACGAATCTGGGCATACAAAATTTCCTTTTTTGTCCATCGTCCTGAGCTGGGGTGAGCTGTGGGTGATTTATCCTGAGATTCCCCTGATTCTTCCCTGAGCTAGGGTGAGCTGTGGGTGATTTATCCTGAGATTCCCCTGATTCTTCCCTGAGCTAGGGTTATCCCATACACCATTGTATTGCTTGTTGAAGTCCTCTGGCGAAGCCAGAGAGCTCCTTATTATACTATTGTCAGAAGCACGGCACCTTTGATCCACGTGGGTTGTTCAGAAGGAACAGGTTGTATTGTGATTGTGATGTATGAACTTAATTCTCAACTCGCTGTCAAGCACTTCGAAACCAACTACAAGAATCCAACAATCCTCGTACCGAAAGGCAACTGAACGTCCGCGAGAGCACCGATATACCGCAAATATGTCTCCTCCCTATCATCACAGTCATCATCCAATCCATGACGCTCCTGTCCAGGATGAGGTCCAATTGGTTTGGGTTCCCGTGCCTATTAACTTCTTACCCGTTGCTCCGGCGCCTACCCCGGGATTAAATCTACCAACCAAAATCCCTCCCAGTCACATCTCAACTTTCACGCCATCAAGCTCGGCAACATGGCCGCAAGTACCCGGCTGAGACTTGGGAGCAGTCCTCAACCTTGTCTTAGGGCTCCAAGGAAGCCCTGCCCTTGGAGCCACGCCCCCAGACTTTGATCTACCGCTTGACCTCTTCGAGACGGCTTCCAACAGCGGGTCTTTTACGCCCCCAGCCCTTATGGACATCCCGGAGCTTTGATCAAAACTTGGGTATCCCGCCTCTCTCTGCAGATTTCACTTTTGCCGACTCCTAGGCTTACCTGGTCAATACCTCACCAAGCCGCCGACTGGAGCGACGGCTCTCCAGGAATAACGACCCCACCAAACACCCCTCCGGCGCAGCACGTTGTGGAGCCGTACCCTCAGCTCCTCCCTTGCTCCGAACTTGACTCTTTCGACATTTTCATCCAAACTGTTGGCCTTCCGTATGTCTAACCCTTATTTTATCCATTCCCGTATTACACCCATCCCAGCTAACACTTTTTCCCCTCAGGAAACAGAAGAATCCTCAAGATTACAGCAACCTACGACTAGCACCTCACCGCTTCCACTACTCGCAATGCCCCAAAAAGCTTGTCCCAACCAGCGCACTCTAGACTACCACCTATAGTCTAAGCACCCGGAATACGCAAAGTGCAACGGCGTCAAATCGGTCAAGGGGAAATGTAGTCGATGCCCCTACGTAGCGCGCGCGGATAACGTGCAGGGGCATAAAGAGGACAGTGCATGGGGTGGAGAAAAGGGGTCGGTAGGCACGGGACAGGGGAGGAGCAGGGGAAAAGAAGGTTGGGGGTGGATACTTGGAGTTTGGGGGTCTTGTCTTTTAGAATTCGATTGTGGAGTTTGTTGTTTATTTTTGTTTGTTGTATGAGACGAATCTCGGCGCACGAAATTTCCTTTTTGATTACCTCGCCCACGTAACACTGCTCACCCCGGCTCAGACCCAGCTAACATACGACCCCGCTGTGTTGTTTATTGTGATGCCGTCACCAAAGGAACTAGGAGCAAGAGCTTGATTGTAGAATGGGGGGGTTGACGTGGGCGATACGAGCGAGGTAGACTTTCACCAGGTCGACACTTGTAAAGAGACCCTTAAAGAGACTGGTCTGAAAGTTATCGGTGGTGACGTCGATCAAACTTGGAAAGGGCTGGTCTTTAACGGTAGGATGGCTTCCTAGACTAGAGCTAATAATCTAGAGGGCTGCTGTGGCGACGAGGAGTGCTGCCAGCCTCGCCATGGTGAAGTGAGGCCGGCTAGATGGCACTTTGCTGGATGAAGTAGCTGGAGCATCATTGTCTTTTATAACCCTTATTATGCCTTTCCGACGTCGCCGAGTTAATAAGCCATCCGGTTTCCGGGAACTCGGGTCAATGTCCATTTGGAGCGCGAGATAACAGCAGTAACCCGAGCAAGATGTCACGTCGAATGACTCAAACAGCAAAACACCCCCGGATTCCAATTTCAAAGGCCGATATCACAATACATGCCGTAAAGTAATGCAATTGGAGTTCTGAGACGAGCCACAATGTAAACTTGGAGTTCTCGTTCGGCAGCCTGTTCGCGTACTCGCAGATGCCAAAACAAACGGAACAATTCTCTTGAGGTCAGACTGGAACCACGAAGCCCATTAACCCAACATGTTCTTTATATACCATGACAAACTGACACACCCACACTGCGTCGGCCATTCACTCCTACTCGTTCGCAATGTGAAGCTCAGGATTCAGCGCCAGGACCGGGACAGACGACTGCAAGGCACAGGCCAGACCGCGGTACACATGTGTTGCAGCAGCACTTGAAGCCCAGCTCGCAGGTCGTGTCGCCGCACTGTATCTTGGGGAGTTGAATCGGGTTGGCAGCCATAGCTGTGGCCGCGAAAAGGAGGCACAGGGAAGCGATGATGGTGCGGAGGCCGGCCATGGTTGGGATTATGGAGATAAGTGAGGCTGGCGACTAGTTAACAGCAGGACCGATTTCCTAGGAATAACCTACCAAGGTACTGAACGGATATTGATGAACAAATACTGGTGGTTGTGTTTGAATGGGGAAAGGAACGTTTTGACGAGCGAGCGATTGCTCAACCTTATAACACGCCACCTTACCGTTGACCTGGTGTGGTAACAACAGAACCGGCTGTGAGTAAGCTTAGCAAGACTGCTGACAGGAGGGATACCTTGGGTTTCATTAACGTGGTCAGAGCGACAATTCTACCGCATCAGGAAATTCGCTGCATCTGACAGACCTTATTTGCTAACATATAGGGGTGCCAAGGCGCCACGAAATGAACAAAGCAGCTAGCCCAGTTGTTGTTGCCTCGTCACATATCAACAAGATACGGGCTGTGCGGGACGCTCGATGATTAATCTTCTCTCGCAATAATCGCTAGCCGGGTTTGTTGGCCTAAGAGGAAAATACAGAGCAAATAGCGTTGCCTTCTATCATTGGTGCCTGGAAAAGACGAAAACCTGGGGATGATGACCTCGAGGCGCTAAGAACAAGTCACACCATATAGAAAATTTGTCTCTGCAACAGGTCCGCAATGAGATACACTCTCAAGTTGGGTTTCTCCCATCATTATTCCCTCCAAGTAAGCCGGGCCATGGAACTCATACTTGGGCGCTTCCCTTTTGCCAGCGGCATTCCTCAAAACAACGGGCAGACGACACCCGTAAAGAACACAAACCAATCCGCCTTGCTGTATATCGTCGCTCCCTAGCCCTGCATACCCACTCTCGGTCGTAAAGAAGCGTCGTTGGGACAAGCGAGAGAAGATGAAATCCAATGCCGAGGCAATTTCTGGTCTGGGCACTTGGAAGCCTTTTTTTCTCTGCCTCGATCATGCTGCGCCACATGGCCGCATGCGCCCGAGCGCAGTTTCTGACTCTATCCCCGCCCGTCATGAGAAAGAACTTGGTCTCGAGCTCAGTGGATGGGCATTGGGATATCGGTTTCGCAGGCACTCAAACGCAGTGATGCAGAGTTTCTCAAGTGAGGCCGATGGGGTATCGCCTCGGGAGTTGGCCTTGAGCTTGTCCCAAGAAGTGTCGAATGGTCCTTGTACGCTACTAAGTACAAACTATAGCCGGGAGAGTCTATCATGACATGAAGGCAGTGCACTCCCTCATCGGTAGAACATTTAATGGTGTATAGGATATACAGACCCAGCTTAGTCAGGTTCAGGAACGTGTAAGATGAGCTGGCGAGCAAGATGGGCGAGATTAAGGAGAACCAACGACAGTTCCAGAAGGAGATACAGACGCTGGCGGCAAACGTCTACAACATGGCCTGCTCCATATTTGCCGCCGACGGAAATATCAACCCCGTTGATGGTACTTGTAAGTGTTGAATCTCAATCTAACTGCGCGATAACTACCTACCTTACATAGAGGTACCTAAAAAAACACAACAGCAAAGGCTAATCGTTTCCGAATAGATATCCGCCGAATCGACTCCCACCCCGCACAACCTCCCAAACGCACCGGCAGCATCCTCTTCTCCCTCGAACAATCCCGCTCCCTAGTCGACACCTGGTTATCCTCCGTCAATCCCATCGACCCCTCCCCCACCGCCCACATCAACATCCACCTCACCGGCTTCAGGCTTCACCCATTTGTCTCCCTCCGAAATGGGCCGCACCCAATACATGCTCTCCTCTTCCCAACTTCAATCCTGGCTCACCTCCTCCCTCTTGGAAATCCACTCCGAATCCGCCCCCGAAGTAGAGGAGTTGGCGGGGTGGGTTTCGGAGGGAGGGCCGGTGGTGATGAAGATCTTGGTTACGGATACGCTGCCGAGTTGTCGGGTGAGGAGGTTGGCGGATTTGAGCTTGAGGGTGCCGGATGAGGTGGATGGGTGGAGGAATGGGGTTGGTGTGCGGTATTTGGAGGAGAGGAGGGAGAAGATGGTGGGGAGGTTTGTGAGGGAGAGGGGGGTGAATGAGTGAGGCGAGTGAAGAAGAGGAGGAGGAGGAGGAGGAGGAGGAGACGGATGATTTTGACAGTGGTAGTAGTGATTCAGATAGTGACTAGGATTTTCAAGACGAGCGATAATGTCCGTTAAAGCCCCCGAAAGTCACACTCCCAGTAAAACTCAGTTGCCGTGCCTTCGGTCTTGAAGATCCGCTGACACCACATCCAGGTCGACTTTGCACCCTTCCACGCTTCGACGCGGATAGCCTTGTCAGACCCCCCATCTTGCACAACGCGGATGCCAATGACGATGTTGTTTACCTGGAATGGGCAGCCGTTGGCCTTGCAGAAGAGATCTTTTCGCTGAGAGATACAGTTCTTTTTCAGGTCCGGGAATTCCTTTTCACCGGCGTAGACCAGGTTGTCATCCCTGGAACAAATTCTTTTAGTGGCATGTCTTACACCCGGGCGAAGATGGCGGTATAGCGTCCTGGGTATCTCAGAGGGTGCTCACCATACTTTGAAGAAGGGCGTGCAAGCTTCGTCTACAAAAAAGTTGTTCGGCATCAGGTCCACCTTGTATCCTATGCGGACCAGGTAAGCATCTGTGATCCCAGCAGAAGCGACGAAAATTGCAATAGCCTTGGAGAGCTGCATGTTACTGAGTGCTGGCGGGCTCCTTTGTGACGATTTAGGATTTTGAGCACTTGAATAGGCGATGTGAAGAAGAGAGAGAAAAGTCGAGAAAGCGCAAGGCAGTGCGTTATTTATCCTAGCTTTTAATTTTGCCCTGCAGTTTACGGGGAGTGTCGGTCTAGCCTCTGCAGAAAAGCTCTTCTGTCAGAAAGCACGCTGACTCAAGCAAGGGTTGCAGTGTTACTGATTGTCGCAGTGATTCTGAGTCCCTTGCCAACTTCCAGTGCCAAAATTGTCACTTGATACTGCAAATAGCAATTCCGCATAGCTCTAGTCACGATCTTCAGCCATTGTACTACCAGACATGACGGTTGTGTGGTTCCGTCGTTTTTCGGACCGCATTTTACGACGCCCCAAAAGTGGTAGCCATGTAACGCTGCGACGGCGAGCCGATGTGACACGGTGCAGGCGTGGAACGTCAAAGTGGGCCTATGGCCGCTAATCGTTCTATTCAATAATAATTGTCTATGGCCTCGAAGGTCCTTGCGAAGGAAAGCAAAGGAAAAACAAAAGAACTGCCTTCGAGGGAGGGGATCTATTCTTATACTGGAGGTCGGATTGACACGGTTCTGCCCTCGTGGCCGACTCTCCTCCATTCACCATTGGCCGTTTTGGCCTTGGCGCTGCCCCGCGTTGGCAGGCAACCCCGGCGTTGCCAGTTGGTCAGATCGAATTGTGGTAATTTTTTCCTTCCCGGACTCCGGGCACACACAACGGCCACCGTTGAGATGTATGCCATAACACCATCCCCAACCACATCCTGTCCCGCGGCTAAAAACAGCCTTGATCCAGGGCGGCACAATCAGACACTTGGGAATGCCCGGATTGTGGAATGCCATTTTCAACACCGCATGCTCTCCGTCGACATAAGCAAGAGCAGAATCATGGCGAGTTCGTGGGCGCCGTCTAGACAGAATATCTTTGCCCGACGCCGACACAACGGAACCGGAAGAGCTTCTGCACGGCCTAGTAAACAACAGCAAGAGCACCTAGTGCTCGACTGCGAGCCAAAATGGGTCTCCCAGCTCGCATCCCACTCTCTCTTCTGTTTTCTCAAGTCGAGGACTTTATGATTTCTGGTAAATATCAGGAAAGACCAGGCCATATCCGCCACGACTCACCTCCGCTTGGGAGATCAGGATCGAAAATGGCGACAACAAATGCCCAGACCCGTCTCATGCAACCAAGTTACTCTTTTTCGGCCCATTCGGACGATCTGAATACACACACACACACTACGTACAGCCTGTAACCGGCGAGATGGATAAGCTAGGATGGCGAAATAGCTCGGTAGCTGTTAGGTGCAGCCCAACTTTACGAGCCTCGGCCACGACGGCCATGACGGTGATTGAGTCTCCTCCCAAGTCGAAAAAGTTGTCATCCATCCCAATGCTTGCCACTTCGAGCTTCAGCACCCGTGCCCATATCTTCTGCATCTGTCGCTCGCTTTCCGATCTTGGCTGACGCTTTGGTCTCTGCCTGGCCCCTTCCGTTTGATTCTGTGCCAAGTCCTGGATAGAGAACGACGCACCAATCTCTCGTAGTCGTCTCCGGTCGACTTTCCCCGTGGCGGTTAGTGGTAGCCCTCCCTGCGAAGAGATATAGGCACTTGGTCTCATGTGCCTTGGTAGCTGTTTCGCCAAGCTGGCCTCTACATCGGTGCTGATGCGTAGAATAGCAGGGCCGGCGTTTTCCGTCATGGTTGAGGCCCCAGCGTTGTGCATATAGACAAATGCAACCAGCGTAGGACCACCTGGGATTTCTCCGCGCGGTAGAATGACTTCGACAGCTACTTGTTCGACTCCCGGCACGCAGCTACGAACGAAATGCTCGACTTCGGCAAGTTCGACTCGCTGCCCACGGATCTTGACCTGGGTATCCCTGCGCCCAAGGAAGGTAAGCCTTCCCTCTTTATCATACCGCACCAGATCTCCCGTCTTATACAGACGACCACGCCGGCCAGGGAACTTCGGGGTGCCCCGTAATAACCACGGCGGGTCGTGGATAAACGCGGCGACGGTTTTAGCTTCATCGTGGAGATATCCCCGGCCGACAAGAGGTCCCTCGAGAAGAAGCTCGCCGATGCATCCGGGGGGCAGCAGACGGTTGTGGTCTTGCTGCTGCACAATCCACGTAACCAGCCCAGCTCCTCGCCCGATGCTGGCAGCCTCCTCTGGCGCCTTCAGCCGAGTATTGGCATTGATGGTGCTGATTCCACACTCGGCCGGTCCATATGCATTGACAACTCGAGCTCGGCCGGACCACCGTGCCGCATCCTCAGCCGCGACCGCCTCTCCGGCCAGAATGAGGGTCCTCAGATGAGGCAAGGTAGACGGATCGATCAGCCGCGCCACTGAGGGCGTGAGATTCACAATCGTGGCTTCGGTGTCTATCAAGGCCTTGCCAAGATTGCCCCAGCGATCTTCCTCGGCTGGGACGCATAAACATCCTCCCGAGGTAAGCGTGGCAAAGATATTATGGACAGCGATATCGAAGGAATGGGCCGCAAAGTCGAACACTCTAGCGTCTGGAGTAAACCCAAGAAGCTCAGACTGATATTTCAGCCCGGAGAAAAAGCTGTCGTGGCTCATGATCACGCCTTTGGGGACCCCTGTGCTTCCGGACGTGAAGACGGCGAACATGGCGGTGGCGGGTGACTGTGCTGGTTCGGCCGATGCAGCAACCGCCGTCGTCATGCACTCCGTGTCTTCTGTCCACCACCCCGGGCCTACCTCGATGACCGTTTCGGCCAGCCCCCCCGAAACGATGGGCATGTTGACTGGAGAGGAGAGAATGATGTGGGAGCCAATTTGCCGAGCAATGGCCTGGAGACGGTGCGGGGGGAGGGAAGGCTCCAGAAGCACAAATCCAGCCCGCGCTTTCAGCACCGCGAGCGCTGCCACGGACGTCCACATGGACTTTTCAAAGCAGAGCGGGACAAGGGTGTCAGGCCGCACGCCGAGTTCAACAAGACGGCGGCTGATACGCCTAGCAAGTCGATCTAGCTCCTGGTAGGTCAGACGGCCGTCCCAGGCGTGTATGGCAGGAGCGTCGGGCTGCGCTCTCACGACTTGCTCGATGACGCGGTGAACGCATTGCTCCGCAGGCGCTGGCACAGTCTTGTTCCATCCCCATATCTGGCCTAGTTCTCGCGGTGTCATGACTTGGATCTGGCCTACGGCCAGCGCATCGTCGGCAGCGTCGAGCTGCCCCAACACATATCGTAGGCGGTCCAGTATGCTCTGCACCTCGGGCGGCTCCACGACCCTGCTGTCAAAGCTCACGCTGACCCGCATGTTTCCGGCGGCCCCAAGCCGGACCTCGAGCATCAGGGCATATGTGTTGAGCCATTGCTGCTGGGAGACCTCTTCCCAAGTGCCAAGCGCCTCTTGGGCCGCGTTGTTGTTGATCTCCTGGGGTGGTTGGATGACGAGCAGGGATTGGAACATGCAGGCATTCCGGCAGCCAGGAGATATCCGAGCGATGGCGCGCAATCCTGTCTGCTCAAAGGGAATCATGCCAATCGCCTGCTGCTGTACGGCTTGCAGATAGTTCGAAACCGTCTCGGCATCGTCCACCTTCACGCGCACCGGGACGGTTGCGAATGTTGGAGCGGCCATGGCCTCGATGCCGGCGATGGGCGCATTCCTGCCTGATACCGTGACGCCAAAAACGCCTTCCGTTGAAGACGTCATGCGGCTGATGGTGAGAGCCCAGGCGGCGCGGATAAGCGCCGACACTGTGATATTTCTCCGGGACGTCCGAGGCTGTGGCATATCCGTCCACGCCGTCCCTTGTGCGAGAGGTTGATCGATTGAGGATGGCAAGAGCGGGAACGGCGGGCTTTCGCAGTCCGCCAGAGCCTCTTTCCAGTACTTTACCGACGCTTCACCATCGCCTTTCTCGACGTAGTCGATGAAGTTCTGGAAAGGGGGCCCTAGACTGACCGGCTCACCCTGAAGGGCGGCACCTAGGGCTTTCCTGATCAGGCTCGCCGTCCATCCATCGCAGATGGCATGATGCACCGTCCACACCAGCCACCTGCAGTCCCCAGCATCATCCTTGACAAGAGCATAGCGAGCCAACGGCGAACCTAACCCCATTGGGCGCTTCCTGTCGTCGGCAAGGTACGCCTCCAATCCGGTGGCATCAACCCAGCAGATGGGCTCCTCAAGGACGACCTGGACAAGGCCGGCGTCGGTATGCTGCGCGAACCTAGTGCGCAAGACAGGCATGCTGCGGACGACCTGCTCCCAAGCAGCGCATAAGCCTTGGACTGTAGTTCCGGGTGCTATTCTCAGGACAGACTGTTCGAGATAGGTACCAGGGCGCTTCGCTGTTAACGACATGAGCCCCTCCTGAAGTCGTGTGCAGGGGTACATGTCTCGGATCGCGGTCGGATCGAGATGGTAGTGGGTAGCAATGTGGTCGGAAAGGATCGAGCTCGTTTCGTCGCCGAGCAGAGAGAAAGGCGCGATCTGGGATGCAGGCTGGTGCTGTATCCGAGAGCTTCGACGAGCGAGCTCCCTCAGAACTGGGTAGCCCAAGGTGTCCGCCACGGTTAGTTGGATGCCGGCCTTGCGCAGCTCGCTGACCGCCTCCATCGCCGTGACCGAGTCGCCACCGAGATGGAAGAAGCTGTCATCCAAGCCAATGCTGCTGACTGGGATGTTGAGGATGGTGGCCCAAGTTTTCTGGATAGACAGCTGCTCCTCGGAAAGCGGCTGCGGCTTGGGCTTTTTGGCTGTCCGTATCGCAGCAAGCTCCTCCACGGAGAAGGCAGCACCAAGGGTGCGAAGCGCCTTGCGGTCCAGTTTTCTTGCCGCCGTCTTCGGCAACGACCGGGTCCAGAACAGGGCTGTCGGCACCATGTATGCTGGCAAATGCTCCGACAGCATGTCCTGCATGTCTGGTGAGACTGGTGCTACAGTAAGCTCGGGCTCATTGGCTTCTGCTGCTGCGACCTCCTCTCGGGCCTGAAGAAAGGCTACGAGCGTCGGGCTTGAATGCTCCCCCCGTGGAACGATGACTTCGGCCGCCACCCGGTTTGCCCCTGTGTATTTCTGGACCCAGTACTCCACTTCTCCAAGCTCCACCCGCTGGCCGCGGATCTTGACCTGGGTATCCTTGCGGCCGTGGAAAGTTAGGCTTCCATCCTCGTTGTATTGCACCAAGTCCCCCGTCTTGTATATGCGTCCGTGCCGCCCTTCCTGGTTGTCCTGACTAGGGATGCATGAAACAATACCCTGAAGCAACCACTTTGGATCTTGTATAAAGACGGCGGACGTTTTCTCGTCGTCGTTCAGGTAGCCACGGCCAACGAGAGGCCCTTCGAGCAAGAGCTCGCCCACACAGCCAACGGGCGCCAATCTGTCATGGTCATCGGGCTCTACGATCCAGGTCGCTAGACCTGCCCCGGTACCGATGCTAGCGACATCCCGTAGGGTGCGCGGGCTGTCATTGATGGTGGCATTTGCGGTGCATTCGCTCTGGCCGTAGAGATGAATGAGTCGCACCTTGCCCCACCAACGCTCCAGCTCTCTGGCCGAGATGGCCTCCCCGCCGAAAATGACAGCCTGCAGGGTAGGGAGCTCGTCGGGGTTCAGGATCTGCATGACGGTTGGGGTGATGTCGATGATGTTGACCTGGAGAGAATTGATGGCGTGGGCGAGCTTGTTCTGTCTGTCTTGGTCGCTTGGGATGCAGAGGCAGCCCCCGACTGCCAGGGCGCCGAAGAAGTTGCTGATGGTGGTGGTGAAACTGTACGAGGAGTAATCCAGTATCCTCGAGTCTTTGGCGAAGCCCAGGAGATGGGCTTGGTAATGCATAGCCGAAGCGACATTGCTATGGGTCATCAGCACACACTTGGGCAGCCCCGTGCTGCCAGAGGTGAAGACCGCGTACATGAGAGACGACGGGCTGGGCCGAGATAGAAGCAGGCTCGGATGCCTTTCCGGCTGCTGTGTAAACAGCTCCGCACCGACCAGCACGGTTTTTGGGACGAGCCGAGAGCTCAGCTCCTGGGTGGATCGAGAGACTAACATCAACGTCGCCCCGGTGGCCTGGATCATGTAGAGCATGCGTTTCACCGGCAGGTTCGAGTCGATCAGCAGAAACGCGCCCCCGGCCTTGAGGACGCCCAGCACGGCGACGGTTACCCATAGCGACTTTTCGAAACACACGGGCACCACCATGCCTGCGTGCAACCCGAGGACGGCGAGCTCGCTGGCTAGTCTGCTTGCCAAGCTGTCCAGCTGGCTGTATGTGAGGGTGCCATCCCAGGCGCACACAGCCGGTGCATCGGGCTGGGAGGTGGCAAGATCGCTGATCATGTCGTGCACACAGCGATGGATGGGCGGTGGCGCGGTGCCGTTGCGCTGCCATATGGTTTGAAGATCCCGGGGCGTGACCATGTTGATTTGTGTCAGCCGGTGCTCGGGGTGGACAGTAGCAAGCTGGAGCGCAACAAAGCCCAGACGCTGCAGCAACGTCAGGACCGCCCCCGGAGTAAACACGTCGGATGGGAACCTGGCTGCTGCGGTCGTTTCCTCGGTCCCAACATGCAGCTCAATGATCAACGAGAAGCTTCTGGACGGTTGATGCTTCCAGCCGTCATCCTCCCGATCCCGTTCCTGGCCAGGGGAACTAGGAGCAGCGATGTGCTCGCACGGCTGGATGCGAAGCAGCGTTTTGAAAGCCGCGGGCTGCTGGGCATCCAAGTCCTGATGACACGGCGCCTTTTGAACCAGCTCTCGAGAAAGTCGCCGCAGCGCGTCAAGGTACTCTGCTACTGTCTGGGCGGCTGTGGTGTTGACGTGCAATGGAACGACGGATAGTGCATCATCTGTCGGCTCGTCGGAGACAGGTTGCGAGGACCGCAGCGGCACCGCGATTCCAAATAGGACATGATCCAAATTGACCTGGCGGCTTGCTACGAGAGCCCAGGCCGCATAGAGCAGCGTTGGAGTCGGAGTCGCCACCCCTAAGCCGTGGGAGAACCGGTGCCTCACAGCGCTGTCTAGCGGCGCGGACACTGTCAGGGATGATTCATGCTCCAGCCCGCTCAAAATGGTCTGCCACGAGGCATGAGAAGTCTCTGAAGGTGTCTGTGAAACCATCTCTCTTCCCTTCGTCGTTGTTGTTATGAAGTTGGCTGGGACAAGCTCACGATGCCGGTGTGCGTGCGGCGTGTTTCGTTGACCGACCTGCAGACCCTACGTGCTATGTACACGGTACTTACGATATCTTTAATAAGACTCGGTTTAGGGAGGTTCCATTTTTCCGCCGGTCTCATCACTACGCTGTGCTGGCCGACAAGAACGTCGTATCGGCCGACCTCTAATTTTGTATCTATTTTTTTTTTTTTTTTTTTTTTTTTTTTTTTAAAAAAAAAAAAAAAAAAGCTATCTCTTCTGTCGGACGGTCGGGATATGTGCATGCGAGTCCGTAGCGTAACGTTACGGGTTAAAGTAATTAAAATATTCCTGGATGAAATTCCCACTTCCTCTCTCTGCCGCTGCGACCCGCGTGTCGCCATGTCCTGCATAGAAGTCGCTACTGCGCTCCTACATGATGCACGGCACGGCAGCGACGCAGCAGCCCGCGGAAATTGATCGAGAATTCACACACCCGGGTGCCCAATTAGTAGGATCGCCATGTAGTGCCTCACTGATGAGACTTGGCAGACGTGGGTGCGCACCACCCAATTTTCCAAACGACGCAACGCGGTTCTAGATATTAGGTAGCTACATGGCACAGGGCGCATGAGCAGTAAAGATATGCAATTGTTGTTACCTATTCATCCGGTAGGTGTTGAATTATCTCATGTAGCGTCCGAGGTAGCACGGCCGATCTCGCAGTCTGTACCCTATTGTCGGTAGCCATCCACTGCTTGGGGACCTGTACGCCGTCATGGCGACCCGACATCATTTGGGCGACAGCAACACCGCACCGCGCCGCCGCCGGCATCCCGTGTCCCGTGTATCCAGCACTGATCCACAGCCCCCCAGAAGCAGCCTTTCCGGTGGCTTGGTCCCGGGCGGTAGGCTCAGCGTTGAGCAACGACTCGGGCACGCGTCCAACCCACGGACCCCCGTCGCTTGAATACCCCATGATTCCAGTCCACTCGTAAGCTACGCGAAGCGCTGGCAGGCTGCTGGGATCTCTGGGGTTGTTGTTGTTGTTGTTGCTGCTGATGTCAGGGTACAGCTCTAAGCCATCATGGAGACATTTCTGCAAGGCTCGAGTGACGGCGGGATCAACATGGTCATCACGCGAGATGCCCTCGTCTTCTCCCTTAGCGGCTAGCCTCTCCCCACCAAAAATAATGGACCTGTCATCCAGCTGAAACTTGCCAGCCCCCTCACGGTCGACGTCGTTAACCGGGGCATCTGGTTGGCCCCGTTGTATCAAATACTGGTGATCGTGGCCCTTCATCCAGACGTAGCTATGCGAAAGCCGCCTTGCTCCGGGTGGAGGCTCAAGCGCGCAGACTTGCCCTCGCACAGGCATGATGAGGCCCGTCATATTCGGGACAAGATGCGAGGTATACGCATTGGTCGCAAGGAGCACATCCCGCGCTCGCACCTGTCCCCTCTCCGTGTGTAGTAGCCACGATGACAAATCCCCTTCTTCTCCTTCTTCTTCACATCTCTCGATGCTCGTGACGGGCGTGTTGGTCTGCAGGTTAAAGGTTGCGACGTCATGCTCGCCGAGGAGCCGTTCCAGGAGCCAGGCGACGAGCTTGTAAGGCCAGAATTGGGCCGCTAGGGGTTGATACACGGCAGCTAGGGCATCAGGGACGCGCCTGGCGGCGAGTTCGTCCCTGTCCTGGATGAGAATGGACTTGTTCTGAAGGTCTGGATATTGCTGCAGCCGCTTTATCTGGCCCTTGACGGCATCCAGGACCTCGGGCGAATAGACGGCATGAATGCCGCCAACCACATGCCAGTCGCAGGGAATGTCGTGCTTGCGGATGAGCTCGTGAAGTTGGCTGAATGTTTCGAGCTCGAATCGAGCGACGTCGGCCGGGCTGTCCCAGACTGCAGGTTGGCAGTGCCCGCCATTCTGCCACCAGGACGTAATTAGTAGGTATTTCTTTTCAGCTGTTTTTTTTTTTT
>Ga0247763_1000082_pt1 | contig 43725 bp, 32 predicted proteins | sample UWRJL141409B4_FD_179926 | JGI IMG/M metagenome (GOLD analysis project Ga0247763, IMG submission 179926) | Plant litter microbial communities from Arlington Agricultural Research Station in Wisconsin, United States - UWRJ-L141-409B-4 | ecosystem: Environmental > Terrestrial > Plant litter >... | reverse complement strand
GTCAGCCGTCACAACCGATGCGCTCGGCGCCGAAGGCCACCTCGTCGACCCAGACGCGCCAGGCGCCGGTCTGCTGGAACTTCTGGAACCCGATGTTGAAGCTCTCGAACGCGGGGATCTCGGCGCGCTCGGTGTCGATGTGCAGATAGTCGACCTCGGCGCCGTCGAACCAGAACTGCGCCTCCTGCGCCGCCGAGTCCATCAGCCACTCGAGGCACATCCAGTCGCCCTCGCGCGGGTGCGCCGAGCGGGGCCCCTCGCTGCCGAACTCGCCGTGATCGGTCGACTGCACGTTGTAGATCCAGGACCAGTTGCTCGCCGCGCTGCCGACGTTCGTACCCGTCGAGGCCCAGCGCACCAGGTTGTCTTGCCCGCCGAAGTCGCCGCGCGCCTCGAACACGTCGAAGTGGACGAAGCCCGTGGGCGCCGGGGCCTCGATCTTCAGGAACGAGCGCCCGAAGTGCCGAACCCCGAGCGCGCCCAGGTTGCCGTGCGACAGCATGGCCACCACCGCGCCCTGGTTCTCCGCGATCTCGACCTGTAGCGCGCGCCCGCCCCGCGCCCGCTCGGTGTCGACCACGCGCAAGGTTCGAGCGCCGTATCCCGCAGGCAACCAGCCCGCCACCGCGCTGGTTCCGACCGCCGCGCTCTCGAAGCCCTCGCAGATCGAGAACCCGCCGCTCGCGCAGCGCGACTCGCCGCCGAGACCGAAGCGCCCGCCGCCCGGCGCCGGGTTGACGGGGGTCTCGCCGGGGGCCTCGGGTTCTGACCCACCGGGGGTGGAGCCCGGATCGCTGCCGGGGGGCATCGCCACGGGCGGGGTCTCTCCCGAGGTGCTCGGCGCTCCGGTGCTGGCGCCCGACGCCGCGCCGGAAGGCGACGAGCCGCTGCCCGCACCCGTGACGGGCGAAGCGCTGCCGCCGGAGCCAGCGTTCACGCCTGATGTCGCCATCGACCCATCCGGCGTGCTCGGCGTCTGTCCCGGCGCCGTGTCGCTTCCGGCGGTGCCGGAGAACTCGGGAGCCTCGTCGGTATCGACGCCTGCCGAGCAAGCCATCAGCGAGCCAGCCATCGCTAGGATCACCAGCGCGCGCGTCGGAGCCGAGCTCGCGCTCGAGCGCGAGCTCCCGAGGTGACACGGAGACATCCGCCGGATGCTTCCACGTGCACCCGGCGGAATACAAGCGCGCTCACGAGCAGAGTGGCGGCGCGCTCGATCGTCTGGAAACGCGCCGCAGCGGTGGATCGCGAGGTCTCACGACTCTGCTCACGATATATCATCTCTGCCGGAGGTAGCCGCGGCCACGCACCTCCCACTCTCAGCGGCTGGCCTCCGCGTCGAGCGCGGCGATCTCGGCCGCGACGCGCTCCTTATGCGCCCGGCGCCGCGCGCTGCCGAGCTTCCGTTCGATCCAGACCGAGGCGTCGTCGAACAGCGAGTAGGCCACGGGGGTCGCCAGCAGCGTGAGCAGCAGCGACAGCACCTGCCCGCCCACGATGACGCCCGCCGTGGCGCGGTTGAAGCCCGCGCCGATGCCGCTCGAGAAGAGCAGCGGCACCATGCCAGCCACGAACGCGAGGGTCGTCATCAGGATGGGACGGAGCCGGTCACGGTTGGCGTCGAGGATGGCCGTGGCGCGGTCGATGCCCTGCGCGCGCAGCTGGTTGGTGTGGTCGATCTGCAGGATGGCGTTCTTCTTCACCACGCCGAACAGCACCAGGAGACCGAGCATCGAGTAGATGTCGAGCGCCTGCCCGAAGATGAGCAGCGAGACGAGCGCGAACGGCAGCGTGAGCGGAAGCGCCAGGAGGATGGTGATCGGGTGCAGCCACGACTCGAGCTGCGCCGCGAGCACCAGGTACATGAACAGGAACGACATGCCGAAGGCCGCCAGGAACGCCTCGCCCGTCTGGCCCATCTCCTTGGACTGCCCGGTGGGCGCCGCCGCGTAGCCCGCCGGCATGCCGAGGCGAGCCACCTCACGTTCGACCGCCGCGAGCACCTCGCTCTGCGCGGCGCCGGGCGCCAAGTTCGCGAACAGGGTGACCTGACGGCGGCGGTCGAGGCGCGTGATCGAGGCAGGGCCCGTGTCGGCCTCGGGGTGCACCACCAGCGAGAGCGGCACGCTCGGTCCCTTGCTCGACGGCACGTTCAGAAGCGAGAGGCTCTGCAGGTCGATGCGGTGGGCGGCCTCGCCGCGCACCCGCACGGGATAGCTCTCACCCTCTTGCTCGAAGGTGGTGACCTCGGATCCCGCCACGAAGAGGCGCAGCGTGGAGCCGATGTCGGCCACTCGCACGCCGAGGTCGGCGGCGCGCTCGCGGTCGATACGCAGGCTCATCTCGGGCTTGCCCCCCACGAGCGACGTGTCGACGTCGACCGCGCCCGGCACGCGGCTCACCGCGTCCTTGAGCTGGGCGGAGTAGCGCTCCAGGGCCTCGAGATCGGGGCCGCTGAGCTCGTACATGATCGGCGTGTACTTGCCGCCGCCGCCGATCAGCGGGATGTCGGAGACGTCGACGGTGAGCTCGCGCGGCTGCCCGGGCAGCACGTCGCTGCGCACCCGGGCCATCACCTGGCTCTGGCTGAACTCGCGCTCGCCCGGATCGGAGAGCCGAACGTAGATGGCGGCGAGGTTGGGCGAGCGCTCGTTGTTGTCGCCGATGGTGACGATGGTGTCGAGCACCTCCGGCATGCCGCGCACCTGGCGCGCGATTCGCTCGGACGAGAGCAGCGTGGCCTGGAGGCTCGTGCCCTCCGGCGCGCGCACGTTGATCGAGAAGTGCGCCTCGTCGCTCACAGGCAAGAAGCCCTTGGGCACGATCGCGATCAGCGGGACGCAGGCGGCGATGGCGACCAGGCTCGAGACGACGACCACCCAGCGGTGCTGCATCACCCAGCCGAGCACCTTCACGTAGCAGCGCTCGAGCGGCAGGTAGCAGACGTCGACCGCTCGCTCGAGCAGGGCCGGCTGGTGCTGGCGACCGCTGTCACCGCCGCCGATCGGGCGCTTCGCCGCGAGCCAGCGCGAGGAGAGCATCGGGGTGAGCGAGAAGCTCACGAGCATCGAGATGAGGATCGAGAACGCCATGCCGATGCCGAAGCTGCTCATGAAGCGCCCGACGATGCCGCTCATGAACGCCACGGGCAGGAACACCGCGATCAAGGAGAGCGTGGTGGCGAGCACCGCCAGACCGATCTCGCGCGTGGCGACGACGGCGGCGCGGATGGGCGAGATGCCCTTCTCTTCGATGTGCCGGTGGATGTTCTCGAGCACCACGATCGCGTCGTCGATCACGATGCCGACAGCCAGCGCCAGCGCCAGGAGCGTGATGGTGTTGAGCGAGAAGCCCTGCACCCACATCAGCGCGAAGGTGCCGATGATCGAGACGGGGATGGCGATGGCCGCGATCAGCGTGCTGCGCACGTTGCCGAGAAAGAGCAGCACCACCACCCCGGCGAACAGCGCGCCCAGCACGAGGTGCTCGGTGACGGCGTGCACGCTGGTGCGGATGGTCGCCGTGTTGTCGCGCACGACCTCGAGGTCGTAGCCGCTCGGCAGCTCGCCAGCGATCTCGATCAGACGCGCCCGCACGTCGTCGACCACCTGCACGCTGTTGGCGCCGGATTGCTTGCGGATGGAGAGCAGCACGGCGGGGTTTCCGCCGCGGAAGGCCGCCGTCTCCTGGCGCTCGGCGCCGTCTTCGATGCGCGCCACGTCACCGATGGTGACGGGCTGGCCCGCGCGCAGGCCGAGGGTGATGTCGGCGAAATCGGCGGGGCGCTCGACGCGGCCGAGCACGCGCACGACCTGCTCGCTCGGGCCAGCCTCGAAGCGCCCGCCGGGCAGGGTGACGTTGTTGCTCACCAGCGCCTTCTCGACGTCGATCGGTGTCATGTCGAACGCGCGCAGGCGCGCCGGGTCGAGCCACAAGTGGATCTGGCGCTCGGCGCCGCCCACCACGCTCACCTGGCCGACGCCCGGCGTGCTCTCGATCTTGCGCCGTACGAGCTTGTCTGCCACCTCGGTGACGTCGCGCACCGGCGCCGCCGCGTTGACGGCGACGTACAGGATGGGGTCGGCGTCGGGGCTGATCTTCTGAACGATCGGCGCCTCGATGTCTGCCGGTAGCTCCGCGAGGACGGTGCTCACCTTGTCGCGCACCTCCTGCGTCGCCACGTCGACGTCTTTCTCGAGCACAAAGGTGATGGCCACCTGCGAGACGCCCTCGCTGGAGGTGGAGCGCAGCTCGTCGATGCCCCCGATCGAGTTGACGGCCTCCTCGATCTTCATCGAGATTTCGCTCTCCACCTCCTCCGGCGCCGCGCCCGGCAGGCGCGTGGTGACGCTGACGATGGGGAAATCGACGTTGGGGAAGCGGTCGACCCCGAGCTGTGAGTAACCGACCGCGCCGAACACGAGCACGACCAGGATCAGCACCGTCGCGAAGACGGGCCGCCGCACACTGACGTTCGCTAACCATTGCATGACGAAGCTACCTTCTCCAAGAACCCGAGAATCCGAGCGGCCCTCAGCGCACGCGCACGCCGTCGCGCACGGCGTCGCTGAGCGGCGCCACCACCTGCTCGCCCGAGGCCACGCCTCGCTCGAGCGCCACCTCGCTCGTGGGCTGCATGCGAGCCAGCACCACGCGCTCTTCGAGCCGATCCCCCTCGAGCACGAACACGCGCGGTGACTCGGCGGTGCCCCTCAGCGCCGAGGCCGGCACCACCGGCAGCGTATCGCTGCCGACGCGCAGCTCGGCCACCGCGAACATGCCCGGCCGCAGCACACCGCCGGCGTTGTCGACCACGGCCTCGACCAGCTGATCGCGGCTGTCGCGCCGCACCACCGGCCCGATGTGCCGAAGGCGGCCCGAGAAGCGACGCCCGGGGTAGGCCGCGACCTCGAAGTCGACGACGTCGCCGTCTCGCACGGCCGCCAGCGCCGACTCGGGCACCGCGAGCTCGAGCCGCAGCCTGTCGAGCTCGACCAGCGTGGCCACCGGCGTGCCGACCACAACATACTCGCCGACATCGATGGCTCGCTCGGCGATGACTCCGTCGAACGGGGCGCGCACGATGGTGTCGCCGACCGCCTTCGCCGACAGCGATACGCGCGCGCGGGCCGCCTGCACCGAGTGCAGGCGCGATGTGCAGCTGCCGATCAACCTGTCGCGCTCCGCCGAGCTGATCGCGCCCGCCGAGAACAGCCGCTCGGCGCGCTCGCACTCGAGCCGCTCGGTGCGCAGCTGGGCGTCGAGCGCCGCCGACTCGGCCTCGGCTTCTCGATTCTGGAACGACTGCGCGCGCGAGTCGAGCTGCGCCAGCGGGTCTCCCTTCTTCACGGCGTCGCCGCGCTCGACGAAGGTGGCGACCACCTTGCCCGCGCCGTCGGAGGCGAGGCGCGAATCGCGCCCGGCGAGCAGGGTTCCGGTCAGGCGCAGCGTGCGCGGCACGGAGCGAGCCTCGGCCACCACGGTCGTCACCTCGACAGGCGCTTCTTCGACCGCCGGTGATGCCGCGAGCGTCGTGCCGCAGGCGGAGAGGAAGCAGAGCGCGAGCACGCCGGCGACGGTCTGGGCGCGCTCTGAGACGAACGATGAGAGACGGTGCCCTCGCGCGAGCGCTGGGCGAACGACGGATTGAGTCATGCGTCGCCTCAATGCATCAGCTGGGCCAGCGCTCGCCCCGTCCCCTCGAACCATGAAGGGCGGACGAGGACCATCCGCTGGCACGCCGCATGAAAAGAGGCGCGGCATGGAACACCGCATGATTCACCTCGCGTCCGTAGCCCTGATCCTGGCCATCGGCGCTGCGCTGCCTGAAACGAGCCTCGCTCGAGCCCCTGAAGCCACGAGTTTTACCGGCGCTGCGCCGGCGAACGCTGCAACGTCGACGAGCCTCTCCCCTGCCCCGGCGGTGACCCTCGATCAGCTGATTGACGCCGAGCTCGGGACGCCGGGTGGGCTCACCGCGGACGAGGTGGCGCGGCGGGCTGTCGAGACCAGCCCCAACGTTTCCGGCAGGGGTGCCGAACTTTCGGCAGCCAATGCCGGCCTCGAGCGGGCCACCCTCGCCTACCTGCCGACCACCACGCTGACGGGTCGCTATACCCGCCTTTCGGATACGCGGAACGGCAGCCTCGGCAACCTGGTCGCCGCGCCCGGGGCTCCTGCCGGAGCCCTGCCGGCGGGCACGCAGCTCGTCAACGTCCCCCTCTCCGTCGACTACCCGCTCGAGCAGTACGCCCTGCAGGCAGGCGTGACGGTTCCCGTCTCCGACTACCTGCTGCGCTTGCGCTCCGCGCGCCAGGCGGCGGAGCACGGCGTGGGCGCCGCGGAGGGCAACCTCGACTCGAGCCGGCGGAAAGCGGCCGCCGACGCGCGCCTCTTCTACTACGACTGGGTGCGCGCGCGGCTCGGCGCGATCGTCGCCCAGCAGGCGCTGACGCAAGCGCGGGCGCACCTCAGCGATGCGCAGACGGGCTTCCGGCTCGGCGCCGTCTCGAACGCCGACGTGCTGCGCGTCGAGTCTCAGGTCGCTCAGAGCGAGCTGCTGGTCACCGCCTCACAGAACCGGAGCGCGCTGAGCGAGGAGCGGCTGCGCACGGTGCAACACGACGTCGAGCCGCGCCCGTACCGCATCGGTGAAGACGTGCGCCGGGCGCCGCCGGCGGCGGCCGCGGTACCCGTGCAGGAGCTCTGGGGCGAGGCGGTGCGGTCGCGTCCCGAGCTCGCGGCGCTGTCGGCGGAGAGCCGCGCCCAGCTCGCGCAGGCGGCCGTCGAGCGCGCCTCGTACGTGCCCCGCCTCGACGCCTTCGCCAACGCGCAATACTCGAACCCCAACTCGCGCATCTTCCCTCAGACGGACGAGTTCCGAGGCAGCTGGGACGCCGGCATCCAGCTCACGTGGGTGCTCTCCGACGCCGCCTCGGCGGGCGCCCGCAGCGCCGCCGCCGAAGCCCGGGCCCGCGCGGCAGACGAGCGCAAGGCCGAGCTCGTCGACGCCATCCGCATCGAGGTGCTCGCCGCCGATCAAGACGTGCGCGAGGCGCTGGTCGCGCAGCAGACGTCGGCGCGGGGTCTCGCGGCAGCCGAGGAGAGCTATCGCGCGCGGCGCCTGCTCTACCAGAACGGTCGCGCGACGACGGTCGAGCTGCTCGACGCCGAGACGGATCTCACGCGGGCGCGACTCGACGCGCTCGGGGCCTTCATCGACGCGCGCGTCGCGGCGGTGCGGCTCGCGTATGCGGTGGGTCGCTGAGGGCCCTACCGCCGGGCTCGCGCCGCGCGGCGGCTCAGCAACGACAGCACCGCGGCGAGCAGCGCGAACGGGGTCGCCGCGGGCGCCTGCGCGATGGCGCAGCCCAGCGAGGTTCGCCCAGCGGGAGAGCTCTCTGCGCGCGCGCCCTCGAGGTCGCCCTCCGCGTTGCTCGCAGCGCTGTCGAGCGGCACATCGCCGGCGGTCGGCTCGTCCTCGCGAGAGGGGTCGAGGACGGGGCCCACCTCCGGCTCGGGCGGCTCGGGCAGCGGCTCCGAGCAGCTCGCCTCGATGGTGATGGGCGGGGTGCTCGAGGACTCATTTCCGGCGCTGTCGACGGCGCGGAGCTCGAGGCGAGCGCCGCTGGTCAAACGGGTGTTGGTCGCCAGCGTGTCAGAGCCGCAATCGACGAACAGGGTGGTGCTCGTGATCTGTGTGGTCGCGATCATGTCGACGTAGCGCCGCGCGATCTGTCCGTTGACATAGACGTTGTACAGGGTACGGGCGTCGTCATCGGCGGCCCGCTGAAACTGCGGGAAGAGGGGGATGACGTCGCTCGTGCCGCACGTGCTCGACCCCACCGAGCGCTCGCCGTGGCCAACGCTCTCGATGCCCGCGAAGCTCGGGGCGTCGTGATCTTCGTCGCTACCCGTCGTGAAGCTCGAGACCGTGTGCCACTCGAGCGGCGCATCCGAACAGAAACCGCCGAACTCACGGAACGGCAGCTGCAGCTCGTATCGGGTGTTCGCGGCGAGAGCCTCGACATGCTGCCCGACGGCCCAGGCATCGACGGCTTCGGGGCGCTCGAGCACCGTGCCCGTCAGCAGGATGGGCTCCCCCCCGCTCGGCACGAGCCGCATCGGACTCAGGTCGATCGAGTGGTCTCCGTCCGAGTCTTCGTCGTAGTACTCGAACGTGCCGAAGTAGAGCGCGCGCAGCTCGGTGTTGCGCGGCACGCCGACGCTGCCATCCGCCGGCTGGACTTCGTTCAACTGCAAGCAAGGGGTCGCACCACAGGCTTGGGCCGGATCGGGCTGGAAGAGGAGCCACGCGGCTGCAAGCACCGGCAAACCATGACGGGGCAGCCGCCCCCAGGAACGGACGCGAGCGCCCCTCGTGAACCCCGTCGACGGCAACCTCGTGAGCATCACCGGCGTTCAGCAAGAAGCGCGCCCGGCCTTCAACTCGCGGATCTTTCGAGTATCGTGGGCGCCGGCAGGTCCGTGGCACATGCTGGCACAAGACCTGATGCGCTCGTCGGGGACGCGCGAGAGGCGCGTCTGACCCGATTCAGCACGCTTCGGCGAGCCTCGAACGTCGCTGCGGATGCGCGATCCGTGTTGGCGCTGTGAGTCTCAGCGCACGACGGCGGCCGTCAGCGCACGCCCGCGAACCAGCCCATCACAGCGGATCTGCGCGGGACAATCTGCGCTGATGCTGCACTCGAATGCGATCGGGCAAGAGTCGGCGCAGGCATTGACGCGCCCCACGCGCAGGGGGCCGCACCCGGGCACGTCGACGCAGTCGCTGCAGTCGGCGTCAGCGCCGCAGGCGACGTATTGCGAGCAATCGACGCCTCGCGGCGCGCCGAAGCAGCCCACGACGACGCCTCCGAGCACGACCAGCGTCATCGCAACCGCCACGCGCCGGGCCTGTGCCGCGACGCTGCCGAGCATCGAGTCGGCCTGCACAGGCGAACGCGGCGGCGGGTGGCGTCGAAGGTTCGATCGCCCTTGTGCTCGCACGGTCCCCCGCAGGAGATGGCTGCTTCGCGCCCGGGACATGCCGAGGCCTTAGCACGCGCCGCGCGGAGCCGGCTTCGGGTCGCCGAAATGTTCGATGGCGTTCACCGCGGCGTTACGCGGTGCCACCGGCTAAGGACCTGCTGCACCCCGCGAGCGCGTGACGTGCACGAGGGCCCCTCCCGTGGCGCCCGCAGCGCGCTGCGCGCGAGGACGACGCCTGGGAGGAGGCAAGCACGGCGCTCGCTGCGAGCGCCGTGCGGGGGTGGGCAACTGCTTCTGGGGCTTCGTCGGAGCTCTCTCGACAGTGGCGAGGCTCAGTCGCCGGCGCGCTTCAGCCAGACGCTGCGCTCGAGCGCGCGGGCGCCGACGCTCAGGCGGAACTCGCCGGGCTCGGTGGTGCGCTTCATGTCGCGATCGAGCAAGGTGAAGGCCTCGGGCGGGAGCTCGAAGCGGACCACCTGCTTCTGGTGCGGCTCGAGCGAGACGCGCTGGAAGCCCTTGAGCTCCTTCACCGGGCGCGTCACCGAGGCGTACACGTCTTGCAAATACAGGAGCACGACCTCGTCGCCCGCGCGGTCGCCGGTGTTCTCGACCTCGACCTCGACCTGGAGCGGCGTGCCGATCGTGAGCTGCTCGGGGACGCGGAGATCGCGATAGGTGAAGGTGGTGAAGCTCAACCCGTGGCCGAACTCGAACAGCGGCGCCGACTCAGAGTAGCGGAACTTGCCGCGGTGATAGGCGGAGGGGCGATAGTTGTAGAAGATCTTGATGTGGCCGGTGGAGCGCGGCACCGTCATCGGTAGCTTGCCCGAGGGGTTGTAGCGCCCGAACAGCACCTCGGCGACGGCGGTGCCGCCGTGCATGCCCGGCTCCCACGCCTCGATCAAGGCGGCCGCGTGCTCGACCATCCACTCGGAGGCGATGGGCGCGCCGTTCACGAGCACGACCACGATCGGCTTGCCGGCGCCCGCGAGCGCGCGCATCAGCTCGAGCTGCCTGCCCGGCGGCTCGAGGGTGGCGCGATCCACATTTTCGCCGCTGGTGCGCACGGGGTTGTCGCGCAGCGAATTTTCGCCGATGGCGAGCACCACGACGTCCACTTTGCGCGCCGCCGCCACGGCCGCTGCGATCTGCTCGTCGCTGATGGCGGCGATCGGCCCCGTGGGAACGTGCTCGACGCTCACGCCGCTCGGCGCGAGCGCTCGCGTGCCCGCGAGGATGGTGGTGACGTTGCCGTCGGGCTGGGTGCGCGCCCAGTCACCGAGCAGGCTCTGATCGTCGGCGTCGGGCCCGGTGACGAGAACGGATTTGACGCCCGTGAGCGGCAGCAAATTCTTCTCGTTCTTCAGGAGCACGAGGCTCTTGCGCGCGCCCTCGAGCGCGAGCTCGCGATGCGGCGGGGCGAGCACCGTCTTTGCGATCTCGGCTTCGTCGGCGTAGCGGCGCTCGAACAAACCGAGCTGGAACTTCGCGAACAGGATCTTGCTGGCGGCCTCGTCGATGCGCGCCTCGGGGATCGTGCCTTCGCGCACCTGGGAGACGACGTTCTCGAAGAACTGGCCGCCGTGCATGTGCATGTCGACACCCGCCACCACCGCCAGGCGATCCGCGTCACGCCGCGTCTCCGCGACGTGGTGCACGCTGTGCAAGCGCTCGATGTCGAGCCAGTCGCTGATGACGAAGCCCTGAAAGCCCCACTGCTGTCGCAGCTCGTGCTGGAGCAGGCGCTCGTCGGCGTGGCAGGGCACGCCGTTGACCTCGTTGTGAGCCGGCATCAACGTGTACACGCCCGCCTGCACCGTGCGCTCGAAGGGCGGCAAGAAGAACTCGCGCAGCGTGCGCTCCGAGAGCTCTGCCGCGGAGCCATTGAACACGTTGTCGGGCACGCCGCCCGCCACCAGGTGCTTGGTGCACGCCAGCACGTTCGTGGGCGCCGAGAAGTCACGCCCCTGGTAGCCGACCACCATGGCGGCGCCGAGCTCGCCTGCCAAGAAAGGATCTTCGCCGAACGTCTCGCCCGTGCGGCCCCAGCGCGGGTCGCGCACCACGTCCACGTTGGGCGAGAACGACCAGTGAAAGCCGGTCGCGCGCATCTCGCGCGCCGTCGCCTCCGCGACCCGCTGCGCGAGCCCGACGTCGAACGACGCCGCCAGGCTGATCGGCGACGGGAAGATGGTCGACGACCCGAGGTCCATGCCGTGGCCGTGGATCGCGTCGGTGCCGATCAGGATCGGTATTTTGAGGCGGGTCTGCTCGGCCTGCTGCTGCAGGTAGTTGGCCTCGAGCGCGCCGGGCACCTTCAGGAACGAACCGACTCGCCCCGAGCGGATCAGCTCGACCTTCTCGCCCAGGAGGAGCGAATAGCCCGCCACCTCGTCGACGTTCGAGGCGCGCCCCTGGGACACCTCGCCGACGTACTGGCACATCTGGCCGACCTTCTCCTCGAGCGTCATCTCCTTCAGGAGGAGCTCGGTGCGCCGCGCCGCGGGCAGCTCGGGGTCGAGATAGCTCTGCTGTGCTTGCATCGGTGTTCCGGAGGCTCCTCGGTTCGCATTGTCAGCAGAGCAGGCGAGGCTCATGCAAGCGCAGACGCTCGCCAGCGCGGCTGCCCGCACGAACGCGGCCCCGGCGCTCTCCGCGACAGCGGAAATTTGTGCCCACCGAGGCCATCGCTGCTCGCGCACCGCGTTGCATCCCGATCGCATGTTCCCGGCATCCATCATCGGGGCGCGACCCTACTCGAACCCCGCCCGCAGGGGAGCCTCGGCCGCGTCCCCCTCGGCGCGGTTCGCTGGGCCGCGACAGGCTGGAACGGGATTTGCTGGTTCCCCGGGCGTGACTACCTCGTCCCGCAAACGAAGCCGCTGGTCGTCCGTCAGCTGGGCCCTGCCCCTGGTGCTGCTGCTCGGGCTCGTCGCCAGCTACTTTGCCTGGCCCGCGTTTCGAGAGTTCGTTCAGGAGGCCTACGGGGTGGTCGCCACCGGCGACGAGCAGCGCATCCGGAGCTGGGTGCGCGGTTATGGCTCATGGGGCGTGGTGGTGCTGCTCGGGCTGATGTTCCTGCAAGCGATCGTCGCGGTGCTGCCGTCGATCGCGACCATGGTGGCGTCCATCCTGGCCTACGGTCCGCTCTGGGGCGGTGCGCTGGCGTGGGGCGGAATGATGCTCACCGGCTCGTTCATGTACGGCGTGGGCCACCTGCTGGGGCAAGCGGCGGTCGAGCGCTTCCTCGGCGAGAAGTCGAGCCGCCGCGTGGAGGACATCGTCGAGCGCTACGGGAGCTGGGCGGTCGTGATCGCGCGGCTCACGCCGGTCTCGTCGAGTGACGCCGTCAGCTTCATCGCGGGCGCGCTGTCGATGGGCTACTTCCGCTTCATCCTGGCGATGGGGCTGGGCACGCTGCCGCTCACGGTGCTGATCGCGTGGCTCGGGCAGGACACGAGCCGCCTGAAGCTGGGGCTGGGTATCCTGTCCGCGGTGGCGATCGTCGCGTTCCTCGCGCACCTCGCCTGGCAGCGCTGGTTCTCGGGCTCCAAGGGCGCAGGGGGTGAGGGCTCGGCGCGGGCCGAGCCCTCCGGTTCCTAACCTGCGCTTCGCTGGCTCCGATGCTTGCCTTCGTGCATGAACACCATGCGATCGAAGAGACCCAGATCGAGCTCGTCGAGCAGGCGCACGTCAGCGACGGAGGGGAAGCGCGCTGCCTCGGCGTCGAACGCGCTGCGAATCTGCGAGATGGCCACGATCACCGATCGGGTGCGCCGGGCGAGGTCGCGTAGCTCGGCCATTTGCTGGTGCAGCGGGGGCGAGCGCCGGCGTTGATCGAGCAGCTGCAGGTGGTCGATGACGACCACGGCCTTCTCGGTCACCGCGGCCCCGACCTTCTGGGCGATGTATGCGGCGTCGATCGCGTCCGAGTGCTCGAACTCGAACGCCTCGAACGTCGACCTCTGCTCGCCGAGCGCCTCGAAGTAGGCGTCGATCGGCGGTGCGTCGTTCTGCAGCGCGAAGAACCATCCCTGCTGGCGATGCCGCAGCGACGCGATCAGCAGCTCGACCGCGCAGAGGGTCTTGCCCTGGCCCGGACGCGCCGCGATCAGCACCAGCTCGCCGGGCTCGAGCTGGTCAAACAGGTCGCTCTCGCGCGCCGCCGTTTTCGCGGCCAGCAGGCTCCAGCTCGAGTAACCCTCCGCGGCTGCGACCCGATCGAGGGCCTGGTGCAGCGGGATCTGCTCGGCGCGCCGGAGCTTCCTGGCCCGGCTCTTCAGGACCGGGATCGACGCGGACAAGGCGCTCGGCTGGGATGAACTGGGATGCGATGTTCTGGGAGAATTGGGCACGAGATGCCTCCGATTCGAGCTCGCGAAACATTCCCTTCTTCTGCTTCCAACCCGACTCGGGGTTCTCGGACGACTCGCATCGACCAGTCCTACACGTTTGGTGTTTTCCCGATTGAAGGGGGGTGGCGTGGACCAACGCTCTGACGAACTATCGCAGATGGGCGCTTCCTCGTAAAGGAGCCGCGCCCGCCTAGGCCGGCGCACGTCGCCGTTTCGGCTCCGCGGGATTCCGGGATTCTCAACGGTTTCAGGCGCTGCATGGCGAATGTCCTGGACGCGTTTGTCAGGCGACCGTGTCACGAACGCGGCAGCACGAGAAATGTGACCGGTCGAAGACCGTCGTTGGGCCCGCACGCGAGCTTTCGCCTCGAATGCGCTGTCGATCTCGATCGGGTGCGGGGAGACGCGCGTGGGGGCCCGCTGCGAGGCTCGAAATTCGGCGTGGTAGGTAAAGCCATGGACTCACCTTCCTCGCGCGACCCGATCGCTATCGTGACGGTACCCGCTGCATCGAACCCGGACGACGCCGGTTCGCCCGTCGCTCACGACTATCTTCCCGGGCTCTCCACCTCCGCTCTGGTCGTGGAGGTGCGTCGGCAGCTCGGCTCGGAGCGGCGGGCGGGGCGGCTGGTGTGCCGCTACCTCGCTGACCTGGCCGACCGCATCCGCGAGCGCGGCGATAGCGAGCTCGTCGGGGATGTCGACGAGGTTCAGGCGGCGGCATGCTTCTTCGATCTCGGCGCGCGGGAGACGCGGGAGCGCGTGCGCATCGGTCGCGCATTGCGGAGCCTGCCGCAGATCGAGGCCGCGTTCATCGCGGGCGAGCTGTCGTATTCACGGGTGCGCGAGGTGACGCGGGTCGCGCGCGACGAGACGGAGGCGGAGTGGCTCGCTCTCGCGCGGGACCTCGACATGCGAGCGCTCGAGGGCCGCGTGGCTCGCGACGCGGAAGGAGCCGCGCCCGCTTCGATCGCGGACGCTTCGAACAGGCCCGCGTCGGACGCGCTCGACGCGCCGACTCCAGCGCCGCGCGCCCCGTCCGTCTGCCGCGCGTCGACGGATGATGCCTGCGCGAGGCCTGCTCGAACGCCCCCCGCCGCCGATCGATCGCCGGCCCCGCCACTTGCGAGCACTCCGCTTGCGGGCGCTCCGCGTACGAGGCGCGAGTTGGTGCACGTGGCGTTCGAGCTCTCGACGGAGGCTTGGGCGCTGCTCGAGCGCGCCCTAGAAGGCGCTCGCCGCCGCGCGACGACGCCGCTGTCGGACGCCGAGGCCCTCGAGATCGTCGCGCGCGAAGCGCTCGCTGCCCGAAACGTCGTAGGCGATCCCAGCTTCGACGAACCGAAAGCCGGCGACCGCCGGACCGTCGGAGCCGACGAGCCTTCTTCGCGCACGCTCGAGCCGCCTCCTGCGCCTTCGAGCGCCGCGCCGGATAAGGTCGCCCGCGTGAAGACGGCCCCGCCCGACTTGACGCTCTCGAGCAGCGGCGGGCGCGAAGGCCTGGCGGAAGATATCCCGCACTCGGGCGAACGCGCGATCGGTGAAACCACGACCCACGTTGGGTCATCGAGCGACCCGGCCGCCCGCTTGCTGGGCATCATCGGACGGCGCCGCGGCTGGTGCCTCGACGAGCTCGGCTTGAAGAGCGGGATGAGCATCCCGGAGCTCCAGCACTCTCTCCTCTTGCTGGAGCTCGGCGGCCGCATCCACTGCAAGAGCGGTTGGGTCGACCCAGTGAGTTAGATTGCATGCAGCAAGGGGTTCTCGCCGCATGGCCCCTTCCCTCGAGACGAGGGCCCAAGTGAGAAGGCCCCCAAAAGATCGCGACCGACGAGCAAAGTCGCGACGCTCGGCCTCCGAGCTCGCCACGAGCAAGTCGGCGCCCGTCGCAGAAGAACCACCCCTTCGAGAAAGGGACTTCTGAAACCCTCGGTCCCTGGGCCCCGTCCATCATAGCTCGCTCAGCACCCCTTCGACACGCCTCGCGAGCGAAGGCCCATCCAGGCGATGATGCCGCAGGGCTTCGACGGGCGTTCCGCAGGCGGGCTCGCCCTCGACGGCGAATTTGTACACGGGCTTGGTGAACACGCGCGAACGGGAGACGATGGCGCCGAGCAGGAAGTCGCCGAGGCCGCCCGTCGGGGCGTGATCGTCGAGCACGAAGATGGCGGGGACGTCGGCGATGGTCTTGGCGAGCCAGCTGGGGTCGACGCGGTTGAGCCAGGGCATGTTGATCACGCCGAGCTCGATCCCACGCTCGGACAGGAGCTCGGCCGCCGTGAGCGCCTCGTGCGCCATGACGGGGCCGTAAGTGAAGAGGAGAGCTTGCTTGCCGGCGGTGAGCGGAACGCCGCGCCCGACGCTGAGCCGATAGTCGGGGGGCAAGCTGATGCTGCGCGGACAGGGGCCGATGGCGAGCCGGATGGCGACGTTGTCTTTGGCCTGGTCGACGGCGTAGTCGAGCACCATGCGCGCCTCGGCGCCGTTGATGGGCTGCAGGATGGTCATGCGCGGCAGCGCGCCGAGCAGCGAGATGTCGCGGATGCTCTGGTGCGACTTGCCGGGACCCGCGGGGATGAGGCCGGCGTAGTGGCAGGCGTAGATGATGCGGCTGCCCTCGCCCGTGTTGTTGTAGATCTGCTCGTTGGCGCGCGCGCACAGGAAGCTCGCGAACGAGTTCACGACCGGCAAGAGGCCGTGGCGCGCGAGGCCGCCGGCCATCGACACCATGTCCTGCTCGGCGATGCCGTTCTGGATGAAGCGCTCGGGGTGGGCGAGTTCGAAGGCGCGCGTGCGGCAATCGGCGGCGAGGTCGGCGTCGAGCACGACCAGGTCGGGGCGGCGCTGGCCCGCGGCGACGAGCGCTTCCCCGTAGGCGGCGGTGACGAACTCGGCCGTGTCCTTGAGCTTCGCCGCGCCGCGGCTCTCGGGCTCGCCGAGGAGGCTGTCGGTGGGCTTGATGACGGTCTCCACCGGCTCGGTGTCTTCGAGCTCGAGAGACGCGAGGCCGGCTTCGAGCAGCCGGGCGTCGACGCGCGCCACGAGCTCGGCGTGCCCCTCGAGGAAGGGCCCGTCGGGCGGAGCGCCCGCGTGCCAGCGGTAGTAGCCGCTCGCCGCCGGCATGGCGACGGGGTGCTCCATGAACGAGACGCCGCGGCCCTTGATGGTGTCGGCGATGATGAAGAGCGGCGCCTCGGGCTGCGGCGGCAGGCCGCCGATGACGCGATCGAGCGCGCCGAAGTCGTGGCCGTCGATGCGCGCCGTACGCCAGCCCATGGCGCTCGAGATGGTCTCGAGGTCACCGACCGGCATGATGTCGTCGACCCGCATGTCGGACTGGACCTTGTTGTGGTCCATGATCACGACCAGGTTGTTGGTGCGCTGGTGCACCACGGAGTGGAACGCCTCGTAGTTCTGGCCTTCCTGCATCTCGCCGTCGCCCACCATCACGAACACGCGCCCGCCGTGGCCGTGGTGGCGCTTGGCCCAGGCGATGCCTCGCCCCTTCGAGATGCCCATGCCGAGCGAGCCGGTGTTGGCCTCGATGCCCGGAGCGCCGACGTGCGGGTGCCCGTCGAGCCCGCCGTAGCGGCGCAGCCGGAGGAAGCGCTCGCGCGGGATCTTGCCGAGGCCGAACAGCAAGGCATAGAGGCCCGGCACGTCGTGGCCCTTGGAGGAGAAGTAAACGTCACGGTTCGGGTCGTCGAAGCCGACCGCGAGCGTGTTCATGTGCTTGACGTAGAGATAGGTGACGATGTCCATCGCGCTGAAGCTCGAGCCGAGGTGGCCAGAGCCAGCGCGCTTGACGGCGGCGAGCGCGTTGGCGCGCGCCATGTCAGACAGCAGCCCCAGGCGCTGCTCTTCGGCGAGGCTCGCGCCGGCGATGCGGGTGAACTCGGAGGGGGGAATGAGGCGGATGGTGATGGTCATCGGCAGGCTACTCCTCGGCAGCAGGCACAGCTTGGGCAGGCTCGTTGGCAAGCGAATGAGGGCGTGAGCTCGACGTCACCGCCAGACGCTCTCGAACAGGTCGCACACCTCGCGCACCGCCCCCTGCCCGCCCGGTGTGCGCGTGCGCAGCTTCGCGAGCTCGAGCACGTCGGGGTGCGCGTCGCTCACCACGATGGGAAGGCCCACGCGCCTCAGGCAGGGCGCGTCGTTGATGTCGTTGCCGACGAAGGCGGCGTCTGCCAGCTCGACGCCAGCGTCTCTCGCCAGGCGCTCGAGCACCCCCAGCTTGTCGGAGAGGCCGTGGTGGCACTCCACCCCGAGCTTGTCGGCGCGCCGCTGCACCACCGGGTTCTTCTCGGTAGACAGGATGACGACCCTCGCCCGGCGCTCGAGCTGGCGCAGGCCGATCCCGTCGCCGCGCCAGCACCGCACCGCCTCGGCGCCGTCATCGAACACGTACACGGCGTTGTCGGTGAAGACGCCATCGAAGTCGAAGGCGACCAGGCGCGTCCGGCGGATCTGCGCAGCGAGCTCGTCCGAGATGACCGGCCTCATGACAGCGAGGGCTCTCCTTGCGCACGGGCAGGTTGCGCCCCCGTGACAGGGGCGGACCTTTTCTGCGACGTCGCTCTGTTACGCGCCCGCCGTGCCGACGTGCTTGCGCACCACGTCGAGCAGGGCGCTGTTCTTCCGGCACTGTTCGAGCGCGAACGACGAGAGCACCCGATCGATGTCGTTCTCCGACAGCCCCTTGAAGGCGGCGGCCCACGCCGGCTGCAGCAGCCCGCCGAAGAAGCCGTCGAGCGCGGCCTGCTTCAGGTAGTGCGCGAACTCGTTCGCCGGCAGCTCCGGGTCGCCGATGGCGGCGGCCGCTCGCTCGGCGGCCTGCTCCATCAAGCGCGCCACGTCGCCCTGCGGCAACCAGCCCGCCCAGCTGTCGGTGCCGAGCGTGCGCTTGAGCTCGAGCACGCGCTGCACCCGCTGCACGTATTCAGACTCGGGCTCTAGCATCACCCAGCCCATGGTCTCGACGTCCTTGTAGGTCCACGCGGTCCAGTGCGCGGCGTTCGCCTCGAACGCCGCGAGTTGATCGTCCATGGCGCGCACGCGATCGCCGACCTCTTCGGGGCGGCCGTTGTAGACGGAGCCAAACTCGCCGATCCAGAGCGGCACGCGGTGCTGGCGCGTGAAGTGCGTGCCCTCTTGCTGGTCGAAGACGCGCTTTTGATGAGCTGCGTCCCACGCCTCGTTGCCGAAGGTGCCGGGATAACGACCGGGGCCGAAGCCCGCGGCGCTGTAGTTATGGCTGCTGTAGACCAGGTTCTCGGCGAACGGTGCCTCCAGCCCCGAGAAGCGCAGGGAGTACAGGTCGCCCTCGAGGAAGATGATGTGCTCGGGATCGATCTTGCGGATGGCGCCCACCACGCGGCGGTACACCGTGTTGATCGCCTCCCAGTCGGTGCGATAGGTGTGCCGGAAGCGACCGCGCGGCGCGCCCGTGACCGGCTCGTTCATGACGTTGTAGCCGGCGACGGTGCGGTTGCCGCGGTAGCGGCGCGCGAACTCTTCCCACAGCGCGACGAAGCGATCGCGGCTCTGCTGGCTCTGCCAGAACGGCGCGTGGCCGGTGCCGTTGTCGGAGTGCCAGCCCGGGTTCTGGTAGCCGGGCAAGGCGTGCAGATCGAGGATGGCGTAGAGCCCGTGCTTCTCGCACCAGGCGATGGCGCGCGACAGTCGCTCGAAGCCCGCCTCGAGGTACGTGAATGGCTTCTCGTCCGACTCGAAGTGCCGGTAGTTGAACGGCAGCCGCACCGCGCTGGCGCCGAGGCCCTTCAGGAACGCGAGATCGGACTCGGCGAGCACGTGGTCGAGCAGGCGCTCGAATAAGAAGTGGGCCTTCGAGGCGCCGATGGCTTCGACGAGCGCCGCGCGCACGCCCTGCTCCGTGCCCGGGTAGCCGTTGATGAAGTTCTCCAGGTTCATCCAGCCACCGATGCACACACCCCGCAGGCGCACCTCGCGCCCTTGCTCGTCGACGATTTTCTCGGCCTTGGTCTGCAATGCCATCCGGCACCTCCCGGGCCGCGACGCTACTACCATCCGCGGCCAGGGCCAGCGCGCTCGAGGTGGGCGAAGCACCGGGCGGGCGTTTTCCGGCCGCTCAGGCCATACGGTTGCGCTACGGCCGTAGCGCGCGGCGCCCGGCGGGGCTCGCCGATCGAGGCTGCCGGCGTTTTTTCGTGCTAACGGTGGGCGCATGATTTCCCGAATCGATTCGCACACGACGCGCGGCGACCGCGCGACCCTGGTTCGCCGCGCGGGCACCGCGCTGCTGTTTGCTTTCGGCGTGGCGCTGCCAGCTTGCAAGGCCAGCGAAGCCGCGAAGGCGCCCGAAGAGGCGCCCGCCCCGGCCGCGCCCGCTGCCGCCGAAGCGGCGCCCGCCGCAGAAGCCCACGCTGCTCCTGCCGGCGAAGCGGCCGCCGCGGCGCCGAGCGCGCCGTCGATTCACTCGTTCACGATGAAGCGGCTCGACGGCACCGAGGCCGCGCTCTCGACCTGGGCCGGCAAGGTGTTGCTCGTGGTCAACACGGCCTCCAAGTGCGGCTACACGCCGCAGTATCAGGGGCTCCAGGAGCTGCACGCGAAGTACTCGCCCAAGGGGTTCGAGGTGCTCGGCTTCCCGTCGAACGATTTCGGCGGGCAGGAGCCGGGCGATGCGAAGGAGATCCAGAACTTCTGCATCAGCATGTACTCGGTGAACTTCCCGATGTTCGAGAAGACGAAGACGAAGGGGGCCGATCGGAGCCCGCTCTACGCCCTGCTGTCAGACGCGAAGGGCGAGCCGAAGTGGAACTTCCACAAGTACCTGATCGACAAGCAGGGGCGTCCGGTGCAGGCCTGGGAGAGCAAGGTGGCGCCCGAGTCGCCCGAGATCGTGAGCGCGATCGAAGCGCAGCTCGCGGCGAACTGAAGCTGCTTCGTGCGGGGGCTCGGCAGCTGCCCACCCCCGCGTCACGCGCGCAGCGCGCGTGACGCTTGCCCCTCCCAATCGCCGTCCTCGCGCGCCCGCCGATGGACACGCCCGCCGAACGAACGGCGCGCTGCGAGCGTCGAGGGAGGGGCGCTTCTCGCGCCGAGGTGCGCGACCCGGCTTGGGTCGCGCTCTCCCCACCGCGCGCTCGCGCCCTGCACCGCTCAACGCGAGAGCAGATGCCGCTGGATGGTGCGAACGCTGATGCCCAGGCGGTGGGCCGCGAGGGATCGGTTGCCACCTTCCAGCTCGAGCGCGGCCTCGATGATCTGGGAGAGCGAGCGCCGGAGCGGCTGATCGAGCGATATCTCGAGGGCGGCGGCGCTCGGGCGCGTGCGAGCCCGCTCGGGGGTTCTGGCGTGGAGCACGGCGGGCAAGTCGCTCGGGCGCACGTTCTTGCCGCTGCGCAGGACGGCGACGAGCTCGAGCACGTTGCGCAGCTCGCGGATGTTGCCAGGCCACGGGTAGCGGCGCAGCGCCGTGAGTGCCGCCCGCGTCATCTTCACGGGGCGCGTGCCGTGCTTGGCCTCGAGCTGCTCGAGGATTTGCTTGATGAGCAGCGACAGATCTTCACGCCGCTCGCGCAGCGGGGGCACCTCGAGCTGGATGCCCTGGATGCGATAATACAGGTCAGCCCGGAAGCGGCCCTGCGCGATCTCGTCTTCGAGCGGCCGCAGGGTGGCGCAGAGCAGCCGCACGTCGACGCTGATCTTCTCGGCGCCGCCCACGCGCATGAACTTCTGATTCTCCAGGAAGCGCAGGAGCTTGGCCTGCACGCCGAGCGGCATGTCGCCGATCTCGTCGAGGAACAACGTGCCGCCGTGCGCCGGCTCGATCTTTCCCTTCACGCGCTCGGTGGCGCCCGTGAAGGAGCCCTTCTCATGCCCGAACAGCTCGCTCTCGAACAGCGCCTCCGGCACCGCGGCGCAGTTGATGGGGATGAAGGGCCCGGAGCGGCGCGGCGACAGCTCGTGGATGCGGCGCGCCAGTATCTCCTTGCCGGTGCCGCTCTCGCCGACCAGCGAGATGCCGACCTCTTTGGGGGCGACCGCGCGCAGCATCTTGTCGAGCCGCCGCATGGGGAGCGAACGCAGCACGGGCTCGATCGTCGGCGCCAGGGCGCGAGCCCGCCGGGCTGAAACACGCGCTGGAGCACCGGACAATAACGCCATGAAACGCAGCCTCCCTTCAAAGAAGGTACGACAATTTGTCCAAGTTGGCAACTCTGACTCGAACCGCCTAGACGTCGTGTCGTTTCGGGCGCAATGAGGGGTAAAAGGGAGGCATCGAGGCTGCTGCGCCGCGCATTCTGGCGCCGATCTCGGCCTGGTCCGTTCATTGCTACAGACGTCCTCGACGGTCGAAGCAATGCAGAGAGAGAAGCCGCAGCGCCGTCGTGAACCCGGGCTCTACCTTCGTCGTCACCGACACTTTCCTCACTCCTCGATGACACGGCGGAAGGGCGCCCCATGAGCTGGGCTGCGATACCGATCGCGACGGCGCTGCGGCGAGCTTTCTCCAAGGGATACGGGCCCGCCGAGCTGCGGGCAGACGTGCTGGCCGGGATGGTGGTGGGCGTCGTGGCGCTGCCGCTGTCGATGGCGCTCGGCATCGCGGTCGGTGCGCCGCCGCAGCAGGGGCTGTACACGGCGATGGTCGCCGGGGCCGCGGTGGCGCTCACCGGCGGTTGCAAGTTCCAGGTGACGGGGCCGACCGCGGCCTTCGTGGTGATCCTCGCGCCCATCCTGGCGAAGCATGGCCTGTCGGGGCTCTTGACCGCGGGCTTCATGGCGGGGGTGCTGCTGGTGGCGATGGGCCTCGTGCGGCTCGGCCGCTTGATGCAGTTCATTCCGCACCCCGTGACGACGGGCTTCACCGCGGGCATCGCCACGGTGATCGCGACGCTGCAGCTGAAGGACGCCTTCGGTCTGAGCGTGGGCACGCTTCCGGATCACTTCCTCGAGAAGCTCGCCGTGCTGTGGCGAGCGCGCGATACGGCGCGCGCGTCCGAGCTCGGCGTGGCGCTCGCCACGCTCGTGCTGCTGTGGCTGGTGCCGCGCCTGACGAAGAAGGTGCCGGCGCCGCTGGTGGCGATAGCGGTGGTGTCGCTCGGCGTCCTCGTGGTTCAGCGGCTCGACCCGAGCTTCTCGGTCGCGACCATCGGCAGTCGATTTCAGACCAGCATCGATGGCGTGGTGGTGCGCGGCATCCCCCCGCTCTTACCCACGCCGGCGCTGCCGTGGAGCGAGGGGCTCTCGCTCGCCCAGGTGCGCGAGCTCCTGCCGGCGGCGCTCGCCATCGCGCTGCTCGGCGCCATCGAGTCGCTGCTCTCGGCCACCATCGCCGACGGCATGACGGGCACGAAGCACGACCCCAACGCGGAGCTGGTGGGGCTCGGCATCGGCAACCTGCTCGCGCCGCTGTTCGGCGGCATCGCGGCGACGGGGGCGCTGGCGCGCACGGCCACCAACATCCGCGCCGGCGCGCGCTCGCCGATCGCTTCGGTGGTGCACGCGCTCGTGATCCTGCTGGCCGTGCTCGTGCTGGCCCCGTGGGTGGCGCACGTGCCGATGGCGGCGCTCGCCGGGCTGCTGCTGCTCGTGGCCTGGAACATGTCGGAGATCCACGGCTTCATCGGCGTGGTGAAGATCGCGCCGAAGAGCGACGTGTTCGTGCTGCTCACCTGCTTCGGGCTGACCGTGTTCTTCGACATGGTCATCGCCGTGTCGGTGGGCGTGGTGCTGGCCGCTCTGCTGTTCATGCGGCGCATGGCGGAGCTGACGGAGACGCGCTCGCTGCTCGGTGATGGCAGCGAGTCGCCTCCGGTGCCCCTGCCCCCCGGCGTGATGCTGTACGAGATCCATGGGCCGCTGTTCTTTGGCGCGGCGCAGAACGCGATGAGCGCGCTCGAGTCCGCGCGCCGCGACGACTACCGGGTGATGATCTTGAGCCTCGGCAAGGTGTCCGTGATCGACAGCACCGGGCTCGTGGCGCTCGACGGCGCGATCGGCTCGCTCATCCGGCGCCGGCACGCCGTGGTGCTCGCAGGCCCGCTGCCGCGGCCGCGGCGCGTGTTCGACAAGGCAGAGCTGGCGAAGAAGCACTCGGGGCTGCTGATCGCCGAGAGCCTCGATGCCGCCATCGTGCTGGCGGGCGAGGTGGCCGCGGGCCAGCGCACGAGCGCCAGGAGCTCATGGCCGCCACACCCGGCCCCGTCCGCGGATCGGAAGCTGGAGGAGCGGAGCGCGACCTGAGGCGCAGTGACGCACGAACGGGCGAGGCGGCGTACCCCGAGGCGCAGCGGGCTGCCCGTGGCAGCTTGCTCACTGCCGCAACCGGAGCTCCAGCTCGGGGAACTTCTCGAGGTAGAAGGCGACGCGGCCTTTCAGGCCGGCGTGCTCCTCGTACGGATCCTCGTAGGACCAGAGCGCGTCAGACAGCTTCTTTCCAGCGACGTTCAACGTGAAGTAGTTGGCGGAGCCCTTGAACGGGCAGCGCGTCACGGTCGGCGTGCGCTCGAGCAGGTCCATGCGCACGTCGGGGCGCGGGAAGTAATAGCGCGCGGGGCAGCCGTCTTCGTCCACGCGGACCACATCTTTCGAATCGGCGACGACCACGTCGTCGATGGCGACGGCGACCGGCTGGGTGACGCGCGCCTCCACGATGTGGTGTTTCGGGTTTGTGCGGTAGCCGGGGGCTGTTGCCATACTTCCCGGATGAGCAACCGTCGTGCCAGCTCAGGGGCGCTCGGGCGGCACCCCCGGCGGTGGTGGCACCCCCGGCGGTGGCGGCATCCCCGGCGGTGGCGGCATCCCGGGCGGCGGGAAAGGTCGGGCCTCTTTCAGGCGTTCGAACTCGACGAGCTGCTCGGGTGTCAACACGGCGCGGATCTCGCCGTCGATCTGCTCGTGGATGCTGCGCACCTGCGGAAAGCTCTCGCGCAGGACGGCGTCGAGCTTGGGCCGATTTCGCTCGAAGATGTCGCGAACGTGGGTGCGCTGTTCGTCGGACAGATCCAGCTCGCGCAGGGGCCAGGGGCCGCGCGGCAGACCGTCGACGGGGGGGGCCAGCCGATCGGCAATGGCCCAGCGCTGGATGCCCGCCCCCGCGAGCGCGCCCAGCGCGAAGGTGGCAGTGAGCACGCCTGCCGTGAGCAGCCGCAACCGGCGCGGTGACAGGGTGGCGATCGTCACTGCGGCTCGGCTCCCAGGATCTCGAGCATGCTGGCGACGGACGGCTCTTCCCCGCTGACGGCCCAGCGCGTGAGGACCCAGGCGGCGGCGTCCGGAGCGTGCCCCTCTCGCTTGGTGCTCTCGCGGACGGTCGCTCCACACCAGGTCACCAGCGCGACGCTGGCAGCGACGAGCAACGCGGGGCGAGCCCACTCGACCAGCGCCAGCGCGAGCGCCCTTCCCCGCCGGCGGGCGAGCGCGCGACCGAGGGTGTCCTCGACCTGTCGATTCCAGCGCTCCGGGTCGCGCTGGGGGTCGATGCCCGAGAAGTCGATTTTGAGGTCACTCATGGTCCACATCCTCGGCGCCCGAATCGAGGCGAGTGCGCAGCTTGCGGCGAGCTTGAAACAGGTGCTGTCGCGACATCACGACCGATATGCCTAAAGCCTGTGCGATCTCCACGTGCGTCCAGCCCTCGAGGTCGTGCAGCAGCACGATCTCGCGCTCTGTAGAACCAAGCACGGCCATAGCTTCCAGCAAGCGAAAACGAAAGGCCAGGGCGTCAGGCAGCGGCGCGTCGTTCACGGGCTCCTCGGGCGCCTCGCGAGCCACGTCGCGCTTTTCGCGGCGTCCGCGCCAGTTGAGGGCCTGGTTCCGCACGATCTGGAGCAGCCAGCCGCGAAACTGTCGAGCGTCCCGCAGTGTGTCGATCCGTTCGAGAGCCACGATCAGAGCTTCCTGAGCGACGTCTTCCGCGTCGGTCGGGCGCCGCAGGACTGCCAATGCCACGGCATAGGCTGCGCGCAGATGCTGCCGGACGATCGTCTCGAACGCTCGGGGCTCGCCGCGACGCGCGCGCGCGATGAGCTCCTCGATTGTGTCATCGACAGGCACCACTGATGTACTGGACGACAGTAAGACAGCACGACGCGGCAAAGCGTTAGGCTCGGGTGAGCATTTTTGAAGAGGCTCTCTTCGTCGGCGCGGTGCGCTCCGCGTTCGGATTCGCCGACCGTGCCGTTCTCATACGCTTTGCGGGCTCCTCGGCCGCAGCTGTTCGACATCGACCACTAACGCTGCGCCGGGTTCGACTGTCACACGAACGACACTTGGCGCGCCTCCGAGCAATCCGGGGAGTGGGCTCGGTGCGTCGAAATTTTCCGATCGAAGTGCGACAGACGATGGAAGAGATGCTGCAACAAATCCTGCAACAGACCCGGCAACAGGTCCTGCGAAAGACGAGATCGAGTCACCGTGGCGGCGGGCGGCTCGGCGCCGGACTGGCATGGCTCGCAGCAGCGAGCGCGCTCTCGGGCTGCGCCAACGAGACCCGACGCCCGGCGGGTTGGTCGGAGGCGACGCATGCCTCGAGCGTCGCACCCGACTACGGGCTGTTGTTCGACGCCGACGTCGTGCACAGGGTCGAGATCTCGATCGCAGCGTCAGACTACGCCGCCATGCAGGCCAACCTCGATGGGCTGCTCGGCGATAGTCCTTTCGGCGGTGGGCGACCCGGGCAAGGCGCGAACGGCGGCATGCCCCGCGGGTTCGGCGGCGGGTTTCCGGGCGCGCCCGACGCCGGCGCGCCGGACATGTTCGGGGGCCCCGGCGACTTCATCCCGCCGGGTGCTGGTGATGGCATGCTGCCGCCGTTCGGCGCGGACGGCCCCGACGGTGGCGCGGGCTTTGCCCCGCCGAGCGGCGCGATCAACCTTCTCGCCGAAGACCCGATGTATGTGCAGGTCGAGGTCCGCCACGACGGACATGTCTGGACGCGCGTCGGCATGCGCTACAAGGGCAACTCGTCGCTGGCGGCCTCGGGGGGCCGCGGGAAGCTGCCCTTCCGGCTCGATTTCGACGAATTCGAAGACCAGTTCCCGGAGGTCGATGACCAGCGCATGTACGGCTTCGACGAGCTCACGTTCGCTTCGAACTGGAACGACGACTCGCAGCTGCGAGAGTGCTTCGCGACCGAGCTGTTGCGCGACCGCGGTGTGCCCGCGGCTCGCTGCGCTTTCTACGCCGTCTCCGTCGACGTGGGAAATGGGCTCGAATACTGGGGGCTGTACAGCATGCTCGAGGATCCGTCCGACGCGATGATCGATTCGCAGCTGGGCGGGGGTGATGGCAATCTCTACAAGCCCGATGGCCCCGGCGCGGACTGGACCCGCTTCGATCGCGAAGGGTTCGTGAAGAAAACGAACGAGTCCGCCGAGGACTGGAGCGACGTCGAGCGGGCCGTCGCCGCGCTCCACGCCGACCGCAGCGACGCCGCCGCGTGGCGACGCAACCTGGAAGCGACGTTCGACGTCGACCGCTTCCTCGGCTGGCTCGCCGTCAACACCAGCATGGTCAACTGGGACACGTACGGCAGCCTGGCCCACAACTACTACCTGTACGGTGCGCCAGCGCTCGGGGGCAAACTGCAGTGGGTCCCCTGGGATCATAACCTGTCGATGCAGGCCGGCGGCTCGAGGGCAGGTGGGCCCGGAGGGCCAGGCGGAGCCACGGACCAGAGCGCGCGGGCTGAGCTCTTCCATCAGAGCGTCGGCTCCAACTGGCCGCTGATCAGCGTGCTCTTGTCCGATGCCAGCTACGTCGAGGCCTACCGCGCGAAGCTACAGCTCGCGATCGGCGGCTTGTTCGAGGAGGAAGCGGCGCGCGCGCGGCTGGGTGAGCTGCACGCGCTGATCGCCCCCTACGTGACCGGCAGCAACGCCGAGTCGGCGACGCACACCACGATCGGCTCGGCGGCGGCCTTTGACGAGTCGGTGGACGGCGTGAACGGGCTGGCCGCGCACTTCGCGACCCGCCGAGCGCGCGTCAGAGAGGCGCTCGCGGGGCAATGATCGACCCGGCCACAGACACGTGTGCCCCGGGGGCCGGGCACGCGTTTCCCGTGATGCTCGGGTCGCCGACAGCAGGCTCGAGCGAGCGAGCGTCTCTATCGGCGCTCGAGGCGCAGGCGCTCGACGGCTTCGAGCCGGTTTCCCTGGAGCTGCTCCGAGAGCGCGACCTGCTCCAGCGAACCGACACGAAGTATCTGTTGCCGCGCCGGATACTGCCGGAGCTGCTCGGCCAGCTCCGGCGCGACTATCGCGTGCTCCACGCCGGGCTTGAGCCCTCGGCAAGGTATCTCACCCAGTACCTGGACACGCCTGCCTACGACCTGTTTCACGATCATCGTCGCGGCAAGCGCGTGCGCTTCAAGGTTCGGCTTCGCCACTACCTGGATCGCCGGCTCAGCTACCTGGAACTCAAGGGCAAGAGCGCCGCCGGCGGCACGAAGAAATGGAGGCGCCCCCTCGAGTACCTGTGCGATGCGCTGTCGCCGGACGATCTGCGCTTCGTCTCCGAGCAGGCAGCCGTCGACGGCTCGCGCCTCACGCCGTCGCTCGTGAACCAGTTTCGCCGCATCACGCTCGTCGGCGTCGACCTGCCGGAGAGGATAACGTTCGACGTGGATCTCCAGTTCCAGAACGACGAGAGCAGCCGCGCGCTGGACGGCGTGCTCGTCATCGAGGTCAAGCAGACGCGCTTCCTTCGCCGATCTCCCGTCGTGCAGGCCCTCGCGCGCTGCCGCGCGCTGCCGGGCAGCACCAGCAAGTATTGCGTGGGCACGATGCTGCTCCGACCAGAGCTTCGCCACAACCGCCTGCGCCCGACCCTCGCCCGCCTCGAGAGGATTACTCAGTGCTCGATCTGATCGGTTTCGACTCCGTCCTGGACGCGTCTGACCTGCTGAAGCTGGTCGTGCGCTTCTGCATCGACCTCGGGGTCATCGCCCTCGTCGTGCGAGGCATCTACCTCCGCTATCACCCCCGCGTGGACTTCGCGTTCTCGTGCGTGCTCCTGAACGTGATGACGTTCGCTGTCTGCATGCTGCTGCGCAAGGTGCCCGTCGAGCTCGGCTTCGCGCTCGGCCTGTTCGGCGTGTTCGGTATCCTGCGCTATCGCACCGACGCCATCGGCACCCGAGACCTGACGTATTTGTTTGTGTCGGTTGGCCTCGGCATGCTGAACGCGATCGCGAACAAGAAGGTCAGCCTGGCAGAGGTGATGTTCATCAAACTCGCCATCATCGCCACGCTCGCCTTCCTCGAGCAGCGGACCCGGAGCAGCCGCCGGGAGGTCCGCAGCCTGCTCTACGACCACCTGGCCCTGCTGAAGCCGGGGCGCTCCGACGAGCTCATCGCAGACCTGCGCGAGCGCACCGGGCTCGACGTCTCCAGGTATCGCGTCGAGGACATCGACCTCATCCGCGACTGCGCCCGACTCACCATCACCTGCCGCGCCGCCGAGCCCGAAGTGAACGCCGCGGTTGGGACGCTGCCCGACCGCTCCGGCCCACCTGCACCCCGGGAGCGCCCGGGACCCGGCGGCAAAGCCGAGGCTTCAGCCACTTGATCGCGACACTCCTTCGGCGGGAGAGATCTCGGGATCCTGTCTCCCGGCGGCGTGGCTCCCACGGGCAAGTCGTCGCGGCGCGAGGCATCGCCTGTGCCTGCGTGCTGACGGCTGCTTTCGGCGGGGACGCGCGCGCGGACGACGTGGTCGGGGCGTTCGAGCTCGGCGTTCGCCACGAGCCTCTCAAACGCCTGAAGCTGGGCGTCGGCGCTCAGGTTCGCCTTGACGACTTCTCTCGCGTCGAGAGCCTGCTGCCCGAAGCGCAGATCTCGTACGAGCCCTGGAAGAAGCACCTGACGCTCGGGACCGGCTATCGCCTGATCTACCAGCGCGACGACCAGGACTACTTCGAGGTGGCGCACCGCGTGCATGTCCAGGCGGCGTTCTCGTTCCAGGTCGCACGGCACGCGAAGCTAAAGTACCGCCTGCGCCTGCAGGATCGGCTCGTGCGCACGGAGGGGGAGCCCACCGATCACCAGCCGCGCCTCCGCAACGCGCTCGAGCTGAGCGGCTGGGCCTGGTCCATCGCGACCCCCTTCGTCTCCGTCGAGCACTACCTCGCCCTCGATCGACTCTCGGACGATCCGACCCGCCGCTGGCGCTTCATGCTCGGTCTGCAGCACGACCTCGGGTGGGCGGGGCTCGAGCTCTACTATCGCTACGACCTGCGCGTGAACGACAACGACCCCGACCGCCACATGATCGGGGTCGGCATGCAGTGGGAGTTGTGACGCGTCGAATCGAGCGGCGCCGTCGTCAAACCCGGCGCACCTGCCCGCCTCGTTCATTCGGGTTCGCTCGACGGCGCAGCGTTGCGCCCGTGCCGGGTCGCCGACAGCGCGGGGTAGACCTGGCGGCGCGCGCGGTTCACGCCGCCGAGGGGGCGATGCTCGGGCAGGCAGCGCCAGGGGTTGAAGGAGAAGTTCTCTCCCTGCTCCTGTCGCGCGGACGTGTCGAAGTCTTGCTGGAGGATCTCGAGCGTCGCGACCTTCTGGAGGGTCGTCTCGGTCTCGCTCCAGGGCACGCGCGAGTCTTCGATCGCGGAGGCTGAGGGCTGCCGGTGGGCTTGGACGCAGAAGTCGAAGCGGACGCTCTGCCGGGAGAGCGTGTCTTTCAGCGCCTCGCGCAGGAAGTCGTGATGGCTCCGGTCGGGTGTCGCCCGGGGCGAGCCGGCCTGAGGCACCAGCGAATACTTCACGGCAGACGTGCCGAGCAGGTAGGGGACGCCGCTGAAATAGCGGAGCCCCAGCAGATCGGTGTGGCGCTTGCGCGAGCGGAGCACCGCGAGGGCCACGCGCGGGTGAGTCAGCATGAACGCGACGAGCGCGGCCGGCCCCCGCACCATGGCGTGGATCAGGTCGGAGAACTCTGCGGCGTCGCGGGTGACGAAGCCCTCGCGCGTGGTGAGGACGAAATCGTGCGTCCGGCAGCTCTCCTGGCCGTCGAGCAGCTTGAAGCCGTCGACGCCGACGAGCTTGATGGCGGCGCCGCGCACGTCGGCGTCTTTGTCGTGCTCGACGCTGCCGCTCTCGTTCGAGAGGCGAACCCACGCGGCGTACTCCTTCGGCTGCGCGAACAGGCCGATGGCGAACGCTCCGGGCAGGTTGGGCTCGACCCGGAAGGTGGCCTTCAGCAGGCCGTGCATCTTCGGGTGGCCGTCGCGCAGTGTCTTGCCGCCGGCGTAGTCGCGCGCCAGCTTGGCGCGCAGGTCGTCGATCAGGCGGTCGATCGCGCGCTGCTCGTCGGGCGGCGGGCATTCGAGCACGGCGGGCGGGTGCTTGCCGCTCGCTGTCGTCCGGGGCTCGTCGGCAGCGGTCTCCGCCTCGGGCGTCTCGCAGGGTGGCTCGGCCCTCGGCTCACCGACGCTGGGTGACTCGGCTCGCGGTAGCTCCGCGCCCAGCAGCCCGGCGGCGAGCAGGCGCACGGCCGGGATGGAGGGCATGAAGAAGTAGCCGCTGCCCACCACCTTCACGAAGAGCTGGAGCCGTTCGCAGCGCGCCTCGACGCCGGTCTTGGCGTCGGACTGGATGGTGAAGCCGAGGCCGTCGAGGTTCCAGTCTGCGGGCTCGCGCGCGGCGCCGAGCAGCGGATCGGGGTCGCTGACGAGCCCCGCGAACTTGGGGTTGTTGCACCACTGCTGCTGGATGAACTCGAACTGGCGCTCGATGTTCGCGTTGAAGCAAAGGAACGAAAGGCCCCGCCGTCCCGCCGCGGGCGATGCGAGCAGCGCCAGCCGAGAGGGCGCCGCCTCCGCTGAAGTCGTCGCCGCTGGTGCGGCGGGCCCTGCGGCAGGGGCAGGCCGAGCCTCGCCCTTGGCCGACGCGGCGCTGATCACCTCGGGGACGGACGTGTCGCGGTAGAGCGGGTCACCGTAGGGGCGGCCGCGGCGGATGATGCGGTGGAGGTTCGCTAGCCGCAGCGACTCGTCGCGCGACTCGGCGAGCGCCCAGTCGCGCGGGTTCGAGCGGCGCACGTGCGAACCGAACGGGCAGCGCGCCCCGTAGCGATCGTTGTCTTCGTCGTTGGCGATGTAGCTGAAGTTGTCGTCGTCGCTGAAGCGATCGTCTTTGGGATCGCGCTGGGGGTGGCGCACGAGGGGCGCCCCGCTCGGCCAGCGCCCGACCATCTTGCTGGCGAGCAGGATCGGGTCGCTCTCTCCGTTCGACTCGCAATAGCGCCAGAAGGCGTCGACGTCTTGCTCGAGCTGGCGGAGCACCAGATAGCTGCCGTTGCGGCCGGCGTTGAAGCCGAGCGGGCTCACCGGGCTATGGGTGACGTTGCCATAGCCGTCGCGGTGGCCCAGCAAGAACTCGCCCGCGGCGACGGTGTTGCCCGCCAGCTCGGCACGCCCGCTGCCCTGGATGGTGGGTTGGGCTATCCCGTCGCGGAAGCCGAAGTGCTCCTTGCGCCCCGGCAGCGTCGTGCCCTCGAGCACGGCGACCAACCCGAGGCCGTGCGCCTCGGCCCGCTCGACGAGCTCGCTCGCGTGGCGCACGACGGAGGCCTTGGTGCTCGCATAGACGAGGAGCACGACGTGCACGGGGTTCGCCGGCGAGCCCCACTCCCAGCGCTCGGGCGCGCTCGGCCCCACGTCACCGTTCACGCGCGTGCGGTAGGGTTCGTCTGAGCCCTCGAAGAAGGCGGTCGAGAAGCGGCTGCACAGCTCTTCGCTGACGCCGAGCTCGCGAAGCCCGGCGCAGCTGAACGCGATGTTCACGAGCGGCTCTGATGCCGCGTCGGTGAACGTCTGCGCGGCCGCCGAGTTGAGCGGCAGCGATCCGAGCCAGCGCCGCAGCTCGGGCGGCGCCGCGTCGACGCGGAACAGCAGGAAGCGCGCCTCCGGCACATGACCGTAACCCCAGACGATGAGGCCCTGGATGTCGGCGAGCGGCAGGGACGGATCGCGCGTCTGTTCGTCGCCGAACTGCTGATCGGTGCGCACGCGATCGACGTTGCGCAAGCGGAACAGCCAGCTCGCGGCGTCGACGGCGGAGCGATCGCCGAGCCCGCGCCGGATCTCGGTGTTGTCGTTGATGTTGACGATCGACAGCCCGGGGTACGCGCAATACCAAGCGCCGGTCTGGATCTGGTGCTGGCGCGTCCACGCCAGGAACCGCTCGGCGTCGCGCGAGCCCGCGTGCAGCAGCCAGCGGGTGCGCGGGTAGAGCCGGGTGTTGCTCCACACCGCCGTGAGCCCGCTGCTCGCGCGATCGATGAAATCACCCAGGTAGCTCTGCCAGGAGCTGTCGAAGTTGCTCAGGAACAGCACGCGCTCGCCGGGCAGGATCACCCAGCGCGCGAAGTGAATGGAGGGGATGTCGCCGAGACGCCCCTTGTTATAGGTGTAGCGGGCGAGCACCTGCAGCGCCGTGAAGACGACGCGAATCAACAGCCAGCGCAGCGGGCCCGGCTTGACCGCGACCAGGTGGGTGAGCGGGTTTTGCAGGAACTGGTTCTCGCCAGCGGCGGCGGTTCGAAAATGCTCGTGTGTGCGCTCCGAGTACTCCGGCTGAAACTGAGGATCGGTCAGCTCGAGGTAACGAAAGCGGGCGACGAGCCCGAGCGCGACGAGCCCGAACGCGGCGACGACCCAGCCGAGCGCGTCGCGTGCGTCCAATCCATGGAATGTGCTCCGCAACGCGGCCACGAAGGCCCAGCCCACGAGCACGATGGCGCCGACGGCCAGCGCGATGGCGGCGCCCAGCAGCAGCGTCACCCGTGCGCCGAGCTCGGGTTGCGGAGGGAAGCGCGGGACGAGCACGCCGTCGGCGTCGAGCGCGGCGAGCACTCGCTGTCGCACCGCCTCGGGCTGCTCCGGCTTCCCGTCGCCCGAGTCGATGATGCGCTCCACGCGCTCGCGCAGCGCTGCCTCCCAGCGGATCTGCCGCAGGCTGCGCCCGGACGACCCGACATAGAAGGTGCTGGCCGAGCGCCGATGCCGGCTCAGATAGGCCGCGAGCTCACCCGGCCGGAAGCCCTCGCAATGCGCGAAGACGCGCTCGAGCCCGGCCTGAGCATGCGCCAGCAGATCGTCGATGTGCTGATGCCAGGCGTCGGCTTCGCCGCAGCTCGCGTCACCCTCCGGGCCGTCGTAGTCGGTACAGAAGGCGAGGAGGGCGCGCCCTTCGCTGGCCGGCTCGACCACCACGAAGCGCAGGTAGTGCACCGTGCGCAGCGCGTGAAACGGCAGTATGGCGCGCTCTGGAGCGCGCCCTTGCATCACGGCGCTCGCCTCGGCGTCGATCTCGGCGAGCAGTGCGCGCAGGCTCTCGCGCCTCTCCTCGATGACCGGAACGGAGACGAAGCCCGCGAACTGGCGAGTCGGGGCGGTGGGCGGGCGGCTGGCTGCCAGCGCCGCTTCCGCCGGGAGCGGCGCCGCGGCCTCGACGGGGGTGCCGCGAGGAGGCGCAGCGTCGGGATGGGAGAGGGCCTCGCGATATCCATCGAGCGGCCTGCCGTCAGACATGGTCACCTTCCTCGAGCTCTCGAAACGCACACCCTTCAAGGACGCGGCTCGGGCGAGAGCTCGCGCGTCGAACGCGCGAGCTCGGCACGGAATGCGCCCCACCGCCACGGAATGGGCCCGGCAGGCCGACCACGTGGACCTGCGTGGCGTGAGCTGCTAGCCTGCGGGCCCCGTTATTCACGCCGCGTGCTGGGAAGCCAATCGAGCAATTCATGGACGGCCCGCTTCGGCGGCCTCGATGCGCGCGCTTGGCTCTGGATAGGGGGCACGGCGCTGGTGCCGGCGGCGGTGGCCGTGCTCGAGCTCGGGCGTATCCATCCCGATGAAGTCTACCAGCTGCTCGAGCCGGCATACACGCGAGCGTTCGGCTATGGGGTGCGCAGCTGGGAGTGGGAAGTCGGGCTCCGTAACTGGGCGCTGCCCGGCCTGTTCTCTGGGATGCTTCGGCTCTGTGCCGCGCTCGGCATCGATCATCCGCGCGCGTATCGGGCGGTGCTCGCGCTGCCACAGTATGCCTTGCACGCCGCGACGCTCGCCGCCGTCCAGGTCTACGCGGCGCGGCGCGTCGGCGGCTCGCTGGCGCTCTGGGCGATGCTCGCCGTGGGGTTGTTTGCGCCCGTGGTCAGCTTCGCGGGCCGCACACTGAGCGAGTCGTTCTCGGCAGCGTTCGTCGTCATCGCGTGTGCGGTCCTCGATGGGCGGTCATCTCGGCCGGGGTGGGCATCGGCCGAGCGAGATGTCGACGCGGCGAGCAGCGATGCGACACGTGGCGCCGGGTGGCCCTGGCGCCCGTTTGCTGCCGGCGTGGCGCTGGGGCTGGCGGTCGTGGCGCGCTACCCGAGCGGGGTGTTCGTGGTGACGGCGATCGGCTGGCTGCTGGCGGCGCGCGAGCTGAAAGCGCTGGGCTGGCTCGTCGCGGGCGGCGCGCTCGTCGCGGCGCTGCTCGCCCTGCTCGACTGGGCCACATGGGGGCGCCCGTTCCATTCGCTGTTCGCCTATCTCGACTTCAACCTGCTCTCGGGCAAGGCGGCGCGCTACGGCCGCAAACCGCCGCTCTTCTACATCGCGCGCCTGGTGCTGTGGGCGCCGCTCTGGGCGTGGCCAGCGGCCGCGTGGGCCGCGCGCCAGAAGGCAGCGCGCATCTCCCTACCCGCTCTGCTCGCGTTCGTGTACCTGCTCGTCATCAGCGTCACGCCGCACAAGGAGCCTCGCTTCGCCTACCCCGCGCTCGTGCTGTTCGCGATGGCGGCAGCGCCGGTGATCCTGGAGGCCATCGAGCGCCGCGTCAGCGCCGAGCGCCGTCGCCTGGTCTGCGTGGGGCTCGTGGCGCTGTCGCTCGCCCCGTGGTTCTTCCGCACCGGGCTCCACGCCGAGCGCGGCGACGAGTTCCGCGCGATCGTCCGTGCCGCGCGCGACGCGACGGGCCTGCTCATCGTGAACGAAGGACCGTGGGGCGCCGGCGGTCACTTCTACATCGGCAAGAACATCCCCTGGCTCGCGAGCGAAAAGGGGACGGACCCGGCGTACCTCGCCGCGCTCGAGCAGGACCAGTATAACCGCGCGATCACCTACGACGATTTCGGCTTGCCGGCGCTCGAGCGCGCGGGGTTTCGCGTCACCGAACGCACCGGGCGAGCGACGACGCTCGCGCGCGCGGGAGGGGGCGTCCAGCGCTGAGCGAGCGCCTCAGGGCGCCGGAGCGGCGCTGCTCGAGGCGCGAGGCCTCAGCTCCGCCTGCAGATACTGATCGCGGCGCAAAAACTTGCGAGCCGCGGCCTTCAGGTTCTCGCTGGTGATGCGCTTGGTCAGCTCGTGGAGGATGAGGATCTCGCGCGGGTCGTCGCCGCGCTGGTACTTGGTGGCAAGGCGACCGAGCCAGAAGTCGTTGTCGCGGTAGGACTCCTCGAGGCTGCGGGTGCGCTGGTTGATGAGCTTGGTGAGGTAGTCGGGCGCGGCCCCCTTCTGCTCGAGCTCGGCGATGATGCCGCGCGTCGCCTGCTCGAGCCTCTCGATGTCGAGGGGCTTGCACTGGAAGGTAATGGCCAGGCTGTAGGCGTCGAACGGCACCCGCTCGAAGGAAGAGGTCACCGACGGCGTGTAGACGCCGCCCATCTGCTCGCGGAGCACCTCGCGCAGGCGGATGGTCAGGTAGCTCTCGAGCGACACCAGATCGGTGTGGGCGCTCTCCGACCAGGGCGACTCGCCGTGGAAGAGGATCAGCACCGAGGCCTTGTCTTCCCTGCCCTCCTCGAGGCGCACCCGGGCGATGCCCTTCTTGCGGTGCAGCCCGAGGTCGGTGAATTCCTCCTTGCGACCCGTGCCCGGCACGCTCGCCAGGTAGCGCTCGACGAGCGGGCGGAGGGCGGCGAGGTCGAGGTCGCCCACGAACACGAAGGTGACGTCGCTCGCGTCGCCCATGCGGCTGGAGTAGAAGTCGAGCGCGCGATCGAGGTCGATCTGGTCGACCTCGGCGAGCGTGGGCGGGAGGCGGCGCGGCTGGTTCCCCCACAGCTCTTTGTTGATGGCGTCGGAGAAGTTCTGGTCGGGGCTCACGTCGCGGTTGCGCAGCGTTTCGCGCACAGCCCCGCGGAAGGCCTCGAAGGCGCCCTCGTCGCGGCGTGGCGCCGTCGCATACAGGTGAACGAGCTGCAGCATGGTCTCCACGTCCTTGGGGGAGGCGCTGGCGCTGATGCCCTCGCTCTGCTCGTCGATCCAGGGGCGTGCGCTCACCACCTTGCCCGAGAGCGCTTTGCCGAGCGCCTGCCGATCGAGCGTGCCGATGCCGCTCGCCATCACGATCTCCGGGGCGAAGCGCGCCGACGGCAGATCGGCGGAGGTCGCGAGCGCGTTGCCGCCGAAGCTGATGGCGCGCATCACGATCTGGTCATCCTTGAAATCGGTAGGCTTGAGGACAACTCGCGCGCCGTTCGAGAGCGTCCAGACGCTGAGCCCCACCTCGGCGACCTGTTCGTCCTTCACGATGCGGCCGGGCGCCGGCAGCACCGGCATCAACGGCACCGTGGCGACGTCGTCGCGATAGGGCTCGATCGGGCTCTGCACCGACGCGTCGAGCGCCGCAGAGAGCTGCGCCACTTCGGGCAAGGCGTCACGCGCCGCGCCGCTCACGATCACGATGCGCTCGTCGTCGCGGAACCACGCGACCGCGCGCGCGCCGAGCTCGCTGCCGGATATCTCGGCGCTCAGCCGGGTCCCGAGCGCCTTGTCGAACTCGGCCGAGGTGGCGACGGTGCCCGTGATGAACTGGTTGGCCAGGCCCTGCGCGACCGTGCGCGGCTCGACGGTCGCCTCGCCCTCGATCGCGCGATCGAGGCTGCGCGCCAGATCGCTCTTGCTGCGCTCGACCTCGGCGTCGATGAAGCCGTGTCGCTTCACGCGCTCGAGCTCCTCCAGCAGCACGTCGAGCGACGCGAGCGCCTTGCCCTCCTTGGCGCGCGCGGTGACCTGCACCAGGTCGAGGCAGCCGAACGTGCTCGAGGCCACGCCGCTGCCCGCGGCGGTGAACGGCGCCGCGGGGTCGAGCGACAGCGCCTCGAGGCGCCGGCTGAGCATCACGGCCGCCATGACAGACGTGAGCTGATCGCGCTGGTCGGCCTCGGTGGCGATCGGGCGCGCGGGTGCCTTGAACAACACGCTGACGACGGTCGCCTGTGTCTCGGGGTCGGTGACGACCGCGGTCACCGGCTGCGGGTGCAGCGGCACGTCGAGCGCGGGCGCCACCGGCGCCTCGCCCGGCGGCGGCGCGATGCGGCCGAAGCGCTCTTCGATCGCGGCCTTCACCTGCCCGGGATCGATGTCGCCGACGACGACCACTGCCATTCGCTCGGGTCGATACCAGCGGCGATAAAACTCCACCAGGCGCTCGCGCGGCGCCGTCGTCAGCACCGTCTCGTCACCGATCACCTCGCGATCGGCGTACAGCGACTCGGCCAGGAGAATGCGGCGCAGCTGCTCGCCCATGCGGCGCCCAGCCCCCTTCGAGCTGGTCCACTCCGAGAGCAGCACCTGGCGCTCGTTCTTCACCTCATCGGGATCGAAGCTCAGCCCGCTCGCCCAGTCTTCCAGCACATCGAGCGCGGTGCCGAGCAGCTTCGGATCATCCGTCGGAATGCTCAGCATGTACTGCGTCCGGTCGTATGCGGTGGACGCGTTGGCGTGCGACCCGAACGTGAGCCCGCTCTTCTCGAAGAAGTCGACGAGCGTCGACTTCTCGAAGCGGCGCGTGCCGTTGAACGCCATGTGCTCGATGAAGTGCGCGAGGCCGCGCTCATCGTCGCGCTCGTAGACGGAGCCCACCTTGACGACCAGCATCAGGTGCGCGCGCTTCTCTCGCGTCTCGTGCTGCTGCAGGAAGTAGGTGAGGCCGTTCGGTAACGTCCCCAGCGTGACCTTCGGGTCGAGCTGCATCGCCGGTGACGAAGGCGCGGCCGGCACCGCGACCGGAGTGGCGCTCGGTGGCGTGGCGGGCGCGGCGCAGGCGGCACCGGCGAGCGCCAGCGCCGCGGCGAGCCACGAGCCATGCGTCAGGGTCTGGGGTCGATGAGCTTGCGAACGAAAAATGACGGCGCGGGGCATGGCGGTGCAAGGCGATGAGAGCAAAGGCAGAACATCCCACCGTATCGGCGTTTCTCGGGCCTGAATAGAGCACATCGGCATTTCACCGCTGCGGGCTCGGCCGCGCCGGTGCGCCGGCAAAGTTCTGAGCCGTTCCGGGTCGTCGCGCGCGCTCGTGGGTGAGCCCTGGTGCGAGCCAAAGCGCGTCGGTCAGCGCCCGCGCTACCCGCAGTTCCATTCCGGTGGCAGCGAGGGTGTTCGCGGCCTATTCTTCGAAGGTCGTGACGGGATCGCGGAGCGCGCGCGCGGGGGGGTTCTTGGTCGGGTCGCTCTGCGCAGCGTCGCTCGGTTGTGGATCGGAGAGCGGCTCGGACAGCGAAGTACCCGGCGCTGAGGCCAGCGCTGGCGCTGGCGGGGCGGGCTCTGTCGGTTCGGGCTCGGCGACGGGTGGCGGGGGTTCGGGCGACGGCGTCGAGCTCGGCGCGTTTGCGACGCCCACCTGCGCCGCGCCGGAAGGGGTCGCGGCGCCGCGCAGCATCGCGGCGGCGGTCGACTGGATCAACCGGCTGCCGAAACCGCTCAGCCTGTCGTGTTTTCTCGAGACGCTCGAGCGGCCGCTGCCCGTGTACGCCACCGTGAGCGTGTTCAGCGCGCAGCCGGCGGTGGGCCGCCGCAGCCCGCGCATGTTTCTGTTCGCGCCGCCCCTCATCATGTCAATCTCGCCCGCCGGTGAAGGCAGCCACCTGCTCGAGTTCGGTGAGCCGCGCTCGATCCGGAGCTCGCTCAAGGGCGAGATCGTGTTTCCAGTGACGGGAGAGCTCGGGCCCTCTTCGCCCTACGACCACTTGATCGCGGGCAACCTGACCACCTGCGGCGGCTGCCACGGCGAGGAGGAGCCCGCGTCCGACATCGCCTTCGCGCGCGCGTTCGTCTCCCGTGCGCTGCGCCCCGTGCCCGCCGAGCGTGTCGGGCTCGAAGAGCTGCACCGAGAGGCCGTCGACTGCGACGCGCTCGCCGAGCCCGAGCGCTGCGCGATGCTGATCGCCCTCTTCGGACAGGGCGAGGTGATCGACGCCGAGTTCCCGGCGACGCTCGATACGTTCTACTGACCATGACCTCGCCGCGTGGGGGTGCGGCGGGGGCTCTCGTGGTCGCGCGCGCGTGAGGGGCTTCGCCGCCTGGCCCCTTCCCTGGGCACAGGCGGTCGGAGCGGGAGGCCCCTCGAACTCGCCATCGCTCGTGACGGAGCTCTGCTGGTGAGCGCGGGCAGGCGTCGTCTCGAGGGCGGGCTCAGTAGGGCTTGTCGCCCTTCAGCATGACGAACTCGGAGGGCGGACCGTAGACGCCGTTGACTGTGGCGCCGCCGTTGTAGATGCTCGGGAACATCGGCTGCATGCTCTGGGGGAAGCCGAAGCTGGGCTTGGTGAGCGCGTCGAGGCGAGCGAGCTCGTCAGCGCCGAGGCTGACGTCGAGAGACTTGATGTTGTCTTCGAGCTGGGAGATGCGCCGCGCCCCGATGATGGTGGAGCCGACGCCGGGCTGTGCGCGAACCCAGGCGAGGGCCACGCGCGCGACGGTGGTGTCGTGGACCTGGGCGATGGCGGCGAGCTCGTCGACGAGGGCGTAGGTCTTGTCGTTGAGGACGTGATCGAGGAAGCCAGCGCGGTCGCGCGGGACGGCGCCGTGGTTCTGGCGGGTGTATTTGCCGCTGAGCGCGCCGCTCTTCAGCGGCGACCAGGGGGTGACCCCGAGGCCGAGCTCGCGCGCCATCGGCATGAGCTCTTGCTCGACGCTGCGCTCGAGCAGCGAATATTCGATCTGCAGCCCGATGAAGGCAGACCAGCCGCGGAAGCGCGCAGTGACGTTGGCCTCGGCGATCTTCCAGGCAGGCGTGTCGGAGACGCCGATGTAGCGCACCTTGCCGGCGCGCACGAGGTCATCGAGGGCCGCCATGGTCTCGTCGATGGGCGTGTTCGCGTCCCAGACGTGCAGCCAGTAGAGGTCGATGTAGTCGGTCTGCAGGCGACGCAGCGAGTTGTCGCACGCGGAGAGGATCGACTTGCGCCCGGAGCCGCCTCCGTTCGGGTCGCCCGGGTAGAGGTTGCCGCTGAACTTGGTGGCGATGACGAGCCGGTCGCGACGCGCGGGGTTCTTGCCGATGTGGTCGCCGATGATCTGCTCGGAGTGGCTCTTGGTGTAGAAGTTGGCCGTGTCGAGGAAGTTGCCGCCGAGCTCGATGTAGCGGTCCATGATCTGCCGAGATTCTTCGACGCTGGAGCCCCAGCCGAGATCTTCCCCGAAGGTCATCGCGCCGAGGCACAGGGGGCTGACGCGGAGGCCCGAGCGGCCGAGGGTCACGTAGTGATCGAGAGACATGGCGCACCTTTCTGATAATCCATCGGACTAACTGGAATTTCCGACACATGGGAGGCGGATCGCGCGCCGCCGCGAGACAGCGGGCGCAATTCGTTCAACCCTCATCTTGTTTATAGTGCTAGATTGTTTAATCATAAACTAATTACCGGCAAGGGGTCGTGGCGAAGATTGATGCGATAGGGCTGTGGTCACTGAACTACCGGCTGCTCACGAGCGTGATCACCAGCGTCGCGCCCGACATCACCGCGCTCGGGATCGAGACGAAGGAGTTGTTCGTGCTCGCCGAGATCGACGACCATCCCCACCCTGCGGCTCTGGCGGTGCGCCTGTCGATGCCGAAGCCGAGCGTGACGGTCTATTTGAAACACCTGGAGGCCGCGGGCTTCGTGCGGCGCGAGATCGACCCCGGCGATCTGCGCAAGCATCGCTTGATGGTGACGGCGGCGGGGCGGCGCATCATGGGGCGCGGCCTCGCGCTGCTGTCGGAGGCGTTCGGGCGGCGCCTGGCGCAGCTCAGCGCGGCGGAGCAGGCAGAGTTTGGTGCGCTGCTGGAGAAGATGAGCTGAAGCTGCTAGCCGCGAGCGCGGCGGCGGGGCGATGCGGCGCGCGGCGCCCCGCTGGGTCGCTCAGCGCCCCGTGTATTCGGGGGAGCCCGGCGCACGGTAGCGATCGAGCGGGCTGCGCTTGGCGTCGCTGCCGTAGAAGCGACCGTTGCCATCGAGCGCGCCGAACAGCAGGTGCAGCGGGGCGCGCGCGCCGTCGGCGGGCTGCTTCATGCCGAGCTCGGCAGGCGACTTGCCTGATGATTTCGCGTAGTGGCGCGTCATGTCGGTCTCGATGAAGCCGGGCGTACAGGCGTTGATTCGGAGGTTCGGGTGCTCGCGTGCGAGGAGCATCGTGTAGCTGTTGGCGCAGGCCTTGGAGAGGCCGTAAGGCGAACCGTCGCCGAGCCCCTTCGCCGAGAACGCGGCCTGGTCTCCAGACAGCGCCATGCACTCGTCGATGAAGGCATCCAGGCGCGCCCAGGTGATCTGCTCGTCGGTGAAGAAGCGCTGGCGCTCGGCGCTGCACGTCCCCACAAACGACGGCCCCGACGCCGACGTGACGTTGACGATGCGGCCCACCTGCGGCTCGATGAGCGGCAGAAACGCTTCGCACACGCGGCGCAGGCCGATCGTGTTCGTGCCGAACACCGCCGCGTGATCGTGGGGGCCCCCGCCGATGCCAGCGTTGTTGACGACCCCGTACAGCTTCTCGCCTCCGATGCCAGCGCTCACGAGTCGGCTCGCCTGAGCCACCGAGGCGTCGTCGCCCACGTCGAGGCTGACGAGCTCGAGGCGCCCTCTCCACTCCGGGCGCGCTCGCTCGAGCCCCTCCACTGCCGAGCGACCGCGCGAGGCATCGCGCGAGCCCAGATAGACGAAGCTGTCGGCGTGTGCGCCGAGGATGGCCTCCACGATCGCCAGCCCGATGCCCTTATTTGCTCCCGTCACCAGAATGCGTCGCATGCGACAGTCATCGATCGGGCATAAGGCCATGTCCAGGCGAGAAAGAGGGTCTCGGCCGCCCCATGTCGACCTGCCTCGTGTGCGACCGTGCCGCGAGGCAGCCCGCGACGAGGCGCACGAAGCCGAGCCACTCGCGTCCCCGCGCCGATGCGATCCCCCGAGTGGCATCGCGCGCTTCCGCCCGAGCCCGTCAGCTGGCGTGCGCCAAAGCCGAATCGAGAGGGGTTGGCACGATCCTGGCACTCGTCTGGCGCGCCGCCGGACGTGGTGTTCGGCGCAGCGATTTGGAGGGATTATGCCCCGTATCTCAATGAAGCTCATCGCGTCCGCCGTCGGTTCGCTTGCCCTGGTCTCTGCCGTTGCCTGTCAGCAACGCGGCGAGACCCCTCAACCCGATCCGGCCACGACCACGCCCGCACAGGAGCCGAACGCGCTCCGCCCCACGCCGAGCGCCTCGTCGCCCGGAATGGGCGGCGCCTCGTCGGTGCCGTCGACCGCTCCCGTGGAGGAGATCGAAACCCAGCCCGTGCGCGGTATCGATCCAGACACTCAGGGCAGCGGTGCCGGTGGCGCCGGCGGCCACGGCGGGCATGGCGGTCACGCGGGCCACGCCGGCAAGGCCGCGCACTGAGAGCCCGATAAAGACAGCATCGTAGAGAGCGCGCGCCACGATGGTCGCGCGCTCTCGCGCGGGCGCGCCTGCGTGCTGCCCTGAGCTTCGGACGCTTGTCCGGCGCGAGCCAGCCGGGCGAGGTAGCGGCGTCGAGGAGTGAGGGGTCCGTCAAGACGCGGCGAGCAGCGTGGGCGTGCGCGCCTCGCGCACCACGAGGTAGGCGGCGATCAGGATCGCGACGCCCCCGACGAGCGCGCTCAGATCGAGCGGCTCGTGCCACACGAACACGGCGAAGACGAGCGCCGTCAACGGCTCGACGAGCGTCAGCACCGACGCATGCGCCGCGGGCACCGCAGCGAGGCTGCGCATGAACACCAGGCCCGCTAGCGCCCCGGGCCCGAGCGCGCCGAGCACGAGCCACGCGAGCGACGCCGTGCCGATCACCCAGCCGCCCGCCGGCACCGCCAGCGCGAGCGAAAGCAGCGCCGTCGGCATGTGATAGACGAGGATCTCCGACGCCTCGAAGCTCTGGCTCAGGCGTTTGTTGAGCAGCAGGCCCGCCGCATAGAACACGGCGCTGCCCGCTCCGAGCAGCGCGCCCGTCCAGAGCGCGCCGCCCGCCTGCGGCGGCGTCTGCCAGGGCGCGAGCAGGAGCGCCAGGCCCACGAAGCCGAGCAGCACCGACAGCAACGTGCTCCGGCGCCGTGCTTCGCCGAGCAACCTCGGCGCAGCGATCGCCACGAACAGCGGCGCGAGGTAGTGCGTCAGCACGGCCACCGCCAC
>Ga0247763_1000081_pt1 | contig 43780 bp, 30 predicted proteins | sample UWRJL141409B4_FD_179926 | JGI IMG/M metagenome (GOLD analysis project Ga0247763, IMG submission 179926) | Plant litter microbial communities from Arlington Agricultural Research Station in Wisconsin, United States - UWRJ-L141-409B-4 | ecosystem: Environmental > Terrestrial > Plant litter >... | reverse complement strand
CCGGCGAAGCCGTCGTCTTCGTGGTCGACGGAGAGGGCGGGAGCACGGGTAGCGTGGTGTTGAACACGCACGCGATCACCTGCCCCGGCATCGACTTGAATCGGCAGCAGCCTCCCCTCGATACCACCACGCTCGACGGCACGAACCAGCACGCGGGCCCGTGCGGCGGCGACGGCGAGCCGGAGAAGGCGTTCCGCTGGAGAGCGCCGAGCGCGGGCTTGTATCGCTTCACCGCGGCCTCCGAAGATTTCTCGCCCGCGCTCTATCTGGAGCGCGGTGCCCGCTGCGGGGGCGAGCTCATCGGCTGCAACGCGGGCGGGTTCGAGAGCCCCGCCACGGCGCTGGCACGCCTGGCTGAAGGCGAGGTGGCGACGCTCATCGTCGACGGCGTCGACGGCGCTGGCGATGTCCAGCTGAACGTAGAAGACGTCACAGGGGAGGCGTGCCCCAACCAGGCGGGGTTCAGCCCCTTCGCCGAGGTCAGCGGCACGCTCACCGGCGGCGACCCGTCGCTGCTCACGGGCAGCTGCGTCCCCGCTCGTCAGATCATCCTCCCGGGCGGGGCGTACGACCTGCCGGAGCACAGTTATCCGATCACCGTCGACAGCGCCTCGTGCGACGTGCTGATCACCGCGGACGGTCCGGTCGCGATCTACGTGCAGGAAGGCCTCCAGTGCGGGGGGCGCGAGCTCGCCTGCGAGGTGGTGGAGGACGCCTCCCAGGGTGAATTCGTCCAGGCCGACCTGGGCAACTTGACGGGCCCCTCCGTGGACTACGTGGTGACGGTAGAGGCGATAGACCCGAACGGACCGCCCGTGAACTATACCCTCGGCTTCGCCTGCGCCGTCATCTGACGGCCGCGGTCTGCCGATCGCTCAGGGCATCGGGCGCTCGCAGCCAGGCGAGCGCCTCGACGTGGTGCGTCTGAGGGAACATGTCGAAGGCGCGCAGCGCCTCGAGCTCGAACCCGCGTTCGAGCAGCTGCCGTAGATCGCGAGCCAGCGTGACGGGGTTGCAGGAGCACATCAGGAACCATCGCTGCGCGAGGCGAGCCAGCGGCTCGAGCCCTCCGCCAAGGCCTGCTCGCGGGGGGTCTACCAGCACCAGATCGAATCGACGCCCCGCCCGCGCGAGCCCGCGGGCGTGCTCCGCGGCATCGGCGACGACGAGCTCGGCGGCATCGAAGCCCTGTCGCCGAGCTGCCTCGACCAGCGGCGCGACCGCGCTCGCGTTCGACTCGACCGACAGCCCCTCGAGCCCGCGCGCGAGCAGCGGCAGCGTGAAGTTGCCGGAGCCCGCGTAGGCGTCGAGGAACGTGCGCACCCCGCGCGCCGCGACACCCGCGACCACGTCGGCGATCAGCAGTCGGTTGACCTCCCAGTTCACCTGAACAAACCCGGGCGGAGCGCTCAGCATGTAGCTGTCATCCGTCAGATCGAAGCGCTGCCATTGGTCGCGAGCCGTCGGCTCGCCGCGCACGGCGACCACGTATCGCTCGCGCAGCGCGGCCAGCCAAGCAGCGGTGTCTCTCGCTGGAGCTCGCGCTTGCGGCTCGAGCAAGATTGAGACAGTGCCGTCAGACGCCTCGCGCACCTCGAGCCAGGCGAAGGCGCCGAGCGCCTCGGGCTGGACGCGGGCGAGCTCTCGGAGCTCGCGCAGAGCGGCGTTGACCCGGGCCGTGCTGACGGCGCACACGTCGGGCTCGACGAGCTCATGCGAGCGGCGATGATAGAAGCCGACGCGGCCCGCGCCGATCTGCAGGCGAACACGCCCCCGATACCCCTCGGCAGAGCCGCCTGCGACGAGCTCGAGCGGGCCCCGCCAGTCGATCTTGCCGGTGCGCAGCAGGGCTTCCTTCAAGATCTCGAGCTTCTGCCGGCGCTGCTCGGCCAGCGGCAACACCATCCAGTCGCAGCCGCCGCAGCGCTCGGCGTACGGGCAGCTCGGCGCGACGCGCAGGGGCGACGCCTCGATCAGCCGGAACGCGCGGACGGTGACCAGCCCCTTCGTCTCCGACACCGCCTCCAGCTCGATGCGATCGCCCGGTACGGGTCCGCTGGCGATGACCACCCGCCCATCGGTGAGACGACCGAGCGCCTTCCCGTCGGGGATCAGCTTCTCGATGACGACCGCCGCACCCGTGGCAGCCGCAGCGCTCATCACGACACCGGACCGGGGAGAATTCCGGGCGCTAGCGGCGGCGCTGGCGCAAAACGACTCGGCAGCGAGGAGCCGCGACGAGCGTGCCGGGGCATGACGAATGGCGACACGGGGGTGACGATAGTGGCGCCGCGTCGAGGCTGCAAACGAGGCCACTCCGGGTCAGCGAGGCAGTGCGAGACGATGCGAAACGATGCGATAGCGCCGTTGGCCCAATGGCCCAATGCTTGGTGGTGGCTGGTGTGACCGATCTGAGTTACGCCTCTTACCTTGACGGACATGGGCACCCGCGACCGGACGGATCGCAAATGGGGAGGCGTCATCGAAATGGTCAGTCGTTCTCTCTCGCAGCCGATAAAACCCAGCATTCGACTCGCCGCGACGAGCGTCGTTCTGCTCGGCGGCTGTCTCGACCTGCTCGGCGACGTGAATGTCGACCCCATCCGCCCGGGTACTCTCCCGAATTTTCCGGACGAGTGCACCGACGCGGAGGTCGCCGCAGGCACTTGCGTCGTGAGCTGTGAGCCGGGCAGCACCCGCTGCAACGCCAATCTGTTGCAACGTTGCAACGAAGCAGGCGACGGCTGGGGCTTGATCGACCAGTGCGCCAGCGCTGCCCTGTGCGACGCCGAGAGCGCGCTGTGCGCCCCCCCCGCTTGCGCCGAGCGCGAGCATCGCTGCACCGAGACGGGCGAGCGGCAACAGTGCAACGCGGATCGAACGGGCTTCGAGCGGCTGGAGCAATGCCGCTCGGCCGCGTTCTGCAGCGCCGTGCCGGGGCGCTCGCAGTGCGAGGGCACCGCCTGCCGCGCGGGACGGGAGCGTTGCAATGGGCCGCAGATTGAGGTCTGCCGCGAAGATCGCAGCGGCTATGACGTCGTGGGCGAGGTGTGCGCCAGCGCCGCGCTGTGCTTTGAGGGTGCCGCGGATACGGCCGAGTGCACCCCACCGCTCTGCAGTCCCGGCGTATTCACGTGCGATGGTGTCCAGCTGACCCGCTGCTCCGACGACGCCAACAGCTTCATCGCCATCGCCGAGTGCGAGACCGCCGAGCTGTGCGTGGCGGGCGAGCAGCGCTGCGCGGAGCCGCTGTGTGACGTCGGAGAGCAGCGATGCGCCGAGAATGTGCTCGAGCGCTGCAACGCCGCGCGCAACGGCTACGCTCCGGTGGAGACGTGCCAGAGCGCTCGGGCGTGCGACCCGACAGCGCCAACCTGCCTGACCGACCCGCCCCTGACCGATCCCCTGCCCGACCCCACCGTGCTCGACGGGCCCAACTACAGCTTCGCAGAGGAGTCGAGCCCGGCCGTGATCGGGCTCGGGCCCATGCAGCTACGCGTGCCCACGCAATGGTCCGACGTCGATCGCAGCGCCTGGGTCACCGCCGCGGGCGCAACGATCGGTCCCCGCTTCGTCGCGTCCACCGACGCGGCCCGATTCATGCGCAACTTCGACATCCCGGGCGTCTACTTCGGCGCCACCGCCGTGGCCCCGATCGAGGTCGCGGCCCGCCAGCGCGAGTTCGATCTGACCGGGCGCTGCACCGCTGGCGAGAGCGAGACGTACGAGGACGAGCTGTACCGCGGCGTCGTCCAGACGTGGAGCAACTGTGGCGTCACGAACGCGACCACCTCGGTCGTGGTCGCGCTGGAGAAGGACGCATCCAGCTTCGTCACGGTGGTGATCGTGACGATGGTCGCTCAGCGCGATCAGGCGGCCCGGCGCCAGATCTGGGACAGCTTCATCGCCGACTGAGCGCTCCTGTCGCTCGGGGCCCTGGCTCCGCCAAACCGACGCTGCGACGCCTCCGCGCGGAGGCGTCGCCGGCCTGCGTCTCCCTCAACCCGTGTTGCGCATGCCTGCGGCGACGCCGTTCACCGTCATCACGAACGCCTCCCACACCTCGGGGGGCGGATCTTCATCACCCGCCAGGCGCAGCCGGCGCAGCAGCTCGATCTGGAGCAGGTTGATGGGATCGATGTAGGGGTTGCGGGCTTCGAGCGCGAGGCGCCCCTCCGGATGGTTCTGGAACAATCGTGACTGCCCCGTCACGTCGAGGATGCGATCGATCGTCGTCTGCAGCTCGCGCCGCAGCTCTTCCCCGAGGCCCTGTAGCTCCTGCGGCACGAGCCGTCGATCGTAGCGCGCGGCACACGTCGGGTCCGCCTTGGCGACGACCATTTCGATCAGATCGATGGTGGCGCGGAAAAACGGCCACTCCGCGTACATCTGCTCGAGCTCGCGCTTGTGGCCGCTCTCGAGCGCCTTGTCCAGGCACTGACCTACACCGAGCCACGAGGGTAGGTTGAGCCGGTTCTGCGTCCACGCGAAGATCCACGGGATGGCGCGCAAGCTCTCGATACCCCCACCGCGCTTGCGGCGCGCCGGACGGCTGCCGATGTTGAGCGCTCCGAGCTCCTGCTCGGGAGTCGCCAGGCGGAAATATTCGACGAAGCGAGGCGTACCGCGGATCACCGCGCGGTAACTGTCGCAGGCGGTCTGCGACAGCTCTTCGATCCGCTCCCGCCAGCTCGGCTCCGGCGCGCGCGGCGGGGCCAGCGTCGCGTCGACCACGGCTGCGACGTAGGTCTCCAGCGTGCGCACGGCGATGCGCGGATCGGCGAACTTTGCCTGGATCATCTCGCCCTGCTCGGTGACGCGCAAGCTGCCGTCAATCGAGCCCGGCGGCTGTGACTGGATCGCGAGGTGCGTGGGGCCGCCGCCGCGAGCGACGGTGCCGCCTCGCCCGTGGAACAGCGTAGGATGGACCTGGTGCTCCTGACAGATGCGCACCACCTCTTCTTGCGCCTTGTACAGCCACCAGTTAGCCGTCAAGCGACCGCCGTCTTTGGCCGAGTCGGAGTACCCGACCATGATCTCCTGCTGGCCGCCGATGTGCGCTTTGTACCAGGGCATCTGGAAGAGCTGCCGCATCACCGAGCCAGAGCGCTCGAGGTCGTCGATCGTTTCGAACAGCGGCACCACCCGCTGCGGCGTGGTGTTGCCGACGGCCTTCTGCATCAGCTCGACGGCGAGCACGTCGGAGGGCTGTCGCGCCATCGAGATGATGTACGCGCCGAGGCCGTCAGGGCCGATCTGCCGTGCGGTGCGGAACGTGTCGATCACCTCGCGGGCGTCGTCTGAGAAGGGCATGCCCTCGCCGATCAGCGGGCGCTTGCTGGCGAGCTCGGAGAGGAGGAACGCCTGGCGCTCCGCCTCGCTACACTCGAGATACGGCTTGAGGCCGAGATAGCGCGTGATCTCGTCCATCGCCTCGGCGTGGCGATCCGAATCCTGCCGCAGGTCGAGCCGCACCATCGTCAGGCCGAAGCAGCGCAGGCGCCGGATGATGTCGAGCAGGCGACCGCTGGCCACGACCTCTTGCCCGACGTCGTTCAGCGAGCGGTAACAGAGCATCAGCACGTCCCACAGCTCGCGCTCATCCTGGTAATAGGGGGCGGTCGAGGGGGTCTGGCCGTCGAGCAACGCCTGCATGTGGTCGCGCGTGGCGTGCAAGCGATCGCGCACGTCGCGCAGCAAGGCGCGGTACGGCTCGCGCGTGTCACCCACGCGGGCGCGCAGCTCCGCGTTGCACGAGCGCATCGACAGCTCGCCGCGCAGCACGTCGACCTCCTTGTAGAAGAGATCAGCGGCCATCCAGCGGCCGAGCCGGTGACACTGGAGCGTGATCTTCGCGGTCACGTTGGGGTTGCCGTCGCGATCGCCGCCCATCCAGGAGCCGAAGCGCACGGGCGCCGCCTCGAGCGGCAGGCCGCTGCCCGTGTGCTCGCGAAGCGCATCGTCGAGCCGCCGCAGCCAGACGGGCAGCGCGTGCCAGACCACTTGCTCGAGCACCGTCAGGCCGCCCTTGGCCTCCGTGGCGGGCGTCGGCTTGTTGCGGATCACCTCGTCGGTGTCCCAGATCGTGGTGAGCTGCCGACGCAGCTCGTTCTCGACATCGGCGTCGACCCCGGCGTCGCGCCGCTCGAGGATGGCAGCGATGTCGTTGTAGCGCTGGAGCAGGCTGCGGCGCAGCACCTGCGTGGGGTGCGCGGTGAGCACCAGCTCGATGCGCAGCTGCGAGACGGTGGCGTGCAGCTGCTCGGGCGCGATGCCGTGCTTGATCAGCGCGCCAAACGTGCCGCTGCAGTCGCCGGGGCCGGGCCCCTCGGCGGCGATCGGCTTCGCTCCCTTTTCGATCGGCCGCTGGCTGCCGGTGGGGCGCAGGCGGTGATGCGTCTCCGCGATGTTGGCGAGCATCAAGAACAGCGAGAACGCGCGGGCCACCGGCAGAGCCTCGCCGACGGGCAGCTCGGCGAGCACGTTGCTGAGCGACTCGGCCGCCTTCTCGTCCCCGGCTCGAGCGCGCTTCGACAGGGCGCGAACCTGCTCGACACGCTCGTACAGGCTGTGGCCAGCCTGCTCTCTCAGCACCTCGCCGAGCAGAGAGCCCAGGGTTCGAACGTCATCGCGCAACGCTTCCGGGAGGGACATTCCGGATGGATTAGCCCAACTGTCCGCCGATTCCAACCACGCCCGAGGCGAGCAGCCGCAAACGCGCTGCGCTCTCGAATCCGGCAGCGAAACCGCTCGGCGACGCGCCACGCCAGCGCCAGCGCCGCCCCCCCAACTGCGCCTGAACCGGTTTGGATCGCACCGTTTCGAGGGGTCGAGCGCCCCCGCGACGCCAAAAACCCTAGAAATCTACTTGCGCCTGAAACACGCGCGGCCCGCGCGCGCCGTGATCGCGCCTGCCCGTCAGGGTGCCACGATGTCGAGCAACTCGACGTCGAACGTGAGATCGCCCGCCGGGTAGCCCTCGCCGGGGTTGTCGCCGTAGGCGAGATCGGACGGGATCCAGAGGCGCCGCACCTCGCCCTCGACCATCAGTTGAAGCCCCTCGGTCCACCCCTTGATGACGCCGTCGACCTCGAACGCGACGGGGCCATCCTCGGAAGCATCGAAGAGCATCCCATCGGGGAGCCATCCCGCGTAGTTGACGCGGACGGTGTCGGAGGGGAAGGGCGGCCTCTCGCCGGTGCCCTCCTCGATCAACCTCGAGGCGAGACCGCTCGACGTGACCTCGGCGTCGGACGGGGCCGCCGCGACGTCGTCGGGCGCCTGCAAGCTGAGCCGTCCGACGGTCGTCGCGCTCGACGGGCCATCGTTGCCGCCATCATCGCTCGAGCCTCCACACGCCCAGGCGGACGCCGCGAGAGTCGAGATCATCGCCAAGCTGGCCGTTTTGTGCATGCCCCCGTGTAGATCAGGCGCGCGCGGCTGTCGAGCCGAGCGCGATGTGCACGGGCGAACGCAGGCTGACCGCGTGGAAACGCCCGCGTAGAAAGCCGCCGCGCGCAAAACGGCCGCAGCTTGGATCCGCTTGCCGGCAGGCAGAGCCCGTGGAACCTTTGCCAGCTCGCCCGCGCAAGCCTAGGAACGCCATGGAACTGGACCACATCGAGATCTTCGGTGCCCGCGAACACAACCTCAAGAACGTGGACGTGCGCATCCCGAAGCGAAAGCTGGTCGTGTTCACGGGAGTGTCGGGCTCGGGCAAATCTTCGCTGGCATTCGACACGCTCTACGCAGAAGGCCAGCGGCGCTACGTGGAGAGCCTGTCCGCCTACGCGCGGCAGTTCCTCGGGCAGATGGACAAGCCCCGCTACGATCGCATCCGCGGGCTCACGCCCACGATCTCGATCGAGCAGAAGACGACGAACACCAACCCGCGCTCGACGGTAGGCACCATCACCGAGGTCGCCGACTATCTGCGCGTGCTGTACGCTCGCGCGGGCAAGCAGCATTGTCCGAAGTGCGGCAAGCCGGTCAGCTCGCAGAGCGCCGAGCAGATAGCGCGCGAGATCCTGAGTTACCCCGCGGGTACGCGGGTGACCTTGCTCGCGCCGCTGCTCGAGAACCGCAAGGGCGAGCACCGCCAGCTGCTGATCGAGATGCAGGCGGCGGGCTATGTGCGGCTCCGTATCGACGGCGAGGTGGTACGCACCGAAGAGGTGACGGCCCTCGACAAGCGCCGGAAGCACGACGTCGAGGCGGTGATCGATCGCATCGGCATCGGCTCCGCCGAGCTCTCGCGAGTCACCGAAGCGGTCGAGCACGCGCTGCGAGTGGGCAAGGGCACGCTGATCGTGGCCGTCGACTCCCAGAAAGATCGCCTCTTCAGCGAGAGCGCGACGTGCTGCGGCGTCTCGTTCCCCGCGCCGTCGCCGCAGAGCTTCTCGTTCAACAGCCCGCAAGGCATGTGCGAGGCGTGCAACGGCCTCGGGAAGCGGCTCACCGTGGCGCCCGAGCTCTTGATCCCCGACGAGCGCCTGACGATCGACGAGGGCGCGGTCGTCTCCTGGGGGCCCGACGTGAGCCAGAAGACAGGCTGGGCCGGCTTCCGGCATCAGATCCTGAAGTCGCTCGAGATTCCACTCGACGTGCCGGTGCGGCGTTTGAGCAAGAGGCAGCGCCAGATGCTCGTCTGGGGCACGGGCGACCGAAAGTACAAGATCGGCTGGAAGGGCAAGTCGGGACAGGGTTCCTGGGAGGTGACCTGGGAGGGCATCGTGCCGCGCATGGAGAAGAAGTTCTCGCAGACCAAGAGCGAGCGCGCGCGGCAATGGTGCTCCCAGTTCATGAGCGAGACCACTTGCCGATCGTGCGGCGGCGGCCGCCTGCGCGCGGAGAGCGCCGCGGTGCGCGTGGGCGGGGTGACGCTGGTCGAGCTGTCCCGCTACACCGTCGCCGAGGCGCTCGAGTTCTTCGGCGCGATCGCGCTCTCGGGGTCGAGCGCGCAGATCGCGAGCGAGGTGCTGAAGGAGATCCGCTCGCGGCTCGGTTTCCTCGCGGCGATCGGGCTCGGTTACCTGTCGCTCGATCGCTCGGGGCCGACGCTGTCGGGCGGCGAGGCGCAGCGCATCCGCCTGGCAAGCCAGGTCGGCTCGGAGCTGACGGGGGTGACCTACGTGCTCGACGAGCCCTCGATCGGCCTTCACCAGCGCGACAACCGGCGCCTGCTCGACACGCTGCTCCAGATGCGCGACATCGGCAACACCGTCGTGGCGGTCGAGCATGACGAGGAGACCATCCTCGAAGCAGACTACGTGGTCGACTTCGGCAAGGGCGCCGGCGTGCAGGGCGGCAACGTGCTGTACGCGGGGACGCCACAGGGCTTGATGCAGCATCCGGAGTCGCTGACGGGCGCTTACCTGGCTGGCAAGAAGACGATCGGGCGCGCGGAGCCGCTGCGCACTGCAGAGAAGCACCTGCGCATCGTGGGCGCGCGCCAGAACAACCTGAAGGACCTGAACGTCGAGATCCCGCTCGGCGTGTTCACGGCGGTCACCGGCGTCTCCGGTGCGGGCAAGTCGACGCTGATCAACGAGGTGCTCTGCCCCGCGCTGGCGAAGCTGTACCACCTTGCGGAGACGCGCGTCGGCGAGCACGAGACGATCGAGGGCACCGAGCACCTCGACAAGGTGATCAACATCGATCAAAAGCCGATCGGGCGCACTCCCCGTAGCAACCCGGCGACCTACATCAAGGTGTTCGACGACATTCGCAGCTTCTTCGCCGAGCTGCCGCTGGCGAAGACGCGCGGCTACGGCGGGGGTCGCTTCTCCTTCAACGTCAAGGGCGGCCGCTGCGAGAGCTGCCAGGGCGACGGCGTGCGCCAGATCGAGATGCACTTCCTGGCGGATGTGTACGTGCCGTGCGAGGCCTGCCGCGGACGCCGCTTCAACGCCGCCACGCTCGAGGTGCAATACAAGGGCAAGTCGATCGCTGACGTGCTCGATTTGACGGTGAAGGAGGCGATTGAGCTGTTCGCCGCTCACCCGCGCATCGTCGGACCCCTGCGGCTCCTGTCGGAGGTGGGGCTCGACTACCTCGGCCTCGGGCAGCCCTCCCCTACCCTGTCGGGCGGCGAGGCCCAGCGCATCAAGCTGGCGCGAGAACTGTCGCGCAAGGCGACGGGGCGAACGCTCTACATCCTGGACGAGCCCACCACCGGCTTGCACTTCGAAGACGTGGTGCAACTGCTCGGCGTGCTGCAGCGGCTGGTGTCGAGCGGCAACAGCGTGATCGTGATCGAGCACCACCTCGACGTGATCCGCTGCGCGGACTGGATTATCGATCTGGGTCCCGAAGGGGGGCCTGCCGGCGGTCGACTCATGGCCGAAGGAACACCGGAACAGGTGGCGCGAGTGGAGGCATCGCACACGGGGCGCTTCCTCCGGGCCAAGCTGGGAGAAGCAACGGCGAGCCCCGAGAGCCAGCCCCGCAATAAGAGCAAAACCACCGCCAAACCCTCGGCCAAAAATAAGCGGGAGAGGCGTCCCGTAGCGGCGCAATGAGCTGCTGGCGCGGATCGAGAACCACCAAAAAATCTTCCCGCCTTCCTGCCTTCCTCGTTCATCCCTCTCTGCCACGCAGAGAGATAGGCTGACGGCAAGCGCGTCGCGCCGCGTTCTAGCCCGCGGGCCCGACTCGAGCTAAGCTCCGAACGTGCGAGGTTTGCTGAGAGCAGGCACTTATGCGAGCGTCGTCGGGGTAGCATTGGCGGCGTTCGCTGCCCCCGAGAGCGGCTGGAGCCGAGCGAAAGGCCCCGCCGACGGCCCCGCGCTCTCGATCGGTGGCTACAGCGCCGGGTGCGTGCAGGGCGCGAAGGCGCTGCCCCTCGCTGGTGTCAATTACACGGTGATGAAGCCCGAGCGACACCGCAATTTCGGGCATCCTGCCCTCGTCGCGTTCGTCGAGCAGATCGGCAAGGACCTGGAAGAGCGCCACCTCGCTCCTCTCGGCGTGGGCGATCTCGGGCAGGCTCGGGGCGGCCCGGCGCCAAACGGCCACGCGAGCCATCAGAACGGCCTCGACGTCGATCTCTGGTTTTCGCCGGGTGGCCCCGGAGCTGCCCAGCAGCCCATGGTCGATCTGCTGACGAACAAGCCGAGCCCCCACTACGGCGAGCGCGTGCCAGCCCTGCTCGAGCTCGCCGCGAGAGACGCGCGGGTCGCCCGCATCTTCGTGAACGCGGTCATCAAGCGCGAGCTGTGCGAGAAGGCGACGGGCGATCGCTCGTGGCTCGCGAAGCTGCGCCCCTGGCACGGTCATCACGAGCACTTTCACGTGCGCCTCGCCTGCCCCAGCGACAGCCCCGAGTGCCAGGCGCAGCCCCCCATCCCGGCGGGCGATGGCTGCAGCGAGCTCGACTGGTGGCTCAGCCCCGAGTCATCGAAGGATCGCTCGAAGGCGGGCGAGACCTACGGCAAGCGCGTCGGCGCGCAGCCGAAGCTGCCCGACAGCTGCGAGAAGCTGGTGAAGGCCGCCGCGCGCTGAGCCTCCGCGCTGAGCCTCATGGCGAGCGCGCCCAGCAGCGCTGCGAGCCGGGCTCGGCCGCTCACTTCTTGGCGACGCGCACCCGCGATGGCGACGACAGCGAAGTCCTGTCGCCGGCCGCCGCCAACCACTGCTCGACCTCACGCGCCTTCTCCGTGACGCCGTCCTGCTGCCAGAGCGCAAGGGCTTCCTGGGCGAGCTCGAGCGCGCGGGCGCGCTCGGCGGCGCGCGGCTCGCCGGTCATCAGCGCCTTGCCGAGCTCAAACGCCGCCTTCGCGATGGCGTTGGGGGCATCGCCCTTCTCACGCCGGATCTCCACCACGTGCTGCAGCGCCGTGAGGGCCTCGCTCCGCTGCCCCGTCGCCAGCGAGCACGCCCCGAGCCGCGCGTGCACGTCTGCCACTCGAGCCGCGCCGGCCCCGTAGGTGGTGATGAAGCGCCCGAGCGCCTCGCGGTAGAACGGCAACGCGCGGGCGCAGTCGCCCTGATCTTCCCGCACCTGGCCCTCGAGAAAGGGGATGGTGATCGCGCGCCAGTCCGCCGAGGGCAGCGTTGCCGCCAGCTCGCGCATCTTGGCCACGGTGGCGAGCGCCGCGTCGCCGTCGACCTTGGACTCAGCCAGCGCGAGGTTCGCGAGCGCGATCAAGATCCGGGGGTGGTGGCCACCAAAGATCGCCTCGAGCGAGGCCAGCGCGTCTCGCATGCGACGCATCGCCTCCGGGTACTCCTCGAGCTCCAGCAAGATCTCGCCGATCTCGGCGCGCGCGTTCGCGCCATACGCCCGCCACTCGTTGCTCATGGTGTCGGCGAGCGCTATCACCTGTTCGAAGAGGGCTGTCGCTTCCGGCAGCTTGCGCCGCTGAGCCATCATGCGCGCCTGGCCGAACAGCACCTCCAGCCGATCTTCCGGGCGGTTGCCCCCGCGGATCACCAGGGCCTCGACGTGCGGCAACATCGCCTCCGCCTCCTGCGTGCGACGCTGACCGTACGCCAGGAGGTTGAACAGGTAGCTCGCCGTATGCGCTACCAACCGGTCGTCACCGGCGTGGGCCGCGAGCGGAATGGCCTCGCGCAGATAGGCCTCGCCTTGCTGGCGTTCCTCCGCGGTGCGGGCCTGAGAGTAGATGGTAAATGCCGCGACGCGCAGCGCCTGGGCTATCGTCGGTTCGTGTCCGAGCCCCCGCGCCTCGGCGAGCAGCGCGTCACTGCGCGAGCGCGCCTCTTTCCACTGGCCGGCAACGGCAAAGGCGCGCGCCACGGCGAAGCCCGACTCGAGCCGGGCGATCGTCGCTCGAGCATCGGCCGGGGCAGGCAGCTTCTCGGCCATGCCGAGCAAGGCGGCCGTGTCGGCGCACTCGTCGAGTGAATCGGGCATCGCTCCCGCCGCACGATCGACGGCGCTCGCGTCGAGCCCGCTAAAAGCCGTGACGAGCGCGCCCGTGCCCGCGAGCTTGCGATCGAGGCAGCCGTTGCGCAAGCCGAGCACCTTCTCCGACTGCTCTCCGCGGACGTGCGTTGCCTCGCACGACTCGTGCTTCATCCCGATCCACGCCGACTGAAAAGCGTCGAGGCGCCTGCTGAGGAGGCCATAGGCTTCCTCGGCGTTCGCGCGCCGAGTGGCCAGGAACGCGCCATGTAGCGCCGCGCGCCGCTCGGCGTCCCAGACGTCCTGGAAAGGCTCGGGCCCCATTTGACAGGTGACGCGCTCGGACCGCATCTCCATGAGCGTGACCCCGCCGGCGATCGTGGCCACGCCGACGGCGGCCGCGGCGAGCAGGCCGATGCGGCGGCGGGGCGAACTCGCCTGCTCGAGGGCATCGACCATGGCCGCGACGCTCGGGTGGCGATCGGCGGCGCTCGGCTCGAGACCACGCTCCACCACCCGGCGGACCCGCCGCGACACCTCGCGGGGCCAGACGAGCGGCTCCTCGCGCGCTGCTGCGGGTGGCATCCGACCGACGAGCGCCAGGTACGCCGTCACCGCGAAGCTGTATTCATCGGTGAGCACGCTCGCCGGCTCGCCGCGCAGCTGCTCCGGCGCGACGTACCCGGGGGTGCCCATGAGCAAGCCCGACTCGGTCAGATCGCGCTCGAGCAGGGACGACGGGGCAGCTCGCGGCGCCTCCGACGAGGGCTCGGCATCGCCGTGGCGTGCGTCGGTCTCGTCGCGCGAGAGCGCCGAACGGGCAAGGCCGAAATCCACGACGCGGACGCGCCCGTCCGGCGACACCATGACGTTGGCGGGCTTGAAGTCACGGTGCAACACACCGGCCGTGTGCGCCGCGACGAGGCCTCGGCCCGCAGCGATGAGCACGCGCAACACGTCGCTGGTCCTGCGCTCGGCTCGCAGCCACACGCCGAGCGACTCGCCTTGCACGAGCTCCATCGCCACGAAGACCACGGCCTCGTAGGTGCCCACGTCGAACGCAGCGACCACGTTCGGGTGCGACAGCTTGGCCAGCGCCTGGGCCTCCCGCAGCAACCGATGCCGATAGTCGCTGCCCGCACGGTCGCCCGCTGAGCCCGCATGCAGCACCTTGAGTGCGACGTCACGCGAGAGGTGTGGGTCGTGCGCGCGATACACGCTGCCCATGCCGCCGGCGCCGATCAACTCGACCAGCTCGTAGCGGCCGACGGCCACCCCTGGCGCGAGCGGCGCGAGCGCGGGGGCCGTGATCGACGGCGGGGGCTCGCTCGGCACCTGCCCCGTCAGAACCTCCGTCGTCTCCGCGGGTGTTTGCTCCATCGCGGTCGGGGCAGTCTCCAACGCAGCCGCGACCGGCCGGTCGCCACTAGCGTTATCAGCTCCGGAGCCCTCCTCCGATGCTGACGATTGCTCCTTCACTTCGCCCACCTCGAGAAGCTTACTCGCGCGCAGGATGTGTGGCTAGAACGCTCTCACCGCCCTTTGCACCTACCTCATTTTGGCGATGCGCCTCTCGCGCGCTCGAGGTTCGCGACGTCGAGCTCACTCGGCAGAGCGAGCACAGCGGAAGCCGCCATCACCGAAGCGGTAGTGCGCCTCGAAACTCGTGCGGCTATACGTGCGCAGCGCGCGCGATCCATACATGTATGAACCGCCGCGCATGACCAGCCGCGCCTTGACTCCGCCCAGCGAGTTGCTGGGATTGTTGGCTGGGCCGTCGGAGTAGAACTTCGGGTCGTCGTATTCGCCGCACCACTCCCAGACGTTCCCCGCCATGTCGAGCACGCCGTACGGTGAGGCGCTGCCCGGGAGTGAGCCGACGGCGACTGTCTCGCCGCGGGCCTTGCCATAGTTCGCATTGCTCGCGTTCGGCTCGCTGCGGCCCCACGGGTACTTGCGCCCATCGGTGCCGCGCGCCGCCTTCTCCCACTCCGCCTCCGTGGGCAGACGCTTGCCAACCCAGGCGGCGTACGCCTGGGCGTCCATCCACGAAACGTACACGACGGGGTGCGCCTCGCGCCCCTTCGGAATTTTGCGACCGGGCCAGTGATGCAGGAAGCGCCCCGCGCCCTCGTCACTCGGGCGGTAACCGGTGACGTCGATGAAGCGCCTGAAGTCGCGGTTCGTGACCGGGGTCGCGTCGATGTAGAACGCGTCGAGATGGACGCCGCGGCGACGGGGCCCCATCAGGAAGGCCCCCGCGGGCACCAACAGCATCGGGGGGCCCGCCGAGAGCGACAACACCGGAGGCAGAGACTCGGGCCGGTGGCGCGGCGGGCTCGGAGCGACGTCAGCCAGCGCCGCGTCGAGCCGAGCGTGGAATTCCTCACACGAGGCGGGGCGCTGCGCTGGCTCTTTTGCCATCGCATCGAGGATCAGGCGCTCGAGCGCGGGTGGCAGCTCCGCGCGCCACACGGACGGTGGCCGCGGTGCCTCGTTGACGTGCGCCATCATCACGGAAAAGTGGTTGCCCTCGAACGGCAGCCGCCCCGTGCACAGCTGATACAGGGTCACGCCGAGCGAGTAGACATCCGACCGCGTGTCGGCAGTGGTCGGTCGCTGCACCTGTTCCGGTGACATGTACGAGCAGGTTCCGAGGAACGCTCCGCTCATCGTGTAGGTCGTGCCTTCCAGGATCTTGGCGATGCCGAAATCGACGAGCTTCGGGCGCCGCGCGTCGCCCTCGCCCGCGACCAGGATGTTGTCGGGCTTGAGATCGCGATGGATGATGCCCTGCCGGTGCCCCGCCTCGACGGCCTCGAGCACGCCGCCGAACAGGCTGCGCACCTCACCGAGCGGCATGCGTCCGCGCCACTTCGCGAGGTAGCGTACGAGGCTCGGCCCGCGCACGAGCTCCATGACGATGCCGAGCAAGTAGTCGTATTCGATGTAGTCGAACACCTGGATGACGTTCGCGTGCCGATAGTCGCGCAGCACGCGCGCCTCGCGAGCGAAGCGCCGGCGAATCTCGGGATCGCCAGAGAGATTCGCGTGCAAACATTTCAGTGCCACGGGACGTCCCACCTCCTCGTCCCAAGCTTCGTAGACGACCCCCATGCCGCCCTCGCCCACCACTGACTCGATGCGGTAAACAGAAATGCGCATTCCTCGCGCAAGCCGCATCGGCGGCAGCTCCGGGGGCGGCGGCGTGTTGTTGACCGGATCGGTGTCGTCGCTGCTGGCGCCTCCAGCGTTCAGGCGACGAGCCCCGTCGACCACGGCGCTCTCGCGCCCGCATCCGGGGCATCGCGTCGAGCTCGCGGGGACGCTCGAATCACAGGACGGGCAGCGGTGCCAGGTGTCTTCGTACCGCATCGGCGCGCAGTCTACTCGGCGCGCAGCCTGCGCGGCGAGCGCGGTGGGGGCGAGCGCTCGCCTTTGGGCAGGCAACCCGCGCGCGCCGGGCCGACCCGCGAACCCAAAACCGTGCGGAAACAGCAGTAAATCTAGTCCTCGGTGCTGAGAAATGACCTAAGACTGTAGCGACATGACAGCGAGGACACTCCACAACCCGATCCTGCCGGGCTTCAACCCCGACCCTTCGATCGTACGCGTCGGCGACGACTACTACGTGGCGACGTCCACGTTCGAGTGGTTCCCAGGGGTGCAGATCCATCACTCGCGAGATCTCTCGAACTGGCGCCTCCTCACCCGCCCGCTGACGAGGCCGAGCCAGCTCGACATGCTGGGTGACCCGGACTCTTGCGGTATCTGGGCGCCTTGCCTCACGCACCACGACGGCCGGTTCTATCTCGTCTACACCGACGTGAAGCGCTACGGCCGCGCCGTTCGCGACGGAAGCGCCTCGCTGCGCGACACTCACAACTACCTGGTCACCAGCCCTCGCATCGAGGGCCCCTGGTCAGACCCAGTGTACTTGAACAGCAGCGGCTTCGACCCCTCGTTGTTTCACGACGACGACGGCAAGAAATACGTGCTCAACATGCTCTGGGATCACCGGCCGCTGACCAACCCGTTCGCGGGCATCGTGCTGCAGGAGTACTCGGAGCGCGAAGGCAAGCTCGTCGGGGAGCGCCGCAACATCTTCCAAGGCACGAGCCTCGGGCTCACCGAGGCCCCGCACCTGTACAAGCGCGGCGGCTACTATTACCTGATCACGGCCGAGGGCGGCACCGGCTGGAACCACGCCGTGACCATGGCGCGCTCGCACAAGCTCATGGGGCCCTACGAGCTGCATCCAGAGAAGTACATCCTCTCGTCGCGGCTGCGGCCCGACCTGCCGCTGCAGCGCGCCGGACACGCCGATCTGGTGGAGACACCCGAGGGCGACGTGTACATGGTGTATCTGTGCGGGCGACCGCTGCATAACCGCGGCCGCTGCACGCTCGGGCGCGAGACGGCGATCGCGCCAATGCGCTGGTGCGAGGACGGCTGGCTGCGCACTCTCGACGGGGAAGGGTTGCCAGCGCTCGAAGTGCGCGCCCCCGACGTGCAGACACAGCAGTTCGAGCGAGACCCGGTGCGCGAGCACTTCGATGGCAAGGAGCTGCCCCTGCCCTTCCAGTGGCTGCGGTCACCCTGGCCGGAAGAGCTGTTCAGCACGAGCGAGCGCCCCGGGCACCTGCGCCTCTTCGGGCGGGAGACGATCGGCAGCTGGTTCCGGCAGGCCCTCGTCGCCCGCCGCCAGGAAGCGCACTGCTACAGCGCCGCGACGCGCATGGAGTTCGAGCCGGCGCACTTCCAGCAAGCGGCGGGGCTCGTCGCTTACTACAACAGCTCGAAGTTCCATTATCTGCACGTCTCCCACGACGACACGCACGGCAAGCACCTGCGCGTGATGTCACGGCGTCCCGACCAGGTCGTGCTCGACGCCTTCACGGCGCCGATTCCGATCCCGTCGGGCGTGCCCGTGGAGCTGCGAGTCGAGGTCGACTTCGAGCGGCTGTATTTTGGGTATCGCGTCGGCGACGGTCCCCTCGTGTGGCTGCCGGAGCCGTTCGACGCGAGCCTGCTCTCCGACGAAGCGACCGGGCCCGGCCTGCCCAACTTCACGGGCGCGTTCGTGGGCATGGCCTGCTACGACCTCGCGGGCACGCGCCAACCCGCAGATTTCGACTACTTTGACTATGCCTCTCGCGCGTTTGTCCCCAACCCGTGCCTCTGATCTGGAAACGTTCCCAGAAGCTCGATCTCAGAATTTGCCGGTGAACGGCTGCTCGCCGACCAGGCCGCGCACCAGCCGTTCACCCGTCGACTCCAGGCTGCGGAACGTGTTGATCACGCAGTCCATCACCGGCTCGTACTCGACATGCAGGAACGGGTGGATGTGGCTCACGAACACCACCGGTGTGCCGAGCCGCATCCAGCCGCCCATCAGGTTCCGACAGATCGGGCCGTGCAGGCGCGCGACGCTCACGCCAGCTGGTGGCGGCGCCGATCGAGCAGACGATCAGATCGAACTCTGCCGCCCGCTCGAACAGGGCGTGCGGGCCGGGGTCGACCAGCTGCTCGACGTTCGCGCGGCGCGCCAGAGCCGACGTCAGGGCATCATAGATGGCTCGATCGTCCTCATAGCTCGGGCTCAGCACGACATGCAGGACGCGCGTGCTCGGCTCGAGCCGCACCGGCAACGTGCCAGCGCGATCGCGCACCAGCGCCAGGGCGCCCTCGGAGACGCGCCGCGCCAGCGCCCCATGCGCCGCCGCATCGAACGCCGACGCTGGCTCGTGGCGCGCGCCTGCCCCCGGCAACAGGCCCAGGTCTTCCTTGAAGGCGAGCACTCGGGCGGCGCGATCGTAGAGCGTCGCTTCGGTGAGCAGCCCTCGCGTCAGCGCGCGCTCCATCTCGGAATGAAAGCGCACATCGGCGACGCGCGGGAACAGCACCACGTCACCCCCGGCCTCGAGGAAGCGCGCGTACGACTCGAACGGATTCATGAACCCGACCACGCCCGCCATGTTCATCGCGTCTGAGACCAAGAGGCCTGCGAAGCCGAGCTCGCCGCGCAGCAGGTCGACCAGGAGGCGCCGCGACAGGGTGGCGGGCGGATGTAGCCCGAGCACCGGATCGGGCTGGTCGTATGCGGGCAGCGCTATATGCCCGGCCATGATGGACTTCGCGCCCGCGTCGATCAGCTCTCGGTAGATACGCCCCGGACCGCGCCACCACTCGTCCATCCCGAACGGGATGTTGACGGTGGTGAGATGCTGGTCGTACGTGGTGTAGCCGTCGCCTGGAAAATGCTTGAGCGTGCTGACCATGCCGTGATCTTGCAGGCCGCGCATGTAACCGCGCGCCGTCTTGATCACACTCTCAACGCTGCGCCCCGCGCTGCGCGTCGACACGGCAGGGCTGTCGGGTACCTCGGCGACGTCGACGCAGGGCGAAAATGTCCAGGTCAGCCCCACCGAGCGCCCCTCCAGCGCCGTCGCCTTACCGACTTCGTAGGCCAGATCTTCGGAGTCATTGGCGCCGAGCGCCATCAGGTCGGGGAATACCGTGAGCCCGATGACGGCGCGCCCCGCACCGCACTCCAGATCGGCCGTGCACAGGGGGGGCACGTCGCACACAGAGCGCAACGCCTCCACGCGGGCGCGGATCTGCTCCGCTGTCGCGCGAGCGATGTGCCCGCCGCCGAGCGTGGAGCTGGCGTCGAAGTTGAACAGCGGGCAGCAGACCTGGTTGATGGCATCCCGCGTCGACAGCTGCCCGGCCATCTCCCGGGCCCGTGGCGAGGGGCTCAATTGGTATTTCATGAGGCTCAGTGGAGGCGCGTGGGCCCCGAGGCCGCTCCTCGGGACCCTTCACCCGCAGGTCGAGCTCGTGCCTCCGGCGCCCGACCGTCTGCGTCGCGCCCCTGTCGGGGCGCCGAGATCATAAAAATGAACAGATGTATTCGGTGACGCCGCTCTCGACGGTGATGTCGAAGCCGGCTTTGGCCGGAACATCGAACGAGCCTCCGGTGGCGTAGCTCGCGAAATCTGCCTTGCCGTCGAGCTTGACCTTGCAGGCCCCGGCCACGATCTCCATGCGCTCCGCCACATCGGTCGAAAAGTGATAAGTGCCGGGGTAGACTAGCCCGATCGTCTTCTTCGACCCGTCTGCGAAGCGCAGCGTGTGGCTGATGACCTTGCCTTCGAAATAGATATTGGCCTTGGTTACAACGGTAACGTTTGAAAACTCGGCTGTGGGCATGGGCCGCCTATACCAAAAAAACACGCTCCGACCAGCAGCGACCGCCAGCCGATCGCCGCTATCTTTGGAGGGGGGAGCGTCTGCCAGGAGTGTTTCATGGACTATGTAATGGTGCGACCATCGCTGATCTCGACCATCGCGTTCCTGGTCATCGTGGTCGCCGTCGCCCTGGCATTTCCGGCCGCCGTCTGGCTGGGCACGCTGCGAACGGGCGGGCCCGAGCCGGCGCGCCGCGCGGCGATGCGGGCATGCTGGGCCACCCTCGGGGTGCTCGCCATCTCGGCGGTGCTCGCGGAGACGGGCGCAATCGCCAGCGTGCCGGGCGGCCTCGGCGTGATGGCGTACTTCGTCACGTGCAACGTCGGCGCCGCCGTGCTCGCGTTCTCTGGCGTGGGCCAGCGCATGGCACAGAGCCTACCGCTGTACGCTCTGGTCGGTTTCCACGCGTTCCGGCTGCCACTGGAGCTGGTGTTGCACCAATGGTACATGGAGGGCGTCATGCCGGTGCAAATGACGTACGCCGGCCACAACTTCGACATCGCGACGGGCTTGCTCGCGATCTTCGTGGCCCCGCTCATGTACTACGGCAAGCTCTCGCGCCGCGCGGCCTGGTTCTTCAACCTGGTAGGCGCCGCGCTGCTCGCCAACGTGGCGTCGATCGCGGTGCGGTCGAGCCCCGTCCCCCTGCGGACCTACGTGAACGAGCCGCCGGTGCTGCTCGCGCTGCACGCCCCGTTCACCTGGATCCTCCCCGTGTGCGTCTCGGGGGCTCTGTTCGGGCACCTGATCACGTTCCGGCGCTTGCTCGGCGGAGAGCCGGAGTTGCTCGGGGCGAGCGGGGCTTGAGCGGGCGCGCGGTCAAGGTACGCGCGCGACGACCAGGAACTGTCCGCCCATCAACCGCCAGGCGAATGGCAGCTTCAGGTAGGCGCGCACGAGCAACGGGTGCTGCGGAAGCGCACTCTTCGTGGTGAACGGGAGGAAGCGAGGGATGAGCTTCTCCACCTTGTAGCCGTTCTTGGACAGCCCCTCGGCCGCCGAGAGATGCGAGAGCGGGAGCAGGTGGTCATAGAAATCCCAATAGCGACCTGGCTCGTAGCGGATGTTGGGCTGCATGTTGATGAACAGACCTCCACTCTTCAGCACTCGCTTGATCTCGAGCAGCACGGCGTCCATGGCCTCCTTTGATGGCAGATGCTCGAAAAAGTTGCTGACGAAGCACACATCCACCGTCCCCGAGCTCACAGCCTCCAGGCGGTCTGCCGCGCTGCAATGGTACTCGATGTCGGGGGGGAGGTTCTTCTCGACCTCCCGATTCAGATCGACCGCGAGCTTGCGTGCGCAGCGGATGTGGCGAATGAACTCGCCCTGGCCGCAGGCGATGTCGAGCACGGTGTCGGTGGGGCGGATGTACCGCTGAAAGTACGCCTCACACAGCACCGCCCAGATGCGATCCTTTCGCTCCCGCTCGCTGCGCGAAAAACGGTGCCGGTATAGCTCTGTGAGCCCTGCGCCGTTCATTTTCCCAAGGGCCGATCGTAGCCGGTGGAGAAGATCGTTTTATACACTCGACGCAGGTCCTTCATCGTGGCGAGGATGTTCGCCGGCGTGGTGGACGCGCCCTTGCCAAACTCGCGCGGATAGGTCTGGATACCCACCTCGCCGACGCGGTAGCCCTTGAGCATCGCCTTGATGGTCAACTCCGCGCCGATGAACGGGCTGTTCGACTGGCACGTGATCTGGTCGGCGAGGCTCTTGCGGATGAGCTTGAGCCCGGTGCTGATGTCGCGAAACCGGGTGCGGAACACCTGGCGAAGCAGGCTGTTGTAGACCCAAGAGATGAACTGCCGGTCGAGCGAGTAGATCTTCGCGTAGCGGAACGTGATGATCAGATCGTAGTAGTCTTTGAGCGCGATCAGCTTGCGCAGGTCGTTGACATCGTACTCATCGTCACCGTCGGTGAAGCAAATCCACTCGTACTTGACCTTCCGCAGCCCGCTCGTGACGGCAGCCCCGTAGCCCAAATTCCTCTCATGGTGCACCACCGAGATGCAGGGGTGCTCTCTGGCGAGCTCGTCCGCTATCTCGCCGGCGCGGTCGGGCGAGCCGTCATTGACGATGACGACCTCGTATTCGTTGGCCACGTCGCCGAGCACCGCGAGGGCTTTCTCTGCGACGCGCCGCACCGTGCGCTCATCGCGAAAGACGGGGAAGAATAGGCTTACGTTCGGCTTGTTCTCGGTCATGACGAGTGCCGCCCTCGAAACAGCCGGCGATATACAGGCCGCGGCAGGGCTCGCAGCGTAGTCGTGACCAGCCACCAGAAACGAGGCAAATGGTATGAGCCTGCAGGCCCAAGGCTGAGCTTGAGCAGGCGTTCAGCTATGGCTTCGGGCGAGGAGACGGGCAGCGCGAGCTGCATCCCGAAGCTCTGAGGGGTGTCGACATAGCCGAGCGTCACGCTGATGACGCGCACGCCGCGGCCGTCGAGCGCGTGGCGCAGCCCCGCTGCGTACACGTCGAGCGCGGCCTTGGCCGCAGAATAGACGGAGTTCTCGCCCCGTGGCGCCGCCGCCGCGATGCTGGAGAAGAACATGATGGAGCCCCCGCCCGCAGACTCCATGGCGCGTGCGAAGCCCGCTCCGAGGCGCCCCGGCCCCACGAAGTTGAGCGCCGTGATCTCGGCGACGACCGCCGGGTTCGGCCCTCGATCGTCGGCGCGCGCGCCACCGGCCGGGATGAAGAGGTGGTCGACGCGCCCGGCGAGGCGGTCGAGACACGCGCCGACGAAGGCCTCCGCGTCCCAGGCGGGATCGGCGATGTCGACGCACAATACCTCACAGCGACGCCGGTGGCGAAACACGATGTCTCGAGCCGTGACCTCCAGCTCTGATCGGTCTCGCCCGGCGATCACGAGATCATGGCCTGCCGCTGCCAAGCGTCTCGCGAGCGCGCGGCCGACGCCCGACGAGGCACCGACGATCACGGTGCGTGGCGCTGCGACGGACGTCAGTGGCTCAGACACCGAGGCGCTCCCGGAGGCGAGAGCGGCAGCGCCGAGCGGGGTCAAAGGCTCGCAACTCGCTCGTGAAGGTGTCGTAACCGGGGAACAACCGCCGGCAAGTCTCCTGCTCGACGCGACTGTCCTTCGACAGATTGATCCGAGCGCCGTGACGGTGAGCGAGCTCGTCGAGGGCGCCGAAGAGGGCGCGCGCAGCAGGCACAGCAGGCACGTCGAGCGCCAGACACACGCCCGTGCCGTTGAAGCGGAGGTGGTGCGCGCTGCCCGAAAAGAGCTTGAGCGATGCGAGGGTGATCGGGATTCGGGCGCTGACGAGCAGAGGGCGCAGGTCATCGAGGAACTGGCGCCAGCGCTCGTGAGGCACGATCACCTGATACTCGCGCAGACCGCGGCGTCCGAACGCGAAATAGTAGATTTCCAGACCGTAGATGGGAAACAGTGCCTGCATCAGCGGCAGTACGCGACGGCGCCCGGGGCTCTGCGTGGCGCGGTAACCGTAGAGCGCGAGCGTGGTAAAGAGGCGTGACCAGAGGCCGAGCGGTGCGCGCGTCGCCACATCGAGCAGGGGTCGACGCCGCGACGCGGGGCGCGCCGTGACAAATCGCTCGAGGAACACGATACCTGGCCCGAGCTCACGCCCCGGGCGCGTCAGATCGTGCCACGAGTAGAGGCAGGCGACGCCCGGAGCCGCTTCGCTCATGCATGCCGGCGCCTCATAGAGGCTGGACACCGGCACGACCTCGATCTCGAGCGCGGACCCCGGTAGCGGCTCGGTCTTCAGTGTCACGCTCGTGATCAAGCCCGTCAGCCCCATACCGCCGACGGTCAGCCCGAACAGGTCTGCGTGCTCGCTGCGGCTGCACTCGAGCTCGCCGTGCGCGGGATGCAGCAGCGTCAGGCGGATCACCCAGTCGCCGAAGGTGCCCGAGTGCAGCTGACTCTTGCCGTGCGTATCGAACGCGACGCAACCGCCGACGCTGATCGAGGGATAGCCCGGAAGGGGCGGCAACCAGCGGCCCCGCTCCGCGAGGAGCTCGGTGAGTACCCCCACCGAAAGCCCCGGCTCTACCGTGATCTCACCCGTCACCGGGTCAAAGGCCAGCACGCGATTGAGCCGCGTCATGTCGACCGACAGCACGCCGTCGCCCATGCTCGCCGCACAGTAGGACAACCCCGCGCCGCGCGCGATGAACGATGCGTCGGAGCCGACAGCAGCAGCGAGATCACTCCGTCGTTCGGGACGCGCGGCGCGCCCCGTCGCTCGCTCCGTGCCATCGAAGCTCCGAAAGGTCTGGGCCATCGTACGCGCGTTCATCGCTCGCCGCGCTCCGCCGTGGGGCTGGGGGCGACGACTGGAGACGGCGGGACCGGAGCCGGCGCGGCAGTCTCCGGACGGCGCAGCGTCAGGTTCAGCGACCCTGCGCGCCGCTTCTGCGCGGAGCGCTCTCGCATGTACTCGTTGAGCAGCAAAGACGCGCTACGGCTCTCGTTCGGCTCGCGCGAGCGCTTGGCTTGCGCCGACAGGGCCACCTTCGGCCGGGTCCGCTCGAGCTCGTCGATCACTGGCAGGCTCGAACCCATTACCCTCGTGCTGTGTAGTGGAGGCGGACGACGACCACAATGACTGCACATCGTCGCGACAGCAGGCCTCAGCTCTTCTTCAGCAGGTCGGCGAAGGGGTTGTTCTGGAACTCTTTTCCTCGAGCCGCGGGCGCCCCAACCCGCTTCTCCGGCGCGCGCTCGTTGCGGGGTTTTTGCTGACCCTCGCGCGGATTTTGACCCTGCGGGGGCCCGCGGCGAGGCTCGGCCGGGCGCCGGCCCGCGGCAGCGTCGGGCTTCGCCGCCGGCGCGACCTTGCCGCGCTTGGCCGTGAGCGAGATGCGCTTGCGTTCGAGGTCGACCGCGAGCACGCGCACGGTGAGCTTGTCGCCCACCTTGACCACCGCGTGGGGATCCTTCACGAAGTGATCCGCGAGCTCGGACACGTGCACCAGGCCGTCTTGGTGCACGCCCACGTCGACGAACGCCCCGAATGCGGCGACGTTCGTGACCACGCCCTCCAGAACCAGGTCAGGCTTCAGGTCGCTGAGCTCGCGGATGTCGTCTCGAAATTTGGGCGGCTCGAACACCCTGCGCGGATCGCGGCCGGGCTTGTCGAGCTCGGCCAGGATGTCGCCGAGCGTGAAATCGCCGACGTCACCCTGCTTGTATTTGGCTAGATCGAGGCGTCGCAGGAGCGCTGCGCTGCCCACGACCGAGGCCAGCGGCACGCCGAGATCGGCGGCCATGCGCTCGACCAGCGCGTAGCGCTCGGGGTGGACCGCGCTCTGATCGAGGGGGTGCTCGCCGCCGCGGATGCGCAGGAAGCCCGCGGCCTGCTCGAACGTCTTCGGGCCCACACCGCTCACCTCGAGCAGGGAGCGGCGCGACTTGAAAGGGCCGTTCTGGTTGCGGTGCTCCACGATACGCTTGGCCAGCGACGGCCCGATGCCGGCCACACGTGACAGGAGCTGCGCGCTCGCGGTGTTCAACTCGACCCCGACGCTGTTGACGCAGCTCTCCACCACCTCGTCGAGCTTCTTGTCGAGCGCGCTCTGTTGCACGTCGTGCTGGTACTGGCCGACCCCGATACTCTTTGGGTCGATCTTGACCAGCTCGGCCAGAGGATCTTGCAGTCGGCGCGCGATGCTGATCGCGCCTCGCACCGTCAGGTCGAGATCGGGGAACTCGTCGCGCGCGGCGTCGCTCGCCGAATACACGCTCGCGCCCGCCTCGTTGACGGAGACACAGAGCACCGCCCCGAGCCCCGCGTCCTCGCCGAGCGAGGCGCGCGCGAAGGCCTCCGTCTCGCGGCCATGCGTGCCGTTGCCGACCGCCACCGCCGCGACTTTGTGCTTCTGGCACAGGCGCTTCAGCGTCTCCCGCGCACGGGTCAGCGCCTGGTCGCCCTGCACCAGGTAGATGGTGTCATGCTCGAGCAGCTTACCCGTGCCGTCGACCACGGCGCACTTGCAGCCGGTGCGCTGCCCCGGGTCGATGCCGAGCACCGCCCAGGCGCCGAAGGGCGCCGACAGCAGCAGCTCGCGCAGATTCTGAGCGAACACCGTGATCGCGTCCAGATCCGACTTGAGCTTCAGCTCGACGCGCACCTGAGCGGCGACCTGGGGAGCGAGCAGGCGATCGAGCGCGTCTGCGACACAGAGCTCGAGCTCGGCCTGCCAGGGGCTTCCGCCGCGCACCGGGACGTGCCCTTTGACGTGCGGCAGGTGCGGCTTCATGTCGCACAGCACGCGCGCGTACAGCACCTCTTCGGCCTCGCCGCGGCGGATGGCCAGGAAGCGGTGCGACGGCACCCGGGAGACGGGCTCTTCGTAGCTCGCGTAGGTGTCGAACTTGGTCGCCTTGTCCTTGAACTCGGTGCGCTTCGCGACCTTGAGCGTGCCCTCGCGGAAGTAGGCCTCGCGCAGGTACTTGCGGAGCTCGGCGTCTTCCGCGAGCCGCTCGGCGCAGATGTCGCGCGCGCCGGCCAGCGCCGCCGCGGCGTCGGGCACCTCGCGGTCGACCGCGATGAAGCGGGCCGCCGCCTGGACGGGCGACTCCGCAGACTGGCTCCACATCAGCTCCGCGAGCGGCGAGAGGCCGCGCTCGGCGGCGATGCTGCCCTTCGTTCGCCGCTTCGGCTTGAACGGCAGATACAGATCTTCGAGCTCGGCCTTGGTGGGCGCCTGGGTGAGCTTGGCGAGCAGCTCCGGAGTGAGCTTGCCCTGCCCCTTGATCTCGGCGATCACGCTCGTGCGCCGCGCTTCGAGCTCTGTCAGATATTCGAAGCGCTCGCCCACGTTGCGGATCTGCACTTCGTCGAGCCCGCCCGTCGACTCCTTGCGATAGCGAGCGATGAACGGAACGGTGGCACCCTCGGCCATCAAGCGCACCACCGCGCGCACGGCCCCCTCCGGCAAGGAGAGCTCGTCCGCGATGACGGCGCTGGCATCAAAGGGAGCAGGGTTAGGGGTATTCGCTTCCGCAGACATCGAGGTGATCTCGATAGCGAGTGCCGAGCGAGCTGTCCACGCCCATGTCTCCGGGTCGCATCGCAGTCGCGAGCGGCCCTGGCATGACCGCGATATCAGTCGTGGAAAAAGCGCTTGATGCGCTCGATCAGCATCAGGCTGCGACGCTCTTCGTCTTCGTCCGGGAGAGAGTCGGTCACCGCGTTGCGCAGCTCGGTGAGGCGAGAGGCGAGCTTATGGGTGAGCCGCTCGGCGATCGATGCGTCGAGGGCCGCGGCGGCACGGAATGCGCCGGCCGAGATCACGAGCAGCTCGCAGTCGGTGAGCGCGATCACGGTGGCGGAGCGCCTCTCCTCGCGCAGCAGCGCTGCTTCACCAAAGAAATGCCCCGCCGTCAGGCTGGCGACCGGCGCGCGCTCGCCCTCCTCCCGCGACACGGTGACCTGCACCGTGCCACGCTCGATCACGAACAGCTCGTTTCCGCTCTCTCCTTCGCGGATGATGGCCTCGCCAGGAGCGTAGAGCGCGCTCACCGTGCCCTCGGCGAGCTTGTCGAGCACCTCCGGGCTCACGCCCGTCAAGAAATCGATGCCCGAGAGGCGGGCCTTGACGTCGGGGCGCGGCTCCGAGTGGTTGCGGGCGAGCGACGTCACGCTCAGCGGCTCCGACATCGCCTCGACGCGGCTGCGCGGGGTCGCCAGCTCGATGCGCTCACGCCGGAACCAATACCAGAGCCGCTTGCGCAGCTCCCCCTCGATCGGCTCGAGCTTCGCGAAGTCATCGATGAAGTAGCGGATAGAATAGGTGGTGCCGCGATCGATGAACTGAGCCACGAGCACGCTCGGCGGTGGCGTGGAGAGCACGCCCGGCACCTCCGCCAGGGCCCGCAAGACGATCGTCTGGATGCGATGCGGCGCGACACCATCCGGCATCACGATGCTCGTCTCGTGCCGCATGAGCGGCGTCGGCCGCGAAAAGTTTCTGAGGGGGGCCTTGGCGATGACGCCATTCGGCACGATCACCTCCACCTCGCCGATGGTGACGAGGTGCGTGGCGCGCCAGTTGATCTCGAGCACACGGCCGATGCCGTTGGGGCCGTCGGCGTACTGCAGCCAGTCGCCCACGGAGAACGGTGGCTGCGCCTGCAGCGAGAGCCCCGCGAACAGGTTGCCGAGCGTCTCTTGCAACGAGAGACCGATGACTGCCGTGAGCAGCGCCGAGGTCGCGAGCAGCGAGCCCGGCTCTACCCCGGCGGCGCGCAAGGCGACGAGCGCGACGCCGAAATAGAGGAACGCCATCAACAGGTCGCGCAAGATGCGCGGCCAGGGGCGCGTGAGGCGCCGCGCCGGCATCGACATCACCGCGAGCAAGAACGCGCTGCGCGCCATCGACCCGAACAGGCCGAAGATGCCGAGGAACGTGAGCAGGCGCGCGTCGAGCGACGCTCGATCGGCGTAACGCTCGAACCAGCGCACGCCGATGTTCAGCGCGAGGAGCAGCGCGGGGGCGCGGATCAGATAACGCTCGCCGCGCGGCAGCGCGACGAACGCGAGCGCTCCGAGCACGACGGCCAATCCGATTCCCAGCCCACCGGCTCCCGCCGCGCTCGAGTCCAGCCAGTCCACGCGCTCTCAGTCCCCTGCCGGTATGAAGTGCCCTCAGTATTAGCGGCCCACCTCAACCAAACCCAGACGCCGTACTGCTCATGCGGCGTGCCGCGCTCTGGGCAGCGGTTTGCCCGGCCGGCGCTCCCGACTCGACGCTGCGATCGGCTCGGCCTTCGAGAAAGCGGCGGCCAGCGCGAGGCCCGACAGCGTCAGGCGAAGCCGGCGTGCGTCCACCAGGCCGGCGCGCTCGAGCGAGGCCATCGCTTTCAACACCGCCAACACGTCCGTGCCGCAGCCGCGCGCCAGACCGATGATGTCAGTATTTTCGCCGATTTGCGCGTTGCGAAAGAGTCGAGTGAGCAAGCGCCCGCAGAGCCTTGGTTCGTTCATCCGTTCAGTGTTAGCGAATGACCTGAAAACCTGTCCAGTTTTTCGTGGGCGTTTTTCGGTGCGCTACGCGCCCTCGTTGGATGCTCGAGAATTGCCCGATATGTAGCCGAGCTCGGCGAGCTGACGAGGCACGTTGCGCCAGCGTTCGGTGACGCGAACGAACAGGTGGAGATGCACCGGCTGCTCCGTCAACTTCGATAGGCGGTCCCGTGCGAGCGTACCAATCTCCTTGATCTTCTCTCCTCCGCGCCCGACGAGGATGCTGCGTTGCCCGGTCTTCTCGACGTGGATGGTGGCAGACACGTGTAACCCGGTGTTGCGCTCCTCGATCGAGTCGAGCGTGACCGCGACCGCGTGCGGCACCTCTCTCTCGCAGGACACGAGCACCTGCTCTCGGATGTATTCGCGAGCGAAGAAAGAGACGGGACGATCGGTGATCTCGTCTTCCGGGAAGCTCTTTTCGCCCTCGGGCAGGAGCTTGACGGCCTCGGCGAGCACGCGCTCGGTGCCGTCGCCCGACAGCGCGCTGATGGGGATCACCGCCGCGAAGGCGTGCTTGTCATTCATGCGCTGCAGATAGGGCAACAGGCGCCCCTTGTCCCGGAGCCGATCGATCTTGTTGACGACCAGCAGCGTCGGCAGCTCTTTCGGCACGAGCTCGAGCAACTCGGCGTCGGTGCGATCGCCTGGGTGCCGGCTGCGCGGAGCGGCGCCGGGGTTCTTCGAGGCCTTCTCGTCGGCATCGATCTGAAAGATGTCGGTCATGAACAGCGCCGCGTCGGCGCCTCGCAGGCTGTCGGTGGCCTCCTGGTTCATGCGCCGCCCGAGCTCGTTCTTGGGGCGGTGCAACCCGGGCGTGTCGACGAACGCGATCTGCGCGTCACCGCTGTTGACTACGCCCAGCAGCGCGTCGCGCGTGGTCTGCGGCTGGCGCGACACAATCGCGAGCGGCATGCCGAGCACGTGGTTGAGGAACGTGGACTTGCCGACGTTGGTACGTCCGATGATGGCGATGGAACCGTAGCGCATGAAGTTGACCGTGCTGAATGCGGTGCGTGTGGGTCGATGTACCGAGTGGATCGTGAGAGCGTCGTGGCGAGGGAGGCACCCGAGCATCGGGATGCAGCGAATTTCTTCCGGACCGATGGCGCGGCCGCCGCTCGCAGCGCCGAAGTTCCGCCCGTGGACGCCCCGCGCCACAGGGACGGAAATGGGACGGGGATGGGGGACGTGTGGGCGCTACGCGTGCGGGGGCTCGCCTTTCGCCGCCGCGAGCCCGGCGATCTAGCAAAAACCGCCCGAGCGCGCTCGCCATTGCACGTTTCCCGGCTGACTACTAGTACAGGAGCCCGGAAGTTCTCCGGGTCTCGAGAATTTGCCGATAGCCCGTGACCTTTCACGAAGATACAGGTTCAGTATCGGCCAAGAAACCGTTGGGGAAGATCCTTGAATGATACCGAAGCTCACTCCCCTGCACTGGGGGTCGCCGCCACCACGTCTCCCGCGGGTGACGAGCCTGCGGAGGCTGGTCGAGTCGGTGAGCGGCAATCACGTCGGCTGAGCGTGGGCCCGAGGGGCATCGCAGCCGCCGTCGCGCTCCTCAGCCTGCTCTTGCCCGTCGGTTGGAGCGGGTTGTGGGCGCCGCACGAGCTGCAGGTCGCTGACTTTTCCCGCCGCATAGCGGTCGCCCTGCACGGCGCCGAGGCGCTCGGTGTACCCGGCGCAGACAACAGCGTGCCGACCCTCACCGAACTCGGTAAAGGGCAGCTGCCGTTTTCATCGGTAGCGATCGGGTTCCAGCTGTTCGGGCTCTCCGACTGGGCAGGTCGCTTGCCGCTCGCGCTCTGGGCGATCGCGGGACTCGCGGCGACGTTCGTGCTGGTCTCGCGCCTGTACGACCGCGTGGCGGGCGCGTACGCGGCGATCGCACTGGCGACGACACCGCTCTATTTTCTGCAGGCCCGCACCATGCTGGGTGACGGCGTGACGCTGGCCGCGGTCGCGCTCGCGAGCGCGGGTCTCGCGCTCTCCGTGTTTCAGCGCGAGGCGCGCACCGGCGCGCGAGTGGGCTTCGCGCTCCTCGGCCTGTTCGGGCTGCTCGCGGGGTTTGGTTCGCGCGGCGCGCTGCTCGGAGTGGCCGTGCCGGCGCTCGGGGTGGGCTTGGCCTGGCTGATCTGGCGGCTCTCGGGCAACGCCCTCCCCGCGCGGGGCAACGACGTCGCCGGCGGCGTGAGCCTCGGAGTGGGCCTCCTGGCGCTGGGCGCCGGGGTCTGGGTGCTCTACGGTAAGTCGCCGGATCTTTACCTCGAGGTGCTGGGCGCCACGCTGAAAGAGCCCGCCAAGCTGCCGACGCACGACGCTGTGTTGCATCAACTCGGCTTCGGTCTGTTCCCCTGGAGCGCCTTCGCCCCTTTTGCGCTCGGCGTCGCGCTCACGCCCGACGCGGAGGGCGAGCGCCCCTCGGCGCTGCGCGTCTCTGCCATCAGCGTGGTGGTGGTGGCTCTGGCGCTGCACGGCCTCGCTGCGCCCTACGTCGGCGTGCTGCCCTTCGTCGGCACGTTCGCGCTCGCGGCGCTGGTCGGCATCGCCTTTCGCGACGCCGAGAGCCCCGAGCGGCGCACGCGGCTGCTGGCGCTTTCGGCGGCGGCTCTCCTGATCGTGCTGCTGACCGATCTGCGTGCCAACCCAGAACAGTCGCTGCGTGCGTTCGCGCTGACAGATACCGCGTTTCCCGAGAGCTTCACTCGCGCCGCGCGCATGTGGATGAAGTACGGAACGCTCGCCTGCCTGGCCGTGATGTTGGTGGCGCTCGGCGATCTGCCGAGCGACAAGGAGCAGATCGGAGCGCCGGGCAGCGACAGCCGGCGCTGGCTCGAGTGGCTGCGCAACGCCGGTGGCGGCAACCTGCGCTGGGCGCTCGGCGCGGTCGCGCTCGCGTCCGGAACCACTGCCCTCGCGGCGCGGCTCGCCCAGCGCGGCGTGGCGCTGCCGCTGGCGCCCTGGCTCGAGCGGCGGACCGAGGCGCTCACCGGCCTCTTCCTCGTGGTGCCGCTGGTGGTGCTCGGCCCTGCCCTCGCGCTGCTCATCCGCGACGCGCTCGGCGCGTTCTTGCGCTGGCTACCCATCCCTCGAGCTCGCCTGGGCTGCGCCGCTTTCGCGGGCTTCGCCTTGCTGCTGAGCCTTGGATACTACCCGGCGCTGGCGGCGCAGCTGTCTCCGCGGAACGTGTTCGAGTCATTCCGACATCGCGCCAAGCCGGGCGAGCCGCTGGCCGTGCTCGGGCAAGCGGCGACGGTGGCCCCGTACTACGCCGGCAACGTGGTGCACACGCCGAAGACGGCGCGCGAGGGCCTGGATTTCCTGCTCGAGGTTCCCACCGAACGCCGCTGGCTGGTGTTCGGCGCCAAAGATCTCGGCACACTCAATCAGCTGTATCGCCAGCGGGTCACGCCGCCCGAGAACCTACCGGTGCTCGACGCCATATCGAGCGAGGTGCTGCTCGCATCGAACCAGCTGCTCTCCGGAGAGGCCAACGAGAACCCGCTGTCGATATGGCTGCTCAGCCAGCGGCCTGCGCCGCAACATCCGCTCGACGTGAACCTCAATGGTCAGCTCCGCTGCCTTGGGTGGGCCCTCACCGAGCGCGACGGCACTCCCATCGCCGAGGCCAGCACCGGGCAGCCGTATGATTTCAGAATTTATTACGAGGTCGTCGCGCCCGTCAGCGGCACCTGGAAAACTTTCATTCACATCGACGCCAATCGCCGTCGCTTCAACGGGGATCACGACACCCTCCAGGGTAAGTATCCGTTTCGCTTCTGGGGCAAGGGCGACTTCGTGATGGACGTGCATCCGGTCGAGTTCGAGCCTCAATTCTCCGGCGCGACCTACGACGTCTACTTTGGCCTGTTCTCGGGTGACAAGCGCATGGCCGTGAAACACGGCAAGCACACCGACAATCGCATCGCGGGCGGCCGACTCGTCATCCGCTGACGCTGGGGAAAGAGGCTCGGGCACCAGCCGTCGTCAGCGGCCGTGCTCGTCGCACGAGTGAACTCGGCCGCAGAATGTGCTTGGAATAGCCCGCGCTCATCGGGGCAGCGCAGCGCGGTACTCGAGACGGCGGGGCGCACCGAGGGTGATGTAGGCATGCGCCTCCGTCGAGGTCAGACCAACACTGGTCTGTCGCGGTCGGCCGCGTCTCAATTCGAAACGTGACAGCGGCGCAAATCAACGATAATGCGATCCTAGCAATCCGGGATCTCCAAATGCTCACGGGCGTTGCCCGAGAGGAATGGTAGGAGTGGCTCATGGATTCGGGAGAAGCGAGCGCCTCGAACCGCCGGCAACACGATCGTATCGACGTATCGTGGGACGTAGACTGCGAGACCGACGACACCTTCCTCTACGCATCCATCAAGAACGTCTCTGAGCTCGGTATCTTCGTGCTCACGCGCGAGCCACTCGATATCGGCACGCGCGTGATGCTTCGGTTCTCGCCACCAGGCACGGAAACACCCTTCGATTTGCAGGGTACGGTGCAGTGGGTCAACCCGGTGCGCGTGCTCTCCGAGAACCGAAACCCGGGCATGGGCATCCTCTTCGTCGACATCACGCCAGACGATCGGGAGCGCCTCGTTGCGATGGTACGCACGATCGCGTACGTACGCGACCCGTCGAACTAGCGCCTGCGGCTGCGCGCGTTTTCGCGCGGGAGACCGTTCACGTCAGGCAACGTTCCCCTTTCCGCCGACGCGGCGGCGATCGACCATGCAACACGCTCCGTCTGCGCTCCAAAGGCTCGCCCTAGTCGCCCGTGCGGCGTTCACGAGCTCGGCCTTGCTGCTCGGCTGCAGCCTGGCAGGCACTCCGAGCGTGAAGGTCAACCAGCTCGGCTACTTGCCCCGTTCGACGAAAATTGGCATCGCCGCGACCAGCGCCCGCGAGCCGCTCGACTGGCAGCTTCTCGACGCGGAGGGCGGCGTCGTCGCCAGCGGCAGGACGCAGGTGGGCGGCAGCGATGAGGAGTCGGGCGATGACGTGCACCAGATCGACTTCTCGAGCGTGGACCGGCCCGGCAAGGACTATCAACTCGTGGTCGACGGCGCGTCGAGCTACCGGTTCGCGATCGACGCCCGCGTGTATCACTCGCTGGAGCAAAGCTCGCTCAACTTTTTCTACCAGAACCGCAGCGGCACCCCGATCGAGATCCCCTGGGCGGGGCAGTGGCAATGGACGCACGGGCCCGGCCACCTGAGCGATGCCGAGGTGGGGTGCGTCAACGACTGCGGCTACACGCTCGACGTGCTGGGCGGATGGTACGACGCCGGCGATCACGGCAAGTACGTGGTCAACGGGGGCATCGCCGTGTGGACGCTGCTCGATCTTTACGAGCGGCAACAGTATCTGGGCCGTGGCGTCGCGAGCCTGGCCGACGGCACGCTGGCCATCCCCGAGAACCAGAACGGTGTACCCGACCTGCTCGACGAGGTGCGCTGGGAGCTCGACTTCCTGTTGAAGATGCAAGTGCCGCCCGGACAGGAAAGGTCGGGCATGGTGCACCACAAGATCCACGACAGCGCGTGGACGACGATCGGGCGCGTGCCTCCCGAACGGGCGGAGCGGCGGTTTCTCCACGCGCCGAGCACGGCGGCGACCCTCAACCTCGCCGCGGTTGCCGCTCAGTGTACGCGCATCTGGCGCGCTCTCGATCCACCCTTCGCCAACCGCTGCCGGCTCGCCGCGATCCGCGCCTGGAACGCGGCGCAGAAGTCTCCAGCGGTCTACGCTCCGCAATACGACAGCTTCGGCGGCGGGCCCTACGACGACGGCGACGTGAGCGACGAGTTCTACTGGGCGGCGGCCGAGCTCTACATCACGCTGAAGGCGCCCGATCTGCTCGAGTTCCTGCGCGCCTCGCCGCATCATGGTCAGGTCCCCGCGCTGACTGGCCACGAGCGTGTGAGGCACCACACGGCGATGACGTGGCAAGCCACGGCAGCGCTCGGCGCCATCTCGCTCGCGGTCGTCCCCGGCGCTCTGCCCGACGCGAGCGAGGTGGCCGGCATTCGCCAGCAGATCGTTCGAGTTGCCGACGCGTACCTCGAGCTCATCGCCGCGCAGGGTTATCGCGTCCCGATCCGGAAGGGCGAGAACGGGCACTACCCGTGGGGCTCGAACTCACTGGTCGCCAACAATGCGATCGTTCTGGGGCTGGCGAACGATTTCACGCATGAGGAGCGCTACGCGAGCGGCGTGGTGCAAGGCATGGACTACCTGCTCGGGAAGAACCCTCTCGCGCTCTCCTACGTCAGCGGCTTCGGTGAGCACGCCTTCGAGAACCCACATCATCGCTTCTGGGCCCACCAGAAGAAGAGCTCTTTCCCGCCGCCGCCGCCGGGCGTGCTCGCGGGAGGCCCGAACTCCCGTTTGCAGGATCCGACGTCGAGCCGCCTCGGCGCGCGCCCCCCACAGCGCTGTTACATCGACCACGTCGATGCATGGTCAGTCAACGAGGTGGCGATCAACTGGAACGCCCCGCTCGCGTGGGTCGCGGCGTTCCTCGATGACCGAGGCGGCGCAGACCCGAGCCCCTGATTCCAAAGGGCTTCAATCTTTGCAATCCAGAGGCAAACCCTAACGCCGCTAACGCGCGGATTGCGTCGCGCGCCCCGCTACGGGCGCGTGCAACTCCGCCGCAATCGACCCGGCATGAGTACACGCCAGCCACGCCACACCGCCGACGGGAGCGAAACGGGATGCTTCCCGAGCACGGGCTAGTGGCGAGTTGAAACACCGCTTGCAACTCGTCGGCCGGAGAGTCACGCGCCTCGCCTGGACAACCACGTCCAACCCACGCAACCTTAGAGCCATGGGGTCAAAGCCTGCTTGGAGTGCGACGTTCGCCAGCTGTTTGCTCGGCGCATTCGTCTTGCATGCGGAGGTGATGCCCCGAGCGGCCTACGCGCAGCACGCCGACGCGGGCGTCGAAAAGGCCGCCGCCCCACCTCCGGCAGCTGCGCCCACCGCCGCCGAGCCTCCGCCAGCCGCGGGCGAAGCCCCGCCCGCCAGTGCCCCTTCGGGGGTGCTGCCGAAGGTCATCAATCCGGCGCAGCTCTCCGAGAGCGTGCGCGCGCGGCTTGCCGAGCGAGCTGCCAGCCAACATCCGAGCAGCTTGCCCGAACCCGCTGCGGTGAGCGGAGAGGCGGCGCCGCATCGGTCGCGCATCGGCACGAGCGAGCCGCTGCGACGCGGACAAGCGCGCACGCGCGTTCAGGCGGTAGAGACGGACGAAGGCGTCACGTTGCTGAGCAACCGCATCCAGCTGCCCGAACCGCGCCTATCGGCGGCTGTCGCGAAGCGGTCCGTGCCGGAGCCAGAGGCTCCCATCGCCGATGAGCCGCTCGTCGTCCAAGACTCTCCCCGCATCACCGAGACGCACAGCCTGCGCCCGATGTCGTCGCGCAGCACCAAGGCGGCGAGTGGCGGTGCCGGGCTCGGCTGGCTGCTCTGGCCATTCGTGCTCTTCGTCACCACCGGCGCGGTGGTGGGTACGCTCTGGTTTCGTCGGAAGACGGAGTAGACTGCGGCCCACCGGGACAGGCCCTTAGCGCGCTTCACCCTGCGTGCGGCCGAAGGCGGTGATGGCTCGATACTTGGGGTGATCGAGCGCGACGGGTGAGTCGACGTTGGCCCAGGCGTCGTTTGGCGCGATCCAGCCCCAGACGTTGAAGGTGCTGCCGCCGACGGCGCGGAACGCCTGGAAGTTGCGGGAATAGAGCGCCTGCATGCGCGGGTCGCGCGTCATCGCGACCAGCAGCTCTTTCACCTCGTCCGGCCTGCCGTCGCGCTCGCCAGAGTACTCGAAGTGCGTGCCGCCCTCGTAAACCTCGAGCCCCAGGCCGCGCCGCGCTGCGAGCTGCATGAAGAACTCGTAGTTGTCGACGGTGCGATCGAGATTGTCGCTCGCCTCGTCGTCGCATTCCTCGATCAGGCCCCCGTGCTCGAGCTGCTCGAAGGCGCGGCCGAGCGCCCCTTCGCGGCCGAGCTCGCCGAGCCATCGACGGATCACCTCGGGGTGCTGGTGCAGACAGCCGGAGAAGTAGCCCGTGATGTTGATCGCGTCGACGTGCTTCGTGCAAGACTCGTCTGCCGGGTGCTGCTCGATCCATGCCGGGCAATCGAGCACGAGACGGGAGAGCTCACGCCAGCCCGTCTGCGGCGAGATCAGGCAGCGCACGCGCTCGTCATCACCTTCGAACGCCTGGTGGAAGAGCTTGCACATGTTGTTGGTGCGCGCCGCCATGTATTGCACCCAGGCCGTGCCGTCCTCCGGCCAGAGCTTCTTGCCGCGCTCCTTGGCGTATTGCGCCTGGGGGAACCCCCAGTTCCACACCTCGTTCGAGTATTCGACGCTGACCGGCAGGCTCGGTTCCAGCTCTGCTTTCACGCGGCGCGCGAACTCGAGCACGTAATCATCGTCAGAGTCCGCTGGCAAGTTGAAGTGCGGAGCGGCCTTGGCTGCGTTGGAGAGCGCGATCATCACCTCCAGCGGGTAGCCCCCCACCTTGGTGCCGCGCTCGGGCCTGGCGTTGTCGAGGAACTGGCCCGAGCTGATCCAGATCGCCTGGTCGCGCGTGGGGCGCTCGCTCCACTTGCCCGGCATCGTACAAGCGCCGCCCCCGGCGCAGGCCTCGTTGCTCACGGCGTAGCAGGGCTCGCCATCTTTGCTGCCCTGGCTGCAGCGGCCCGGCGAGTTCGTCTGCATCCAATCCATGAAGCGCAAGCTGCGGAACGGCGTGAGGAACCTCAGCATCTCGGGGTTGAACACCTCGCCGTCGAGCAACGCCTCCTCCTGATCGACACGGAACACGCGGATGTCGCGCAGGTAGTCGCCGGTCGCCTCAGGGTCGATCGCCAGCAGGCGCAGCGCCAGCGTGCCGGCGGGCAGCGTGAACTCGATGCGGGCCCGCGCCGGATCGCGCACGGCATCGTCGGGACCGAACAGATCGATCTCCCCCTTGCCATGCCAGGTGACCGCGAAGCGCTTGCCGATGTCGAAGCGCTCCTTGCTGGTGTTCACGATCACCTCCACGCGCTCGTAAGCTCGCGCCGGGTCATCTCGGTAGCGCAGGCTCTTCACCCAGCCGTGCTGGTCGAGATCGAGGTGGGCCGCGGGCTTGCAGTCGGGTTCGGCGCCAGAGCACGCCCCCTGAAAGCCGCGCGCGTTCTTGAAATTATCGATGAACGGCGGCAGGTTCGTCCAGTCGCCGGGATAGTCCATGTTGTATCCCAGCCGGAAATCGGCGGCGAGCGGCACGTCGATGTGCGGCTCGTAGTTCCTGTACCAGCGCCGCGCAAAGTACGCGCCGACCAGGCCGATGAACGCGAGGCCGCCGATCACGAGGAGGCGACGGCTGATGAAGCCGCGCGCGTGCCCCCCTTTCGCGGCCGCGCCGCGCGACGCCCCGCCGCTCGAACCTGGGCGCCCCGATTTCGTCATGCCGGGGTTGCCTCGGCCGGGGTTGCCTCGGCTGGGGTTGCCTCGGCTGGGGGTGCCTCGAGCCGCCGCTGCTCCCGCACGATCGCCCAGGCGAGCCAGAGCCAGACCGCAGCCAGCACGGCGTTGGTGACGGCAAACCCGCGCACCCCGAGCTGGAGCACGCCAGCGCCGAGCACCACCCAAGCCCCCGAGGCGACGTCACCCATGCGCACGAAGAAGGTGTCGACCGCCTGCTTCGCCTTGTATTTCATCTCGCGGGTGGTGGGCAGCCAGAGCATGTTGCGCAGTGTATTATTGAGCGAATAGTCGGTGGAATTTTCGGCGATCTTGCCCACGAACAGCACTCCCAGCACCGGCGCGATCGCCACGGCCGAGCCGTCGAGCAGCGCGATGACGGGGAAAATGAAGAACGAGGGCCCGAAACCGGCGCGCTTGAGCAGGCGCGAGACGACCAGGAACTGGAACACGAAAGACAGCACGTTTACGGCTGTGAAGAACGTGTTGTAGCGGCCGCCGATAAAGCTGCGCACCTCGTCGGCGTGCAGCGTACCGGCAGCCACCGCGCTGTCGGCCGCGGACTTGATCAGCTTTCCGAACATGTACTCGCCGTTGGTGTTCACGAAGTTGAAGACCAGCGAGAAGGCCGCGATGAGCAGCAGGTAACGGTGCCGAAACACGATCGCGAAGGCGCCGCTCTCGTCTCGCTTCTCGGCCGCCGGCAGCGCGCCTGGGGCTTCGCTCCCCGGCCTCGACGCCGCCCGCGCCGCGGCCCGCCCCTCGCGCCGATGCACGACCTGAGCGATGGCGGCGACCCCGATCAGGAACACCGCGCTGAGCAGGAGCAAGTCGAACATATCGAAGACACTCGAAAGCGCCGACGTGATGGTGCCGCCCGCGATCGCACCGAACGACGCTCCGAGCCCGACGATCACGAACAGCCGCTTCCCGCGCTCTTGGTCGTAGATGTCGTTGGCGAACGCCCACAGCTGCGCCACCAGCATCATGTTGAAGATGCCGACCCAGACGAAGAAGATGAGCGACAGGCTCAGGCTCTCGCGCACGCCGGGGGTGACGCTCGCCCCGTAGAACAACACGAGGTGGCTCGCGAAGAACAGCGTGACTCCGCTCACGAGCAGGTTGCGCGGCAGGCGATCGGCGAGCTTGGAGTACGCGGGCACCACCGCGAGCAGCAGCAGCGCGATCGCCGCGCCGAGCCAGCTCTTGTACTCGGCCCCCGCCGGGTGCTGCAGGATCAACGCCTCGCGCACCGGCTTGATGATGTAGTAGGCCATCAGCAGCAGGAACAGCGCCGTCGCCAGCAGCACGGCCGTCAGCCCTTCGCCTGCGCGCACCTCGGTGACGATGCCGAGTATGCGCTCGAGCAGGGAGGGGCGCGCAGCGTCGAGCGCGGGCGAGGGATCAATCGAGGCGCTGATTCGAGACTGCGTCATGGCACCATGCATCGTGCGCGAGCACGTGTTCTCCAAGCGTCGAGCGCCCGACCCTAACGCGAAGGATGCCCTCGGCGAAGGCCTTTCAAACCCTGGCCGGCTCAGGCCGACACACTCGAAGCGTCGGTACTTCTTGGACGTTTCCACTCGAGGCCCGCCGGCGGGATCTCATTGTTTGGCCGGATCGCCCTGGCTCGGGAACAATCGCGTTCCGCTTCGACGCGCACCGCACGGGCAGAAAGGCCTCCGATGAACCAGCCGTCCCCTCGTCACGATACCCCTCGCGTGGCTCCCTGGCGGGAGCTGCCCAACTGGTATGTCACCAACGGAAGCAAGGTGGTCGGGCCCGTCAACACCAACTTGCTCCTGCGCGGCATCAGCGTCGGCCGCGTCGACCGCGAGTGCTACGTGGCCCAATACAGCTGGTCGAACTGGCGCGAACAGAACCATGTGCGCGAGATCCGCTCGCTCCGGCGCTGGCAACACTCGCAGAAGGTGGTGCCCGGCATCGAGCCGATCAAGCAGGCGCTGCGAGGGCCCCGCCTCGACCCGAGCACGCTGGAGCGCGCGGCGTGCGAAGACAGCGCCCTCTCGCGGGCTCTCGAGCTCGCGATCAAGACCACCAAGGCGAACGTCGGCATCCTGCACCAGCCGAGGCCGCCGCACATCGGGCTGGTGACGAGCTACGCGCACGGCCCCGGCATGGGGGTCAACCTGGGCGAGGTCGTGCCCTGGCACGACGAGGCGCGCATCGTCGCCGGCGCCGACCGCGCCCAGCTCGGCGACCCCGAGCGTGACCCCTGGGCTCGCGCCAGCGCCCGCCGCCTGAGCACCAGCATCAACCGTCGCGTGAACGGCGTGGCGCTCGTCTCCATCAGCTTCGCCGGTGCTCGCGGCATGCTCGAGCTCGGCCGCTACGACCACACGTTCCGCCAGAACGACGTCGCCGTCCTGGAAGACCTGAGCCGTTCGCTCGTGATCCGGCTCGAAGCCATCTCTTGAACGGGCCGCTCCCCTGGCGTGCCGACGCTCGCGCGTCAGGCGCGCAGGGCGGCGCTCGCGGGGCGCTCGGACGGCAAGCATTCGGGCAGGCTCAAGAGCCGTGGCGCGATCGTGCGCCCCACCTCTTCGCCGAGCGCGATGCCGGCACGAATGCTCGGCGCATCGCGCGTGAAGCGGCTGAGCGGCATCTCGTCGGGGGGATTGATCAGGATCACCTCCTGGCGCTCGACGGCCAGGCTCAGCCGGTTCATCACGGCGTTGTGGAGATCGTGCTGGCGCAAGGTCGCCGCGCGCGCGACCCGGGGGACTATCGCGTGAATGAAGGCGCGCTGCCACCAGCTGGGCGCAGGCTTGCGCGTGTGCATCTTGCGCGTCAGCACCACCACGGTCGGGCCCTCGCAGGGCGTCGCGAGCGGCTCGTCGAAGGGCACCGGCAAGGCCACGCCGCCGTCGATGAAGCTTCGCTCGCCGATGCGGACGACCCGGTTGTAACCGACGGGCAGCGCCAGAGACGCGCGCAGCCATTCGATCACGTTGTCGGGCCCGGGCTTCACCAGCACGCCCTCGCCCGTATGCACGTCGGTGACGGCCACGTAGAGCACCGGGTCGCCGCGGGTAGCGGCGATGGGATCGAACAGCGACCTTCCCACCATCACGTCGTCGAGCATCTCGTCCACAGCCAGGCCCGGGCCGCCGAACGGCGTGAGCTGGCGGCGCCAGCTGATGAAGTGGTTGCCGGGAACATAGTTCCCCCACAGATCGACCACGGTCTCCGTCTGGCCCGACGCGAAGAACGCGGCGTTGATCGAGCCCGACGATGTGCCGATCACCACCTTGGGGCGCACACCCGCCCGGGCCAAAGCGTGCACCACGCCAGCCGAATATGCGGCGCGCGCGCCGCCACCTTCCAGAACGAGCTTCATTCGAACACCCAGGTCTCAGGCCCGAGCCAGCCTAGGGCAACAATATCAACTCGACGACGAAATCGAGACGCTGGTCGCCGCGTTGCACCGTGATTTTGACCTTTTGCCCAGGCTCGTGGCGGTCCAGCACGTTGTAGAAGTCGTCATAGTTCTTGATCGCCTGCCCGTCGACGGCAACGATCACGTCGCTGAAGGAGATGCCGCGACGCGTCCGCACGGCGCCCTTCAGGCCGGCCTTCTCCGCCGGGCCGCCCTGTGTGACTTCCATCACCAACACGCCCTCGATGCGGTACTGGCGCTCGAGCGACTGGGAGGGATCGATGCCGATGCCGATGCCGATGCGGTCAGCCTTACCGCCGCGGATAATTTGGGGAACCACCCGCGCGATGGCCGCCACCGGCACCGCGAACCCGATGCCCGCCGACGAACCGCTGCCGCTGAAAATCATGGTGTTCATGCCGATCAAGCGCCCGCTCGAGTCGAGCAGCGGCCCGCCGGAGTTGCCGGGGTTGATCGCCGCGTCGGTCTGCACCATGTCCCGGATCGTGACACCGCCCACGCCCGGCACGCTGCGCCCAAGGGCGCTGATGACACCGGTCGTCAGCGTCTGGTCGAGCCCGAAGGGATTGCCGATCGCGAGCGTCTTCTGACCTACGGAGAGCTCCAGCCCGCGCTCGACGCGAATCGGTTGCAGGTTCTGCGGCGCGTCTTCCACGCGCAGCACCGCGATGTCCTTGCGCGGATCCGTCCCGATCAGCTCGGCGTCGAAGCTCTTGTGGTCGTGCAGCGTCACGGAGAAACGACGCGCACCCTGCACCACGTGGAAGTTCGTCACCACGTGCCCCTTGGTGTCCCAGATGAAGCCTGAGCCGGTCCCCACCGGTACCTCGACGGGGCGGGCGAATCGGTCGAACGCGATGTTTGCCTTGGTCACGAAAACGGTCGACGGAGCGACGGCGCGGAACACGCGGATCGAGTTGTCCTCGTCTTCGGTGCGCGCGTTTGGCCCGGGCGGCACGATCGGCAACGCTGGCGCCGGCATGTCTTTCGGCGTGTTGGGAGGCGGCACCGGTGCCACCTTGTCGCGCGGCGCGTCGACCGGGGGCGGCTCGCCGGGCGCGTCGCCTGGGGCGGCCGGCGCGGGCGGGATACTCTGGGCGGAAGCCCCCCCGCGCGGCGCCTCACGGGACGGATTGAGCCGCTCGAACAGGTCGTTGCAGCCGAGCGCCAGCCCGAGCGCGGCGCCGGCGCAAGCATTCCGGGAAAAATGGCGCAACATCGAGTTTTTCCATCGGCGAGATCGCTCCCACTGTCAACGTCCAACCCGCGCGTGTTCGGCGCTGCCCGCCCGCCGGGCCGCGGCGTGCAGCTGGATTCCGGCGGACACTTCGGCTAGTGCCCAGCGCCGGTCTCTTCCATGGCGCAACATAGCTCTATCCCCAATGTACTCGCGGCCCGGTACGCGAGCCCGGAAATGCAGCGGCTCTGGTCGCCCGAAAACAAGGTGGTGCTGGAGCGCCGGCTGTGGGTGGCCGTGCTCGAGGCTCAGAAGGAGCTCGGCGTGCCGGTGCCCGACGCCGCGCTCTCGGCCTACCGCAGCGTGCTGGAGCGGGTCGACCTGGCGTCGATCGAGAAGCGGGAGGCGCGCACGCGACACGACGTGAAGGCGCGCATCGAGGAGTTCTGCGAGCTCGCCGGTCACGAGCTCATCCACCGTGGCATGACGTCACGCGACCTCACCGAGAACGTGGAGCAGCTCCAGATCCGCGACGCGCTGGTGCTGGTGCGGG
>Ga0247763_1000079_pt1 | contig 43898 bp, 27 predicted proteins | sample UWRJL141409B4_FD_179926 | JGI IMG/M metagenome (GOLD analysis project Ga0247763, IMG submission 179926) | Plant litter microbial communities from Arlington Agricultural Research Station in Wisconsin, United States - UWRJ-L141-409B-4 | ecosystem: Environmental > Terrestrial > Plant litter >... | reverse complement strand
CGACCTCGACGACAGCTGCTACGACTGCTCGAGGCCGGCCGAGCTCGGCGCGCGCGTCACGGCGCTCGACCTGAGCGATCCGCTCGCGATCACCGAGATCGAGCAGCTGAATTTGCCGGCTACGCCCCCCGTAGGATCCGGCGCGATCGGCGCGAGAGCCTACCGCTTCTTCGATGGGCGGCTGTTCGTGGCGACGGAGGGCGGGTCTCTGCAGGTCGTCGAGCTCCAGGATGGCCTCCGGCTCGGGCCATCCGCGCCGTTCCAGGGCGCGAGCCTGGAGCTGACGTCGCTCGGAGCGGGTACGGTCATCGTCGCTGGCCACCCGTACTCCTCTTACGGGCCCGCGCCGTCGGCCGAGCTCGATCGGTGGGTCTCGACGCCGGTGGCGCTCGCGCCGGTGGATACCACGGCCTCGGGCGCCCCCGAGGGCGAGCCGCTGGAGCTCGAGTGGAACGCCGCAGCCGCGGTGGCGCTGAGCACGGATCGGCGTTCCCTGCAGGTCTTCGACGCTACGGAGCCGTCGGCGCCGCGCTTCGCCGGGGCGCTCGCGCTGCCCTTCGAGGCGCGGCTCACGGTCACGGCGGGGCCAGCGCACGTGCTCGCGCTCGGGCCCATCCCGAGCGCCGCAGGCTGGAGCCGCGTCGCGCTGATCGACGTATCGATCCCGACACAGCCCCGCATCACGAGCGAGCTCGACTGGCAGATCGGGCCCGAGCCGCTGACGCTCGCCGGCGAGCCGCGGTATGACGCCGGGAGCGAGACGCTGCTCCTGCCCTACCGTGACAGTGAAGGCGAGCCGGGCCTGCAGGTGTTCGGGGTCGGCCTCGGGCAGCTGTCCCTGGGCGCGTCGGCGGAGAGCGCGGACACGGCGCGCATCATCATCGACGGCGACCGACTGTACGAAACCTCGTTCACCCGCATCGCCGCGCGGCTGCTCGCCGCCGGCGCCGCGCCCGCGACATTGACCATCGCCTACCCCGCGGATGCCGTGCGCGTGCTGGGTGGGGCGCTGGCCCGCGTCGGCGGCGCGTCCACGGTGGACGTGGTGGCGGCGAGCAACGACGTGCTCGGAGTATCGGGCACCGACGTCAGCGGCCTCGTCGAGGCGGCCTCGAACGATGGCTGGCAGCGGCGCGTCCTCGGGCGCGAGAGCTGGATGTACCTGCTGAAGGCGACGCCCCGGGAGAAGCCTGTCGTGTTCGCCTTCGACGTCACGGATCCCGCTCGGGTGTCAGCCGTGGGCAGCGCGGAGCTGTGGGGGCTCTCGGAGGACTATCGCGACGCGCTGCTCACGAACCGCAGCATCGTGGTGCCGCGCACCAGCGCCTGGCTGCCGTCGTTCCCGCCGAACGATGTCCCTCCCCCCTGGATGGTCGCGACGAACGAGCGCTACTACGGCTTCGACGTCGTCGACATCGGCGATCCGGCGGCGCCGCGCGTCGCGGCGCACGTCGACCTGCCGCCAGCGCTGGCATCGGGGATGTACGGCGTGGGCCCTCATTTCACGAGCGTGGACGCCCCCTGGGGCTGGCAAAGCAACCAGGGCCCGCTGGTCTCGGGCGACCTCGTGGTCAGCCAGCACGGCGAGCCCACACCCAGCGGCGGGTACCGCTTCTTCCTCGACCGCCTGGACGTGAGCCAGCCGGACGCGCCGCGGTCATTGCCGAGCGTCAGCATTCCCGGGCAAGTGCTCGCCTTCGACTCCACGAGCGGCAGCTTGCTGACGCTCGATCACCTCAGCCACGAGCGCGCGGCGCGGCGCCCCTCTGACTGCGCGGCGAACGCCTACCAGAGCCTGTATTACCCGCAGGACGGGCGCTGCAAGGTCACCTGGCGAGCGCTCTCCGGCCTCTCCGTGGCGGGGAACGTGGCCAGCAGAAAGAGTCAGCTGTTGCTCGATGATACGCGGCGGACGGCGCGCTTCGCCGTCTCCGGAGACCAGGTCTTCTACGTCACCGAGCCCCGCGACGCCGGGCTGACCGAGGCGACCGAGCCGTCCAGCGCAGACCTCCGGGTCACGCTCGAGCGCGTCCGCATCGACGCCGGCGAGCTCACGCGCGCGCCCTCCCTCGACATCACCGAGCTGCACGGCGTGATGCCGCGCCAATGGCAACAGATGTACGCCCGAGGCCAGCGCGTCTACATCCTCGCCGGTCGCGAGCTCGGCGTGGTCGATTTCGGGGTGACGCCGCCGCGCGCCACTCGGCACGCGCTGCCCCGCACGGGCTGCAGCGCATTCGACGTTGCCGGAGACAAGGCCTATTGCGCGACGGGCGAGTCGGGCGTGTTCACCATCGACATGGCCGCGGTGCCCTGAGGCCTCACTCGCAAGAGAAGCGCGACGCGCTCTCCAGATCGAAGCCATCCGTCGCGGGGCCGCCCGCGCAGTGGTTCATGCCGGGCACGAGCAAGGCCAGATGTCTCGCGGAAGCTGGCCGGGTCCGCTCGGCGCCGCCCGCGCGCGCCGGCGCCCCGATGCGGCCGGCTCGTGGCCGAGCGTCTCGTAACACGGCGAAATCAGGTCGACTTCTGCCGGCCTGCCTGCCGGCGGCGGGCCGCCGAGCTAGGCTGTGAGGATGCGCGTGGCTCGACTGTGGGGGGGGGCGTCCGGGTGGCTCGTGCTGGCCACGGCGTTCGCGTGCGCGGGGGGCAGCACGCCGCGAGGTCTCGACGCGCAGCCGGGTCCGGGTGGTGGCGGCGGCTCTGCGGGCACGAGCGGCTCTGCGGGCTCGAACGGCGACCCCGATCCCGACTCCGGCCTCCCTGGTGACGAGGTCTTCACGACCGCGCAGTTCCTCGACGTCGAGCTGACGATCGCCCCCGCCGACCACCAGCAGCTCGAAGAGCACGGCAACCTCGAGCAATACGTGCCCGCAGCGGTCCGCCTCGCGCACGCTGCGTCCCCCGGTGCGACGCCACCCGCCGGGCGACCCAGCCTGGAGCTCGCGCGGGTGGGGGTGCGCCACAAGGGTTCCTACTCGCTGCACCACTGCTGGGACGAGTTTGGCGGGGGGCGCAGCTACCTCAGCGAGTGCGCCCGGCTGTCGTTGAAGCTGAAGTTCGACGCGTATGATCCCGAGGCGCGCTTCGACGGCCTGAAGCGCCTCAACTTGCACGCCGTCATGGGCGATGCGTCGAAGCTGCACGACCTGGTGGCGTACCAGGCCTTTCGCGACTCCGGCGTGGATGCGCCGCGCGCGATGCCGGCGCGCGTGCGCGTGAACGGCGAGCTCGTGGGGCTCTTCATCGCGGTGGAAGACGTCGACGGCCGATACACGGCGGCGCACTTCCCCGACTCGCCCGACGGCAACCTGTACAAGGAGATCTGGCCCAACGCGAGCGTCGCCGACGTCGTGTTCGCGGGTTCGCTCGAGACCAACGAAGAAGAGGCCGACGTGAGCGCCATGCGCGCCTTCGCCGAGGCCGTCGGGCGCAGCACGCCGGAGACCTTCGCGACCGAGCTCGAGCCGTTCGTGGATGTCGACTCGCTCTTGCGCTACATCGCCGTCGATCGCGCGCTCAAGAACTGGGACGGCATCATGGCGTTCTATACGCCGACGAGCCCCCACAACTTCTACTGGTATCACACGGGCGGGCAGGGCGGGCGGTTCCACCTCATCCCGTGGGATCTCGACAACACGCTCTGGCCGTTCGACCCTTACATGGATCCACAGCAGTGGGTCACGGCGCGTGCGGTCCCCGATTTCAACGAGCGCCCGCTGAACTGCGATCCGCGGACGATCTGGGACGAGCTCGGCACCGAGCGGCTGACGCCGCCGCGCTGCGATGGGCTGCTCGATCCGCTGGCCCAGAGCCAGTGGCCTCGCCTGGTCGAGATCGGCCGGCAGCTGCTCGAAGGGCCGATGGCGGCGGCGCGGCTCGAAGCGACGGTCGACGCCTGGGTGCCCGTGCTCGAGCCCCTCGTCGCGGAGGATCCGCTGCTCGATCCGGCGAGCTGGCAGCTCGCCGTGGACGAGCTCCGCGCCATCATCGCGCAGACGGGCCCCGTCTTCCAGCGCTTCCTCGACGCCGGCCTGGTCGACGAGCAGCCGCTCGTGCCGCTCGACGAGCCATCGCCCTCCGAGCTCGACGCGCTCACGACGGACGGTGGCTTGCACGTCGGCGCGATCACCAACTTCGAGTTCGCCACCCCGCCGGTGGCCACCGCGCCCGCGAACGTCTACGCCTACGCCGACCCGCTCGCCAGCTTCGCGCCGAGCTGGAGCCAGACCGACGCGATCTCGGGCAACGCCGACCTGCGCCTCGATTTCACGTTCAACCGAGGGCCTGGCCTCTACGACGAGTGGGCGGGCATCGGCATCTGGTGCGCGGAGACGGACATCGCACGTTACTCGACGCTCGTGGTGTGGCTCTCTGCCGACGTGACGCGCCAGGTGCGCGTGCGTCTCGCGAGCAACGCCTATGAGGACCTGTTCGGCGGCATTGGCAACGAGTTCGGCGTCGAATATCCGGTGGGGCCCGAGCCGCGCGCCATCGCCATCGAGCTGCGCGACTTCTACTACCCGAGCTGGGCCAAGGAAGACTGGACCGTGGAGCAAGGCTTCCCCGGCACCGACGCCGAGGCGCTCGAGACGGTGCTCTCTCAATTCACGGGCCTGATCTTCGGCCCGAGCGCGACGCGCGACGCCGAGGGTGAGCTCACCGCCGCGAGCGAGACAGGCTACCTGCGCATCGACAACATCTACCTGCGCTGAGGCGAGGGCCGCGCTCGATGGCCCTCGCGAGCGCGCCAGGTTTGGACATAGGATGGGCCATGGCTCGCCTCGACCCCCACTCCCATCACGACTCCGAGCAAGCGGAGACAGCGTCCTTCGATCTGCGCGTGCGCGTCGATTTCGAGCGCCGCGTGCTCGATGGCGAGGTGACGTTGAACCTCGCCGCCGGTGAGGCGCGGCGGCGCGGCGGCGCGCTCGATCTCGACACGCGCGATCTCCAGATCCGGTCGGTCTACAGCGCGCGCGGCGAAGCGCTGAAGTACGAGCTCGGGCGCCCCGACCCCGTGCTCGGCGCGCGCCTGCGCGTCACGCTCCCGCCCGACACCGAGCGGCTCACGATCCGCTATCGCACCTCGGATCAGGCCACGGCGCTCGGCTGGCTCCTCCCCGAGCAGACGGCGTCGAAGCAGCACCCGTACCTGTTCTCGCAGTGTCAGGCCATCCACGCGCGCTCGATCGTGCCCTTGCAAGACACGCCCCGGCGCCGCGTCACGTTCAGCGCCGAGCTCGACGTGCCCGACGAGCTCGCCAGCCTGATGGCGGCGCGCTTCATCGAACGGCGGCCAGGGCAGAGCGGGCGCGCGCTCGACCAGTGGGAGATGCCGCAGCCCATCCCGCCCTATCTGCTGGCGCTCGCCGTCGGGCGCGTCGTCAGCCGCGAGCTCTCGCCGCGGGTGCGGGTGTGGGCCGAGCCGAGCGTGGTCGACGCCGCTGCGCGCGAGTTCGACGGGGTCGAGCCGATGATCGAGGCCGCCGAGCGCCTGTTTGGCCCCTACGACTGGGAGCGCTTCGACCTGCTCGTGATGCCGCCCTCGTTTCCCTACGGCGGCATGGAGAACCCGCGGCTCACCTTCCTGACGCCCACCATCATCGCGGGCGACCGCTCGCTGGTGAACGTGGTCGCGCACGAGCTCTCGCACTCGTGGACGGGCAACCTCGTGTCGAACGCCTCGGCCGAGCACTTCTGGCTCAACGAGGGCTTCACGGTGTACGCCGAGCGCCGCATCATCGAGGCGACTCTGGGCCGTGAAGAGGCGGAACTGCAGGCAGCTGTCGGCCGTAAAGAGTTGCTGCGCGTGCTGGACGAGTTCGCCCCCCATCCCGAGCTGACGCGCCTGCGCGGCCACCTCGACGGGGTCGATCCCGATCACGCCTTCAGCATCGTGCCCTACGAGAAGGGCTACCTCTTGCTGCGCGCCATCGAAGAGTGCGTGGGCCGCGCCCGCTGGGACGAGTTTTTGCAGAGCTACATGCGCGCTTACCGCTTCCGTGCCCTCACCACGGAGGAATGGCTCGAGTTCCTCGAACGCCACCTGCCGGGAGCCGCCGAGCGCGCCGGCGCGGCCGCCTATCTGCACGCGGCAGGCCTGCCCGCGAACGCCCCCGTGCCGCGCTCCGAGCGCCTCGATCGCGTGCTCGCGCTGCCGCCGGGGGTGCCGGACGCCGCCGAGGGCGCCCGCCTCACGCCGCTCGAGTGGCGCCTCTACCTCGATCACATGCCGCGCCCGACGCCGCCCGAGGTCTGCGCCGAGCTCGAGGCCCGCTTCGGCCTCAGCCGCAGCGAGAACGCCGAGATCCTCTCCGGCTGGCTCGAGCTCGCGCTCGAGTCAGGCTACGAGCCCGCGCTGCCCCGCGCCCTCGAGTTCCTCGGCCAGGTCGGACGCATGAAATACCTCAAGCCCCTCTACAAGGCTTTGCTCGCCCACAGCGAGATGCGAACTCCCGCCGAGCTGGCCTACCAGAAGCACCGCGACGGCTACCATCCGATCGCCCGCCACGTCGTCGAGTCGCTGTTCGACGTGAGCCCCTGAATCCAGCCGCGAGCGAAGCGTGCGTCCGAACGAGGGCGCTCGGGGCGGGCGTGAGCGGGCCCTCGTTAACGCTGATCGCTCGCTGGCCCGGGGTCGATCGGTCAACTCTGAATTAACTCTGCGCGGCGCTCGGATTAACTCGTTAGTCGCCACAAACACCGATCTGAGAGAACGAGCTACGTCTGCCCGCGCGGCTCGCGATTTCGACGCGTGCGCCTCGGCAGATGCGCGAGGCTCGTCCCCACGCGGGGCGACTCGCCCTCGGCGGACCTACTCATGCACGCGCCTCGACGGGCTCCCGGACACGTCGCGTGACGGCGAGCGCGCTGCGCAGATCGGAGAAGGAGCAGGACGACGCGTCGCTGCGGGACACGCTCTCCGGCAACATGCGCTGACGCCCGAGGCTGACCGCCTCACGATCGGGCGTCTATCGTGCTGGGCTCTTTATCGTGGTGCCCGCGGGGCGCGCAAGCATGGGCGCGGCCTCCTCGGGCTCGACGAAGGTGCAGCGACGATCGATGGACGCCCACTTGCCACCGGCGTCGACGCAGCGCTCGATCGCGAACTGGAGACGCAGCCAGACGACGCCGCCGCCCAGGACCGTGAGCAACACCAATCCCAGAGGGAGCGCAGCCCTTTGCAGCCACGTTCGCTCGTCGGATTTCGTCACGCTCGCTCCATCATTTCGTTCCTGACGCGATGCCGATGCTAGCATGGGCCTCGAGTCACTGCACACATCCGACTCACCCAAATCGGGGCGCTCAGGGCGTCAGCGCGGCCCCTTCATTGGAGCATGCTGGCTCAACCCGCACTGCCTCGACCCGCACCGCAACACGCGCTGTCTCATGGAGCGCGGCAGCTTCGATCCGGCGCCCTCGTTGGAGATCCGGAGGCCAGCGTCGTGCTCAGCCGAGGGTTCGCCGCAGCTCATCGATGAGCTCATGCTCCACGCGCTGCGATCGTAACCCGGGCTGGGAAGGCAGGACCGCGAACAACGGCATCTTGATCGCGGCGGGCAGCACGTTGTCGAGGTACTCGAGGGCCGTGCCGTGCAGCTTGGCGTCTGCGTGGCCGAGTGCGGCGCGCGCGAGCCGGAACGCCTCACGATCAAAGACGAGCCCGAGCAAGCGCAGGACGTGATCGACGCGATCGGGGTCGGGAGGACCTTCCTTCGCATCGAGCTCGCGAGCCGCCGCAGCGAGAGCGGGCGTTCGCCCGATCGGCGTGTTCACGCCGGCTTCGGAGATCTCCTCGAGGCCGCGGACGACCTGGCGCCGGACGTCGAAGTCGGGATCTTCGAGCGCAGAGGCGAGCGCTGCCGCCGCCCAGGGGCCTCGCGCATTGGCGATCACGCGCACCAGCCGGCGGCGGACAGTCGGCGAGACGCCGTCGGCATCGAGCAGGGAGTCCGCGAGCTGTCCGACGACGCGCGCTCCGAAGCTGCCGAGCACGTTCATGGCCTGTGCACCCACGTCAGCGCGCGCGATCAAAGGGATCACGAAGGCCGCGAGGCTGGCGTTGGCAGCGTCCAACGCAGCGCGGAGGCGCGCCGGGTCGTTGGAGAGCAGGTCACCCACGAGCTGGGCCTCGAGCGCTGCGGAGCGCTCCCTGCCCGTCGGGTGCTCGGCCCTCGCTCCCGGGGGCTGGGTGGGGCTATCTGGCCCGACGCTGGGGGCGGAGCTCGGCGGGGGTCCTCCCATGAGGCCGAGCTTGCGCTGGCGTTCGATCTCGGCGAGCAGCCGCTCTCGATTGAGGTCGCTCATGGTGCGCGACAGCGTGAGGCGCGTGGTCTGATCCTGAACGCCAGACTCGTCGAGCACGAGCGAGCCGGAGCGGAGGCTCTCGGCGAGCTCGGCGATATAACCCTTGCGCAGCTGGGCAGAGACGACGAGGGCCACCAGCGCGGCGCACACCACGACGGCGTTGGACCACGCGACCGCCGCGCTCGGCGCGAGCAGCACGAGACCCCACGCGATCAAGCTGCCGAGGCCGTCGCCCGAGCGATTGATGACGACGTCGATCACGCTCTTGGCGGCGCGCTTCTTGTCGGCGGCGATCGGCGTGTAGAGCGGCTCGTACGACGAGCGAAAGAGCGAGACGACGAGGGCGCCGTCGGCTCCGCGGAGCAGCGACTGGCTGGGCAGGCCAGGCAACGCCAGCGAGAGCAGGCCCGAGGCCGCGAGCACTCCCGGGTGCGTGCCGAGGCCGACGCCGAGGCCCGCGCGATCGAGCAGGCGAGGCGTGACGAACGCCTGCACCAGGAAGCTGGCGAGGCTGGTGGTGGTGTAGAAGAACGCGAAGAACTGGATCAGCGCCTCGGGGCTGGCGAAGCGCTCCATCGCGCGTGCCTTGAAGGCGAAGTCGACCACGCTGGAGGCGAGCGTGGTGACGCCGACGAAGACCGCGATCCGGCACAGATAGGGCGACGCGAACGGCTTCTGCGGCGCGGTGGAGACGGGCGCGGCCGAGGCCTCGGGCGTGCCCAGGCGATGCAGCGCCCAGGCAGAGAACGCGCTCAGCCCGGCGAGCTCGAGCAGGGTGTGGCGCGCGCCCGTCCAGGCCGCGATACGCTCTGCGCTCAGGCCGCCGATGAAGCCACCGAGCGTGCCGCCCAGGCCGATGCGCGAGATGGAATGCCGCAGCGCATGCGGATCGAAGCGCTCGTTCACCACCGACCAGAAGCCGCTCAGGATGAGACCGGTCACCGCCGAGACGTGCAGGTAGATGAGCAACGCGACGGCGCGCGGCGCGCTCTCGAGCGCGGCGTGCTCGGCGGCGAAGCCGAGCGCGTTGACGCAGAGCAGGGGGGGCAGGATCGACGCGGGGCCGCGCCGCCGCGAGAGGCGCGCGCTGCCGAGCGCGAAGAGCGCCGAGAGCGCGGCCCCTGCCATCATGGTCTTGGGCAGCTCCGCGGTGGGAAAATAGGCGCAAAAGAGCGCATCACGCGCCGATTTCCCGGTGACCGTCAGGGCGCAAAGGGCGGCCCAGGCCAGGGCGGCGGGCAGCACGAAAGGACCTCTCGGCGGGGCGGTGGTCCGTGGCAGGGCGGGCACTGGGGGGCACTGTAGAGCGCGCGTCCGAATAGTGGAACGGCCTTGCCGGTTCGACGCCCGGCGCGTTATTGGGTGACGTGCACCAAACGGTGGCAAGCTACGGAAATGTTTGCTGGCGCGCGGGCGCCCGCAGCCGCGCGGAGGGCGTTGATTCTCGGCGCGCAGGCGCCCCCACCCGCGCGCAGAACGGAGCGGCCGCCAGCGACGGGGCGGGCGCTTCAGGCCCCGGGCGGCGTCCCTCGTCGTGGTAGCATCCGCCGCGCCCGCTCCCGCTCGTACTGCTCATGCCGGATTCTCCCCCGAACGCTGATTCTCCCGCCGCGGGGCAGGGCGGGCAGGACGTCGTCGGCCGGATGGCAGGCGAGTACCGTCTGACACGGAAGCTCGGCGAGGGTGGCTTCGGTGCGGTGTACGAGGCCGAGCACCCGCTCTTGCGCCGGCGCGCGGCGGTGAAGGTGTTGCACCAGGTGGCGGGGGTGGACTCCGACGCCGTGCTGCGCTTCATCTCGGAGGCGCAAGCGGCCAATCACATCCGCAGCCGCCACATCGTGGATGTGTTCTCGTTCGGGAAGCTGCCGAACGGGCGCCACTTCTACGTGATGGACCTGCTCGACGGCGAGCCGCTCGACAGGTTCCTGCGCCGCGAGAAGCAATGCGGGGTGGCGACGACGCTGCAGCTGCTCCGGCCGATCGCGGAGGCGCTCGACGCCGCACACGCGGCCGGCGTGGTGCACCGCGATCTGAAGCCCCAGAACCTGTTCCTCGCCTGGGAGGCGAGCGGGGAGACGGTGCCCAAGCTGCTCGACTTCGGGATGGCGAAGCTGCTGATCGAGTCGGCGGTGCAGACGGTGAGCGGAGTCCCGATCGGCACTCCGCTGTACATGTCGCCAGAGCAGGCACGCGGAGAGAAGGTCGACGGGCGCTCCGACGTGTATGCGCTCGGCGTGCTGTGCCACGAGATGCTCACGGGCAAGGTGCCGTTCACGGGCGAGTCGCCGCTGGCGGTGCTGGTGAGCCACTTGACGCTGCCCCCGCCGCGAGCGTCCGAGGTGTTCCCGGAGCTGCCGAGCGAGCTCGACCAACCGATCCTCGACATGCTGCAGAAGGAGCCCGCGGGTCGTCCCGCGACGGCGGGCGCCGCGATCGCGGCGCTCGTGGCCGCCGCCGAGCGCGCCGGCATCAGCGTCCCCGCGGGCATGCCGCAGCTACCGCGCCCCCGCGAGCTGCCGGCGGTGACGCCGAGCACATTCTCGCCGCGTCGGTTCACGCCGTCCGAGATGAGCTCGAGCGGGCGCGCCGCGCTGATCGGATCCGACACACAGCCGAGCCCTCCCGCCAGTAAATCGAGCTTGCCGATCGTTGGGCTCGTCGCCGCGGCGGCCCTCGTGGCTTATCTCGGGCGCAGCGCGCTCCAGGCGCCCGTCGAGAGAGGGGCGAACCCCGTGGTCGCGACGGCCCCGTCGACCTCGGTCCCGTCCACCACACTGGCGCCTTCGACCGGCGCCGCAGCTGCGGGTACGACAGCTCCCGGCACGACAGGCACCGGCACGCAGCCGACCGGCGCCGCGCCTTCGGCCGCATCCTCCGGCGCGGCCGCCGCGGGCACGGCGTCTGCCGGGATGCCCCCGTCCGGGTCGTCGGCGACGGCCGCTGCCTCATTGAATGCCGCGCCCGCCGGCGCGGCTTCGCCGGCGCAGCGCCCGGAAGGTTCGTCATCGGATGCGCCCGAGCACGTCCAGCTCACGCTGCGCGGCGCTCCGCCTGGAGCGCGGGTGCAGCGTGGCGACGACGTGCTCGGTGAAGCATCGAAGCCGTTGCGCTTGCCGTTCGGCAAGGCGCCGCTCGAGCTGACGGTGACCGCGCCCGGTCACGAGCCGCAGACTCTGAGCGTGGTGCCCGATCACGACGGTGAGAGCGAGGTCAAGCTGCGGCGGCGCGCCGCGCGCCCCAAGCCGACCAGCGACATCCCGAAAGACCTGGAGAGCCCGTTTTGACGAGGTTCCGGGTAGCGGGTACCATCGTTCTCTGCCTCTCTGCCTGTATTCGTCTGCCAGAGATCGGCGCTGACGAGTGCGGCAACGGCGTGATCGAGCCGCCTGAAGACTGCGACTCGTTCGGCGTCGACGGCGGCGCGCTGTGCCGCCCGAAGGGCTCGGTGGGCGAGTGCCACCTCGACTGCTCGGGTGCCGGGCGCGCTGCCTGCCCCTCGGGCTGGGGTTGCGACCTCGGCGGCATCTGCCGCCGCCCGACGGGCGAGCTCGCCTCGCCGCGCGAGTTCGAGGTGGGCACGGCCGCGGTGCTCTCCAGCGCCGACTTCGACGGCGACGGGCGCATGGACGTGATGAGCTCCGAGCCGCTCGACGAGTTCGGCGTGACGCGCATCAAGTTCCACTATTTCGACGAGCGGGGCGAGCTCTCCGACACGCGGCCGTTCCCGCACCTGATCCTGTCACCAGCCATCGCGCGGATGAACGACGACGCGCGCGCCGACCTGGTGTTCACCGACGAGCGCGTCGGCGTGCTGCTCGGACGCGCCGACCGGAGCTCGGTGCCGGAGACGTTCAGCTCCTATCGCTTCGCGAACACGGCGGTGCGCACGCTCACCGTGCGTGACGCGGTGATCGAGGAGACCTTCGGGTTCCTGGTGTTCGCGCTGTTCCAGGAGGTGGCGGGAGTTTACGTGCCCAACCCGGCGAACGACGGGCTACCGCGCTTGCTCGGCACGCTGCCCGGGCCCGTCGAGAGCTTCGTGGGCGACCCCGTCGCCGCGCAGGTGATCGAGGGCGCCGCCTGCAAGCAGGCGCTCCTGGTGTTCCAGGGCGAGAGCCGCCTCACGATGTTCGACGTGTGCCAGCCGGGGCCGAGCGGCGCCACCGTCTGGCGGCCCGAGATGGTGACGACCCGGATCGAGCTCGACCCGCCGGAGCCGATCGTGAACGGGCCGCTGGTCGCCGACGTGAACGTCGACGGACACCTCGACGTGCTCGTCGGGACGGCGGAGCGCAGCTTCGTCGCGTTCGGCGACGGACAGGCGCTAGCGACGGCGGTGCCCTTCGTGTTCACGCCTCCGGGGGCAGAGCCTGTCACGAACGCTCCGATGCCGCTCGCCGTCGGCGATGTGACGGGAGACGGGGCCGCCGATTTCGTGTTCCCGAGCAGCATCGTGCTCTCCGAGCCGTCCACGAGCGGGCAGAGTGTCTACGCCTCGGGCTCTGCCGGGCAGCCGCGCTGGACGGCGGCAGCGATCGCCGATCTCAACGCCAACGGCGATCTCGACATCCTGGTCGGCTCGAACGAGCGCCCGGGCCTCAATTTCTTCAACGGGCGGAGCAGCCCAGACCTCACGTTCTTCAACATCCCCACGAGCCGGCCCGTGCAGCGGCTCACCATCGGCGATTTCGATGGCGACTTCATCGAGGACGTCGCGTTCACGCAGGACAGCGGAAGCGGGCAGGCCGAGGTGAACGTGATGATGGCGTTCGGCGCGCCGTTTGGCCCGCCGCTGCCGGGCGTCGCGGTGGCTCGCTTGCCCAACGTCGAGCACATGATGACGTTCCGCGATGGTCTGGTCAGCCATGTCTTGATCTCGTCGAGCGAGGGTGCCGACCCAGATCGGCGCGGCGTGCTCACGCTGCTCACCGGCAACGGAGAGCGCCTGCCCCTCGCGCTCTACGAGCTGACGACCTTCGCGAACGACAACTCCGTCAACGGCTCGCTCGGCGTGCGCGTGCTCGGGGGGGCCTTCACGAGCTCGCTGCCGGGTGACGTGCTGGCGATCGGCTATCCAGGACCGCCGACGGACACTACCCTCCAGTTCTGGCTGCTCTCCGCGCTCTCCAGCTCGCCGGGCACGCCCGCGCTCCTCGCTGGCGCGTTGCCTGCCGACGTGCACCCTGTCGTCGGTGCCAGCGGTCTCAGCATGGCGGTCGCCGCTGCCGACCTCGACGGCGACGGGCGCGACGAAGCGCTGTTCGCCGTGCCAGGCCGGGACAACGAGGAGTGCGCGCTGCTCGTGTTCGAGGTGGGGCCCGACCGCGTGACGTTGCGCGGCGACGTGCGCGTGCCCGAGCCCTGCCTGCGCGCCGAGCTCTCTGCGGTGCACGCCGACGGCGACGGGCGCCTCGACGTGGCCTGGCTCACCGGGCGCGCCGACTACGGCGATCGCTCGCTCTCGGTGCTGTGGAACGACGGCGCCGGCAACCTCTCGGGAGATAGGCGCAGCGTCATCGGCGATCGGGCGGTGTCGCCTCAGGCCTTCGCGCTGCTCTCCTCGAGCAACGTGCGAGGCACCACCGTGGTGTACGCGACGCAGACGGGGCTCGAGCGCGTCGCCATCACGCCGACGCGCGCGCTCGGCACGCCCGAGTTCGTGGCAGACCTCGTGGGCTGCACCGGCCTCACTGCGGCCGACGTCGACGGCGACGGGGCGACCGATCTGGTCGCCGCGGGCCGCGGCAACTTGCACGTGCTGAGAGCCGGTCTGGAGACGCTATGAGACCGGTGCGTCCGTCGACGGGCCTGCGCGGCTGGTTCGTGGTGCTGCTCGCCGCGCTCGTGGCGATGACGCTGGTCGCGCCGCCAGCGATCGCTCAGGGACCCGGCGGCGGCGCCAGCAGCGCCGACGTCGATCGCGCCAAGGATTCGTTCCGCGTCGGCGCCGCTGCCTATGCCGCCGGTGAATACCTCGCCGCCATCACCGCGCTCGACTCGGCCTACGCGCTCGCGCCGTTGCCGGCGATCGCCTTCTCGCTCGCGCAGGCCGAGCGGCGCCAGTACTTCGTCGATCGCAAGCCGGAGCACCTGACGCGCTCGGCGGCCCTCTTCCGCCGCTACCTCGAGCAGGTGCCGACGGGCGGCCGCCGCGCCGACGCGATCGACGCGCTCGCCCAGCTCGCGCCGCTGCTCGCCGCGCCGGCGCCAGCGCTGACAGCCGCGCCGCCGCGCGCGCCCAGCACGCGGCTGCTCGTGATCGCGGAGACGCCCGGCGCTCGCGTGTGGATCGACGACACCGAGCTGGTCGGCACGTTCATTCGCGAGGTCGAGCCGGGCAAGCACCGCGTCGTCGTGAGAGCGCCGGGCTTTCACGAGGCTCGGCGCGACGTGGTGGCGGTGCCGGGCGAGCTCATCCCCGTCTCCATGGCGCTCGCCGAGCTGCCCGGCACGCTCGAGATCGCCGCTCCGCTCGACGCCGAGATCTTCGTCGATGGCGCCTTCGCGAGCCTCGGCGGCGCGCGTGTGGTGCTCTCGGTGTCGAGCGGCACGCACCGCGTGAGCGCGGTGCAGACCGGGTATCGAACCAGCACTCAGGAGGTCGAGCTGGAGCGCGGCGGGCGCGAGAAGCTGCGCTTCGAGCTCGAGCCCACCGCGCAGCGCATCACCTCGAACGTGCTGCTGGTGGGCGGAGCCGTCGCGCTCGGCGCGGGCACGGCGCTCGCGGTGCTGGCTGTGCAATCGGAAGGCGCCGCCCAGGGGTTCCTCGACAAGCTGCAGACGGAGAGGAACGGCAGCCCCGCCGAGCTCGTGCGCTATCAGGCCGACGTGCAACGCCGCAACCGCTACCGCCTGATGGCCGGCGTCAACTTCGCCGCCTCGATCGGCCTGCTCGTGACCGGCTTGTTCTTGCACGAGCTCGACCAAGCCGGCGCCGACGAGCTGACCCGCGGCGTGGATCTGGAGCCCGACATCGGGCTCGACCACGTCGGTGCCGTGCTGCAGGGAGCTTTCTGAGCCTATGCGTGTATCGTTCGGAACCACTCCTCGGGTCGCCAGCGAGCGCTCGCTGGCGCCTGCTGATGGCTCGCTTCCTGCAGCTGTCCGGGCGTGCCGGTGCCGCATCGAGGAGCTCGGATGAGAGCGTTCCTGCGTCGTGCGCCCCTGTGCGCCCTGTTCTGCTCGGCGCTCGCGCGAGGCCAGGCCCCGCCACCGCCGCCGGCTCCGCTGCCCGTCCCGGCGCCGCTGCCGCCGCTACCGCCCATCCCGTCCGGTGAGGGGACACCTGTCCGGCAACCGGACACTGGCACTCTGCCCGCGCCGCCTCTCGATCAAGGCCCGGACACCCTGCCATCACTCGACGAAGAGCCCGAAGTCGCGCCCAAGCCCGCGGCCAAGAAGCGCCCCAAGGCCTCCGCGCCCCCCAAGCGCCCGAGGCCCATCCGCGCCGACCGCCGCCTCGCCCTGCTCGGCGAGCTCGGCTGGAACGGCCTCGCCGGCTTCGGCGCCATCGTCTCCCTCCACGCCAACCCGCACCTCACCTTCGATCTCGGCGCCGGCTTCGCCTTGGTGGGCGGCAAGCTCGGCCTGCGCGCGCGCTACAACTTCAGCGAGCGCCGTGTCACCCCGTTCGTGGGCGTCGGCGTCATGGGCGCCACCGGTTTCGATGCGCCCTCGCGCGATCTCGCCGCCAATGACGACGACAGCGAGCTCAACATCGAGCTCAAGCCCTCCGCCTTCCTCCAGACCGTGGTCGGCCTCGACTGGACGGCGCGCGACGGCTTCACCCTGATCGGCGCGCTCGGCTACGCCGTCATGCTCACTCCCGACAACGTCGTGATCGTCACCGGCGAACCGACCGCCGACGAGCGCCAAGGCATCGACGTCGTCTTCGGGAGCGGCATCGTGATCTCGATCGCGGTCGGGTATTCGTTCAAGTAGGGCGCGCTCGACGAGCGCGCCATCACAGCGAATCCACCAGCTCCGAGATCGAGATGCCGAATGATTCGGCGATCTTCAGCATCGTGCTGAGGCGCGGATCGAGCGAACCACGTTCGATCTTCTGATAGTGCGAGAGCGAAAAGCCGTGGTCGCGGACCATGTCGAGCTGGGAGAGCCCCGCCTGGTGCCGGAGCTTTCTGCAGCGCTTTCCAAAGCGCACTCGAAGCGACTCAGCCATGAGTGATTCGTTGTACGGAACGCTACGGCTGATTTGAATACGTCTGATGTGGATACACCTTATTTGAATACGTCTGATTTGACGTAGGCGGAGAGCTGGCTCATACTCGTGCGCAGCCGTCTCGAGGTGCTCGAGGCGCGTTAACCTCGAACGGGAGGGAAACGATGAGGCAGAACCGAACAGCCGAAAGGCGGCCGTGCGCCGTCCTCGTGAACGACGACGCCGAGGTGGAGCGGCTGCTGGCCAGCAGCCTCGCGCCCGAGCTCGAGTTTCACGCCGTGAGCACGATCCAGCAAGCTCGCGCCTTGTTGGATGATCTTCGATGCGTCGATCTGGCGTTTTTGGATCTCGAGCTACCGGAAGGCAACGCCGACGAACTGCTGGAGCGGCTGGCACGCTGGCCCGACGCCATCCGCGTGCTGCTGGCCAATGCGCTGCTCGAGCGTGAGGCGACGCCGGGGTGGGCGCTTGGAAGAGGGCTGAGGCATCGCCACCTCGTTCATCTCGTGCTCTGCAAGCCGCCGGCCCTGGAGGCCCTGCGAGCGCTCAAATCCATGGTGTTAGACCTTCCCGGGGTCTGAGCGGATGAGTAGTCTATCCCGATGGTGTCTGCCTGGCCAGCTCGGCCTGCCGCAGCCGACGTGCTGCTCTTCATGAATGAGGTGCGCGCTCCCCGGCGCTGGCGCCGCCGCCGCGGCCAGTGCCGCGCGCTCGAGCAGCGGCTGGCGCGCGTCGCCTCCCAGATCGAGCACAGCGGCCAGCACCAGGCTTCGTTGCGGCACGTGCTGAAGCTCGGCGCCGACTTTCAACGCACGCTGAGCGAGCCGCAACGCGAGCGCTGGCTCGCCTTCGAAGAAGCGCTGCTCGAACACACCGAGCGCTCGCACCGCGCCTACTTCCACGCAGGGGTCGACGCCGGGCGGCGCACGCTCTCCCAGTCGGGTCGGAGCGCGCAACACCAGTCCGACGAGCGCGCCGATCCTCTCTCGCTCCTGGCTCAGCTGATCGTGGAGCTCGCCCGGCGCTAGTAGGAAAAACCCGCCGTTATCTGAAGAGCCGCGCCGGGTTTCTGCAAATGTAGATGCAAGACCGAGGTACTAGTTCTACTGCCGAAAACTTTTGGCTGCGGCGGGCCGCGTGCGTTGAGGCGGCGATGGCAGGGTCAGAGCTGGAGGTAGCGGTAGGGTCAGAGGTAGAGGTAGCGGTAGGGTCAGAGCTAGAGGTCAGAGGTAGCAGTAGGGGGTGGGCGGGGGCTGGCGCGTGGTGGGAGACGCTGTTGGCATGTCGACTGGGTTGGGCTTGGGTCTGCCCAATTTTCGCAGCGTGCTCGGCCGTGTCCAGGCCAAGCCGGCTTCGCCGGTGCGTGCATCGGAATGCACGCAGCCTGGACACGACCTGCGCGGGCTTCGCGGGCTGCGGGGTGGATGGGGCCGTCGCCCCGAGGGCGTCACCACAAGGAGTCGATCATGACGCTCAGAATCTACCCCATCGTGCTTCAGCTGGTTCTGCCGCTGCCTCGGGCGCGCAGCGCGTCGCTCGGCGAGCAGCTCGAGCGCGCTCTCATCAGCGTTCGGCTCGACATCGCAGAGCGAGCATACAGTCGGGGCATGAACCGTCAGGCACGCTACCAATCAGCGGCCGCTTCGGCGCGGGAAGCCCTGGCTCGTTTCGAAACGGCAGAAGCGCTCGGCTGGGTCAAGGCGCTCGAGCCTGAGCTCGGCGCCTTGTTCCAACAGGTCATCGGCACTCGTGCGGCTCTGCGAGGCACGACGACGGAGACGTGATGGTGCCCGCCGCGGAAGGCGCGGCCCTCGAAGTGGTCGAAGTGGTCGAGCCCGAGTTCACCTTTGAGGTCCTCGTACATGCGCTCGGTTCGCCAGCGCTCTTTGATGATGCGAACGAGTTCCTGGTGGCTCATCCGACGCGGCAATGTCGTCAGGAAAAACCTGGCACCCTGGGCCTCGTCCGACTGCCACTCGATGACCAACCACGTTGGCTCGCGCTCCGCGATGGGGATGCCGTCCTCGTGCAGCGTGTTGACGCGGCAAAAGCAGAAGCGGGCGCTCAACGTACCTTGCTCGTTGCATCGCCGCTGGCCAGCGACGCTATCGGCTCCACGCTCTTCCGCTCTGCGGTTCCCAACACGCCTGCAGCGTAGATCGCGAATGATTCCCGCTTCCTACGGTCCTTTAGAAGTGTGCCGAGCTTGTCGGTGCCCCAGCCGTACCCGGGCGTCGCTGTCGAGGTCGTGACCCATGACCGGGCCATTTCACGCCCTCGGCACCATGATAAAATTTTCGGCAGTAGAACTAGTGCCCCTGGGTCTTTGCTGGATTTGCCCCGCCCCGCTGCGCGGGTGAGGACGTGTCGACTGGATTCGTCGCCGCGAGTGCTTGCACGCGCCCACGATCGCCGTCGCCGGCGAACGCTCGGACTCGTCCTCGACGCGCAAGAGGGGTCCTCGCCGCATGGCCCCCCTCGCGCGCGAGGGGCGTCCGAGGGGAAGGCCCCAACCCGAGCTCGACGTTTGGCGATCTTCGTGGCGTGGAAGTGAGCCGTGGCGCCAGCAACGCGCCGTCGAAGTCGATGCCGGAACGTCTGAGCACGTACCTCGACGAGCTCGCCCAGCTGCCGCGGTGAGACGGGCACCGCGGATAACGGTAGATAACCGTGGAGACGGCAGCGGCAGCGTGCTCGATTGCCGTCCTTGGGACGCTGACGCCGTGTATCGTGCTCCGATGGGGTCGACGTTGTCTGGGGCGGCATTGCGCTGGTGGCTTTGGGGAAGCGCCGTGGTGAGCTTCGCAGCCGTACTCGCGGCGGGCTGGCTGACGTCGGTGCGCGCGACGCTGTATGGGCTGTTGCTCGGAGCGGAAGCCGATCTGGCGATCATCGCGCTGGCTTTGCTCGGCGTGAGCTTCGTCGTATCCGTCATCGTCATGGCGATGATCCTGCGCGCCGGCACCTTCACGTCCAGCAAGGCGCGTTCGAGTCAGTCCAAGTTCAAGGACCTCTGGCGCGTGCTCTCGGAGCTGAGCACGCCCCCGCGCGACTGCGACGATCCGCGTCACCGATCGTCGGGTCGGCATGCTCGACATGACGAGGACGCCGTGCCGCTCTGCGGGGTGAGCGGCGGCGCCAGCCTGGGCCTCGGGCTCTTGATGCTGGGGCTCCTGGAGTTCCTGGTGCCGCTCGATGTCGACACGCTGAGCGTTCTGCTGCGCGCCGAGGCGCGCCTCGACCAAGACCTCGCGAGCGGTGCCGCGCCCTCGCTCGCTGTGCCGCTTCCGACCGGGGAGACGCCCTTGCTCGACAGCGAGGGCGGCAATGACAGCCCTTTGCTGGATGGTTTCGGCAACGCCGTCACCTACCAGCCCGAGCGCTCGGGCGTGAGCGAGCCCTATACGCTGCGTTCGTTCGGGCCCGATGGGGAGTGGAGCAGCGACGATCTCTGCCTCTATGGCCACACGCGAGATCTGCCCATCCGCGGGCGTCTCGGCGGCGCCGCCGAGTTCCAGCAGGCACTCGCTGCCGACCGGCTCGGGTGGGACGATCGCTTGAAGGCGTTGAAACAGGTGCGATGCAACGGCATGCGTCGCCTGTCGGCGCGCGCGACTTTCGTGCAGAGGTGACGGCGTTCAGTGTAGTGACCAGCTTGACGGCCCGAATCAGCTGATGGCGTTCTCGCTGCCCGGTGTGCCCCTAGCGGCGTCGCCTCGGCGAACCCCATCTCCAGGTGGCAGTCAAATCCCTGCGGGATGTCACGCGTCGCGCGCGCGACCCCTCAGAGCCGCTTCGCCCGCACCTCGACGTGCATCACGGGGCGCGGCTTCTCGGGCCCGAGATACGCGCCCGCGATGGGCGGGATCGCCTGCGGGTGCCGGTGCACGGCCACGGCCACGTGCTCGCCGCCCACGTGCTGCGCGCTGGTCGAGTCGAAGCCGCGCCAGCCGCCCGCCGGCAAGTACACCTCCGACCAGGCGTGCGTGGAGGCGACGTCTTTGACGGCCGCCGACGACAGCAGGTAGCCGCTGACGAAGCGCGCCGCGAGCCCGCAGAAGCGGCAGGCCTCGATGAACAGCGTGGCTACATCGCGGCAGGAGCCCTTGCGGCGCTCGAGCGTCTCCGCGGGTGACTGCACGCCGACGAGCTCGCGCACCTCGTAGCCGATTTCATCGACGATCTTTCGGTTGATGGCGTCGAGCAGCTCGAGCGTGGGGATGTTGCCGCCTGGCTTCCAGAGGCCGCGCAGCCACTGCCCGAGGCGCGCGCTGTCTTGCGGGTATGCCGAGAGCAGGTAGATCATCAGGTCGATCTGCTCCATCGGGTCGTAATGGAAAGGAAACTGCCTTGCCTCATCGGCGACGACCGGGTCTACCGGGCGCTCCTCGTAGTGCTGCACGATCACCTCGCTGACGATCGAGAGGCGGTCGGCAGGGGCGTGAAAATCCACCGCGGCGACACTGTTTCCGTATACGTCGCGATGCCACCGGATCGAGTACTTCGGCGAAATGTCGAGGCGTGACGACTCGATGCGAATGTCGTGCCCCTCTCTCGGACGAACCAGCAGTCGGTGCTTGAGAAACTGCACGGGCTCGGGGTACTCGTACATGGTGGAATGCTCGATCTTGATGCGCCGCATGGCTGTGCACCGATGATACGCCGAAACAATTGCAACCGCCCGTTTGGGGCCCGGAATCTCTTGGCGTGAGCACCCCAACCCGTGCAGCCCAGCTCGGCATGACGGTGTCCTCCAGCGTGGCAGATGGCCGCACCAGCGCCGCCACTATCCGCACCGCGGTAGACGCGGCCGTGCTCGAGCACGACCGGGCGGCGCTCGGCTCGAACGCGGTGTGGCTCGGCGCCGAGCCGACGTTCACCGATCGCTATTCGGAGTCGCGCGAGTGGTTGTGCGAGGCGCTCGGGTCCGACAAAGAGGCTCGCGCTCGCAAGCTGCTCTCCCGCCTGCTCGAGCGGCACCCCGGAGCGGTGGTGCTGCGGCCGCTCGGGCGCAAGTACCCGAACGAGGCGCAGCCGCGCTGGTGCTACGGGCTCTACGTTCGGCGCAGCGGTGAAGGCCTGTGGTCTGGCCCGGCCGACGCCATCACCGACGGTGAGGCTTCGCCGGCGAGCGTGGCGCGGCTGGTCCCCTTTCGCGCGGCCCTGCTGGAGGGGCTCGGGCGTGCAGGATGGTCCGCCACGGCAGTGTCGTCGCCGGCAGTGTCGACGCCGGCAGTGTCGTCGCCGGCAGTGTCGTCGCCGGCAGTGTCGTCGCCGGCAGTGTCGTCGCCGGCAGTGTCGACCACGGCGGTGACGCCCCTGCGAGTCGCCTTCCGCCGTGACGAACAACCCCTCTCGGGCGATCCGAAGGCTGACGGTCGGCTTGCCCGCGAGTCGCTGCACGCCGTGGCCCGCGAAGAGGCACACGAAACGGCTCCCGTCGATCAGCTCGCCGCCGACGGCGTGTTCCTGTTGCTGCTGCACGCGGGGGGCGGCAGGCCAGAGGCGAACGACGTCTGGGTCGAGCTGCCCGCGCTGCCCGACGTGCCGAGCTTCGTCGAGCTGCTCGACGTGCTCGCTCGCGCGGCGCGCCAGGCCGACATCGGCGCCATCGGCCTGCGCGGTTTTCCGCCGCCCGTCGACGAGAGCGTCGCCTGGACGACGCTGACGCCCGATCCGGCGGTGCTCGAGGTCAACCAGGCGCCCGAGCCGACGCTCGGCGCCTTTCGGCAGTCGACGCGCGTGCTGTTCGAGCTCGCTGCCGAAGAGGGGCTCTCCCCGTACCGGCTGCACTACAACGGCGCCGTCTCCGACTCCGGCGGCGGCGGCCAGCTCACGTTCGGCGGCCCGTCGCCTGTCGAGAGCCCGTTCTTCACGTCGCCCCAGCTGCTGCCGCGGCTCATCCGCTATCTCATCCGTCATCCCGCGCTCTCGTACTGGTTCGCGACGCAGTACGTGGGCGGCTCGAGCCAGTCACCGCGGCCCGATGAGGGCGTGCGCGAGTCGTTCGTCGAGCTCGAGGTCGGGCTCGAGCAGCTCGCGCTGCTCGAGTCGCCGCGCCCGGAGATGATCTGGAGCACGCTGCGACATTTTCTCGCAGACTGTTCGGGCAACCCGCACCGCAGCGAGCTCAACATCGAGAAGCTGTTCAACCGCTTCTTGCCGGGCCGCGGTTGCCTCGGGCTCGTGGAGTTCCGGGCGCTCGCCATGCCGCCGAGCGCCGAGCTCGCCACCGCCCGCGCGCTCTTGCTGCGCAGCTTGATCGTGATGCTCAGCCGGCGCGACGTGGTGGCGCGGCTCGTGCACTGGGGCGACGAGCTGCACGATCGCTTCGCGCTCCCGTTCTTCCTGCGGCAAGATCTGCGTGAGGTCTTCGCCGACCTGCGCGCAGCCGGGCTCGGGCTGGGCGAGGTGATCGAAGAGCTCTTGCTGGCGAAAGACGCCATCGTGCTCGGTCGGGTCGACACCGCGCACTACCGGCTCATCGCGCAGCAAGCGCTCGAGTTCTGGCCCCTCGTGGGGGACGTGGCCTCTCAGGAGGGCGGCGGCTCGCGCCTGGTCGACGCCAGCACGTCACGTATCCAGCTCCGGGTCGACCCGCTCGACGAGAGCTTCGACCCGACCGACCTGAAGGTGATCGTGAAAGGGCACGTGGTGCCGCTTCGCACCGAGCACGTCGCCGGCCAACCCGCGTACATCATCGGCCTCCGCTTTCGCAGCTTCGTCCCGTGGAGCGGGCTGCACCCCGCGATCGGCGCCGAGAAGACGGTGCCCGTCGTGCTCGCGCACCGCTCGGGCAGCGCGCTGCGCGTCACGCTGCATCCGTGGCGCCCCAACGGCGAAGCCTACCCCGGCCTCCCGGATGATCTCGACGACGCCTTCGCCCGCCGCAGCGAGCGCTTCGTGGTGGAGCGCTCCGAGCTGGCGCAGCACGGCGGCGAGCCCGGAGCGAGCGCTCCGGCGTCACGTGCTCCGCTCGCTCCGGCGCACGCGATCACACCCTACTGCGTCGACCTGCGGCGGCTGCCCGTGGTCGGGGGCTGATTCGATTCCGCTCGCCATGCACCCACTCGCGCTCTCGCGCGGAGGGTGAGGTCGACCCTCGGCGCCGCGAATGGTCGGCCTCGCCGACATCCGACGCTCGCGCGAGCGAACGGGTAGCGCCAGCGTCATCGCATCGATGCCGTCGGCTTCTCGCAACGCAGACAAGGGAACGCCGCCGCGCAACGCACCCGCACGCGAGAGCATCGAGCCGTCGAAGATCGGCCGATCGGGATCCGCCGCGCGACGCATGAAGCACGAATGACGCGAGCCCGAGGGGCGGCCACCCCGCGGCGAGGAACAACCACCCGATGAATTTTCATTCTGCGCGCATCCTGGCGGGCAGCACCGCCGCCGCGCTCCTGACGTTTGCCGCATCCCTCGCGGCCGAGCCCGCCGCGATCGCTCCAGCGGCGCCCGCCAGCGCGCCTTCGGCCGCTGCGACGTCTGCCCCGAAAGCGTCGACCGCGCCAGCGTCGACCGCGCCAGCGGCGTCCCCCAGCGGCGACTCGGCGCCCGATCCCCACCAGATCCCGGTTCCCGCGATCGCGACGCGCTTTCCAAAGCAGCCCGGCCCGAGCCAGCTGCCAGCGCAGCCCGATCTGCCGGCGCTGCTGCGCACGAACGCGGGCGCTCCGCTCATGGCGGCGACGGAGTGGCCCGCGCGGCGCGCCGAGCTCTCGCGCGTCGTCGAGCACTACCTCACGGGCCACGCGCCGCCGCCGCCGGGCAACGTGCGCGGCAGCGAGGTCGAGGCGCGCGAGCTCGCGCAGGGCAAGGTGCGCTACCGGCGCGTGCACCTGAGCTTCGGTCCCGACGCGAAGCTCGGCTTCGACATCGGCATCTTCACGCCGGCGGGGCCTGGCCCGTTCCCGGTGCTGATCGATCCCGCGGGCACTCCGCCGGGCGCCACGCCACTCGCACGCCTCCCATACGGGCCCGGGCAAGGCAAAGGCGTGGACGCGCTCCTTGCCGTGGGCCCCGGCGCCGTGCCCGTGAAGGCGCCGGCATCGCCCGCGCTCGACGCCGAGACGATCGCGCGCGAGCACCCCGCGCTCGCTCGCGGCTACGCCTACGTCGTCTTCGATCACAACGACTGCGCCGAAGACACCACGCTGCGCGAGGCCGACGGCAGCTGGTCGTTCCGGCGCACGCGCTTCTTTCCGGCGTATCCGGGGCACGACTGGGGCGTCCTGCGCGCCTGGGCCTGGGGCATGTCGCGCATCGTCGACTATCTCGTCGCCGCGCCCGGCATCGACGCGAGGCGGCTCATCGTCACGGGCTTCTCGCGCACGGGCAAGGCAGCGCTGATCGCAGGCGCGTTCGACGAGCGCATCGCGCTCACGGCGCCCGCGGCCACGGGCGGCGGCGGCACGGGCGCGTTCCGCCGCAGCGGGCCGGGGCGGGGCGGCAAGGAGGGCCTCGACCTGATGCTGAAGAAGTATCCGAACTGGTTCGCGCCCGCGCTGCACGCGTTCTGGGGCCACACCGATCGGCTGCCCTTCGATCAACACGCCCTGCTCGCCCTCATCGCGCCGCGCGCCTTCCTCGCGCTCGAGGGCGAGGCCGACCCCGTCTCGCTGGCGAGCGCGGTGCGCGGCTCGTTCGCAGGCGCAGCCCCGGTGTTCGCGCTGCTCGGCGCGAGCGACCACCTCGCCGTCAGCTATTCGCCGCGCGCGCACGCCGTCACCGCCGACGACTGGCGCGCTCTCTTCGACTTCGCCGACGTTACCCTCGGCAGCCCGGCGGCACCAGGCAAGCCGGCAACCCCCGCGCGTCGCTTCGATCGCTTCCCGCCGTCAGCGTTCCGCAGCGCCGCCGAGCCTCGCGCCAGCAACAGCGCCGGGCGCGTCACGCTCTGGAACGGCCGCGACCTCTCGGGCTGGACGTTCCACGCCAACGATCCCAAGGTCGACGCGAGGGCGGCGGTGCACATCAAAGGCGGCACCATGCGCTTCGACACGCCCGCCTGGGGCTACATCAAGACCGAGCGCGTCCACTCCGACTACCACCTGCACGTCGAGTGGCGCTGGCCCGAAGGCAGCGCCGAGAACGCCAACAGCGGCGTGATGCTCCACACGCACGGCCCCGACACCATCTGGCCGCTCTGCTTCGAGGCCCAGCTGAAGACCACCAACGCGGGCCAGGTCGTGGGCATGGGCCTCGACATCCCCGCTGCTCCGCTGCTCAACAATCGCAAGCGCGCGCCGCGCTTCCTCCCCCAGTCGGAGGCGCCGGTCGGGGGCTGGAACGAATACGAGATCTACGCCCGCGCCGATCGCATCGAGGCTTACGTCAACGGCGTGCTGCAGAACAACGTCGATCAGCTGCCCGTGCGCGCGGGGCAGATCGCGCTGCAGATGGAAGGCTTCCCGATCGAGTTCCGCAACGTCTGGCTCGAGCCCCTCGCCCCGGCGGCGCCGGCACACGCGGCGAGCTCGCGATGAGCCGCGCGTTCACGCTCGCGGCCTTGAGCCTCGGCTGCGCTGCCGCCACGCCGGGGCAGTCGAGCCCCGCGCCCGCGGCAGCCGCCGCGACCGCCACGCCGTCGCTCACCAGCCCCGACTGCACGCTGGCGGGCAGCCCCGATGGCTGGGCGAGCGTCGCGGGCGCGACCCAGGGCAGCTCGGCGAGCGGCGCCGCAACCACCGGTGGCGCGGGCGCCGATGCAGCTCACGTCTTCCACGTGAGCACGCGCGCAGAGCTCGTGCGCGCCCTCCAGCCCGACGCGGTGTTCGCCCCCGACGGCTCGTTCCGCTCCGAGCGCGGCCCCGACCCGACGCCGAAGGTCATCCACGTGCACGGCACCATCAGCCTCAACACCGACGCCGCCGGCGTCGAGCGCGCCGAGGCCGACTACGCCTGCCCGGGCTACGACTTCGGCCGCTACATCGCCGCCTACGATCCGCGCGCCCACAACCGTCGAGCGCTGGTCGACGGCAAGCCGCCGGAGCTCCCCGCATGCGCGGCGGGCGCGCCCACGCAGGAAGGCCTGCGCGAGTGCAGCAGCCGGCGCCAGCGGCGCGTCGTGATGGTGCACGTCGGCTCGAACACCTCGCTGCTCGGGGTCGGCACCGACGCGCGGATCGTGCACGGCACGCTCGCGCTCGCCCCATCCCCATTGCCCTCCAGCCCATCCGACGACCTGCCCGACTGCAGCGCCACCGCCGTCACTGCGCAGCCCGTCACTGCGCAGCCCGTCACTGCGTCCGCGGGCCCCGAGAACGTCATCGTCCGGAACCTCCGTTTCTCCGACGCTTTCGACTTTTTCCCGGGGTGGGATCCGCGCGACGCCTACGAGCGCCCGCCCGTTGCCGCCGATCCATCCTCTGCGCATCCCCGCTGCCAGGCGACGCTCGACGCCGCGCGCGGCTTCGGCCCGCACGAGTGCCCCGGCGGCCGCTGGAACTCGGCGTACGACAACCTGGCCGTGCTGCGCGCGCGCCACGTGTGGATCGATCACTGTAGCTTCGACGACGGCGACCGCGACGACACGCGCTTCCCGTCGGTGTGGGCCGCGCCCTACGCCTCTGGGCCCTCGTTCGTGGTGCAACACCACGACGGCTTGCTCGACATCACCGGCAACAGTGACTTCGTGACGGTCTCGTACAACGTCTTTCGGGACCACGACAAGACCACGCTGGTCGGCGGCAGCGACTCGCCGCACCCGGAGAACGGCCTCGGCGCGCTCGGCGTCAGCTTCCACCACAACTATTACGAGAACGCCGGCCAGCGCATGCCGCGCGTGCGCTTCGGCCGGGTGCATATCTACGACAACTATGTCGCCGGCACCCTGCTGCCGCGCGTGGAGCGCGCCGGCACGCCGCTCGTGCACGGCGTCACCTACGGCATGGGCATCGGCTACCTCGCGAAGATCTACGCCGAGAACAACGTGTACGAGCTGAGCCCGCTGCCCGGCGAGCCTGCGGCCGACGAGTCCGCTCTGTACCAGCTGCTCTACAAGGCCGCGCCCACGGCCGCAGGCAGCCCCGATCGGGGCGAGCGCACCTACTTCTACGCCCGCGGCAACACGCTCAACGGCAAAGAGCTCGACCTCGAGGCGCACGCCAACGCCGCCGCCGCGCGGCTCGAGCCGCCCAAGCCGCCGCTCCCGTCGACCGACGAATACTGGAAGCCAGCGAGCGCGTACGCCTACACGCTGGCGCCCGCCGCAGAGGTGAAAGCCGAAGTGCTCGCGCATGCAGGCGTTTGCGGCGGGTCGGGCGCGCGCGCCGAGCAGCGCTGAGCGCCGAGCAGCGCGGGCGGTCGCCTTCGACTCACGTGGCGGTCTTCACCGGCATGGTGAACTTTTGCACTCAACCGACCTGTGGAGATGTCACGGAACCGGAGGTACAGTCGCGGCCGTGCGCAACATCAAACTGGTCCCGTTCCTCCTCTGCGCCGCGTGCGGCTCGAGTAACCCCGAGCCCATCTCCGTGCCCCCGGGCGGCGGTGAACCGGTCGGCAGTGAATCAGGCGGCAGTGCATCAGGCGGCAGTGAATCAGGCGGCGCCCGGGCCGGCGCGGCCTCGAGCGCTGCCAGCAACGAGGCGCTCGTCAACGAGGCCAAGGCCTTCGTCAAGGAGATGGATGCCGACCTGCGGACCCTCTACGTGAACGCCTCCGTCGCGGCCTGGGCCAACGAAACGGACATCACGCCCGAGCACGAGGCGGCCGCGGCCAAGGCGAGCGCCGAGCAGGCCAAGGGCATCACGCGCTGGATCAAGGCGTCGCGCAAGTTCGACGCCATCCGCGACCAGCTCGACGAGACGACGCGGCGGCAGCTCGTGCTGCTCCAGTTCGCGGGGCAGCCGGCCCCTGACGATCCAAAGAAAGCGGACGAGCTGGCGCAGCTCGGCGCCCAGATGTCGTCGATCTACGGCAAGGGCAAGGTGTGCAGCACCGACAAGGGCCAGGAGGCCTGTAAAGACATCGAGGGCCTCTCGAAGGTTCTGCAGACCACGCGCAAGCCTGCCGAGGCGCTCGCCGCCTGGCAGGGCTGGCACGACAACGTGGGCCGCGCCGAGCGCGACCTGTTCGTCAAATACGTGGCGCTCGCCAATGACGGGGCGCGCGGCGTCGGCTTCGAGAACGTGGCCAGCATGTGGAAGAGCGGCTACGACATGCCGGCCGAGGCCTTCGAGGCGGAGACAGATCGCCTGTACGCGCAGATGAAGCCGTTCTACGAGCAGCTGCACTGCTACACGCGGCGCAAGCTCAACAAGCGCTATGGCGACGCCGTCGTTCCGAAGGCGGGCCCCATCCCGGCGCACCTGCTCGGCAACATGTGGGCACAGAGCTGGGGTTGGCTTTACAAGGAGCTCGAGCCCTTCCCCGGCGAGCCCCCCGTCGACGTCACGCCGACGCTCGCCAAGGCGGGCTCGTACGACGAGCGCAAGATGGTGCAGATCGCCGAGGGCTTCTACACCTCGCTCGGCTTCCCCCAGCTACCGGCGACGTTCTGGGAGCGCTCGATGTTCGCGAAGCCGGCGGGCAAAGAGGTGGTGTGCCACGCGAGCGCCTGGGACGTGACGTACTCCAACGACCTTCGGATCAAGATGTGCATCCAGAAGACGCAGGAGGAGCTGAACGTCATCCACCACGAGCTCGGGCACGACTACTACTTCACGGCCTACTACCAGCTACCCACGCTCTTCCAGAACGGCGCCAACGACGGCTTCCATGAGGCCATCGGCGACACGGTCGTGCTGTCGATGACGCCGGGCTACCTGAAAGAGAAGGGCCTGCTGAAGACGGCCGTGAAGAACGACAAGGTGCGCCTGAACCGGCAGATGCAGCGCGCGCTCGAGAAGATCGCGTTCTTGCCGTTCGGCCTCGTCGTCGACAAATGGCGCTGGGACGTGTACGCCGGCAAGGTCGACGCCGAACAATACAACAGCCACTGGTGGAAGCTGCGCGAGCAGTATCAGGGCATCAAACCCGCGGTCGAGCGCGCCGCGACCGACTTCGACCCCGGCGCCAAGTACCACGTGCCCGCCAACGTGCCCTACATGCGCTACTTCCTGGCCGCAGTGTTGCAGTTCCAGTTCCATCGCGCGCTGTGCAAGGCCGCCGGCAACACGGGCCCGCTCGACGAGTGCTCGGTGTACGGCAACAAGGCGGCGGGCGACGCCTTCTGGAAGATGCTGTCGCTCGGCGCGAGCAAGCCCTGGCAAGAGGCGCTGTTCGAGTTGACGGGGCAACGCGAGATGGACGCGACGGCCATCCTCGACTACTTCGCCCCGCTCTCGGCCTGGCTCGAGAAGCAGAACCAGGGCCAGACCTGCGGCTGGTGAGCGCCGGCTGAGCTGCTGGTGCCGGGGTGGGGCGCCCCCCGTCACGATGCCCGTCATTCGCGGTGCGACCTGCGTCCCCGAGCGGCGTCATTCGATCAGCGGCAGTGACGATCGATTCGCGCGCCCGCTCGCTCGCGGCTGCTCGAGGAGTCGGCAAGAGCGCCTCCCCGAGGCGAGGCCAGCCAGCGCCTACGATGTAGGTGGATGGAACCGCTGGTCTCGCGCGTGACGGCGCCGCAACGCCCGCGAAATCTCGCGCCACGCTGGCCGAGCGCGAGCGGCCTCGACTCGTTGGGATCGGGCCGGCGGTTGGTATATGACGAAGCGGGGAGGTGACGTACCGATGGCAGCGTCCGAGGAATCTTTGGTCGCCCGCACGGGCTTGGCTGATGCTCGCGAGCCGGGCAGGACGCTGAGGGTCGGCGCCGAGCCGCGGCCCCGATCAGCTTGGACGCCCCCCCAAGCGTCGCTGGTGCATTGCTTCGCACGGAAAGTCGTCGACCGCGGCGCGCGAACGGCCCTGCGCTACATGCTCGATGGCACGTGGCATGAGCTCTCCTGGCTCGAGTGGCACGACCGTGCGCGCTGTTTCGCTGCGGCGCTCATCGCGCTCGGGGTGCAGCCGGGAGATCGGGTCGCCGTGCTCTCGAGCACGCGCATCGAATGGACCATCGCCGATATCGGGAGCGCGATGGCGGGCGCCGTCACCACACCCATCTACGCATCGAGCACGCCTGCGCAGGTCGCGTTCATTGTCCAAGACTGCGCGGCGAGCATCATCGTGTGTGAAGACACGACGCAGCTGGGAAAGCTGGCCTCACAGCTCCGCGAGCTGCCGTCGTTGAGGCGCGCGATCTGCATCGAGGGCAGCCTACCGGCTGGTGCGGGCTGGGCGATCTCTTGGGACGAGGCCATGGCGCTCGGCGAGCAAGGCGCCGGCCGATCTGCGGCTGATGTCGACGCGCGAATCGACGCGCTCGAGCCAGGCACCCTGGCAACGCTGGTGTACACCTCGGGCACGAGCGGCCGTCCCAAGGGGGTGCGAATCACACATGAGAACGTGATGTACACCTCGGAGATCTCCGTCGAGCCGCTCACGCTCGGCGCCTCCGATACTCAGCTCCTGTTCCTGCCGATGGCCCACATCATGGGCCGCACCCTGCTGGCCTGCTCCTTCTTCACGGGCGGGGTCTCGGCGCTGCACCCCAATCCGCCGAACCTGCTGCAACACTGTCGGGAGCTGGGCGTCACGTTCCTGTGCGGCGTGCCGCGCGTGCTCGAGAAGCTGCACGCCGCGCTCGGGCGCGAGCCGCCCGAACGGGTACGCCAGGCGTTCGGGCCGCGAATGCGCTTCATCCTCTCCGGCGGAGCGCCGCTGCCGCGAGCGACGACCGAGTTCTTTCGCAGCTCTGGCGTGCCTGTCTACGAAGGCTACGGTCTGACCGAGAGCAGCGGCACGCTCACCGTCAACCTTCCGGGTCACTCACGCGACGGCAGCGTGGGCCGCTCTGCGCGCGGCACCGAGCTCCGCATCGCGCCGGATGGCGAGATCCTGGCGGCGGGGCCCGGAGTCATGGACGGTTACCACCGATCCACGCCGACGCTCGCCGAGCTCACGCAGCCGACAGACGGTGCATCGCTGCAATGGATCGATGGCAGGCGCTGGCTGAGCACGGGCGACATCGGCAGGCTCGACGACGACGGCTACCTGTGGATCACGGATCGCAAGAAGGACGTGTTCAAGCTCTCCACCGGGAAGTCCGTGGCCCCTGCGCAGCTCGAAAATCTCGTGAAACGCTCCGATTGCATCTCGCAAGTCGTCGTGTACGGCGAGAGTCGGCCCTATGTGACCGCCCTGTGTACGCTGAATCCCGCCGTGCTCATGACATTGGGCGTCTCTGTGCCCGAGCAGCACCCCGAAGCGCGGGCGCGCGTCGAACAGGCGATCGCCGTCGCCAACCAGCAGCTCGCGCCGTTTGAACAGATCCGGCGCTTTGCCATCGTCCACCCCGACTTTTCGCTCGAGAGCGGCGAGCTCACGGCCACGCTGAAGACGAGGCGTGGTGCGATCATCGCTCGCTACGCGGCGCTGCTCGCTTCGCTCTACGACGGCGACGCCATCGTCGTTTGACGTACTGAACGCACGAGGGGCAAGCAAATTCTTTCGAGCCGCGTGCCGCCGAGCATGCGACGGCGAGGCGTGCCCTTCGTCAAACTCGTTGTCAACTGACGATACGACAACGGTCGGTGCATGCGGGGTGCGTGTGCCCCGAGTCACCGTGCCGCGGTGCCAACTCGTGTTGGCTGTGTCGTTGGTCGGCGCGGGATGGGAACGTCGCGGCCTGCGTGAGCGCACGTCGCGAGGCGATCAAAGGAGTGCTGGTGGCCATCGCGCCCCTCGCGTCGATGGCGCTACCGGCGCTGGCCGCCGCCGCGTCGCCGCGGTCTGAGAACCGTCGCTGCCAACCCGATCAAAGAAGGCCGCGCCCAATTCAGGGCGCCCAGTGAGTCAATCGAAAGGGAACTAGCAATGCCCGTGACGAGCAAGAGCTTGAGAGGTGTGACAGAGCTCACACTCATCGCAGACATCAAACCTGGCCTCGTGAACGTTCCGGAGCCGGTCGCCTACTCTGGCCGCCTGAAGCAGCTGCTCGCCTTGCTGTTCACGCTGCGCCAGCTGAACGTCGAGCAGCAAGGCACCGTCCCGCAGACTGGGGCGCTAGAGCGCCTGCGCACGCTCCATTTCTTCAACTGGTCTCTGTTCGATCACGATCGGCGCCTGCTGCTCACCGTCGCGTTCGACGGGCCGTGGGAGCCCTACATCCGCCAGATCGTGGAGCTCGCCGGTCCGCTGCTCGACGTCATCTTTTGCCACTGCACGGGATACGAGGGAAACGGCTGCATCGACGGCTATCCCAAGTTTTCGCAGTGGGTGCGCGATCGCCAGGTCGAGGCCTCTTTGATGTATACGGCAGCGCCTGATCTGACGGTCGATGATCGGCGCTACCTCCAGCATTTCGAGCGCGAGGCGACGAACGGCAAGACCACGGCCCCGGGTCAACGGCCGCAGGTGGTGCGCGCGCCCGATCCGAACGACAGACTCAGCGCGAACGCCGAAGCGTTCATCAAGACGCTGACCGTGCTGTTTCCGCTGCGGCGGCTCTTCCCAAACGCCGAGCAACCCGGGTCGCGTAACGACCTGCAACTGTTCGACCGGGCGGTGGAGCTGTTTACCCGGCATCTGCGTCCCACGGCGATCGAAGCGCTGCCCTGGCCGAACGCGGCCCTGCGCACGTGGTCATTGAGCCTCTCCAGGAGCGAGAAGCGGGCAAAGCGGCCAGCGCCCCAGCTCGATGCGGCCGAGCGACTCCAGGGCAACATCCTCGAGCCGTATCGTTACGGCGAGCACGAGCCGACCCATGGTTGCTTGGTGTTCGTGCGCTTCGACGGCGCAGCCGCAGCGCGCGACTTCCTGCGCGGCATTCGCGGCCGATTGGCGACGCACGGCTCCTCGGTGGCCGGCACTCGCATCAACCTCGCGCTCTCGTCTCGTGGGCTAGAGTCCTCGAAAGCCTCGCCAGCCGTGCTCGCGGCGCTCCCGAAAGAGTTCAAGGAGGGGATGGAGCGGCGCGCGGGGCTGCTGGGCGACGTCGGCTCCAACCACCCCTCGAAGTGGGAGCGCCTGCGCCGGAACTGGCCGGAGCCCTCCGGCACCGACACCGTGGAGCTGTCGAGCATCGATGCCATGCTCACCTTGCAGGCCTATCGAGCCGAGTCGACAGAGGACGACCACGAGTGGACGGAGGCCCACCCGCTCTTCTCCGAGGTGACGGAGATCGATCGGGCACCGTACGCACGCGGCGTCCAGATCCTGCACGTGCAGCCGCTGCGCCGCCACGAGAGGTCGCACTTCGGCCTGGTCGATGGCCTCAGCCAGCCAGCACCGCGCCGATCGGCCGAGGACACGTCGCGCGACGCGGTGTCGCTCGGTGAGCTGGTGCTCGGGTATCCCAACGACCGCGAGGAGTCGAGCCCGCTCCCGGAGCAGCTCGCGAAGAACTCCACGTTCCTGGTCATCCGCAAGATGTCGCAGAACGTCAGCGCGTTCGAGCAAGTGTCGCTCGGTAGTCCGGTGTTCAAGGCGAAGATGCTGGGACGCCACCCCGACGGCAGGCCGCTCTTGCCGAGCGAGAGCAGCAACGATTTTGACTACCAGCAGGATCCCGAGGGTCGCACCTGCCCGCTCTTCTCGCACGTCCGCCGAGCCAATCCGCGCGAGGACAAACCCGGGGTCGACGGCGCGCTGCCGGGGCCTCGCATCCTGCGACGGGGGTTTCCCTACGGCCCGGTCGTCGAAGCCGCGGCGATCGTCGCCCCCGAGGATGATGCTGGGAACCGCGGTCTCGTGTTCATGGCCTACTGCACCAGCATCGCCGATCAGTTCGAGGCCATTCAGCGCTGGGTCAACGCAGGCAACAGCACCAACGGCCTGAGCGCGCACCCTGACCTGGTCGCGGGCACGTTCCCCGAGGGCGACGCGCGTACCCAGGCCTTCTTCGATGGGGATGAACTGCGTCGGCTGACGTTGCCGTCTCGCCCGACGGTGCGGCTCTGCTGGGGCCTCTACCTCTTCGTCCCCTCGCTCGACGCGATCGACGAGCTGGCACAGCCACTGGACAGCAAGCCCTCGCGAGACGTGGCAGAGGGCCTTCGCGAGCCGCCCGCCCTCGTGCACCTGCGCTCTGTCGAGAGAGAGCACCCCGAGAAGGCGCTCGACGAGTGGCGTCGGTTCCTCGAAGACTCGAGCCTGCGCGCCGATGCCTTGGCCATCTGGCGCTACGTTCGCGAGCACGGTGGCGCCCTGCGTACGGCATACGGCGTGCTGGTGGGCGGGCGCCACGAAGTGAACGCCGTGCTCGCCGAAGGGCAGGACTTCTCCGTTCGCGAGTACCACCGCCGCATGGAACAGACCTTCGGCGGGCACTACCTGGGGATGGACCTCGAACCGAAGCGCGTCTGCCCTGCGGGCTCCCGAGCTGCGGGCGAGGCTCTTCCGCCTCCTCCGCCAGACCGATACCTGAAAGACTCGAGGGTGCCGAACGAGCTCCTGAGCAAGATCGGCTACACTGAGACGTTCGCGTTCGCCCATGAGCTGACGCTCAAGTGGTTCGCCGCGAAGAAGGGCAAGGCATTCCTCCCCGAACTCGCGACCCACGTGGTATCGCGGGTCGCTGGCAAGCATTTCGGTCTGCCCGACTTCGGTGCGCTGATGAACGCAGATCCGGATCCGGGTCAGCCGCTGGATCTGAACGCACCGCCGCGGGTGGACGAGCTGCCGCCGGCGCGTTGCCCCGCTGACTTCATCAACGCAGGGCAGTACATCTTTCGCCCGAATCCGTCCGAGACGCTCGCGGCAGCGGGCGCGCGGCGCGGGCGCGTTATCCTGGAGGCTGCCGACAAGTTCATCCAGGGGCGCGGCCCCGAGGGGACACTGCTCGAGGCGCTGCAGAAGGATCCGCGCTTCGACGGGAACCTCAACGCGGCGATCGTCGGCGCCGTGAACGGCTACTGCGTACCGACGAGCGGCAGCTTCCTCGGCATCATGGCCGCCTGGATCGACGCGGACGAGATCGGGCGCCTGCGACAGTGGTACAGCTCCCTATCGGACGCGGAGCGCAAGGCGATCGCGGTCGCGGACGACCTCCCCGATTGCGACAACCCGCTGGTTCACGCCATGTTGCGCGCGTTCGTCCAGAGGCCTATCCCCGACCTGTTACACCGCACCGCGGTCAGCAACACGCGGGTGGGCAACGTCCAGGACATCGAGCCCGGCGAGCGCGTCGTCATCAGCCTCGCGTCGGCGGCGCTGGCGGCTTACGAAGACGACGGCGGGCGCGGCGACTACTGGACGGTGCTCTTCGGTGGCGACTATCGGCAGTCCAAGCGCCCGCTGCACTCCTGCCCCGGGCAGAAGATGGCCCTGGGCACGCTGCTCGGGATCATCTGCGCGATCTTGCCGCAGAGTCACCTGCGCGCCATGCCAACACTTCGGCTCACGCTGGAGTATGATCCAGATCGGGCCGACGATCTGGCGGCCGAGGTTCGCCCGTGCCCGCGATGCCACTGAGCACGCGCCGGGCCTCCTCGGCAAACGCCGACATCTGCAGTCGTTCGAAGGTGGCGCCCGCCTGCTCGGAGAGCTGGCGGGCGGCCGCACCGTCCTCGCTCTTCGCGAGCGCCTCGGCCAGTGCCAGCTGCGCAGCCGCTATCTCGCGATCGGAGCCGCGCGCCGCCGCGGCGTCGCGCGCGCGGCGGCAATGCGCCGCGGCCTCCGCCGGACGCCCCGCGGCGAGCTCGAGCCGGGCGAGGGTGCGGTGCGCCAGTGGGATGCCGAGGGGGTCTGTCTGGGCTGCCCGCGCGAGCGCGCGATGGGCATACGCTGCCGCCAGCTCGGGCTGCCCGGCGGCTTCGAGCGCAGCGGCAAGGTGCGCCAATCCGAAGGAGAGGAAGAGCCGGATTTCGTGCCGCTCGAGCCAGTCTACGGCCGCCTGCAGCTCAGTGAGCCGCGCCGGGGCTCGCTCGAGCACCCAGCCCGCGTAACCGTCGATCAGCCGGCACATCGCGATCACGTAAGGGCGGCCGTTGGCACGTTCGGCCGCGACGAGCCCCGCCCGCGCTGCCTGCATCGCCTGGCTCCACTTCCCTTGCCAGAGTTCGACCATTCCGAGCGCGCAAAAGAGCGAGCCCTCGATGGCGTGGCCCGAACCACGCACCAGAGCAGACGCCTCGTCGAACAGCTCGTGTGCCGACGCGAAGTTGCCCAGATCGCCCTCGATGAGGGCCTTGCAGCTCAGCGCATACACCAGCCCTCCCGGCACGCGCCCCGTGCGCTTCGGATTCGCTCGCGAGCGCTTGAGCTGGATGCCTCGCTCGAGCAGGTCGCGCGCCTTCGCATATTCGCAGCACGCCGCGTGGCTCTGCCCCAGGTTAACCAGGACCTGGGCCGCCAGGGGGGCGTCGTTGGCGCGTTCGGCCAGGCGCAGGGCCTCGTCCAGGTGTCGGATCGCGACTTCTTGCTCGCCCATGCTGTAATGGAGCCAGCCCAGCCAGTAGGTCGCGTACGCCATCGCTGGGGCGTCAGCGAGCTCTCGAGCACACTCCGCGGCGCGAGTCAGCATCGCCAGCTGCTCGCGCGCGGGATTGAAGATGCAGACCCCCGCCCACTTCGACGAAATGGCCAACCAGCGGCGCTTCAGCTCGCGACTGCTTGGCAGACGATCGCAGTGAGCCAGCGCAGCGGCATACTGCGCGAGCGCCACGTCGAGTGCAGAGGCGCGCGCCGCTTTGTCTCCGGCGAGGTCCGCGAACTCGAGCGCCCGCGCATAGTCCGCCGCGCCGGCGTAGTGCGCGGCCAAGAGCTCGTACTGGTCGACCAGGCCGCTCCGGCTCTGTCGCTCTTCGAGCTGCCGCGCGACCTCGGCGTGGAACCGCCGCCGCTCGTTGAGGCGAACCGACTCGTAGGTGACCTCGCGCGTGATGCCGTGGCGGAACTTGAGGGAGTGCTCTTCGTCGCCTGGGTAGAGCAGCCCCGCCGCGACCAGCTCGTTCAGCGTCTCGTCGAGATCGGTGATCCCCACGAGATCGGCGAGCAGGCCGCGCGAGAACTCATCACCGATCACGGAGGCCACTCGCAGCACCTGCGCTTGTCGCGCTGGCAGCCGCTCCACGCGGCTGTAGATCAACGCCTGCAGGGTGCTCGGGACCTCGCTCGAGAGGCGAGGGAAGGGCGCGCCCGAGCCGATGGAGAGGCTGCGGCAGAGCTCCTCGAGAAAGAGCGGGTTGCCGCCTGAGCGGAGGTGCAGGCGGTCGGCGACAGAGCGCTCAACGCTGCTGGCCGAGAGCGCTCGTACCACCTGGATGGACTCATCCTCGCTGAGCGGGGAGAGCGCCATCCGGGTGGCGCGCTCCAGCACCGGGTCGTCGCCGTCTATCTCGCGGGCACCAATGAGGATGAGCATCGGCAGCTCGGCGACCGCGTGCGTCAGCGCGCCGAGCACCTGAGTCGATGCGTTGTCGGCCCAGTGCCAGTCGTCCAGGAGCAGCACCGTGGCCTCGTGGCGCGCCAGCGTCTCGAGTAACTGAGCCAGCGCCGTGCTCACCTCCGACACCGAGTCGCTCGCCGCCATGGCGGCGGGCCATGGCTCGAGCGACAGCAGTTGCAAGAACGTCGGCAGAAATCGGGCCAGCTCGGGGTCGAGGGCGACGAGGCGGCTCTGCGCTCGAGCGCGGGCGTCGGCTTCGCTGGCGCCCGCCGGGATCGCCACCACGTCGATCAAGATCTGGATGAACGGTTTCAGCGGGACGACGACGCCGCCCTGGCTCTCGCACGACCCGTGCCGCAGCGCGAAGCCATCATTACGCAGGCGAGCCGCAACCTCGTCCATGAGCCGGGTCTTGCCCGAGCCGGGGTCGCCCACGATACACAGCACGTCGCCGCTCCCGGCCTTCACGCGCCGAGCTGCCGTCTCTATCGAGCCCAACAGGTCGTCACGGCCGACGAACGGCGTGAGCGCGCGCCGCCGTCGCGCCTCGAACCAGCTGCCGACGTGAGAGCGCCCCGAGACGCGACAGGCGCTGACGGGGTGCTGCTTCCCCTTCAAGCTCAAGACGCGCGCGTCGTCCGTCTGAAAGAATGCCTCGAGCCCCGCGAGTGCATCGGCGCTGACCAGCAGCTCATCAGCGCTCGCCGCCGAGCACAAGCGGGCGGCGGTGTTGACCACGTCCCCCGTGAGCTCGTAAGCGCCATGCAGCGGGTCGCCGCGCCGTGCGAAGATGAACCCGACGTGGACCCCCGAATGGAAGCGGGGACGGAATCCGAGCGGCCCGATCGGCTTCCACTCCGCCGAGCGCACCGCCTCATGCAGCGCGAGCGCGGCCTCGATCGCGTGCCGCGCCGAGTGCTCGTCGGGCGTGGGCAATCCAAACACGGCGAGGATGCCGTCACCCGCGAACTGATTGATGCTGCCGCTGTGCCGGGCGATCACGTCTCGCGCGAGGCGCTCGACCTCATGCCGGAGCTCCAGGATTTCTTCTGGATCCGCTGACTCCGAGAGCGCCGTGTAGTCACAGAGATCGGAGAAGGCAACCGCCACGTAGCAGCGGCGCTGCAGGTCTCCGTTCGCAGCAATTGCTGCACCCTGCTCCGAACGGCCCCCGCTCATTGCTGCATAGTCTCAGGTTTTCGTCTGCCTTTCCACGCCGAGGACGGGTGCGGAGCGCGCTCCAGCTCGTGCCTCGAGCTTGAAAGAGGGCCGAAATGCCCGCGTTTCGCGCCTTCGTCGCGCCGCTAGCGCGTCACCCTTTGTCTCCCGGCCCGCGGGCGCGGCCGACTTCATCCCGTTGCTGCGCGACCCTCGGTCCATCCGTGCTCGATCGTTGCCGAGGCGTCGCCGCATCGGCGAGTGCGCCGCTGGTCGGCGTGCAACTCCCGAGGCGCACGGGTAGCGAGCAAGAAAGCCGCGCTGGCCACACTTGTTCCCCGACGCGACAATCCCGCGGCCGCTTTGCGCGCCGCGCGGCCGAGCCCATTTAAGTCGCCCGTCGTCGGCGACGTCATTGGGAGAGGGGCGGGCGCGGCCGCGAATGCGGCTTCGGGTGTGGACCGAGAACGGAGATCCTCGTGGAGCAAACGTTAGAGCAGCGAAGATATCGGCTGGTGACTCGCAGCGACTTTGATGGCCTGGTGTGCGCCGTGCTGCTCAAGGAGCTCGAGCTCGTCGACGACATCCTCTTCGTGCACCCGAAGGACATGCAGGACGGCAAGGTCGAGATCACGAGCCGCGACATCACGACCAACCTGCCCTACGTGGAGGGCGCGCACCTGGTCTTCGATCATCACCACAGCGAGACCGTGCGCGTCGGCCCGCGAACGAACCATATCATCGACGCGAAGGCGCCCTCCGCGGCGCGCGTCGTCTACGACTACTACGGCGGGAGCCAGCGCTTCCCCAACGTGTCCGAGGCGATGATGGTGGCGGTCGACAAGGGCGACTCCGCCCAGTTCAGCCGGGAAGACATCCTCGACCCTCAGGGCTGGGACCTTTTGAACTTCCTCATGGACGCGCGCACGGGGCTCGGGCGCTTTCGTCAGTTCACCATCTCGAACTACCAGCTGATGATGAAGCTCATCGACTTTTGCCGTAACCAGACCGCCGACGAGATCTTGGCCTTGCCCGACGTGAAAGAGAGGGTCGATCTGTTCCGATCACACGCCCCCGAGTTCAAGGCGCAGCTGCTCCGCTGCGGCCGCGTACACGAGAACCTGGTCGTGCTCGATCTGCGCGACGAAGAGACCATCTGGAGCGGCAATCGCTTCTCGATCTACGCGATGTATCCGCAGTGCAACATATCGATCCACCAGATGTGGGGTCGCCAGAAGCAGAACGTGGTGTTCGCCACGGGCAAGTCGATCCTCGATCGCAGCTGCACCACCAACGTCGGCGAGCTCATGCTGCGGTACGGGGGCGGCGGGCATCACGCCGCCGGCACCTGTCAGGTCGATACTCCCGACGCCGATCGAGTGCTCTCCGAGCTGATCGCGGCCATCACGGCAGATCATCGCGCCGCCCCGCGCCAGCGCCGCTCGGCCTGAGGCCCCGGCCCGAGCCCAGGGCGGTTGGCAAGCGCCACGACCAGCAGTAAGACCCGATCGTCGTGCGCGGCGAATTCGGATGGTTCTCCAGGCGTTCTCCGCGCTTCCTCGCGCTAGCGCGTGTGCTCGCCTGGGGGGCGGGCTATGGGGCGGCCTTCCTCGTCGCGTATGACTACCCCTCGCTGCCCGATGAGCTGGCTCTGTCGCGCTGGACGGTCGCGCCCAAATCCATGTTCTTCGCGCTGCGAGTGCCGCTCATCAACCTGGCGATGATTGGCCTCTGCGAGCTCTTGGCGCGCATCCTCGGCCGCGCTCCCGACGAGCACCGGCCCTTCGCCGAATGGGCGAGCGCCGCCTTGCTCTGCACGGCTGGCATCAAGGCGCTGCTGGCCGCCATCGAGCTCGTCAGTTGGCCCATGACCAGGCCGTCGAACGCCATCGTCGCGTTCGTGGTCGTCGCCAGCGGGCTCTCGCTCGCGGCGTGGTTCGCGCAGCCGCTGATCGCCGCGGGCAGCTGGCGCACGCTGCGCTCCACGCGCCTCGAGCAGGTGTTCGGCGCCTCGCTGGTGCTCGCTATCGTGGTGCTGAACTTGCCCCTCGTGGTGCCGGCCCTGTTCCACTGAGCTACAGCTCCGCCAGGGTCCACGGCTCGCCAGGTCCATGGCTCCGCCAGAGTCCACGGCTCCGCCAGAGTCCACGGCTCCGCCAGAGTCCACGGCTCCGCCAGAGTCCACGGCTCCGCCAGGGAACGCCCCGATCCGGGCATCACCCCCCGCGTTCAAGGCGACCGCAGGTCGATCCGTACCGGGTGGTGGAGCCATTGATGGGAAGACACCGTTCCGCGATCGTACTGCCCCTGTTGGCGCTCACCTCGATGCTCGAGCTCGGCTGTGGCAGCGACGACGATGACGGCGCAGACCCCCAGGGTGTCGGCTCGGGCAACGGCCCTGGTGGCAGCTCCGGCACCGGCGGTAGCAGCAGCGGCGGCGCGGCGGGCCTCTCCGGCGCCGCGGGCGATGGCGGTGCCCAGAACACCGGCGGGGCCAGCGCCGGCGCAGGCGGCGAAGGCGGAGCGTCGAGCGCCGCAGGAGATGCGGGCCAGGCGGGCCAAGGTGTGGGCGGGGCTCCGCCGATACCGCCCGGCCCTCCCCGGGTGGAGGCGATGACGCCGGACGCCGGCGCGTTCGGCGCGTTGATCTCCATCCAGGGCAGCTGGCTCGGCAGCCCCGCTCGCACCGCCCAGCTGCGCATCGGCAGCACGCCTGCGTTCACGCTCTTCTCGAACGACGAGGCCTTCGTCGAGTCTTGGACGGAGGACGAGATCCTGCTGCGCTACCCGTTCCCCGCCGATGGCGACATCACGATCGAGACAGCGCAGGGCTCCACCGCCGTCGGACGCTTCAAGCCGAGCTGGCTCACGCGGGCCACGGCCAGCAACGCGCCCGCGGCGAGCGTGATCTCGAGCCTGTCGACGGGGCCCGAGACGGTCACACTGCTCTTCGACAGCACGCCGCCCCAGCTGATAGAGCTCGGGCCCGAAGGCGCCGTCGCGCAAGACCTGACCCTCGGCGGCGCCGTCGCGAGCTCGGTGCGGCTCTACGCTGGCAACTCCGGCATCGAGGGCATCGGCGTCAGCAGCGGAGAGGAGCCGGAGCTCATCCACCTGCGCAACGTCGACGGCGACCTCGTCGGCGAGTCGACGGGCATCGTGCTCGACGCGACCGAGACGGCCCTCGCGGGCGGCCCTGACGGCGCCAGCGCCTGGCTGCACCGCGCCGACGGCTGGTGGCGTGCCCGCCCGACGGGAGACGACTGGTCGCTCGACGCGGGGCCGCTCGAAGACGTGCAGAGCACCTCGCCCGATCGCGCGGTGGGCGCGTCGAGCGACGGCTCGCTGTACGTCGCCTGGTCCGTCGACGCCGGCAACTGGTTCGACGACATGGAGTCGCCGCGCATGCGCCGTCTCGACGCGAGCACGCTCACCTGGGGCGACTCCCAGCTCGCGGGCAGCAGCGTGGACGACTACATCACCAGCCTCGAGGTGATCGACAAGGGCCGTGGGGTGGTGGTGCGCTACTGCGGCAGCGACATCGATCCCTTCGGCACGAGCAGCACCAGCTACACGTGCTACGATGGACTTCACACCCCCGCTGGCGCCAGCATAGCGCGCGTCAGCGTCGACGCCACCGCCAGCCGCCACGCCTTCTCCGCGGCGCGCGCCGTCGCGGGCTACTGCGACGGCGACGACGTCTTTCGGCTCCGCACTGACACCGACGTCGCGCCCGGCCCCGACGTTCCGATCGGTGAAGCCATCGTCTTCCCGTGCCAGACGACCGCTGCACTGGAGATCGACCCCAACGGCGACTTCGTGCCCGTCGTGCGGCGCGGCACGACGCTGTATCTGCTCGCGCGGCGCGAGGTGCCCGTGGTCGAGGTGCCCGACGCCGACGCGGGCGCGCCCTGAACCAGTCGCTCGGCTCAGTCTGCCAGCTCGCGCGGAGCGTCGACGCGGATGCCCTTCCCAGGCAGGACCATCAACGTGCTCGTGCCATGCGCGACGAGCTGCCCGTCGGCGTCTGCCACCGAGGCTTCGGCATAACCTAGCCGCTTGCCCATGCGAATCTGCCTCCCCGTCGCGATGAGCTTGCCGCCGAACACGGGGGCCAGGTAGTTCAGCTTCAGGTCGACGCTCGCGAGCCCATCATCCTCGCGCTCGATCGACAGAAACACTGACCAGAACGTGGCCGTGTCGATCAGCGTCGCCAGTACGCCCCCGTGCACCACGCCGTACGGCTGAAAGTGCTCTGGCCGCACCTCGAGCTCGACGCGGCAGTGACCGACCTGGACGTCCTCGAGGCGCATCGATACGAGCGAGGGGTAGGGGGCCGCGCAGATGAGGCGCTTGATGCGCTCGACGTATTCGGGGTTGATGCGTGTCATCGGTCGATCCTCGGGGAAACCAGCGGCGCCGACAGCAGGCCGTCGGCTCGACGCGATGTCAAGTGACGGCGGCCGCGCCGGCTCAGCAACTGACTCGTTCCGGTCCGGTCGGCGCTGACGCGGCCCGAAGAGCCGCCCGCTCGCCGGGCGGATTCCCCTCGCCTCGCGCCGAGGCGTCGAGCTATGAGGGCGCGCCCTTCGTGTCCTACCCGCTGGAACCCTCCGCTCGTGCGCGCAGCGGCTACGCCGGAATCGTGCTGGCCGCGGCGAGCTGGGGCACCTGGAGCTACTTCCTGCGGCGCGCGAGCGCGGCGCAGCCCGTGGCATCGGTCTCGTGCTCGTTCGTGGTGATGTCGACGATCGGGCTGGTGCTCTGCCCGCTGGCGCTGCAGGCGACGCGGCGGCGCGTCGAGCCACGGCGCCTCGGCGAGTGGGCGCTGCTGGCGGCCTTCGGCGTCACCGATGCGCTGAACTGCGGGCT
>Ga0247763_1000077_pt1 | contig 44272 bp, 43 predicted proteins | sample UWRJL141409B4_FD_179926 | JGI IMG/M metagenome (GOLD analysis project Ga0247763, IMG submission 179926) | Plant litter microbial communities from Arlington Agricultural Research Station in Wisconsin, United States - UWRJ-L141-409B-4 | ecosystem: Environmental > Terrestrial > Plant litter >... | reverse complement strand
GGTTTGCGACTAACTAAAAAAGCTTGCGGAATGAACACATTCCATGTTCATCCTCGGTCAGCTGAACTGCAGCTGGTTGTCCAGGGCCATCTCAAAACCGAGATGATCCCAGAAAACGGCGTCCTAAATGACAATGGAACTCGCCGCGTAATCAAGAACGAGATTGGGCCTTTCCAGATGACGCCATTTTACCAGGGCTCCATTCACGTACAATTCAATCCAAACTGTACAGATGCAATTTTTGTTGCATCTTTCGCCAGTGAAGACTTTGGTGCGGGACAGGTCCTTGACGAAGCCTTCGCTTCCAGCGATGATGTAGTTGCCGCATCTATTGGACAGATTGTAGCTGGGGAAGATATCGACGCTGTCCGCAAAGCGATTCCGGCTAGTGTGGCGCTTGGTGTAGAGAAGTGCTTAGAAGACTGCGGCATCCAGAGGAGAGCACGGTGATTAGTTAGATTCTTTGCGGAGGTCATTTTTTCATCAATTTACTTAGTGCTTCAATTTGTCACGACGCTCTCAACCTCACAACTCTGGTCCAAGATGGATTAGCAACGCCGCCAAACTCTACTTGATTACCTTGTCACGACCTCGCATTTGCATGAACTAGTTAAAGAGGACTCGAACTCCGGACAAGGGCCGGGCACGTATGAACATCGGGATGCGCCGTAGGCAGCAAAATTGCGCAAGCGATTATCATTTCCGTTGTCTAAATCTGCTATCAAACTTCTTGCCGCACAATTTGTGATACAGAAACGATAGGGTTTTCCGGCAAATAGTTATACCATTTACAAACGCTGTCTCACCATGTTATTCTCCCAACGCCAGCAGCGCTACCTCTAAACCAGTCATTTACGGCGACCCAGAAATTTCGAACGTATTGTTGGTATAGCCTCTCGCGGATGGGACATAGGATTGGCTCGAGCTCGTTCAGGAGATCGTTTTCGGTGATGCGTAGATTCCAGTTCAGTACATCCAGTATCTGCCTTTCCATAAGGTTGACCTGAGCTGGACTAAAGCAGAGGCGATTATCAATCATGCCCCATCTAGCCCAGTCCTTGTTTCGCAGCCACTGGTCGTTGAGATACTTGGAGGCCAGAATAAGAGAAACCAGAATATAACGGTGGTTCGTGTAAGCTCCCTTTTCTGCTTCTGGCCTTATGAGAGTCTTCAGCCTTGATAGGTACACAAGTGCTCCCATCAAGTCTAACGCTGTTGAGCCTGAGTAGAAGGTAAGAGTCCAGAGAAAATTCTCCAGCGATAGCGTATCATCATCTTCATAGAACCCGAATGAGGATGGTAGGGAGCCGATGCTGCAGGCAGACTCGACGAGGCGGGAAATAAGGCTTTGGCTAACCGGCTGGCATAGTAACGAGTTGAGAGCGGCAGCGTTGAGTTCGGCGTGACTTGGTTGTAGTATTAAATTCATCGTTCCTGGGTAGAGGTTGGCTTATGGGAAACACGAATGTCGAAGTGGAGGTCTTTGATTCTCGATACTTTTCTGGGTGAGCTTTAGTTACGTTGTTAGGTAAACTAGACATCGGGTTCAGATCTTGTTTCACAAAATAGAAATAAGCGCCGAAGCGCCGACTTAGGCGCGGATATTTCCCAATGCGCGGCGTTAAGCGGCGGTGCGGCCGTCCACGCTTTGTTCACAGCCATTTCACAATTTAGCCGAGGGTAGTTTTGGCCCTTGGGGATCAGAAAGCGGCTTTGTGCCCCGAATTTGGGATACGGTACCCACAGAACACCATGGAATGCGGATGACCGAGGGCCTAAAAATGGGACGACGAGCCTTAAACATGGTTCTGTGCAAATTTGCGCAACCTACATTCCATAAATAACCTAGTACCGAGTCGGATTGACAACGTCGATTGCTTATATACAAAACATATAAGCTGCCGCGAATTTCGCTGCAAAGCCAATCAACACAATACCGCCGCGATGTCCTGCAGCTGGAACACTTTAAAAGGCCAAATTGCCCCCGTGCCTGAAATGGAATTTCCCAAGACTTGCTCTGATGCATCGAATTATGAGGCCGGGCATTTCTCGCCTCGCAACGCAGATCACTTGAACTTGGGGATCGATTCCACATGGGATTGGCCACCAGCCTTCATGCAAGACCAGGCAGCAGTGCAAGATGATGTCTTGTTCTTGGCTGATCCTCAAAACTACCAAGACGCGGGACCCGACATTGCGGGACCCGACATTACGGGCATCGTTGCAGAACTCAAACATAAGACCGGTGAGCTCGAGCAGCGCATGGAGAGCAGGATCAATCAAGTTGAGGAACAAATTGGGAAACTTCAGAATGGGTAAGTTTACAGCTGATGTTGTTAATGAAGTATACTAACAGAAGCAAATAGACTGGAAGAGGAAACAGCCAGGCTTTGTGCCGAGATAAACGCACAAATCAAGGTATTGAAGGCGTGGTCAGCCCAAATTAAAAAGCACATCGAAAAGGCAACCCAGATACATGGCTTGCAAGACGAATAAACATTGTCGGCATAGAGGACAACGTGTGCACACAAGATCTTTACTGTAGAATGGCACCTTGCACTCATTGGTTTTCTATAAAAATGAATTGATTATATCACTTTATAAGAGATATTCAACTAATTCGAATTTAATACATCATGCAGAGAGCTGCCTGGCTGAACGAACAGTTTCACACAGGATAATGAAAAAGTTTGTCAACATCTTGATACAGTGTCGGCCAGGTTCAGTGTCCACAATCTGATATCTTGAAATCTTTCTAAGTGGACCCATTTTTGGCCCGTTTTTGCTGACATACAGTGTGCCTCGATCTGTACCATGTACTATGTCATCGCCACCCTAACGGCCTAAAGTAGTCTGCATGTACAGTGGCGGCCAGGTTTATTGTCCGGATATCGAAAGGTATAAACTTTCTACGTGCAGCTAAAATTAGCCCCTCAATACTAACAAACCGTATGACCCGACTGGCGTCTTAGCAGCTCCACAATAGCCGAAGCATAGTCTTGTATTCCGTGGTCAGCGCATGTTATACTCACCGGCGATGATTATACTACATGCCTTAGTCGGACCATAGCATCCAGGCCAACATATCATCAGAATGCCGTGAATCGCATCATCTATACCCGGTAGCCTTTGTATCTCGTTCACATCGCACTGTTATCGCATATCCACGTGCTGTGAAAACTAACTAGCTGCTATATAGTTTGGATATGCCACCCACATTCCAAGCGGCCACCGGCTGCTTCCCTAATATCAGAAGCCATGTCGGGTGCTCCTCTCCCAGTATCCTGATTCTCGACTCCAGCACTTAGCCCTTAACTCCTCAGCCTCCATACTTCTCAGCATATGGCAATGCTTCGTAGTTCATTGATCAGGTCCAGCGATTGACCCTTGTTTCATCTGCCAGTGCTGTTGAAATTCTTTCCTATATTAGCGGTTAGCAAACCACTCATCCGTCTAAAGCAAGATCCAAAGTACTCACCCTTCATCGGTACACCAACCCTTTTTAAAGGTCAATTTTGTTGTATATTCCGCCCATTGTGTACTTTCATGCCGATCAAGTGCGCCTTGCTTGTCGGGCAAGGAGCTGCATCGATTGTGCTGATGGTAGTATGTTGCTCGACCGGTCGATAATTCCTTCAGAGTTTCAGGGCAAACCCAGCTGTGTATAACAGTTGTGCCTTCATTTACTAATTGCACTCCAGGACTGCTGCTCCAGCTTCGCTCTCCTAACGATCTGTCTCCCGATAGAGGTTTCCACTGGCTGGTATGAGTCACACACTTGAGGTAGAGCTCATCCTCGAGCCATACCTCAAGCATACGAACCTGGAAGTACTTGGCCTCGGCGAGAAGATTGATGTATAGTCTAACGTCGTGCTCCCCGGTTTTTTCGTCGAAAGCTAGAGGGAAGACACCGCGGCGTAGATAGCTGAGGATGTAAGCGAAAATACAAGGATCCGTGTCGACGAAAATGGAGCCATCTTCCTGCTTTTCGACAGTCCACCTGCCGGAAAATAGTGCAGCGAAGAAATCACTCCTATCAACGAGGGTGCCAACGGTGGTAGTGAATTTTCGGTCGCCGACACTCAAAACAACTTTCTCGGTCGAGAAGGAATATGGCTGCTGGCTGTCATCACTACCTGTTGGCTGAATTGTCGAGTCGGAGGTCATGGAGGCCATATTTGAGCTGGCGTAGTGAGGTATACGAAGGTCGGAACACAAATGGGGTCGCATAACGATGGTTCATGAAGAGTAGACCACATTCAGTTGCCCGTTAGGCAGCATGATGTCATGATGGAGCGGGGTTCTCTCACGTGATAGCCTGACACAGCTGTTCCTTTTCCTGGCGGAGGATTCCGGAATACGCCGATAATGGCCGACATTTGGCCGCTTTCACATGCTGACGCTCCGCAAATAATTACCGTACTGTTATAGATTCCACAGTGACCGGCCAGATTACGTGTAGGCTGTTGTGGGGCAGTTAGGGAGGTCATGACGGAATACACAGTATATTTTGCGCTATACTGTATGTCAGCATTGAGGGCCCAATTTTAGGTCAACGTTGAGAAAGTTTTCATGTTAAAACCTGGACACTGAACCTGGCCGCCACTGTAACAAAATCGCCTAAATTTAGTCTATAATTCACGAAGCAGACTAAACCTAAGCCTTTCTTACTATTAAAAGTATTATACCTAGACTGATGACCCAGAACTTGGCCGCTGGAGAGGATACTAGGCGATACCAAATATGCTGCAAGATAAGCGGGGGGACTCGGCAATCCAAACACAGACGTATAAACCAAGCGGTCCTAAACAGGGACCAGTGCGAAAATAAGCCCATTGCTCAGGACGTCATACTTGAGAACTTGATGGTGAGTAGAGAATACAAAATAGATGTGCTGTTCTTCGAGCGGCTAACGATTTTGATTATACAGGGTTTGCAGGTCTCCTTGTCTTAAAGTTTACAAATCTAGCTTTACTTTCACGATATTGCCCGTAGCTCCACATAAATCCACTAGCTGTATACGATTGGTTTTTTGTAAACTTCTTATGAAGGTAATTATATCCATGATCTTGGGATATCGTATGTTCTTTGTACCCTCTCTTTCTTGACACCCCAGTAAGCTAGCCAGTCACGCTCAGCAGCTACTTCATCGCTGATGCATTTTTCTAGAGCTTTTTGTAGTATCATAAGTGCCCTCTGAGTTTGCTCCAGGAAATCGATTAACTGAGACCACTGCTGCCGATAGGCAGCGAGAAGCTGACCGAGTAGTGCATTCTCGGTATCAAGCCTATTGATAGACTCTAGTTGACCAATGATTCTAAGCTCTTCCACTTGGCGCGTCAAGGAATCGATCGCGTGATTATCTGTCGGTACTCGATGGGCGGTATAACATTCTAGAATGTCCGTAATAGAGGCCATCGTGGGGTTTGGATGAGGTCGCTGTTTGGGAGAGTAGAGGCCTAATATATGGACCCTTGCATCTCCATAGAACGCCACTCCGAATAGGTCCCTTTTTTAGGACCATACCGAAGCAGTAGCTGTCCCAGCCGATATAAGGTCGCTAGTTCGCTTTTCATTGCCAACCCATCAACCATTCACCAACGTAAAAAGCCATGAAGTTTTTCTTTGTAGCTTCCCTTCTCTCAGGCCTAGCTTTAGGCGCCACGCATAACACATCTCATTGCTTCACGGAGGGGGGCTTAAATAACACCGTGGCAACACGGGAGAACTTGGCAGCCATAACGTCCCAGCCAACAATAGCAGCGGCTGAACTGGAGGCCACTGTACAGATTCAAATAGCAAATTTCACTGCCTCTGTTGTTGTGGAATTGACAGCCCTTCATCCTACAAATACCTCTCGTAGTACCGACATCCCAACCATAACGCTACCACTATCACAAAATTCATCACCAGGTGGAAACTTGGCAAGCTTGAACAACACCGTAATACCAACACCGACAAGTCCCCCTCGATTCGCAAATCAAACCGCTAGAACGAACACCACTGGTGGAATCTCAGGCTTTTTTCCTTTCCCATCATCAATCCCCCCTCCTACACTCTTTACAAGTGGAAGTACAGTCTCTGGAGACATGAACATACTTATGACGCATGTATTAGTGATTATGAACATTATTTTCATGTTCAGTACGTAGTGGATTATCGTCCTATTCGCAGCGGAGAGGCGGATCTGGTTATTTAGAAATATTAAGTAGTTCATAAGATGATCATATTTACTTTAGCAGAAACGAATCAATAGCAATCATATTTAGCGGTAACAATAATAAGAACATAAGTACAGTTCAACTAGTTAACTTGCAAAAGTAATCTATCATCAGAGCACAAGTTCAATTAAAAACTACCCTTAAGGAACTATGTAACTTCTATCTCCGAACTTTAGGTTTCGCGGCATAATTGACAGGCGGTGGTGGTGTCACTAGCCCAATATGTCTTCTGCTTGGAGGGCGTCCGTAAACTCTAGTGGGAAGCTGAATACCCTCAACAGCCAGCTCTATCCGGTCACCTAGTGAACTGTCTCCATGCAGCTCTACTCGGCTACCTGGAGAACTGTGTCCGGGAAGCTCCGCCCGTAGTTGAGGAGAACCCTTCGAAGTTGAAAGGCCGTTTTGGGAATTCGCTCTTCCCGTCGAAAAACTCGTGAGATAGCTTCTTTCATCTGCCACTTCCCCGGGGCCGCTATTGTAATGATTGATCTGTACCACTGGTCTGGGGCTTGAAAGCTGCGTTAAGAGATCCTTGAACCTGCCGCAGTCGTCCCTTGAACAAATGAACTGGTCCACAATGTCGTCAGGACCGAGGTTTGAAATTCTGGATGAGCGGCGGCGACCGCATAGAGAGCATTTAGGTCTCTGCGGCGTGTCCTGACGACATGCGGGCTGGCTCTGGTTGCCGTGCGACTTACTCCAACGCATTTCGAATTGTCTATCAATTACGACTTTTGAGGCTGAAGACGCACATCCTAGCCCTGTTGACAGGACAAGATATGGAGAGATTTTGAATTGTAATTGCGAAGTGTCGGGCAATTGGCCTAATTTTGGTCCTTGCATAAACTTGCGCTTGAGTTGAGATTCAGGTCCAACATTTGGGTACGTCAATCCGGTACCTAAATGAATATTTTCAGAAAGGTCCCAATTTCGTGTATCAGATTGATGGACCCAACATTTGGGTCTCGGGGACCATTTCGGGTCAGCCATACGCTAAAGAGAGTCAAACTTGAGGCATTACGAGGACCAAAATTAGATCACATATCCCAGTTCTCCCAAATATTGAACACTAATTTTTTGAAGTACTTATCGTATTAATTTTCAAACATTGACGTTTGCCTGATGTCAGCAAAGCAAACGAAAGGGCGTCACAATTATAACGTAGCGTTTATTGGAGCTGCTTTGTCCTCTCTCCCATGGATACTAAATACTACACCCACGCTCGACGTCTTATTGATAAGGAAATAGGGGATTAGCAGTAAGCTTTGGAAGGAATAGTCAGCGTATATAATCTTCTGCCGAATGCGTTCTCCAGTTCCTTCATGGGTTATAAACAACACCTGCGTCAAGTTAGAGCTAACGGCTGTATAATAAAAGCGTTCTATTGTGTGTGATTATCCAGTTGATGACATGACAGGATATCTTCAAGTTTTAGCTCATGATTAGAATTGCACATTGTTTTACGTCAGAGACCGGAATTTTTTATTGTGTGAAGAAATAGTCTAAGGAAAGGTATGTCTTGGTTCTGCTGGGGTGCGCTTAGGTCTGACTTGATACTGTGACAAAAACTCTTTCATGGAAGCCCAAGGTCCACTAGAGGTTGCTTTTTTGTTTGAGGGACTCCGGAGACGGTGCTCGGGACCTCTGAATAAAGACTTGTTTTGGCTTGAAGAAACGTCCGCACGTCGCTGTCCGCAGTTCATAATCATCTTCAACCGTCTTAGCAATGGATGAAGACGGTTGAGCATCTCCGGAGCCGTCCCTAGCGCAGAGACCCTTTTTTGTAGATAGGGAGAAACGGCCGAATAGAGTAAGCTTCATTTTTGCATAGGGTAATAAGTGTGGGAATAAAACAAAACATGAGGCGTCCGCTCAAATTTATGTAAGCCACAATAGGGGCGCCGGGGCCAATTTTTGGCCCCCTTTGTGTTTGTAATACGCCATCTTCCGCTCTCGCCTTGCCACATTCGGAAGGAGAATTAGTGGCCAAGATTTGGTCACTGCACCAGGGTGAGACCCAAAATCGGCCTCTTGAGTATATATATATACAAACCCGAGCGCATTCGCAGGTGATCCCTATCCAAATACACTCAATAACCATGAAACAATGCAACCATACCTTCTGGTTCGGCCTCTGTGCCCAGGCCAATGGCACCGATCTTTTGGTGTCAGACAGGTTGCAGAACATTCTTACATACATTCCGAATCCCGATGTCCAAACCCCTAGTCTTCTGGTGCTAATCGGAAATGCAGCCAAAAATATTGCGCTGCGGGAGCTTTTCGGAATAAAGAGAGCTCATCGATTTAGCATCAAAAGAGGTCCAGGCGAAATGCATCTACATGTGGACCCTTCAAGCATCTTCGGGAAGCCACTGCTAATTGCAGACACCGACCTCTCAGAACGGCTGGCGGTCAAGGTCTCCACGGAGCATTGCCATGAGATATCTAGGCGCAGCATCAAGGGTATTAAATCGGAATTCAGCGGAAGACGCATTGCCAGTAATGTCTATGCTAGGCTTCTGTCTCCGTTTGCGGACGTCCTGTGCTTTTTCTGTGATGATCTGGGGGGGTTCAAGCAGGTCGCAAACTATGTGGCGGCTTGGCTAGACCACCCGTCGACAATCCCCGCTACTACGCGCCCCAGGGTGGTCCTTGTGACCGAAAAAATCCCAGCAGGAGTAGAAAGCGAGAAGAAGGCTTTAAATAGCTTTTTAATGCTGCTAAAAAGGGAGATAAAATCGGAGGACTTGCTAGACCAAATCTCGTCGGTCGACGTGGTCATCCTCTTCCCAAGCAGCTCTATATCTGTCGATGCCCGATACAGGCCTCTTAAAGAGCGTCTGATGGAAGGCTCAGATCTAATACGAAGGAAAAGACAAGACTTGCAACTTCTTTTCTCCGCAACTCACTTTTGCGCCTTACTCGATGGCATTTGTGAGCGCATGCCGGAAGATATCATGGAGCCGTTCAATTTTATAAAGCATGCCAGGGTGTACAACCCTGTAGCTACGGATCTGGATGAACATATATTAAATTTCTTAACATATATTCAATCACCTGCTGAGCTAAACAATTTTGCGGCTCCTATGATCGCATCTAGTTTCTTCCTTGATTGCTACCCACCGGGTACTCATAGTAAGTAAGACGCACAAGATCAAGACCCAATCTAACCACCGAACAATTAGACTTCCGTGCTGTAGACTTCTTCCAGGTTCTCTACAAGGACGTGCTTATCAAAGCTAACAAGGATCGGGTCATATCATTTGACGGTTATAAAGAAATAATTCTCCGAAGCGGTTTTATCACCAAGATCGAGAAATTCTTTGAACAATACACTGAGCGATTTTTGAATGAAAAACTGCCTTCAGCAGAAATCCACCGAGCTAATTTGCAACTGTACCAAGATCGCTGGCACGGAATAAAGAGTAACAACACCTGCCTTTCATGCTTGCGTCGCAGACCTCAGCATAAGCTGTATTGTGGACACGAAATATGCGAGAACTGCGTCATCATATTTGGCAAGCGCTCTACTAACGATCCTTGGGTTTTTGAAATTGACGAATGCTTTCTCTGTGGAGAATCCATGGTGCTGAATTCACCGGAGGTCCAGTTGAAGAAGGAGAGTGGGCTTGAAATTGAAAATACAGTACTAATAATTAGAATTCACCCTCCCACCGCTGGTGTGGGGATCCTTTGCGTTGACGGCGGGGGCATACGTGCCACGGCACCTTTAGGCTTCATGAAACGTATCAAGAAGCGCCTGGATTTACCCATTGCAATTCAAAGGTTTTTCAAGCTAGCGGTTGGAGTTAGCTCTGGTACGTCAATGCTATAAACATGTTTTCGCGGACTAACTGTCATAGGGGGCCTCATCGTTGCAGACATATTTATCAACGGTCATTCTATTGAGGACTCAACTGAACGATTTGAAAATTTTGTTGAACAGGTGTTTCAGCGAAGGGATGTTCTTACTTCGCCCTTGATGCCCCGTTTCTTGAAGTCGCCGATATCGCGCCTCGCCAATCGCGTTTATCCTCTTTACATCATAGTTCGATTACTAGAGCTCCTTGTGTCATATTTTGCTGATGGTTTATATCCTTCGGAAAACATTGAAACAACTTTGAAACAGGCCTTTGGCATCGCAAAAAGCATACTAGACGTCTCTCACGCAACACGCACCGGAACGCGGGTGGGACTGCCAGTGGCAACCGTTGACGATAAGCCATCATGTAAGATTTTTACAAATTACAATGGGGTAGGGGAGCGTAAAGAGGAGAATGGTAAGTCGGGCGTTATAATCAATTAATGTCAGATCAAGGAGTTAACTGTTCTAGACAACGTAATTAAGCCGAGGAATAACCTTGGGAAAATTTTGCTTTGGGAAGTGTAAGTGACATTTTACATCCCTTAATTATAAGAATGTCTAACCTGCATCCAGCGCTCGAGCTGCATGTGCTGCACCTGGGTATGTGATTGTTGCACCCGAATTTATGTTGGCATTAGTGTCTTACGCTGTGTAGGTTCTTCCCACCAAAATATATTAAGGGAATCGGTACATTTCAAGATGCCGGACCACTTGAAAATGACCCACTGGTCTCTGCGCTCTCTGAATTAGCAGCTCTGTTCCCACTGGTCGAGGAACCTGACTTTGTCGTCTCTTTAGGCACAGGTGAGCCAAAACCTAGCCATGATTCTCCGAAGGCGGTCTCTCGCAACGTATGGAAAAACGGTGCATTTCCAAGACTATGCAGACTATTCTGGGAAAAAATGAGAGACAAGAAAGTGCGTGAGGCTTTTCAGGGCCATCCTAGGTATCATCGTCTGAATGTCCAGTTTGAAGGAGATGAGCCAAGACTTGACGACATCCAGAGCATACCAGACGTGAAGTTGAAGGTTCAGGATGACCCTTCGGTTTGCGAAACAATCGATAACATAGCACGTTGCATGATTGCTTCTTTGTTTTTCTTCGAGTTGGACTCGATGCCTCGGCGGTTAGGGGGTAAGTACGTAGGCACCGGCCATATACTCTGCTCTATAAGACCGAGCGAGCCAGCATTTAGTGTACTGTTTCATCGGTTATCTACTTCAGGCCAATTCTGGATCAATGGCGTCCCGGTCGCCAACATCAGAGATGGCTCGTGTTTCGACAACGAAGGGAACTTTCGGATAAAAGTAGAAATAAATACCGATGACAGATTCACGGTAACTCTAAAGCAAGACTCTTCCGAGCTTTGCAATATTAGCGGATCGCCATTCTCCGTGCGCAAGCTGATACTGCTACAAGGCTTGTGTGCCGTGTTCGGGAGCCCAGATCATCAGAAACGAAAGTTCTCGGGTGAAGATGACTTCCCAGCAAAGAAGAAGCAATGTAGAAGGCATTAAAAATTGAAGTCGTTCCTAGGCACCGTAATTGGCGCTTCAAACTCAAACAATGGCTTGGTAACTCGAGTTTATTTAAGGGTCCCGTGCCAAAATTGCTCAGTATCCTGGTCAAGGTATACGCACGAGGTGGGACCATGTTAAAGCTCTATGGAGGTCACGATGATAGTATTTATGTATTATCAATCTACAACCTTGTTCAATGACTCTTTCTTGTGGAGAATGATCATTCTTTCCTGGTCTGACGTCGTATGCGCGTCCCAGCGGCAAAGTAAAAAATGAGGTTGACCCTAGCCTTTACACACACGTGCATGGACCGTACGCCCCATCGACATTGAAGATAACTGACACGCGCCTGCCAGGGCTGCTCTCTCCGTCAGCGACCTATTTTTACTGGGTCCGGGTGCTTCGTGGCTGGCTCTTACGGGTGTCCGTCTCTGCCGACTTACGGGAGGCGCGGAATGAGGTGAAGGCGGTATGGTACCGGTCCTTCCTGGCTCGCCAGCAGCTCCAACAGACAACGGCGCTTAGAACAACTTCAAACACGGCAGTAATGGCTGTGGAGGCGCTGATATCACCAAAGATTTGTTCTGCGATTCCGCACCTGCCTACTTTCTCTTACCACAAACCCCGAAGAACTCGGGTGGGAAAGGGGCGACCAGGTCACGCCGCATTATAACCCTAAGACATGGGGCTTTACACCGTAGACGCAACGCCAGTTAGAACTTAAATTAATTACCTTGCCAAGCGGGAGTTGCCAACCAGGAGAAACTGAACGCTTCGAACTTCTAAGCTAATATTGCTCGAGAGAAAAACATGCTATCTATTGTGTCCTAATTGAAAGCTAAAGTTGAGCAGGCCAGATACAAGAGGTCGCAAAAAAAAAAAAGGAAGAAATTTGAAACAAATACAGACAAAATAACAATGTTAAGGACAATTACAATATCCAGCATAACCGAGCCGCTTAGTTCCATCATCGTTCTTCTCTCGATCAATGGTACGCGTCGTATAGCCGCAGCCGTTCGGATTGTAGATTATGTCGTAAGGATATGCTGAAGACCCCTCAGATCCTGATTTTGTGATAATCTTTTTCATCTCTTGAATGAAGATGCAAGATTTTTCAAACTCTTCGTGTGGTACGAATAGTCTTGTGTCGGTTTGGCAATTCGGGCAGATGTTGGTAAAAAAGGTGGGACTGATAAAATAAACGATAGTCGCAGTCGCAATGGCCACAAGGACGACGAGGCTCCAGTCTTGTGGTCGGGGGGGTTCTGTAACCGGAGGCATAACAATGAGGGAGGAGTTATGGGCTGCCATTTTAGCTGAAAGAGGGTTTGAGCTTTTGACGACTTAGTTAATAACATATAGGTTAGGGAGGAAGTTCGTCGAAAACCCATGAAGTCGAAGGGGAGAGAGTATGGGCTTATATATACTGAGTCTGAGCTTGAGTTGAATGGGGAGGGAAGTGCTTAGCCTCCTGTGAAACGCGCGTACAATTTCGTCATCTAGCTCCACCTCGTAATGCAAAGACGACTCTTTTCTCGCACCCCTGATTTAGCTCGTCATAGCGCTTAAACAAGGCAAAGGAAGAAATCTAGGTGTGCGAGGCTAACCCTTTACATCCGAGGCCCGCCAGAGGCAATGACGACGTAGATATCTCATTTTTACAAACATAGTGTTCTTTTTACAAGCAGGTAGCATAACAGTCTCCCTTCTGAATTGGTCATCAAACGTTTGCCTCTTGCGCCCCAGAGCCAATGTTAAGCAGATCCCTGAGTGACTTAATGTAATCCAAGGCAGATTTTGATCCCGAGATCAAGGGCAAATTGCCACGACCCAAGTCATGACCAAGGAGGAAAAGACGGACCACCCGCGGGCCGCCAGTCATTGGGCCAAGGAGGCGATGACCCACTAGGCTTTAATGGGCCAATCAGGACGGTACCGGGTCGAGTCGTCCCGGGTTCAGGTCCAGAGTGCTCGGGACCAGGAAGGACCTAGTCACGACGGTCCCGGTATGGAGTGTCCCGGCGTCGGTATAGATAACCATCATCGTGCCCACGATGGGTGAGGGACCTTCTTGGTTCCTCACGCTAGTAATTCACTGTTCAGTCAACATTACTTGTTCACTCGGGATCCTACATTGGGATCCACGACCTGTATGAGAGTGTATTTCACCCGGAGAGTTCTGCTAGCTACATCCAGTCATCATACGTACCCCACCCCTTGAGCAATTGGACTCTGTCCGCTCTTGCGATCTGTGTTTACCTGGCTCACCTCGGTGTCCCAGGATCAGGCCGTAACACAGCACTAAAAACCTCTTGCTAAAGCTGTTATTGTCCGAATTTAGCAGTTACTATCAGCTTCCTCACCATTCCAGGCTCGTTTCTTCCATCCTGTCGTACAAATCATTATCCCGCCCATCCCCTCCCTCAATAAGCACATCCGTAACCAATCTCGGATCCTTGACACCTTCCCGAACCTGAAGTTGAAGTAATTCTTTGACCAACCTATCCACACACCGCTTCATAGACTCGAATCCATCCTCGTCATACTTAGGGATGTACTCCACCATTCTCATATGAGGGTTTTCGAAAGCGAAGGTGAAGCCCTCGATCCCATCGTGAGTTAGCGGCAGCTCTTTGAGGAGATCGCCTAAACTCTTGTCCTTGAAGTTACCCCGCGGGTCCCATCGTTTTGTTACCCTCCTTGGGCGCGATAGCACCACGCGGTAGATGAACTTGGCGGACCGTTTGCTTCCATACCCGCTTCTTCCCGATTCATCTCTGGATATAATGATAGGGCCAAGCGGTGTTCTGTTATCTCGGCAGGAAGAGTGCGGATCGGAAGATAGTCGTGTAGAATGAACTCGGGCAACTCGTGAAATTGTATCGTCGGGGCCTGTCAATTGAGAAGGTGGAGAGGAATCCGGTGTGGTGGAATTAACTTGGGGTACCGGGTTGTCGACTCTAACAATTATCGTTGAATCTTGGCTTAGCAAAGACTTTTCGTGGCATGCTTTCTCGTCGTTCGGGCTGGAGGATCGTCCTTGCTCCATTGCTTCCGAGAACGCGGCCAAATTGTATGGTCGGTGAGGTCCGGAGTGGTGTAGGATCTTCTGTCGTTTATTTGCATGTGGCACACTAATGTCGTCGTTACCAGGTCGCTTCGATGTCGCCGGTTGTTCGACAGACTCGGATGGTATCATTCTCTGTGATCCAGTTAGCGACCATTTCACATTTTGGCAACTGCGTGTGACGCCACTGCCTCCAAGTTCATCGGCATCTCAAAGGTAACTTACGCTCGACACGTTGCTTATAATTGTTTCTTCTCCACCAGAGTTTGAATGAAAACCCTCTAAAGTTGTAGGGGTTGAAGTGGCGGTTTTATGTTGGCCCTCCATTCTAAAAAAATCAGCTAGCGACTTCCTTTAATCTGTAAAATCTCTAATACCTTTCTGCGTTTTGACTGACGGGTGTTACTTCGTGAACTTCATACCCATTAACTGTTATTTCATCTTCTCCGCTTTGGTTCCTTTTATACTTCTGGTTGCGATAATTTTGTAGATTCATTCTGAAGAAAAGCTGTTTCATCAGATGCATGATCCTGGCATGGAAATTAGCATAGTTACGTGTAACGTGTATTCTCGACTCACTTCATAGAATGCTTCGAATATTGGAGTGTGTTGTAGTACTCAGATGATCTCTCGTCATGCCAGAATATCGAGCCATTGCCTTCATCTTCAAGGAAGGCCGTCGTCATTTCGCTCAAACCTATCTGGGTAGCTTCGGACCTCCAGTTGTGGAGTTCAAGACCAAGTGTACCATTACTAGTCTTGTACATCTTCTGGAAAAAGCTAGTGTATTCGTAGAACATGCGGTATTGTATTTGCTTGGGATTTCCGTATCCAAGCTCTTTCCGAAGTGTCTTGATGTTCGGGATATGCGACGCCGAAATTTCTGGCAGAGCTGCGGCGGGCATGGCGAATTAGCTCTGTGTAAACTCGTACGGATGGATGGAAAGAAATTGTCTATGTTTTCAGACAATTCAACGCCAACAAGGTTTCTTCATCAACCCTTATATCCTCGTTCTCGCAGGAGGCCTGTGAGCCATCACCCGGGATGAAGAGCCTTTCCTAGTCGAATTAGAGCATCTTTAGGTGAGCCTGTCAGGCAACCTCCTTCACAAATCATGCGTCGAGAAAGGGGGCTGTGTTTGGACACACTTACGTATGCCAGTGGCATTAGCTCTGTATCTGCCTGAATATTCCGCTTTTCTCTGGCGATTACTATCTATAATGCATAAAAAAATGTAGTACAGAATTACAGAAAGGGATGGAACTAGAATCGTCTGTAGGGGCGAACTATGTAGCGTAGGTATGCGGCTGCTTTGTTGCAGGGTCTGACAATGGAATGTCTTGGAGACGAAGGACATGATACCGCAGTTAGATACGTGTTTTTCTTAGTATGGCAGCGTCGAGGCCGTGGAAAAGGGCCGCGAGGAGATCTGGGGCGGAACTGCCGCGCACAGGGCGAGCCTCCGCGTCCCGCAGCGCCCCGTTAAGAACAGCCGCTTCCTATACCATCCCGAGACTTACTCACAACGCAATTATTAATCCCCCGGAGAGGCTTTCTGCCGAGAAAATCTTTAGTCTCCATGTTACGGCGGCCTGAGTATCAATGCATGTAATATACTATGCTACAGTTGTGAAGAGAGTGAGTGTAACCTTTCTAAGTTAACAACAGTGGAGCAGCATTATGCTCTAGTACTTTCGATCAGGCTCCCATGAGTGAGTCTAAACCAACATCATGTAGGTCAAAGCCAAGACATGGAGGTTTCATGTGGTTGGTCAAAGAAGAGACTCCCGTCTTTGAGCACTTATGGAAATCCGGAAAGGCATTTAAACCACATTAACATTTTACCGTTATCTTAACAACCCGCCCATCTCGACAATATTTTTGATAAAAAGTAGTGTCTTTGATGTAGCGTTGCGGCGCCAGCACGAGAACATCGCGGAGAGTGGTACCTCCCGCCGCATGTGAGTCCATAAGATGTTTTAGGACATAATCGATCCCCCCCTTTATCTTCACCGAAAAAAAACGCCTAGCATGATCCTACATGGATGGATCCCAACCATTTTCCCTGTAATGATGCATGAACATGTCTCGATGCTTTCTTTCGGTGAAATCCTAGTTTGCGTATGATCTACTATACCCAGACAGGCTTCTCCGGAACCTGCCGTGTGGGAAGGCCATGCTGCGTTACCTGTTCATCCCGCAGCTTCGTAATATATCTCATCCTTCTAGCGGCGGATGTAGCAGAACTATGATTATATTTCTTACCTTTAGGCAGTTCGATTAGGTTGAAAAGACAGCTTACAATCGAAGGCTATTCCGAGAGTCGAACCATGACATGACCGTCTGGCTCACCAGACCACCTATTGAACAATTAATATCAGGTTGAAGAAAAGAGTAACGAACAATAGATCCCGTGAGTTCAAAAACCCAATGCTGCCTTACAGTTCTACGAGGCTGATGTCCTCAGCCTTCTTGCATTAATGGCAAGGTAGATTCTGCAGTAACGCATCCTTCCTACCCCTTCTTTAGATATCGTGAGACCTCCGGACATGGAGCATAGCCACATCTGACTATAAAGGGCACTTATTGGTTTGCTCATCACTGGGGCTATGCCTTATGACCAAATGTATAAATATCCACCAAAGTGACCGAGAAAACATTACACTTCATCACAACGAGTACTACTACCACGTCCTCTTGTACACAATGCCAGGCATCCAAGATACTGTCATGGATTTAAGCATAATTATGGCTATTTTCTTTCCACTTTTTTTGAGTTTGCTTATCAGCGTTCGTCGTCCTACTCGGACCCATCACGGTCCAACCCAAGCGACTACCTATTCTACGCAGCCTCTACGGTCAATAGCGAGTCCCTCTTTGACACAAGTTAGCCTCCCACCAACCCATTTAAATGGCGGCTAACCCTCCTTAGCAGACCCAGCCAAATCAAGTTACAAGGACCGGCCCCTCTACCTTTATGTCAAATAATATATCTAGACAGGGTATAGACAATATCAAGGCCGCTTTGAGTGAGCTGAAAGATCTGGGGGATCACGTGCTGGGAGTTTTAAATAATCTTAACAGTATAGGAAGCTCTCCAGAGGCTTTAGATAAAACGGAGAGTGTACTGGACGACGCCCAGGATATCTTGAACGAAATGGAAGATTTGCTCGGTTCTATAATGGAGAGTTTAGATGAGTTGAAAGATATGGTGGATGACAGGAGAGATAATTTAGATGAAACAGAGGGCACTGATATATGAGAAAGTTGGTTAATAGAGAGATAATTTGAGGTTCATCTGGCATAATACGAATTCCTGCAACTAATTCGCGTTTCAGAACATCAACGCGTTTTCCTCTTCAAATAACAGACCGAAATTCTGAGTGCTAGGCAGAAGCCTCTCGGCAAACAAGGGGGAAGGCAAGTTCGGCTCCAGCAATAGGACCGCTGGGGCGCTTAGAGATCTCTTTGGTGTAAACTGCGGCTCGATGCCGAATCTGGTTAAAACATATGTCGGTCGTGCCACACTTAATCCGATTCTCATGATTACGCTATGGGCAACGGCCTTTGAACTTCCCAGGTGAAAGCGAGTTTTTCCTGCTAGCCAGTGTGGAGGGATGCTCCGAGCCACTCTTCGTGTGACATTTGACGGTGGGGGCTGGCACGGTGTAAGCGGCAGGAGGTCCAAAAGTGGGCCCCTAGACAATTGAACAGTCTTGAACAGTGAGTAAAAAGCGGAAGCCAATTTCGCTAGTGACTGTACGGTACCTTGAACAGTGCGCTCTGATACCTGTTGCCATTGTACGCGGACGCGGTGTTCCAATTCTCTTCGCCTCTGCTACCACTCCGACTTGGCGCAGTGCGAGATCCTCCCGCCCGGCTCGCGCTATACGAATGCAGGGAATTTCAAGGCCGGGACCTTTCTTCCCTTCAACCAGCCTGACTTTGTTCTTGACCTCTATCCGCACCTCCTCAGCACCGAAGACGGCGAAAGCTCTGGCATTCCTCTCCTTCTCTCAATGTTCAACGCTGGAGTACGAACAGCAACACTGGAGGACGACTGGGAAGGGAAGTGGTTTACTATCGTCGCCCGAGTTTGCCCGAACGAACTCACCTTTGTCGGTGTACGCCTGGACGGATGGGAGACGGATGGCACTCAGTCCGTTCAGGTTTCGCTGGCGCTGCCGAGAGACGGCGGCTTGACTCCGTATATCATCTCGCCCGCCGCGAACTCTACCGATTACCCATGCTTATAGTTGTGCAGTATTATTCCCCGCGTTCTTTCCGGCGACGACGATAGCGCCCCGTGGCCCACCTCCTCAGCACATGCTTCCTTCGCCGGTCCTGTCGATCTAGACACGTTCCATATTAAGGAGCATGTCTGGCCCGAGGCACTCAGGAAGACCTCGGTGTTCATAAAGCTGGGCTCCTACCTGCTGCCAGAGAGCGACCGCCCTCCCCACAAAGGCGTACACATATGCCACGTCCTCCTCCTCTTCCCCATAGAGCAACAACCATGGAGCTCTCTGCTCGGCTGGATGCGGCAAGCAACAAACCCTTTCCCCAGAGGTTCTTGGATTGTATGCAGCGGCCGGATCCTAGGGCTCCTCAATCGTGAGCTCATCCAAGGACCTGAAGTCATCGACTCAACAACCCGGATCTTGGTCATTCTTCCTGATGACTGGGAATTTGGTCGGCAGAATTCTCTGTCTGCACAGAATTCACCTACCTCTACGCGGTTGAATCTTGTTCCGGAATCACCTACAACGCCACGACTAGCAGCCCCTGGCGGGGTCGTGAGCAGGAACCCGTTCTCGTCTCCAAGCCGCGGACACAAGGAATCTCCGCCAAAGAGCGGCGGGCCTGCAACGCTGGGTACTACCAAGGATTCACATCGCGAGGCGACTGTGCCACCAACCTCCGCCGGAGGAGAGCAAACACCGCGGGACACCACGATAAATGATGTGGACCCGGCTTCAGTGCCGAGCTCGAGTACGTCTCGCCATCCAAGTCCATCAATTCCGCTGACCATCCATCTAGACAGTGATGCTACCGAACATGACTCAGATGAGGAGCAGCTGTTGGGCGATCAACTTGCTTCTACAAGTGCCACCCCCACACGCAAGAGGAAGGCACCAGATTCTCCTGGATCGGGTAGGAGCAAGAGGACAACGGCAGGGAAAAGGAGGGCACAGCTCTATGATTAGGCACCTTCTATATATTTTTCAAGAATGGTTCATGACGCCGGCTTATGAAGCCATCCATTCAATGCCATCTCCTGACGTCGCTGGGCCGGCGCCGCTGCCATCGACCTCAGGGAAGCGACGCAGTCGGCTGTATGCACTGCGCACATACCCACAGCACCCCACAACATGACAAAAGACCACGTTTCTTCTCAAGGCCTGCCAAGGTGTGACTTGAGGGCCAAGGGTCCCGATCTTCCAAAGTGCCCCTCATCCGTCTTGGCAGCCCAACGAAGGGGCACGGATCACTCCGCTGCTTCGGCACTGCAATGCGGCTCCCCCCGATGTGACGCCGCATTGCAATTTCGACTGCATCTCTTCAGACTTCACCTCTGCGGCAAACCACGCAAAAAGCCAGTCGTGATTGTCAACTACAGCGCTTATTAACGACATTTGACAATGCGGCTCTGTATAAGGCAGCGCGTTTGTGGCGTCGGCCACAAGCCAGTATGCTGGCGCACCAAAACGACGGCTCTGCGGATGGGGGCAGAGCGTGTTCACGCATGCCAGCAGAAGACACCAATCACGTGCTTTGAAGATGCGCAGTTCGCGCCAGCTGTTTGGGCGCCAACGCCAGCAAATGGCCGAGGTGCGGGGTTGGTGATCTGGCGGGGCAGCGCCTCGATCCTTGGAGACAGCAACAACAACCACCTTTGAGCTGCAACACCTTTGAGCTGCAACAACCAAACCCACCGGGATATGGACTACGAATCTCAATAGTCCCTTATGATAGGTAATTCTTGTCTATATATGACAGCTTCCCTAGTTTCAGCTACTGATCTCTTGGGCCTGCTAGAGCCGTCCGTCACCGCGCGCACCTGCTCTTCCTTTCAAGTTGTTGAACGGTCATACGAGTAGCTGCGAAATCTGAACTTGGGGGGCTTTGGACAATGCGCCTCCTGGAACGCGACGATATGGGCGAGTTCCGCCTGACGGAGGACCTCCCCAACATAGCGACCCCCGAGATTCCACCTTACGCGATACTTTCACACACATGGGGCGATGAAGAAGTCCTCTTCAAGGACCTGGAAGACGGTACGGCCAAGAACAAAGCAGGCTACGTCAAGATTCGGTTTTGCGGAGATCAAGCCGGGCGCGATGGGCTGAAATTCTTCTGGGTCGACACGTGCTGCATCGACAAGTCCGACGCTGCCGAGCTTCAGCACGCTCTTAACTCCATGTTCCAATGGTACCGCAATGCGGCTAAATGCTATGTCTATCTCACGGACGTCTCAGACCACAAGCGGGACGCCGACGACAACCATAAGTGGGAACTAGCTTTTCGAAACTCCAGATGGTTCACTAGAGGATGGACCCTTCAAGAGCTTATTGCTCCGCCAGTTGTTGAATTCTTCTCTAAAGAGCGCGAGCGCCTAGGAGACAAGAAATCTTTGGAGCAGCAAATACACGATGTAACCGGGATTCCCCTCGGAGCTCTCCAGGGCAGCACACTGTCCGACTTCAGCATCGAAGAGCGCATGTCGTGGACCGGAAAGCGCAACACAACACGTAAAGAAGACAAGGCGTACTCGCTATTCGGTATTTTTGGCTTACACATACCGCTTCTGTATGGTGAAGGAGAAGACGCAGCATTTGGACGGCTGCGTGAGAAAATCAGCAAGCACGATCGCTATCTGTCCAATCTGCATTCCACCGACCCGCGCCTTGACAAGAAGCGCATCGAAGAGGCGAAGGGCGGACTGCTCGTGGACGCTTACCGCTGGGTTCTCGGCTGTCCTGAATTCCAACAATGGCATCACCAACCAGAGAGCCGCCTTTTCTGGATCAAAGGAGACCCTGGCAAGGGCAAGACTATGTTGCTCTGCGGCATTATTAACGAGCTGGAGCGAGCCATTGTTGCTGACGGGCACTGTCGCAATTTGGCATATTTTTTTTGCCAGGCAACCGACTCGCGCATCAACAACGCCATTGCCGTGCTTCGTGGATTGATCTACCTTCTTGCCCGCCAGCAACCACGCCTCATCTCCCACCTACGGAAATACACCGACGCGGGTAAATCCCTCACCGACGCGAATGCGTGGGTCGCCCTATCAGATATCTTAGGCGGAATGCTGGGAGACCCCAACTTAAAGGCAACCTACTTAATCATAGATGCACTGGACGAATGCGTACAGGATATGCCGAAACTTCTCAAATTTATCGTCGAGAAGTCAGCTATGTTTCCCAACGTCAAGTGGATTGTCTCAAGTCGCAACTGGACAGAAATCGGAGATCAGCTAAACATGGCCACGCACCGGGCCAATCTCAGCCTCGAGCTCAATACGGAATCGGTCACTGCTGCGGTCAACGCATATATCTCGTACAAAGTGGATCAACTGGCAAAGCTGAAGAAGTACGATCCTAAAACCAGAGACGCCGTTCGACACTATTTATCCTCTCACGCGGATGACACGTTCCTCTGGGTGGCGCTGGTCTGTCACGCGCTTGAGGACCCGGCGGTCCGGAAGCGACACAGTTTAGAGAAGGTGCGGGAGTTCCCACCCGGACTTGATTCTCTATACACAAAATCCACAAACGACATTCGCCGTTCTAAGGACGCAGATCTCTGCAGGCACATTCTCGCCGTCACTACCGTCGTTCGCCGACCTGTCAGCCTTCGGGAGCTAGTCTCACTCGTTGAAGCGTTAGACGACTTCTGTGAAGATCTAGAGTCTTTGGAAGAAATTATAGGTGTTTGCGGATCATTTCTCAGCCTTCGAATAGGGACGGTGTATTTGTTCACCAGTCGGCCAAAGACTTCCTGCTCGGTAACATTTCCGACCAGAAAGCTAGCGAAGCTTCTCAACAAACTTTCAATTGGGTGTTTCCATCTGGGAAAGAAGTTGAACACTACCAGCTCTTCTCAAAGTCACTTGATGTGATGCCCGGAACATTACAACGCGACATGTATGGCCTACGCTCTCCAGGGTTTCCTATCGACCAAGTTAGCGTGCCAAACCCGGACCCGCTGGCGGCAATACGGTACTCATGCGTTTACTGGGTTGATCATCTCAATGACTGGCAGTCGAGCGACATTACAAAGTACCCAGATGTTTTCCAGGATGGCGGTATCATTGATGACTTTCTGAGGCGGCACTACCTCTGCTGGCTAGAAGCTCTTTCACATTGCAGGAGCATGTCACAAGGGATATTATCAATGACAAAGCTCGAAACTATCCTTCAAGTTAGCTTTCCCGGAGGGACTATGTTATCAATAGGCGGTTCTAACAATAATGCAGCAAAACAAAATTGCATCGCATCTACCAAACCTTGTCTACGACATGCGCCGGTTTGTGCTGTACTGCGGATGGGTAGTTGAGAATTATCCTCTCCAGGTTTACTCTTCAGCACTTATATTTAGCCCGGTCCGCAGTATAACAAGAGGCTTGTTCAAGCAGGAAGAACAGAGGTGGATTACATCCGGGCCAGCTGTGGAAGATAATTGGAATGCATACACGCAGACGCTTGAAGGGCATAGCGATTCCGTTTACTCCGTCACGTTCTCGCCCGACTCGAAGCTTGTGGCGTCCGGGTCAGACGACACCACCGTCAAGATCTGGGATGCGGCGACAGGCACATACACGTAAACGCTTGAGGGGTATAGCAGTTTGGTCTACTTGGTCGTGTTCTCGCCGGACTCGAAGCTCGTGGCGTCTGGATCAAACGACAGCACCGTTAAGATCTGGGATCCGGCAACAGGCGCATACACGCAGACGCTTAAGGGGTATAGCGGTTCGGTTAACTCCGTCGCGTTCTCGCCAGACTCAAAACTCGTTACGTCCAGGTCAGGCGACAACACCATTAAGATCTAGGATACAGCAACGGGCATACGTACGCAGACGCTCAAGGGGTATAGCGGTTCCGTCAGCTCCGTCACGTTCTCGCCCAACTCGAAGCTCGTGGCGTCCGGGTCAGACGATGCCGTTAAGATCTGGGATGCGGCGACGGGCACATGCACGCAGACGCTCAGGGGGCATAGTAGTTCCGTCAGCTCCGTTGCGTTTTCGCCCGATTTAAAGCTCGTGGCGTCTGGGTCATATAACACTACCGTTAAGATCTGGGATGCGGCGACGGGCACATGCACGCAGACGCTTAAGGGGCATAGCAGTTCCGTCAGCTCTGTTACGTTCTCACCCGACTTAAAGTTTATGGCGTCCGGGTTAGGCAACAATACCGTTAAGATCTGGGATGCAGCGACGGGCACATGCACGCAGACGCTTAAGGGGCATAGCGGTTACGTCTACTCCGTCGCGTTCTCGCCCGACTCAAAGCTCGTTACGTCTGGGTCAGGCGACAACACTGGGTCAGGTGATAACACCGTCAAGATCTGGGATGCGGCAACGGGTATACGCACGTAGACGCTTAAGGGGTATAGCGGTTCCGTCAGCTCCGTCGCGTTCTCGCCTAACTTAAAGCTCGTGGCGTCCGGGTCAGACGACACTACCGTCAAGATCTGGGATGCGGCGACGGGCACATGCACGCAGACACTCGAGGGGCATAGCGGTTTCGTCTACTCCGTTACGTTCTCGCCGGACTCAAAGCTCGTGGCGTCCGGGTTATAGGACACCACCGTCAAGATCTGGGATGCGGCGACAGGCGCGTGTACGCAGACGCTCGAAAACATGCATTTGTCGACTTTTATTGCTTCCTGGTCCGGTGATGCGAGAAATCCCCTCCAACGATATTATGGTGTAGGCTCGGGGGGCAGGTGGATTACAAGGGGCTCAGAAAACTGGTTGTGGCTGCCTCCAGGATGTCGACCAGGACGCTGGGCCGTATCCGCTTCGACAGTTGCCATTGGCTGTCCTTCAGGAAGGGTCCTGATTATGGCGTTCCCATCAGATATCTAATACTTAATCTCTTTCTCTTATTTTTGAATCATAGCGTGCCACAGGAGGGGTCCGGGGTCTCCTTTAATTTATAGTTGCTATAATATTCCAGAATCTTCTACTGTACGGCTCAACTTCGTAATAATACTGAGCGCTCCACCTGAAGATCAGTGGGCAAGGTGTGGCGACATGTCAGCGGGCATCAGGGGTTTACTTAAGTCGCCAGACTGGAAACAGCGGATCTGAGTGATCGGAGCAGAGGCAATAAATTGAGCCAATTCTGCGTTTTCTGCAGTTATCCTTTGCCTGGAGGAACTACCAGAGGTCAGGTCCGAAAGGATCCTCATGCCTGGCTTTGACATGCCCCCTACGAAACGCACGGACGTCAGTAAAACAGTACAGATTCTTTTTTCCACCGTAAGTTAACACTGTCTTACGTCAGTGGTACGCTCCTCTGCCGAAACAGCTCGGGCCGGAACGCGATTTTGCGGCGAGCGCCCAGCGAGCCGCGAAATCGTGTGGAGGCACGTCCAAAGCTGGCACTTGGAGAGTTCCTCCAGGCTTCCTTTGGCGGGCCGCTCGTCGGCGCGGTCCCTCCTGTAAAAATAAAGGCCGCCGCGCCTGGGCAAAGAAGCACGGGCCAACTTGATTACCGCTTTGGGTTTTTGCACATGACCCAACACGTGATCCCCGCGATATTCTCGCGACAGCCCGCTTAGGACCGCATCTACTAGATAAGTTACATCCGTACGTCTGTCTTTTATAGTGCAGGCGACAGGACGCAAATTTCGCACATAAATGTACAGTACGTGAGTTGAGTTCTGTATGCGGACGGTTGCAAGAAGGCTGAGCTCTTCGGGGGACATTTGACCGTGGGAGTTGACACGGGTGTAAGCGCCAAGAGGCCCAGAAAATGGGTCCCTAGAGATTTCAAGAGTGAATAAAAAGCGGAAGCTGATTTCGCTAGCGACTGTAGTGGGGCGAGACATCCCGCTCAGCTCTGATCGCGGAAACTTGTGTACAAGGCACCGAATTTGGGCCGGCTATTAATTACAGCGTTGAGGGAGGCACTAAATTGGGACGCATTTGGATTTCGTGGGGTCAAAAATTGTGTATGTTCTCCGGGCCTATTTCTGGGCAAGTTTCACGTCCGAGACCAGAAAGTGGGCACAAGTTGTATAAATACTGAAGTCTAAGTCATGTTGTGAATCAAATGCGGGCAAAGTATTTCCGAGATGGCGAACTTCCTCTTGATAAGGCATGGCTTTTTGCTTTGCATAGTTTTCGCGTTCGTTTCTTCTATTGCGTTGGTAATCCATGCTCTCACGAATGATGTAAATGTAAAGTCAGGGATCGTAACGATTCAAGTAAGTGAGGATCCATACTTAGTCGTGTAGAGACTTATTTATATCTGCAGTTTAATAGTAGTGAATTCGCTCTTGATATTGCTAATGGCATATTTTCGAAAAGAGGTCTCCTAAGTCTAAATCCGGAAGACATCTTGAAAGATCTTCCATCTGAAATCGAAGATATTATACCTGATGCAGATCAAATTCAGGGCACGCTTGATGGAATTTCTGAAACCTTTGGGAATGTCGAAAATACTGTAAAGGCTCTCTTGCCAAAGAATTGTTCAATCGGCACGAGGAAGTTCTGTATTGGATTCCCTGCAAATCAATCTTGCCATAACCTACCTATTAAGCTCGCCAGTATTTTCCCTCCGGAAGGCGAAAAGCTTCTCCGAGGAATCGATGGGGCCCTTGCTAAGGTTACGGACCCGTATATCCAAAACGCATTGATAGCAGGTTCGGCATCAACGCTTATTTTTGATGCTTTCCTCATATATTCCTTATACAACCTTCATATCCCTCTGATAGGTGGTCTAGGTTGGAGCTTACAGCTGTCAATCTATCTCATCGTTGGACTAATTTTTTATGCCCCTTTTGTTATACCAATAGTTTTCATATATGTTTTAAGATCTACTATCGATGCTTTACCTCGCTGGATGCAGTTGCAAGAAGGGAATGTATTTGGATTGTGTATAGGTTGTCTCTGCTGCTCTGCTATCGCAGTAGTTGTCGGCAGCATTGGGCGAATACTTTCCTTCACTACAGCAACTTCTTCAAAAAGTCCAGTCTAAAGAGAACCCAACGTCAAAGCTAAAGAATTTAGAAAATAATAAGCGTAGTCACGCTGAGTATTATGTTGTGTCTCAACCGAGGTTCTGGTTTTAAGCCTGGGCTAGTCTGATTACACTGTAATGTAACTAGATCGCTCATGAAAAATGCCCGTATCTCATAAATTTCTGGTGTCTCAAGCGTTATATTCGAGTTTTAGTGGTGTTTAGCTTACGTCTAGCGCTTATGCTATCTTCGCTATAACCGGAGGGAAACAGTAGCTCATAGAATTGCTCTTTCACTACTCACTTTTCCATATATACTATTCCCTCTTCATGCAAACGACCAAGGACAGTAGGGCAAGATAACTGAGCAAAGTTAGCGTGAGAAACCAGGACCCCTCACTTCACGTGGGCACGAGACCCGACGGGCGTCCTCGGTTTCGTCCTTTAGACCCATTGGCGGTCCAGCCAGGAGCCTCCCTGATTGGTCCGTTGTCGAACCCGTGGTGGGTCAAGCGAAGGTTCTTTCTGATTGGGCATGACAGAGCCCGTTGGAAACACAGAAGCAGTACTTGAGACCAGCTCGACGCCACTCGGCCTTATTTAGAAAGGGTCGCGGCTTAGGCTTCACCTGGGCGAACATGTCGATGGCGGGCCCTCAGGGCGCAGTTGGTGGCCCAACATGACCATAGTCGTGACGTTTTTAGGGGCTGCCCTTCACGCCTTTTGGAGCGTCCTCTCAACCAGTATCAAAGAAAGCGAACGATCAGTAACAGAAGGGTAATGAATGATATAAGAAGCTCAATTTTGCACAATCCTGACGCGCCTGTCCACGGCCTGGGTTTTGCTAGCAATGCTCAAGCGACTAGGGTGCGGTTCTGACGAAAGATGTGGCGCGAACCTTTCCCTCCATTCACCCCCGGCGCCTGTCATTGAGACTCGCCGAAGCAAGTTTGGACGGCGCTCTTCATCGAGAGCTTCACGGGCGTATTCCACTCCCGGCCCACTGATTGGCTTGACGTTGCTGCCTCGAGACGCAGTGGCCCACTGTCATGACCGTGGGGTGGTCCTGACACCCAGGCCCATTTCTCGGCTCCGCAATGAGTCCCGTAACCCGGCCCCAATCCGACTCTGGACCAAAAAGTAGGCCCCTTAATTTTGTACAGCCACAACTTCGGTCCTAAATCTTGAACCTATGTAGTGATCCTTTGGCACACCCAATTAACATCACAATTTGTATTGTGTTAATGTCAGAGTACGAAGCAAAAAAACTATCCTATAGAATTTTTGAATTTAGTTCAATTGGGTCCGAATAAACTCAAAGCAACTCAAGATCTGGGATGCGGTGGTTCAGTCATCTCTGTAGTGTCTTCTCTTGATGACTTTAGAACCGACCCATTGATGACCCAAAGACAGGTTTTATCACGCTGTTTCATGGGCCGTGGCACATACCCGAGATCTGAGAAGGTGGCTTTGTATTAGACATTACCGTACAATACTTAATCAAAAACTGCCGCATTATATATTTCCATGTCGCCGTTCATTTCGTCATCCATATCCATCTCCTCGATCACTTCGTCATCCATTTCTTGTTCCCTTTCATTCAAACCTTTTACCATCTTCACCAACAGTCTTTCCGGCATTTCCTCCATTCTGCGTCTCGTGTCATCCCACACAGCTTGCATCTCATCCTCCATTCTGTCCAAGACCTCTTCCGTCTGATCTTGCAACTCATCCACTACCATCCTTACTTCATGCTTCATTCTATCCGACTTCTCCTGGTCTCTTATCCCTTCAGTTACATTTCGTGGAGCTTTATTTCCTAAAGGTCCCGACTCGGCATAATGTGTGGAAAGCCCTAGATTCTAAGGAATTGTCAGCCACAGCAACCTATATGTGTATTGCAAAATACCTAACATTTTGAACGCGAAGGTTGATAGCCGAGGATAGCACAAAGCTACACACTTCTCGTATCAATTTTTTCCTCTGCGAAGGAATCATGATAAGATAGACTATGGATAGAAATATACCCATATACAAGAGGTCTGAGCTTGTAAGGAAAACAACAATGAGTGCCATTGCGAGAGAAAAGGCGAGAGTAAAGTGGAATCAGCGTAAGTTCTGAAAAGAGGTGTATTCGAAGTGATGGGTGATGGCAGCGTGAGGAGCGATGTGTAGGCTACCCGAGACTCGTATTTATATAGTGGGTTGGTCCCTTTGGGCTACTGTTACAGGCAGCTATGAATGGGGCTCGAACTCCTGAGGCATAATCAGTACCTCAAGCTATGCATGGCTGCTTGATACTTGGCAGAATGCATCAGAGAGGCTATGATGTGAGAGATCTAATAATTATAGAAATATTAACATGGTTTAATACAAGAACGCCCAATCATATTGATGCCGCAGAACGCAGGATCCGATGAGGCAACCATTGATATGTAAGGTGACGTTGATACGACCTTTGCCGTAGAAGAATCTAGAGGCTGGATGTGTTGTATGCGGCTGGAAGTCATAGCAAGCCCAGTCTGCATAAAACCTCATCCTGGCTATCGATATCTCGGCAGACCCGAGATCTAAGCCTCAGGCGTTTTTTGCGTGGTACGACGATTTTGAGATCAAAATATGCCTTGCAATACGCCATGGAGTCGGGATGTGTGTATATTTGGATTTTAAGAATATCCTCAGCCTTGATGTTCGAGCTCGGACAGCGAAGACACGAATTCTCAGAGTAGGTATGCAAATTCTTGATGAAAGTCCTTCGTGATGAACAGAGCTGTATTAATGTTGTTATTCTCTCCATAGTCTTCTTTTGTCATACGTGCGCGGCCGGGGCACAGAGAGGATGTTACAAACACGTTGCACTTGAGCTTTTGACCCACGACGCCAAGAGATGTTTGCTTGAGACATTAGGCGTCAGTGATTTGTCTGGTGGCAATGGTAATAGGCACGGATTTCATGCGATCTAACCTGCTGGCACGGTGGCGGAGTGGTGGCTGTCCGGGTTTGGGTGAAAGTTGCCTCCCTCTCAGTGACTTGAGACACGCGTTGAGTTCTTGGGCTGGTTTTGCCATCTAGTGATGATAAGGCCGTGCGAAAACTATAAATCATGGGTGCTCCCATGAACTGATGTCGCTCATTCAAATCCCTCAAGATACGCAAGTACCTTTCAACTCCCTTTCCAAAGACCAGCTATTCCACTTTCCAGAGAAAAATGAGCCAATTGCTCTCCCGTACCCTGAAGGAGAATATTGGGGGCAACAGTACCTGCACAGGTAGATACTGTAAGTATATTGTCGGACATTACTACGATGGCTTACACATTGGATAGATGGCGACGCCATGAAGGACGGACCGCTTCAGAAAAATGTGCCAGCCGGTAAAGAAGGAGCGGTATCTAAGATGGAAATTGCCACTCTCATCCAACCGTTTTTGCCTCCGGAGATGGAGCGCTTTCAATTCCACTTTGAAAATGGGGGACCCAAGGACAAGAATGATGGACACAACAACAACCCTGCCAAACCGAACGACAACCTTATTCAGAACAACAAACCTACTGAGATCAACAACAAGTGTTCTCACGGCAATTACAAGCCTAATAAAATCCACAGCAACGTTACTGAGACCAACCAAAAGCCATCTAAGGGTGACGATAAGCCTGCTATGGCAAACAAGCGTACCGAGGGCAACGACAAGCCTGCTGAGATTGACAGCAAGCGCGATGAGGGCAGCGACAATCCTATGAAGATCATCAAGCCTGCTGAGGGCAACGACAAGCCTGCTATGGTCAACAAGCGTCCTGAGGGCGACGACAAGCCCGCTAAGATCGATAATAAGCCCGCCGAGGGTAACAATACTGAGGGTAACAAGCGTACGGAGAGCAAGGACAAGGCTGATGTGATCAACGACATGCCTGATCAGGAAATCAACAAGCCGCGCTTGGATGCCCTTTATCCTCCAGCTGGCTGGAGCAAAAGAGGTAAGGAAAGTTTGTCTACCGTCCCAAGACGTCGCTGATAGGCAGTAACAGTTCCGAAAGCTGCTCTGATACTTGGTCCCGCAAGACGACCTGAAGCGACTAGAGAATCGCCTAAGAAGCGAGGGCCCACGGGACTGGATGCTATCCAGCCACCGATGAAACAAGCTCGGGTAGGCAAGACACACTGGCCTGTCAAGTATTTCGAGAACCCTCGCATCGAAAACGGTACAGCGGTGTTTGATGCCGTGTGGCTTAAGACTCCCGTCTGTGTCCAAGACATCACTGGCCCCGAGGCCATTGAACAATGCAAAAAGCTTTTTGCTAAAAAGTACGGAGTCCGCAAGTGGGATGAGATTTTTGGCGCTAAGCGTAACAAGTCAAAGCTGGGCTCGGGAAAGGGACGGCGCGTCTAGGGGACGAAATTCCGGTTTCGTTTTATTAGTTGTCACTGGCTACTTTAGATTGCTTGGTTCTCTCAGTTTTTGTACTTCCTACCGCCAGGCTTCAAGAACCCCGTCCTGAGGCATCAGCTTCACTGCGGAAAGTGGGCTTCAAGAAGAGGCTTTCCCTCGTTTAGCTTCATAATAACGTTCTGACTTACCCATCACCATATATCACCATATCTACACAACCATAATGTATAAAGTGCCTTCCTCTAAGAAAGTAGGAGTTTAGTTAATCCACAAACAAAAATCAGCATCCGACGTGCACTCGCATGAAATCCATGTCTGAATTCACCGGGATTTGTCACCATTCCAAGTTCACGAGGCCTAATGGCTCAACCGAACGTCTCTCGGGGCCATGGGTTGAGAGCTCAGGATCAAAGATGTTATAGGATCCTCTACATGCCTTGGTTGGGCGCCTACTGAGTGATGTCTTTGCCTTGAACTCGAACATCAAGGCTGAGCATGAATTAAAGACCAAAATATGCCCACCCATGACTCAATTACGAATTTCAAGGCAGAGTTTGATCCTGGATCATCGTACGGTATCAAAAAACGCCAGAGTTTTACGTCTCGGGCCAAGCGAGGCATGGACAGCCACGATGAGGGTTAATGCAGACTGTATTTGCTACCCTGATGGCTGAGAGACGGCGGTGCATGGGGGTGCCTTACCAGATGCTATTAAATCCAGCTACTATAGAGTCCCTGGCTCAGTGAGGCTTCGGGGTTCATAGCCACCATTCTTAGAAATCATTACCGGGACTCATTTCAGAGGTCGCCAAAGGCGGAATCGATAGCCTTTTTTAAAAGGCCTCGTAGGCCTATAGGGCCCGTGCGCAAGCGTGTATATAAAAGGGTTTTCCCGCGCCAGAAAGAATAAAATAAACATCTCTCTTGCAACGTTTCTTACTTCCACGCGACCGTAGCCCTACAGCATTGCATATATCACTATGCCTACATCAGGAATGTTTACACTTGTCGGTGATAAAGTCGAGTTCGTCCCTATGGGGCAGACAATAACCTCCCTCCGTGAAGGGGTCAAATTGGAGGGTATCGACGGTCCCTCCATCCCTCGACTTACACCGGCAGAGAACCTGATTATTTATTTCTCTGTCCCCAACAATATTCTCACGGCTTCCTCCCAGCCTTCAATGATTGCCGATACAGCCTGCAAACATCTCAACTTCTCCTTCGATGGCATCGATTTTAGCGAGATTATCCACTTGACTCTGCAACGCTTCATCAATCTCCTGAATGAGAATCCTAACTACGATGGACATATGGTCGGTAGTTTCCGGGACGAGTTTGGAAAAGCCTGGGAGTTCATAGCACAAAACATCTGCACAAAGCTTGTGACAAAATTCATCCTCATGTCCACGGATCGCGAAACAATCGATGGATTTAACGCGTTCGACAACATCCCTGACGATGACGACAGCCTATACGACTGAAAGTTGGCCCTTTTATCTCCCCGAATGGAGGGTATATAGTTGAATGAGAATTGGGATTATACCGGTTTGTGGTTTGCGTGGAATATTTTGAGATATCTGGGAAGCATGCAGGAAATAAACCGAGAGTTGATACAGTGCCCCTAAAATTTCGCCTTCCACGGGCTGATTTCCAGGCTGTTTCGGACTCTTAAATAGGGTTCTCGGCACCCAGCCGATGTTTGTCGTGGGATCGGGAATTCATCCGCTATTGCGTGGCTTACATTCCGGCCATTTCCGGCCCTGAACCGACTATTTCCGTGACCGCCAACACGCTAATCGTGCATAAAAGCGACGACCAACAACAACCCTAACCCTGGCTACTAGATACTCTAGGAAACAGCGGTTGTTTTAAATAGCAGTTCGCAAGGCGTCGCAGGTGAACAGAACTCGGCCACAGAGGAACCCAAATTTGGGTCTATCACGGAGGTGCAAATAAGGCCTTCAAACCTCTCCCGAATTTCCCGGAGCATCTCACAGTACTGCAAGACATGGAACTTTAACATCACACCTGGCTTACAATCTCGCCACAACCAGCTAAGCTGATGTCGGAGACACAGCTTTACTCTTTGGCACACAAAGCCCGGGCAAAGCTCTCATTCGAGCTTTCCCGCCCCAACCATAAGCTTCGCCTACTCGTCGGTCACCTCAACCTTCTCGACACGCTCATGCTCGATATCGCTAAAGCTGAGCAAAAACAGGAGCTATGGTTTAATCAATGTATTCGCAGCACTAACCCATTTAATGAAACCCAAAAGGAATGCATCCAGCAGTTGCATTCCGTTCCCGAAGAACCCGAAAACGACTGGCTGGCTGCTGATGTCAACTTGCCAAAGAATGGCTGCGGTTCTTTGGACGGAAATAAATATAGCGGAAGCGTAGCTGAGATTACACCCCTCGGGGAGCTGTCATTACATGCCATTGAGGATGGCTATAGGGCAGATGATGAGGACACCGAGGATAGTGGGGATAGTGAAAATGACGGAGATATTTTCGCTCCTCTCAGACGATGTCAATCGTATACCGCGGATCGTCAAGTCTAAGTAGCAAGGTTGAAATAGAAGTCATTTAACCTCATTCTCGTTCTCCATTTCGTGATAATGGTCCAAAATGTACTTTCACCTAATTTGCCTTCTCCAGCGAGGTTTCAGTTAGTTTCAGATTCATCACAAGTCTCGATTCTTGGAATCTTTTAAAGTAGTGCATTCGAAGGCGGAAGATGCTTTGATTCAAGCAGTGGAGTTGTCTGTAGGAATTAATGTTACATATGTACAAGAGGAGGCTTCAAGGTCCAGTTCCCCAGTTACACTAGGTGTTGCCCCTCCGCACCTGCTATTTTGCAGGCGATGGCTAGTGCGCGGGAACATAAATACCTCGAAGTTTCACAGTTCCTTAGCATCCTCACGTCCTAGAGGTCGGTTTTTGACAAAAGGCACAGTTGAACAGCATCTATGCCACATGTCTTGGCATATTGCCAAGAAAATAGAGATGCAAACAACTACAAAACAAGTGGCGCATACTAATGCGAATTTAGGTGATGAGAGCATCGTCCTCCAAAGGATCTTGCGTCACCTGTGGTGAAAGACGAGAAAATTGCTGCAGTTTTCGATTAGCTTAATTGTGCCTAATTGTGCCTAATTCTTATTCCATCTTTCACTGTTTTATAAGTAGATCCCCGAGGGGTCCCAAAATTGGGCCTATGGGAGCAAAAAGCGGTTCTAACTTCAGGACCATGTTTCTAATTAAGAAACAAAGTATTTAAACCCGAAAGGCCACATTATCACAAACCAGCCTTGCACATTGACTCAAAAAGCAAAACATATAAACTCTGCTGTTCGTTTACGGTACCAACCTCTGAAATTGGATCTACCTCGAAGATTAACCCGAGATAATGCAATTCAAAAATATTCTCCTTGTTCTTGGGGCTTCTGCTGTCTCGGCGAGTCCCCGGCCAGGACAACACGCCCAGACTTCCAGCCTGGCATCTTTGGGACTTCAGCCGCTGCCCGCCCGGGGAGTCCGAGGCGCATCTGCTGTAGAGGCATCCCTCACCTTGGTGGGTAGCCAGGGTGCAATCGAGACCGACTTCATTGTTCCCGTCCCCGGCATGCGGCTAGTCAACCGTTTCTTGATCGCAGGCAGTGTCAACGCTATTCGACCTACCAATGATAATAATGTACGATGTATAGCCGTTGATGGCGGCTTCTCCTTACCTGTTGGTACACCATTTGGTGCCGATACTGGCGATGTTGAGTTTGGCGAGAATAGAGGTGGCCAGCTCCAGTTTGTGGGAGCTATTTTCTGTCTGTAGATGTAGATGTTGCTGGCATCATAACAATTCATGTTACTTGTCGTTGTATAAGTCTCCAGTTATCGACTTGTTAATATGATTCTTCTAAAGCGCTCTTTCTAATTTCACTTGTAGATAAATCAACCAAGAGACGTTTATATGAGCTTCAGTAAACAGTCGAGCTTCTCCCTAGTAAACCCTTATGGGAGCCTCAACAGAGTAGGCTGGTGTGCCAGAGCCTGATATTCACAACCAAGTTGGTCCGTGCTTTACCGCCTTCGCGCGTCGGAGCGGAAAATGCCTTTTCAGGGTTCGGATAAATTTTTACCCAGGGTATGTGTAATCTATTTTCGGGTGAAGTCAGAGCCCCATTTCTGGGCTCGCAGCGCACAGTGTAGAGCCCAAAACTGGGCCACTAGTTAATATTTTTAGAGCAAAGCTTACGAAATGAAAACCTACACGGGAGGGCCCATTTCTCGGCTCACAATGCAGGCGCGCTCAGGATCATCATCTCACTGATGCGATTTTAACTTGGCTTTTCGATTCCTAGATCTGAATATAATTACTCTGTCGCTCAAGATTATGGCGACCAGCAGCTTTCCTTCCTGTTAAACCCAGTAGTGATGAAGAGGTTTCCCTTCTGCTTTCTTCAAAAATAATCAGTTCTTTAACATTCGACGACACAGAACAATGAGAGCGACGCCAATTGACTGGAATCTTTATAAAGGGGATATGGAGCAGCTCTATAAGACCGGTCGGGCAGAAGACATTGTGACGTGGCTGAGAAAAGAAAAGGGCGTTGACTGCAAGTAAGTTCTACAGTGCTGCTCCTGCTAGCTTACGTGGTTTAACAAAACAATACAGTATTGAGCAAGTCCGCAGTGCTTTAAAACGATGGGGGGTTAGAAAGCCCTATAACATGCATGGACAATCCTCGGCCCCATCTCGATCTCCACATCATCCCGGATACCATGAATCACGATCACAATCGCAAGACACGTATTGCCAACCATATCCTTCTGATGAATATCCTTTCAATAGCAACGGAAAAGGCCCTTTGTACGAACCAGACATAGTATGACTTTCTTAAGCCAATTATATCTAGCATTGTTTACTAACAGGTATATAAGGATTTTAGAGAGTATAAAATGAAAGCGGAAGGCCCTTTTAAGGGAATGTGGGTTAGTGAGGGCACTGTTCGTACTGTTGGCGGCGTTGACTATGTTGCGTACTGTATTCTTGTGCCATTGTGGGATAGAGATGTTCAAGCATAAGGAGATAGATTATTCGTCTCGGAGTTCATTCATATCTTTATCAATATGCTCATATGATCGCGTGAGGATTCGAAGAACCAACGCGTGTAAGAGAGCACTCGCTGACTGTGATATCCCAGCGGTAGGAAAGCTTTGGTCAACAAGTGACGCACACTAAGGATGCTAATCAAAACTACAAAGTATCATAGATAGATCGGGTCCTTTCATAAGGATGCGACCTGGCTTCTACGTCTTTGAAATTTCCTCGGTGCTTCCACCGAACCTCAAGGCTATCTACTGGCTTTCGTCCTGGAGCTCCCAAGACCCAAGGAAACGTGAAAAACGGCGAATGCCTAGATAAATTTCCCAGTCGAGTATATACCACTCCGCCTTATAACCTTAATTAGGGTTATCAAAGCTTATATTTTGTTTTCCTACTCCGTAGTCGGTGTCCTTCGTCTTTAAAAAATGTCTCTTTCAGCTTGCAGAAACGTCTACATCTCGCGCTCTAAAAGAGGTACTGGAAAGTTAGGGAGGGCGGGAGTGGGGCCAGTTCACATTTATATCCGCTAAATTACAAGCGGCGGTGGGCTATATTTGGCACCTTTCGGTCTCGCATTGCACAATTTTGGGCCTGTCAAATTTATCCAGTTTCGTCCCGGACTCCTATAGCGAACCACTTTTGGTCCCCATAGCGATGAAACTCTTCAAGTCCAAAATTGAGGATACTGTAGCTGGCACAGCCAGCAATCCAACAGCTGAGCCACGTAAGCTGGATCAGCAAGACCCGTATAAAAGAAGGCTTCCAGGCTCTCCAGAAAGTCAGAGATCAAACAAGTTGCCACACATTATAATACTTTCTCAAACACACTCATGGGTCCAAGGTATGTGCTTCCACATTCACATAAATACAAAATAATCTCACTTTTTTCTTAAGTACGGCCCCTATCTTCAGCTCGAGATTTAAACTGACCGGAGACTAAGAGTCCGTTTTTAAAAACAACATCTTTCGAGCCTCAGCAACAATGCCCGAACATAATAAAGCCGCCAATATTAGAAGGAAAATACAGCAATATCTCCAGCAACGGGCAGCGCTCATCACACTACTGGAAGAAAGTCTTCAACTTAGGAATGAAGACTTACTTGCTCTGAGCCCAGAGATGCAAATTCAAGACGACAGAGACCTGTCTGAACGCGAGGAAAATGAAGAATTCCAGGACAAAGCAACACATACGGAGCTGGAGAACAAAGGCGGCTTTGCACAATTTGTTAATATGTATGGAAAACGTCTTACGGAGGGGTCCCATATTCGAGGCGTGCAGGCTGTCCATTACAATCCAGAGACCGATGAGATAACCTTAGGAAAAGCTGATTGCAAGTAGAAATATAAATGAAGTTGCCTGAGGCAGCTATAGGGAAATTTTGCACTGTGTCAACTGTCACGGACCTTAGTACTAGGGCCTTGATGCCCATTGGCTCGTAGACCCGGTGTGTCGGCAGGCACCGGAATAAGCCGTTGTGAGGTCGGAAATAGCCGGAAATTATGGCCGCTGAGGAGATCCGAAGTAGGGGTAATCTGGCCAACTGGTCAGTTGGAAATCGGTGGCTCTGAGTAGACCTGAACACACAGAGGTCAAGGAATCACTCAATCAATTGGTTTTTACGACGTATTCGTCAATTTGAGCATATTATACTGCGTGGTTGACCGTCTGTCAACACAGTGTCACGACCCAGGTCATGAGAGGGAGCACGGACCAACTGTATTGTAACCAATCACTGGGTCACCCACAAGCCCCGCCGCAACCAATCAGCTTGGACCCGAAGACCCGGAGCAAAAGGCTCGGGTCCTCGGGGCCACTGTCCAGTATTGACGGACCCAGGCGCCCGGAGCAGGTGACTCGGGTCCCCGGGTTCGGGACAGAGCTACGTAGTATAGATACCATCATCGTGTCCACGATGGATGAGGGACCCTTAGTTCCTCACACTAGCAAGTACATTGTTCAAGCAACATTCACTGTTCACTTGGGATCTATTGTTTGGAACCTCTCGATCCACGACCTGTTCGACAGTGTACCACCCCTCGAGAGTTGAACTAGCCTACATTCAGTCATCTTGCACCCTCAACCCTTAGTCAACTTGAACCTCGATCTGTCCTCACCCAGGCACACACCCAGCCCTCCACCGAGAAGACTTTACGGATCAGAAACCGGAGTACTCGGTAACGCCCCTTACGGATTTAGAAACCCACAAAAGCAAAGATACACCCACCCCCATCAACAGGATACAGGTATTTCCGGAGCATGACCCGGGACGCATTGTCCACGCCATCAAGAGCATCAAAATTATGCCCAACACCCTCCCATGTGCCCTGAAGGCTGAGATAGCTAAACATGTATCCTAGTCATATGGAGAGGATAGCTTCACAACATAGAACATCTCCATCGCCGGGCATGCTAATGGGTAAAGAAGACCTGAAGCTCCCCCATCTGCCCCCCAAATCCATCTGGCCTCCTAACTCGACATAGAGCAGAGCTGGAGCACTTGGGCTTCATCCATCCTCCACACAGAATAGGTTCACTAACGCAGCCCTGAGCTCTTTGCTAAGGTCAAGCGGCTGTCCGCATAATGCGTTCCATACATCACTCATCATGCCACCGTTTCTCTTGGGGTCATCACCACACTGTGAGGTCTTTGTTGCAGCCTTCCTTGGCTCCCTCCCGGCAGAAAAGAGTTTTGTTTTGTGAATGCCTTGCCATCTGCTCGGCTGATGTCAATGGTTTGCTGTTGAGCGTTGGGCAGATTCCAGGGCGTGGCTTCCCGATGGCGTCATCCATGGAACAGCCATGCTTGCCACTTGGGCTTCACTCCTACACCAACTAACTAGCGCATGATCTAGACCGCATAGGCTACTCCGCCTTCTCATGCAGGTTGGTCTCAGACCTCCCTGGAGGTCGCCAATGAACCAGACCCTTCCATTATTCAGTCTCTCAGAGCCAGGGCGAGGTGTATAAAGACCAGTCCTCTACCCTCCCCCCTGAGGTGGTTCTTTCTCGTTCACTTCCAACACTTCGTTTTCACACAAAAGCTTCAAGCTGGCTTCTTCCTCTTTCCCTTGTCGTTCAAGAGACATGCCCGTCCCCAGAATGGACACAACCAGCGAGTTTGCGGCCCTTACGCCCGACTATGGGCTCCACGAGACACTCATATCCGCCGAGGCACAGGCTCTGTACGACCAACTTGCAGCAGCGGAGCTGCGAGCCCCCTACGCAACTTTCTCTGACTCGCGCAGAGAATTTGAAGATAACCCGTTATCTGAACTCAACGATGGCCCAGAAGACAACTGGCGGGACGCGCACTTGTTTGGTTTTGTCCCGGCCACCGAGCCTTCAGATGACGAGATTTTTGACAACTCGAGCAAGAACTGTCTCGAACTCGACGACAGCATATGTGCGGTGCCGGTCTCCCCGACACTGTCCTTCAGCAACGAAATCAATGCATTATTCGAGGACTTCAACGCAGACGCGGCCAATTCGTTTTATGTGAACACCATTTGGGACTCCGATGATTGGCTTTCGGACGGCTCGACCCAGACCAGCCAGGAACTTGAGGACAGCATATTTTCAACCGCTACCTCCCCGGCCTCATCAACCAGCGATGAAGAAATTGATATGCTCAACGACAGCTTCAGTACAGACTCAGCCAAGCCCTCTCATGTAGACGGCGTTCCTACGATGAATACCGGAAGTATCAACAACCAAGACTTCCCGGAACAGTCACCGAGATTACTGCACCGTCGGCCGAAAAACGCAAGTAGAGCCCGGAAGAGGAGAGCACGTGCTCGAGCGAAAGGGCAAAAATATTTACCAAAGATGCGTTCACAGTCCCGGACTACTGAATGGGCAAATGTGTGGGTCCACGTCGAGAAAGCGGGTGTTGAATGTGAAACTGGTGGATTTACGGAATATCGGGCTACGCGGAATGGCTGGCGTGAGCTATCAAGGGCAGGGGCTACCGAGTCTACCAGTACCAGGGTCAATGCTCAAGTTTACTGCTCTCTGGAAGACGACCTTGAGGAGTGGAACCCTGAATTTATCAGGTATCTCGACGTCAGGCTAAATGGGGACGGATTTGTGGTTCGAATTCTTCACGACAAGAGCAGAGGAATGTTCAGTGGCTTTGACGAGATGAACGAGAAGCACCTTCGGGTTGGCTATAGCCAAGTGAAGGTACTTCTTGAAAAGCCAGAGGAGAGTGTGTTTCTGGGACGCAAATGGAGGAAACAAAGCTAAAGTTCGCAGTTTAAAGTTTGATGTGTTTTTAGAGATATTCGAATCCAGGCAACTAAAAGAAACGATGGAAAAAATAAAAAATAAGTGCTTTAATTATATTTCATTTGGCTTCTCCGATAAGTTGGGTAAAACTCCCATTTTAAGAAAGTCTTGGTGAAATGTGGGCCAGGAGCTACTATTCACATGTTTGCGCTAATCTGGCAACTGAATCAGGTACTCTAACCTTTTGTGAATAATTTTTCGCTTATAACAGTAATATCGAAATCCTTGTTCTGAGGACCGCAGAATAAGCTCCCTCGGAATTACCTGCAAGCCAATCCAACCCATCCCTACTCGTAAAGTTCCAACGAGATTAGCATATAAACAGCTATGTCTCCAATCATCTGTCGTTGAACTCTTTGCAAAACGGGGTCAAATTCTCCGAGATATTTCAACAGCATCTCATTGACTTTTTGTTGGGCTTGGCATTCTGGAAATTTCGGTAAGATGGTGCAGTACGTCAGGAGCCAATAGCCAAGCTTCGTGCTGATCTGGTAACTGCACCAAATACTCTAGTCTTTTTAGAAGAATTCTACGCTTATGCCGTAATGTCAAAGTCCTAGCTCTGAGTATGCGTCCGTCTTTAGCAGCGCTCAAAATGGATGCCAACGTGCTATTCGAAAGGTTATCAGAACCTAGGTTGCTCAACTGTTTGGTATACATCCTCTCCGGCAGCTAAGGGATTAAAGCGCTGCATGGTCTGAACTGCGGAATCTTACGTTTATATGTGCCCAAGTGTAGCTTAAAATGGATACGACCCAAAATTGGACCCTTGGGCATATACTGGTACATGGTGGGAGATAGTACATGGCATCCTAGCTCAATCTGTGGCCTAGTACATGGCATCCTGGCTCCAAAACTGGGACAGTATGTAATATACCAGCACATAATATAGCATGGTACATAGTATGCTGGCACTTAGAATATACCAGTACATGATATACTAGCCCATAAAATACCAGTACATGATGTACTAGCACATAACATACCAGTACATGATATACTAGCACATAACATACCAGTACATGATATACTAGCCCATAGCATACCAGTACATGATGTACTAGACTAGAACACACATGATACCTAGAAATATGCTAGTAATTAGCGACGGAGCTGGCGAGTTAGACGTAGCTCGGCGCTCTGGTGATAGTGAGCGGCTGAGGAAGCGTGCTCAGAAGTAGTTGAAAGCCGTTACTGGCGCATACAGGTTATCCGAGCACGGGCCAACAAACTCAGATGTAGCACTTGGTCCCCACGGGTGAGCTGGCCAAATTCTGGGCCTAAAAGTTTCCCAGACTGGCGGTCCCAAAACCTGGCCCCTGCCCTTCAGCCAATCATCATAAAATCTAATTCTTATTACTGTATGTACTGTCTCCACTAACCATGTGTCGTCCACTTTGACACCGACATTATTAATGGATCAAGCCCTACGCAGCATCTCATCAAAAGCTGTGCTCATGTCTTGCCCCATGTTGAGAAGGCTAGCGCGTCATGCGGGGCAAGCCCTTCCGCGGACCCCACCGTTGTGAGCTGAAGGAAGTCGACCCGCAGCTCGAACGCCTCAGGCACAGCCAGGCCCAGTACTAACCTACCCTTGCGGTTCTCCATGTTGACCAGGCTCGGGCAGCCGCACGGAGGTTGTGTTTATGCCGACGCGACGCTGTCCACGTAAATGTCAATCCAGGGGGCGAGACATCGAGACTGCCAGATAGCTGCTGTGGCAGCTCGTGCGAGTCATACCAACGCCAAGTATACCGACTGACCCGTCTTGGAGACGACCGACTGACCCGTCTTGGAGACGACCGACACCTTATCAAGTCGGCCCGGGGACCACCTGATGAGCTCAGTGGCTAGTTTGTCAATCTCCCAGGAGACGGTGCCGTCAATGATCGCGGTCACCTCGACGCCATATTTTGGGTAGATTATGTGGGTTGCCGCCACCTTGCCGGTGTCCATGACGGCGTCTTCCACCAGTGCAGAAACCTGGGCTCAGGACCGGTGCCGGAAATTTAATCGCTAGCGCAATCAGCAGATCAACAAACGTCGGTGCGAACACGCACACCACCTTAACCCAGGCCAACCCCCGGCATCGAGACCCGCAGGTCGGCGTCCAAGTTGAAGAGTCGTCCGCATGATCACGGCAGACGGCGCTGGTTGGGCCTAGCGTCGGTGCTGGGTGATTCTATGGCAATCTCTCAAATGGCGTTGAAATTGGTGTACTGCCCGGACCGAAGTCGGAGATGAATATCAGGATGCCCTTTAAATTTCTGTCACATGTTATAAGTGTGCTGCGCGATCCGGCACTAGCGTGTTTGACGGCCAATGCAGCATGGATGGAGAGCTTTGTTTGTGGTTCATATGACACGACACTCGCACCCGCTCAACCTGGGCACGTCGCAGATTAAGATACGTAGAACCGGCCGCGCTGGTTCTTATTCTCGGCACGATATGCATGGTCAGCCAACTGCCCCAGTATCCTTCGGACAACGTGCGAGCATGTCCCGACTTCCCATTAAGATAAATTCTTGGTGCGTTTAGTGGACGGGGAATGTGGCCGTTGGGGCAGGTCCGCTAAATCTCCGTAAGTATTCATCTTTTCAATATCCTCCACTCACCTCGCTCACTTCATTTCAGCCTAGTGGTGACCTCTTTTCGGCATGAGGCGGTGAACTAGTGTGGTTGCTGCACGCTGGCTGCTTAAGACACTAGTCTTCGCGCCGTTGTTCGTAAACTATCATTAGTGCCAAAATGGCAGTCAGACGCTTATTTAGTGCTGTGAGGCCACACGGTAAGATCTTGTGGAGCAGATGATTCCTCGAGCAAATGGCTTGTGATTTTGGGTTTGTAGTATATGTTTCCCGGCCTCTCCTCTGCCACCATTTCGCGGTAATCTCTCATCCCGTACTAGAAGCATGCGAAATGTCGAAACAAAACGACAAAACGGAACTGCAGCGTCTGATGGAGGAGAGAGAAGCTACCTTGGCTTGCCTTGCTGTCTGCAAAGCTGCCCAAGCCAGCGTTGACCAAGCTCTCCAACGCATCAGCGAGGGGCGCCAACCAAACACACCTAAAGACAACAAGCGTGTCATCTCCAGCCTCCCGGAGCTGACTGGGACCAGTGCTCGGCGATCAACCCGACTTTCTCAACCCGACAAACCATGCCGCACTAGAAGCAGGGTAGACGGAGACACCTTCAATTCATCACACCACACCAATCTCACCTACCGACAGCGCGAAAACCAGTCCAGCACCAAAGGCTATGATCAGACGGGGGTGAAGGACGGCCATGGGAATTCTGCGGAAGGTTTGCAAGGAGAATCGCCGGAGGACTCATTTGTAATGGTGGAAAGCGTTGATGAGTGAGACCTAGATGACAGACGTACTGTATTGAGGACTTTCTAGCTTATTTATATGACCGTTAAGCGGCTGAACGGCGGTGCGAGTGACGTTGGTGAGAGGGACTCTCCATCCTCGTGGTTTGTCGGAAGAGGCGCTTGTTTGCAGCCATTTTGCATCGGGACTCACCCGCATGAGTGGAATATCACGTGACTCGGTTATCATGAACTTCTGAACGCTGCTCCAACATTCTTGCCTAGTTTCCTCCATTAGCACCTGCGGGTGGTAATG
>Ga0247763_1000076_pt1 | contig 44519 bp, 43 predicted proteins | sample UWRJL141409B4_FD_179926 | JGI IMG/M metagenome (GOLD analysis project Ga0247763, IMG submission 179926) | Plant litter microbial communities from Arlington Agricultural Research Station in Wisconsin, United States - UWRJ-L141-409B-4 | ecosystem: Environmental > Terrestrial > Plant litter >... | reverse complement strand
GCCCATTCTCAGCAGCCCACAAAAGTGGTGTCCGGCCATCTTCATCCTTCGTATCGATATCAACCTCATCTCTACCTACAAGCCGCTTAATGACAAATTCGTCGCCCCTCCTGGTGGCGGAAAACAGCAGTGACCGAACAATATTATCTGCTGAATCATCCATGCTCCCACTCTTCTTCAAAAGGCTAGCTACAGCCTCATTTCCGCTGCAAATGGCATAGGATATTGGGTTTCCGCCAATTTTGTCCATTGCGTCGGCGCGGGCGCCCGCTTTGACTAGCAGTCCTGCGGTGATTGCATGTCCATTCAATGCGGCGTATGACAACGGCGTTCGGCCAATTTTATCCCTTGCCTCAATTTTAGCACGTTCGCGAGTCCGCAGCTTGGCCATGTCTCTGAGTCGCAACCGGGGGCCCTTAATCAGCAGTTTCACGATATCGTAGAATCCGTACTCTGAAGCCCACGAAAGCGCTGAACGCCGATACGTGCCATCACTAAAGTTTATTTCAACGTCATCTGCTTTGAGTAGTTTCCTTACTACTGGCTTAATTCCGAAATAGGAGGCGATCATGAGAGTTGTGAAATCCCGAGGAAAGCCCACATGAGCGCTCGCCCAATAGATCCTGAACCATGTCAGGCAACATCCCGACCTTGCATCACATAACCCCAGTAGTGATTCTGTGTCCGCATCACTGCTCTTCATACTTGATAGGCGGAAGTGGGCGGCCCAGTTTTGGGCAGAATAGTCAAGGAAGACGTGGTCATGAAGGTATTGAGATAACCAATCGGTGTCGTCAGGTGGATTTGTTTCGAACTCGGTAAAACGCAGCTGCCAGGTGGAAATTTGCCACAGGAGATAATGACACTGCTGTGGCCTGAGTGAAGATTTCCATCCGAGTTGACTGCTAAGGCCGTTTCGAGCAGCCACCATCGGGCCATCTTGAACCAAGAATTCTTTCGCTGTTTGGTGGAGAAGATATACCTTCGAGGCTGTGACAGTGACGAAGAGTCCGCAAAGGTCTCTCACATGCTCCCGGAAATACTTGTCTGATCTGAGGTCGAGGTCCTCGTAGGACCGACAACTTTCGTGAAGAGTTAGGGCCACCGCCATTTCGGCTAGAGTCAACGGTCGCGCTGCTGCGACTACAATGCTTAACAGCTTCTTCGCTTTTTCAACATTGGCGCTCTTGGCCAAAATCTTTTCATATGCATCGTCGACAGTTCGTGGAAGGCGGGATGTGGCCTTATTAATACCGGCCTTGTTGATTTCGGTGTCGTTTTCGACCAAGTCCAGGGTGAGGTAAACCCACAGATAAGTTCGGTTAGGAACGGATAGGAGCCTTCGTAGGAGGAGCGCTGCCTCGTCAGGGTTTAGGTGTAACAAAGATTGGATGCTCCGAACTCTGGCGCGTATGTAGAGATCAATCTCCTTGGCGATTTTCTCCACCTCAGCATCGTTTTCTCCATTGAGGTGAATGACCGGTAACCGCGGGGTATCATTGAGAGGTTGGAATCCCCGTCTGATCTTGCCAACGGGCCGACTAGTTAGGAGAAACTTCAAGTTGAAGTTGTTCTTCTCACTGAAGAATTTGCATATTGCTCGGGCGAGTTCGGACTGCGCTTGGTCTTCACACTCGTCAAGTGCATCAAGAACACAAATGATTTCGCCGGCGTTCTTGTCACTTGAGGCCATAAGCAGGAGATCCCAAAGCTCGCCAAATGAGCCGGTAAGACGTCCGCCATATGTTTCAAACCGCTCGACAATTTTGTTGGAGAACAAAATCCTTTTTTGTTGGAACAGTTGATGTAGAATGCAGGAGATGGCGCCCTTCGCACTCCTCTGGTCTTCGAAATCGTCCTTGAAGAAAAAATAGCAAGTCGTTCTGAATTCCGTAGATGCGAGCTCCGAGTCCACCAAGTGCTTTACCAAGACAGACTTTCCACATCCAGGATTTGCGGATACCCATAACATGGTTGCCGATTTGCTGTCTCGCCACTGTCGAAAGAGATGGTGCGAGACGAACCACTCACACGTTCCTGGGACACGAGTTGGGTTTCTGTCCTTTCTGTCTCGGTACGGTGAGGTATGGAGGGTCTTGAGGATGGCTGTTCTCCGATCATCCAAGATGCGGCCTTCCGTCATGTCCACTGCGCCTTCACCCAGGCCGGCCGTGCTGCGGCGGATAAGCGCCTCCTCATGTGCTGCACAGATCTCTCCAAGCTTTTCTAGAACTATATCGCAATATGCGTCCTTTTCGCGGAATTTGACCATATCTGAATGATTTTCATTGATCGGGAAGGTGGACGTCGACCTGTTTGTGTTGTACAAGCCTCGAGTAGCGGACTCCGGGGTCACCAGGAGCACCTTTGGTCCAGTCCTAGCAAAAGACCCGTCTGTTTGTTTCTGCTGAGATTAGCCCGTGGTTTGCAATTAGGGTAAGTTTATACTCACAACTACGGTTGGCGTGGTCTTGGTCTCATAGGCCCAGAAAAGCTCCATTCTTCCACGCCTGGCCACCTCGAAGAATCGATCATCTAGGCGTTGCAGGTATTCCGATGCAGTTGTCAAGTCGTATACAAGGCCCTCATTAGGTTGTCCGCTAACTACAGTCATAAGGGCGTCCGTCTTCATACCGCGGGATGGCACACCAAAGAAGATAGCACCGGCCACATGGCGCATGTGCTGGTGGTCTCGATCAAGCGCCTCCTTGAGGACAATGCCACCTAGGCTATGGGCTAGGAAGATAAGCGGTTTCGCCGCCGGCGATGCCAAACCGGAGGCCTTTAGATTCTCAGCGAGGAAGGAAGCGAGGTCGGTAGCGGTCTGGGATGAATTGCTTTCGGCCAATTTCGAATTGTAACCAAAGAGAACGAACCGAATAGCGGGACATGCACTTGGCAAAGCATCCCTAATCCACATCCAACTTCTGTTTAGACTGTGCTTGGCTTGCCACGATCCGAACGGGTGGGAACCAAGCCCAGGAACGGCGATGCAGCTGTTCCCGTTAGGGTTCGAGCGTTAAAAAGGGGCGAGGGCCTACTTGTATTCGTGCTTCTGGGCCTTAACGTCATTAAGCGGGGTCAGACCGATGAAATGAGTGTCCAGGATGAGCGTGCCGTTGAGGCCAGGGCCTTTTATCTCCCACTGCCCCTGCTCGATCTGCGCTTCAATGGCCGACGGCAGCTTCGCGAAAATTAAAGTTGCCGTCTTTGTAGGAGGCGTTTCCCGCGGACCAAAGTCCGTAGCCAGCGTCCGAATGTGGATATCATCGGAACTGACGTCGCCAAATGCCCGGCCCAACACATCGCAAAGGGCCGCTTCATCCACGCTGGCAGCACATCCCCGCAGCCGGAAATTGAAGGCTCCTGGTGCTACCATCCTGGTGGCGGCTTGGCCGTTAGGGCTCCCAACAAAGTTGGAGCGCAGATATCTATCCAAGCTCGCGGCGTGAGAGGAGTGGGCGGCGGCTCGAAAGAGTAAGAACTGCTGGAGACTAGGGATGCCTCCGGAAAGCTGTGATCAAGGGCTAGGGGCGCTTGCAGGAGGAAGGCACGCGAAGGAGATGTTGGGCAGCAATAAACGTCGTCAGCGTGGTGGGGTCGCGCATCGCAGCCACCTCCTGGCCAATGGTTCCCAGCTGTTGACGGGCGCGTTCGCCGGTTGGTCCGCGCAGTTGCAGAAAAGGGAAATTAGCACACCCACGTAAAAACAGCCAAAAAGTTGATCAATTCAGAATACTGTTGTTCTGATCAGAGGGAGCCCTGCCTCCAAAATTGGGCAGGGCGATTACCCCTCCTTTCCGAAGGGTTATGTGCCCGACGAAGACCCACATCCCAAATCCAGCAAGGCGCCATCCGACACCAGCCAGTGACACTCAAGCAACCGCGTCGTTTTTTTTTGAGTATGTCTATTCACAGAGTGGAAAGTGCCACCCCGCAGAGTAAAAAAAAAGTGCCCCACTTTAACAGTTGCGCCAGCCGTCACCGGCCAGGCGCAAGCCCCCAGCGCAACACCACCATCACCATCGCTATCACCAAGAATCAATTGCACTACTTTTGACAGCGTTGAAAACAAGCCAAATCAATCGCCCTGGCGCGCGCCAACTATTCAAGGTAAGATCCATTTTTTCAGCTGTTTTCGATCGCTAATTGGCTAGTTTCCAGATACACGACCGCGATGGCGACGGCGATTCGGAGCCTTGATGCCAGCGATTCGGAAGAGACCCCTTCACGCGGCTAGGTATACTTCTGGAACGTGAAGGCTAAGGTATACAGCGACACTTAACAGTAGTAAAATGGCTGGCAGCTTGTCCAGCGCGCCCGCCAGATGCAGAGGGCAAGGCTCCCAAGATCCAAACAACCAGGGCGGCTTCAGAAAGCCGTCATCCACGTATAAGGAAGGTAGCCAGCACCAGGGCGATCAACACCAGGGCTGAAGAACAGGTCAGATCCGACCAATCAGGGCGCTGAATCTGGTTACGTAATCAATTGAAACACGCGTTCGCAATGAGATTTAACTGCAGAATGGAAGATTTGGCTTTGGAATCGCTTTTGCAATAGCGATCAATCGTGACGACAGTCGTGATGGGTTGCGCCTGGCTGGCGCAGCTGTCAAAGTGGGGCACTTTTTTTTTTAACTCTGCGGGGTGGCACTTTCCACTCTGCGAATAGACATACTCTGTTTTTTTAAGCGCCTTGGCGTTTTTGTCGCCGTCGCCGCCGTGCATCTCACCACTCATGAGGGGCAACCGGATTCTACGATTTCTCTATTTTGCAGACATCAACACCACCGCGATACCGTGATGCTGCTGCAACTAGTATTTTTTTTTAGATACCTCTATGTATGGGGAATACGAAGACACCATTGCGTTCAATGCTAAAGCGAAACAACCAACATGCGGCGCGCTCAAACACCAAGGCCATAGCTTTAGAGGTAATTAGTCCGCACAGTTTATAAATTGAAAGATGAGCCTGATTTTACGGACCCTAGTCCTACGTATCATTTCAAGCTCAAAGCCATACGCACCTTATAGTTTGCGAAGACAAAACTGTGATGTTGCTGTTCAGCTGGGCGCGCGGATTGAGGCACGTTTGTAAATACAGAATGTACAACGTAATTAAAAAAAAAAAAAAAATTAAAAATTTAAAAAAGCATCTAATTGGCAAATATTCTATCAATGCCGGCCATTAAGAAAATAGAGCGTTATGTAGCCTATGGTACGTAATAGAAAACTGTTAGCTGAAGATGTTCGTGGCACTGATAGTTTAACACCCTGGCAAATTGTCTTGCAAAACTCTATTTTGTAGTAGGACGCTACACGAACTCTAGTGAGATGCACTCCCCATCAATCTGGACCTTCTCGGCAGACATGTTCCCAATCGCCCCCTTGCTTATCAGCCAATCTCGTTATCTCGGCCAGGCTCCATAATGTCGTTTGGTGATGGGGGCCCAATGTGAGCTTCTGGCCCTCCCATCCCTTCAGATGCGCCACTCGAGCCTCTTCTCGTTTCCCGGCCATCTCATACATGAGCCCCAGGTCGTTCTGCGCCCACAGCGTGTCGTGGTGGCTCGGGCCCAGCACCTTCTCGCGCAGGCGGACCGAGTTCTCCTGCAGCCGGCACGCCGTGGCTAAGTGGCCCAGATCGCGATAACATTTAGCCAAGTCGCTCATATCCCAGAGCACGTGTGCGTGCTCAGAACCAAGAAGCTGCACGCGCACGGCAAGCACCTGCGTCTGCAGCTGCAGGGCTTCGTCGAGCCGACCCTGCATCCGATAGCACTTGGCCAGGTGGCTCTTGGTCCAAATCACCTGAACATCGCTGTCTGGCAGCATCTGTTGCAACGTTCCTAGCGCCCGGAGATGCATGGCTTGCGATTCGGCGAACCTCTCCTGGTGGCGGTAGAGCCTGCCCAGCTCGTTGATAGTGAGGATCTGGTCGAACTCGTTAGGCTCCTGGGACGCGTCTAGGAGAGCGAGCGCCAGCTGCTGGGTCTCGATGGCTCGTTCGACCCGGCCCTGCTGATCATATAGGATGCCCAGTCCGTTGGCGATCCAAACGCTGTCCTCGGGCCGCGCCGCAGCTTCCCGTTCCAGGAGTGCCCTACCAGCCTCCAGGTGGCAGATGCCGTCCTCCACCCGGTTGGCCAGCTTGTAGACCCTGGCCAGGTCCCGTACAATCATGATCTTGTCCGAGTTGTTGATTGTCGGGGTGTAAGACGGCCCCTTGACACAGCTGCCTCGAGCTTGGATTCGGGCCACGTCAAGCGCGACGAGAACCATGAGAATGTCCTCGAGCTCGTCAATGCGAAAATCTTCGCTGCCATTGTGAGTTTTCAGGAGCCCTCGGACCTTTCTGAAGGTCCGAAAGATTTCGGGAGCGGGAAACGAATGGAGATTCAGTAGTAACAACCTCTTGAGCCAAGCCCGACGTCGGGTTTCGCAAGATAAAAAGGCCAGAGCTTTGCTACGCAGCTCCATGTCCACCTCCGCGTTGACCAGATGGTAGTACCAGTGCGAGGTAGCATAGGCAAGGAGAGGAAACACAGCAGGGTTCGGGTCAACACCACTCCCCTGAGTCTCCATTTCGGCGAGGTAGTCGAGGAGAATATTGGCAATCCTCTTATGCCCAGCCGGGAGATTAATCCGCAGAGTATTTTGCGCAGAGTCGTCGGTCGGCGAGGTGAAGAACTGAGCCACGGACAAATGCGCAGGGCGAAAGTAATCACCCCCCGCGTGGTACTCGATGAAGGGCTGACACACCTTGAGAACCGCAGATTTGTATGGCAGGCGCCCTGCGCGACAAGGCGGAACCCCGGGAGATCCATTGGCATCGCGAGAGAGGCTGCATTGCAGCTCAGCCCAGGTCAGCGGCCTTGGGCTGCACAAAACATGGGTGAAAATGTCTCGAGCGAGCTCCAGCACCCGGGGCGGCCCGTGTGACAGCCGTTTCAGAGCCAAGCCGTAGTAGAGGTTGAGCCCCCCCGGTGTGCGTGCTGCTACCTGGTACACATCCTCTGGACAGGTAGCGGTCTTCAGTTCCTCTGCCATGAAGCGCGCCCAAAGGAACATGCCATCGGCTCCGGCAGAGAGCTGAGATAGGAGCTTGTCCCGCTTCAGTCCCTCTGGCGCGGTTATTTCCAGCTCTTTGAGAATCGCCGAGAAGTATGAGTCGACGTCCGTCTTGGTCGAGTCCCGCGTCATTTCCAGCTCGAGCGGTTTTCGCTCCACGAGTTTTTTCCTGATCTCAAGCGTGTCTCTGCTGAGCAACAAGACACGGCAAGTGTCGGAAGATTCGAGGACTCCCAACAGATCACCCAAGTGGTCCTCCATGTCCCTGCACTCGTCCATACCGTCGATTACCACAAAAGTTTGCCTTGATAGCGCCAGTACTTGTTTCAGCAAGGCAGGCGGACTCTCAGACCACGTCATGTGGCCCCTTCTGAATTTCCTCGCCATGGCAAAAGCCGCCTTGACAGGCTCGACACAGGACGGAATCTGGGCTACGAGTTGGGAGATAAGGGTGCGGTACATTGCCAATGTGTTGCTGCGACTTTCATCTGTTTCGTCAAAGAAGAAGTAGATCACCGATGTATCCCCATGGCTCTTTGCGCGGCTGTCTGCCTCGAGCCTGTCAATGATGGAGGAACAGAGTACCGTCTTCCCAATACCCGCCATGCCAAAAACCCACCCCACGCGGGTTGTCTCGCCATGGGCCCAGGCCTGGAAGAAGGGATGGTTGAAGATCCATTGGCAGGTCTCGGAGCCGCATCTCTGGCTGTTGCGTCGCCGGTCCTCGTGATAGTCGACCGCTGAGAGCCACGATATGACGTCCCAGTGGAGTTGGTTCTCCAGGGCTTGAGCTGAATGGGCGTGGTATTTCGTCTGCCGTTCCATGTCTTGGTGCACGGCATCCCGATGAATAAAAGTGCTCAGGAGAAGAAGGCTCTCAAATCGGCGTTTCAACTTCTGGCAGATCTCATCGAACTCACCCTCGAAGCTCGCCCAGGCTCGACTGAGCCATGCGGTTAGAGTGCCTGCAGGACAGGAGAGGTAAGTAATCATGTTTCAACGTGACGCATGAAAGCCTGACTAACAGCTTGTACGCAACGCATCTCTGGCCTTTCGGAGAAATATAATAACATCCAAATACGTGTCATACAGCGCATACGTAAACTCCTGGTTGTCATGGAAAAGCCGGTCATAACGACTGTACAAGCAGAGCTGGTTGGCAAATTGTTCGACCAGCTGCAGCAGACTGGTGAAGTAGAGGGGCACATTTCGAGCCATCTGATAACGCTCTGGGTCAGATATATGGTCCGCAGGTGTGAACAGGGGGGCATAGGGAGTCTACCCTCAGGATGGCCCGCAAACAGCCCCATATCAGGCAAGTAGGCGAGCCAAAGTTTTGCGCCATCATGTCCACAGCCGCAGAATGACGGTCAATAAAGCTGATGAGTGGTGTAAATACTCGAAGTGCCGAGTCGGCCCTGTTTATTGAGGAACGGTGGAGTTGGATCTCGGTGAGAACGCCCTGGACTGTCGAAAACTGGTATTCCAGTCTTTCAGCTTTGGGGATGTTGCTTATATACGATTCCAAGCTGTTTGTTGCTCTCAATGGGGTCAAATCCCTCATGTCCTCGCACAAAACGCGGGTCATCTGAGCGAGAATACCCTGGCTCTGTACTCAGGCTGGGTGGGGCAGGTACATGTGCTTCTAGAAACGATCTTGTATCGCGTGAGAACTGCCTCGATCGTGGGTCAGTTGATATGGGGATCTGTAGGACTATTATTTCCGATAAGATCCGCAGCACCATGCCGCAGAACCTTCCGCCATGTTCAAGGCGTCTTGTGTCACCCACCACGCACGGCTGCGCAAGAAAACCCCACCAACCATTGCTCTAAACCGGGCACACAGGTGGAAAGAAGCTTGACACAGCCCCGCACCCCTCACCAAATATCCCTGCAGGAGTGGCCCGAATAACACAGTTTGAGTCGAGTTGCATGCGTCAAAGCATGCAGGATCTTCAAGAGTCAGAGCCCGACGAGGCATCCATGCAGCAACGTCGTCAGTCTTTCCTCGGCACCGCAGCAAAGCAATCTTAAGTTCCCAACCACACCAAAGAGATCAGGCTCTCACAGCATTTCGCCATTCGGCAGATGCATCCCTTGATACCCTAGAACATCACACACTGCCTAGGTACCTAGGCACCAGTATCAAAATGGCTGCCGCGGAACCAGACCCGCTACCGGAAACACCGAAAGCACCGTCTCCTTAGATTCTTAAAAAGCATCAGATTTCATGCGGAAAATACCAAGGCCTTGGCACCGTCACCTACATTGATCCTAGAGACCAGACTAGGACGCAACGGGAGCGAGGTTATACCTTTCTTCGCGACCGCGATCCTCGCAAGCTGCTGGGACGTTGGTGCCAAACATCTACAAGGATGAGCACGGACGGTGGTGCACCATTCTGGTACGGCAGTTCCGTCCCCAGTACGAGGCCGACACGATCGAGTTCCCGGCGGGCTTCATCAGTCGCACGAGGTCAGAGACGGCTGAGCAAGCCGCGATTAGGGAGCTGAAGGAGGAAACCACCAAGACAGGCACCGTCATTGCCGTGAGCCCGCCGCTGATCTCGGACCGGTGCCAATCGCGGCCCAGCTTGCAGCCGTCTTTGTGCACGCACGGGACAAAGAAGGGGAGGGCATCGGGAAGCAGCGCCTAGACAAGGGTGAATTTGCCGTCGAGCTGCAGGTACCGCTCCTTGAACTGGAAACCCGGCTCGGCGCGTTTAAAGAGCAGGAAGTCATCATCGGCCTGCGGGTCTGGATGTTTGCCATGGGCATCCGCTACACGCTGGGGCTCGGCCTCAACATGAGCGCGACCTGATTGTGCGGCAACCACGGGCGCCCCTTGCGGACCCGTCGTTAGGGGCTCGAGGACAATGCTTCAATGCATTGCACATTTCCCCTCGCAGCCTCTGTAACCAGAGGTGGCCCTTTTTCGCTAATAATGGGAAAAGTCCAACGTTTTACAAACTTATTAATTATATCTAACGAAATAATTACCTTAAATTTAAGCCTATTCTTTATAGTAGCTTTCGTACGCTTTAAGTTAATATAAAAAAAGGGTTTACCCTAGTAAAGAACCTTAGTAAATAACGGTAACTTGTAAATTCTTAATAACTACTTTAAAAAGCACCTACAGTTACGTAAATATCCTTTGTATCTACTTTATATCGTAAGTAGTATGTCACGGCACCGAAGGACGCAATGCGTAAACACCACAAAAAGTGGAACGTTGTGCAGTCGGGTGCTGCACTGTAGTCCTTCTACATCTAGCCAGCCACAGGCAAGTACTGTACCGTGACATTAAAGTAATTTGTAGATACAATGGCGCAGCCTTCCGGAAATGGTTCTAAGGGTGAGGAAGCCTGAGTAAATCCTGACCCAATCCTGAGCCGGGCCTGAGCCGGGGTGAGCATGTTACGTGGGCGAGGTATGAAAAAGAAAATTTTGTGTGCCCAGATTCGTCGCGTAAAACAGAGAGTGCGAGAGGAAGAGAGAGAGAGCGAGAGACATACAGTCGTCGGGCCATCCCTCGTTGCCGCCAACAAGCTCCACTCAATGACCTTAAATCAAGATGGCGGGCAAAAAAACTCCAGTGCTTGAAACGCCTCGCTCGCTGCGTGAGCGTCGTCGTCGGGGCTCTGAGCAGCGATGAGAGATTCTAGGAAATTCCAATGTGCGGCCAGCCATGCGCCAATCTGTAACTTTCCCGTCTCGAAGCCTTTGCCGGGCTTCTTAGTCTCGACGCAGAGCCATAAGGGTTTCTCCATAAGAGCTTCCAGCGGGGTGTGGTTAATGGCCAACTCGGGGAGATTGGTACAGACCCGATTAATGGCGTTGACGGCTTCCGGGTCGGACATGGCTCCCGGGTCGAAAAAGATGCCAAAATCGATCATTTTGCGGGGGACAGAATGCGGGAGGGAGGTATTGGTCTGTGACCTTGGCCGTGTGACTTTACGTAGAAAACAAGTGCCGGATATTTTACACCATGTCACGAGACGAGACGACTGGACCCAACGTACCAAGCAATCCAATTACAAGACGCCGCCGCGCCCGTGAGGCCCTCGACAGGCCGGGATGGCCGAAATACCGCTGACAACAACGGCGCATAGACCTGGAAATTCCATGAAATCTCTAGATACAAATCCGCTTGATATTTCATAGCAGCGGACAGAAGAGCAATGTAGTCATCGGGTTCATATGTGACGCCAATCTTTTCGCGGCATGTCGTGAAAACATGACAAAGCGCAAGTAATTGCTCGGGAATACTGTCCATCAAATCTGTCGAGGCTCGGTGGGCTGCGTTGGAGACAGTGGTGTGATTTACATATCCCATGGCGCGAAAATCTGAGACGCAAACTGGGATGCCGACTCTAATACTGCAGTGCTCTGAGATTGAATTCGTCTGCGCTTTACCTTGGGTTGACTCGGTTTAATCGCGTTTAGGTCGTCATGGCTGGCCGCGTCTGCCGTTGCGTCTCCTGCCGCGCTTTGAATCTGGTCAACCCATTTGCGGATATCCATCAACGCCGCCGCCAAAATTGTTGCTTGTGCTGACCTTGCATACGTCAACCTGGTTTCCGGCAGGCATCGGCAAAACATCGGTAACCAAAACTCAATCAGCCAGCGTCAGAAGAACATCAGCAAAGTCCCGTTAACGGATCGTTCGCTTGTCAGCCGTGCGCGGACATGCAATGCACAAAACTAGAAAATGAACCCAAAGAAGTTGAAAAGGGTAAACACTTAATCAATGCATTGTTCTGCTGCTCAGATGGAGGCCATTTTTGCTCAACTTGTGCGACGCTCTGCAACTTCCAAGTCCAGGTTTAGGAGCTCGGACCAGGTCACGGTGCGGTAGCTCTTTTCTCGATCAGTTTATCTCCACACATCGTCCCTATCCATTTGACTCGATCGACTCTGTCCATCTCCACATGGTGTGTCTCCGACCACCTATCGATCTCGCCCGAGATGGGAATGCACGGCCTCACATAGTCGCAATCCTGCATCCGGATTATACGGCGTCGGAAAACAGCCTCTTGGAGCTGCGCGCACTTGATGATGGCGGCATCGATTACAACACAGTCATGGCAGCCTGTAGCATCGTCACAGGCAATACCACAACCGGCTTCCTCGCAACGCGTTTATCGTCCCAGCTCGAACCCGTCGCGCGGCCTGATGATGGTATCCTCCGGGAGCACGAGTATTTTTTCCAGCTGCCCGACGATGCGGTAATTGGCGGCGTGCGACCTTACCCAATTGTCGTCCGCTTCGAGGACTGGACCTTTCCACATTCGGCTATGCCGTCGCCGTGGGACCAACTCTGCTTAGGACCATCATCATCGCCATTATCACCGTCATGTCGCATTACCGATTCCCGGTGGGGGATGCAAAGAGCTCACCTTGTGCCTCTCGGCGCCCAGGAGTGGTGGGATCGAGAGAGGCTACGACGCTACGTTGCTACCGATCGCTTCAGCCAGAAAAGCATCGACGCCAGCGACAACACCATCAATCTCCGCTCCGACATTCACAACGTCTTTGACGATAAAAACTTTGCCATTGTTCCCAAGCGGGACATGCGGAACATGGGGCAATCATCATCTTCCTCTTCTTCACTAATTGTACCCGTCGTCCATATCGTCAACCCCATCTCGGACAGCTATTTTCATAGCCACTACCACAATCGCCAGACTCTTTCCCTGGGAGGCTGTAGCGTCGAGTGTCTGTTTGCGCGCTTTGCTTGGACGCTTTTCCAGCCGACCGTACTAGTTTTTTTATTATCCAGCTGTATCACCAGTCGACGAGTTTTGGTCTATGACCCTGGTACTGGCACATTAGTGATGGAAAGCCGCAACCACGAGCAGGTGCGGGCCATGCTGGCCGCCTCACGATCCCGGAGTGCTAGCCCTAGAAAGAGGCCAGCCTCTGAGGCAGTAGTGGCAGCCGGTGGGATTCACAGCATGAATTCAGATTCCAGTCCTCCAGATAGCGGTTTTTCGGAGAGTCAACGACATGGTGGAGGAAGAAGATCAAGAAAGAGGGCAGCAGAAGAAGAGGACCCAGATTCCTGGCGTGATGATGATGATGGTACGGATAATGACTGTCCGAGAGGGCGACCGAGGAAGAGGCTGTGGGAGGAGAAACAATTTATTTCGGAGCGGTAATGATGTCGATGGGCGCGCTCCAGTCCCCCGATCAAACCACGGAGAGAGATGTTCGTTTTGGACAGAAAGAAGAGGCAAAAGCGACAGCTCGGTAAAACGTTGATTAAATTCAACCAGCATACCTACTAGGGTTACTCAAATCAAAGCGAGACAAATTTACAAATCCCCTCAACTCGCTACGAAGTACCTAGCCATTTATCCCTCTGTTTCAAGGGAGGTGACCACGGCAACGGCGGCAATCGCGCAAAGACTACCTACATACCTAGTATCGCGGGGCAACCAGGGGCTGACGATTGGCTTCTGTCCCGCGTGCCAAGGCCGGGTTGCCAACGGATTCAATGGGCATTTCCCCACGTCACACGATGTAAAAAGACAGCAACTCTAGGTTGGGACGTCGTCGTCGGGCTCAGCTGCGTCGCCATGGTACGCACTCGAGCCCAAGCGGCTTCTAAAAAGGGTCATCAATCGCCGCCATCTTGAGGGTTTTTGGAGCCGTGCTGGCACCGTGTAAAATCCTGGAACCGTGCAAGCAACCTGATTGACCCAATTCAAGCCATCTGGGTTGTGGTTTCCAGAGTTGTGAATAGCTTCATCAGCCGGTAAGCTAGTCAGCGATGACGACGGCGACGGCGATGATCTTGATGGTGATGGTGGTCAGATTGGGCCAATTAGATCGCTTGTACGGTTCCAGGATTTTGCACAGGCGAGGATTTGTCGGTGGACCTGAAGGACATTGTGAAGAGACGGCTTAATAACTGGGCGCTAGTGCTTATATAAGTGCTCTAACTTTGACAGCCGTGGTAAGTGAGGTTTGACCCTTTTTGGCGTTAGTAACTTGGTGTTGGCGCCTGCAGAACAATAACTGGTAGCCTGGCCGGCTGACAAAGTGGGAGCCTTGGGAGCGAGCCATGAGCTATTCACCTAAAATGCGGGGCGGCTGGTGAGGGCGCTGCCCGACTCCGTTTCCACATCACCTTGGCCTTGCTGGCAAAATGTGAGACTCGCTAAGCAGAGTAATTGTGCGTTGTGTGTGGAAATGCTACACTAGGGCATAGAAAAACTATGGCCAAGACTAAGTAAAAGTGGTGGGTTGAATACCGGATGAGAGCCAGCATAGGTGGGGCTCTCCACACTCTTTAATATTTGTTCGTTTTGCGGAGCTAAACTTTCACAACCAGTTCAGCTCTGCTCAGCTCCGTTCAGCTCCATGGAGATGTGATCTGGCAGCCTGCGCAGGCGAAAAACCTTGCAGCTCTAATCCCGGGCACTCAAAGCTCATCGCGGTGGCGTGCAGCATGGGGAAGATGGGTATCAAGATGTTGTCAACTCCAACCGCGGGTGCGGTTCTGGGCAGGCAGAGATTGCGGAAATTACAAAGTCGCGATTGAGCTCTGTCTGCCTTGGGGCTCTTCAGCATCTCCATCACATGTTCGGCGCAAGTCATGATTGGCTGCGATTGGCTCCCACCGTGGCGCAGTGCCAGCTCTGCCTGCCTTTGGCGTGGGTCAATTCTGCAAGCCTCCGGTCATGGCCTCAGGCAGCACAGCATGAAGGCTTGGCGCCTGGGAATTTACCCAACGATTTTGGAATCCCGACTCAGCCCAAGATGCTGTCTCTCATCCTCCCTACCAAGATTTCTTATCTAGTTGACCACCCACCCTTCCTCAGCAAGCTTATCCGACCGGGGAGCCTTCCCTCCGAGACGCTAGGCCTTCGTTAAGCTACCTTACCTATTCGCTCCCAGCAAGGAATTGTAATACTGCCAGACATGGAGGTCGCCGCTAGCGTCATTGCCATCATCCAGATTGCGAAGACAGTTGGAGGCATCTGCGGCTCGTACATCCGCCAATACCACGACGCGCCGAAGGATCTGCGAAGCATCCTGATTGAGGTCGGATCCATCAAGGCAGTACTAGAAGTAATTCAGTTGCTTCACGTTCAAACCGCAAAGTCGAATTCCCCACTCCTCCATCAGATTGCCGAGACGGATGGCCCTCTGACCGCATGTCGCGACATACTCCACGAATTGCTGTCCCTGTTCCCGAAGCAAGAAGTCATGATGAATGGCGGGCGTAAGTTTGTTCTGGGGCCTCTAGAGAGACTGCGTTGGTCTACCAAGGCAAACGAGGTCCGCAGACTTTTAACAGATCTGGGGAAGCTCAAATCGACGCTGTCTTTGATGCTGACGTCTGATACAGTGTGAGTACTAGTATTTCCGCTGCTTCTATTGACGTTGCTGTTGTCTGACATGTTTGCAGGGTTGATATGAAGGATATCAAGGCAAACATGCATCAAATCCAGCACCGATTATCCGAGAAGGACAAGCAAGACATGTTAAAGTGGCTCGTCACGACGGACCCGTCTCCCAATCACAACGCAGCCGTTCAGCTGCATGAAGAGCACACGGGCACCTGGCTGTTACGATCGAGAGAGTACGCGGCCTGGCTTACTGGACAAGTTCCGCTCTTTTGGGTCTACGGTATCCCAGGTGCGGGTAAAACGGTGTTACTCTCCTTCATCGCCATTTCCCTCCAAAAACACTGCAACACAGCCCGGAACGCAGGCATGGCCTTTTGCTATTACTACTGCTACTTCGGCCGTTCGCAAGACGAGACGCCTCATCTTTTGAGGTGGGCAATTAGCCAACTTTGTCGACAGAGTGGCACGGTCCCGGCTGAAGTCGTCAAACTTTTTGGAGCTGGCACGGAACCAGCCGTTAACGAGCTTATATCAGCTCTTTCGGCCGTCGTCCAACCTTTCGATGCAGTTTTCCTCTTAGTCGACGCACTGGACGAGACGCAAAATCAGACGCGGCTCGCGTCTACGCTGATGTGTCTCAGGGGGTCAAGGTTCCCGAATGTCAGAGTTCTCGCGACGAGTAGGCAAGAACCAGATATCGAACGCGTACTTCAGAAAGAGCAGTCAATGTCGCTCCTGAACCCGCTTGTCGACGAGGACATCAGACTCTACATTGGCGAGACCTTGAGATCTGATCCCCGGTTTCGTAGATGGCAGCCGGTTCTCGTGAGCGCAGTGGAGGATGCTCTCATTGCAGGGGCAAAGGGAATGTAAGTCACTCTGCGAATATATATGTGTCCTTGCCCCCCGTCCCCCCCAATCGGAAAATGCTCATTCTCAACAGGTTTCGTTGGGTCGCTTGCCAACTCGATATTTTGAGGAGGCTGACCACGGAAGCGGCTATTTACGAAGCTCTGGGCAATCTGCCAAAAACACTCGACGAAACGTATGAGCGGATTCTCCTCGGTATACCCGAGTGCAATAGGCAGTTTGCGAAAAGAGCCTTGCAGTGGATGTCCTATCCAGATCGCTTGAACGGTACTTACTTCAGTTCTGCCGCCCTCGCGGCTGCGGTCACCATGCCTTGTCGTGATGGCGACCTACGCTGGGAGAATCAGTTGCTAGACATTTCTGACCTGCAAGACATCTGCACGTGTCTGGCAGAAATACCTGAGGTGGGCTACGAAGATGATGATCTGTACTTTCTGTACAACAAGAAGGGGCGTCTGTCACACTATACGGTCAAAGAGTTTTTGATCTCCGACAGGATACAACAAGGCCCTGCGTCTTATTTTCACATTTCGCAAAAGTCGACGCTATCACTATTGGCCGAGACAGTTATTGGCTTTCTTCTTCATTTCGACCCAGTTGATATTGGCTACTCGAGCGATACATCGAAGGAGGCCTGGCACCGATTTCAACGCCCCGCCAAGGGCAGTGAAAACCGAACAAGGATTTTGACCCTGAGCGCGTTTTACGCATTTTCAATCGGCGGCTGGCCTAAGCTTGTAAAGAATTTCGACGACGAAGGCGGGGGCCAGGAAGTGTTTGGCCTTCTTTTCGACCTCCTGGACCCCCGACGCCCCGACTTCGAGCAGTTCCGCGACAGCTCCAATACAGCGGCGGATGATCATACGGCGGTCCCGGACTGGATGCTGGATGAAAGTAACTGGGCCAAAATCATTCTGCTGAGCCTTGTGTTCCTCGGTCTTCCCCGGGCCGCCATAGAGTGGCTCAAGAGAAATAATAGCCTCAAACTCAACAATCCGTATATAAAACGCCAGAATACATACGGCATTCGCGATGATTATATCGACTGCCCATTTCTTCTCGCCTGCGACCGCGGGCTTGTCGATCTAATACGCTACTGTATCGTGGAGGGCCGGGTGGACTACGATAACCGCGACGAGGATGACAACGTTTGTCCCATGGGACTAATAGTCGGATCAGATATGCCAACTTCTGATATATGCGACCTCGTTCAGCTGATGGTCAGCTTCGGCGCCAAGGTTAATCCTGTCCCTGACCATGTTGCATTCACCCCCCTTCAAATAGCGGTGGGATGGCATGCGCCCCGACGGATATCAGTCACCCGGTTGCTTCTGCAGTGCGGAGCTGATCCGAATGTAAGAGGCTTAGGCGAATGGAATAGCGACACGTCTCGATTTTGGGATAGTTGTGGTGGTCTGCCCTTCGAGGTCGCCAGAAACGAACTGCGACCCCGCCATCCTAAAGAGGACAAGAGTATCCAGCAGGAAGTAATAGATCTTCTTCTACAATTCGGGGCGAGAGAAGAGTTGCTTGATACAAGCTCAGGGGAATCTTCTAACCAGGATGCAATGGAAACAGATTCAGATTTGGATTTAACGGACAGTTAAGGACGATTTGTAATTTGAAGCAAATGCGAGAGATAGTTCAGAGGGGGTTTCTATGAGAGATATAAAAGACAACTTGCACAAAAAATGCTAAACGGATGTAGTTTATAACCTCGGGACCGACAGCGAGTTGAGTGGATTTAAGTGAATTTTTGTCTGCCCTTGGATCTGAGCAAGCTCAGTAAAGCTACCCTGGAATTAATCAATGCGCCCGTTCAATTCCGATAAGTAATGTTCGCCGTCCGGGATTCTGGTGACGCCATTGTTGTGACCGCCCACCTCTCTCACGTGGCTTGACCCATCCCAGCCCAATCCCACCCAGCAACCTCAACTTCACACCAAAGCAACCAGACAACAAGCAACAAGACGCAAAACACCACGGAGAGAAAAAAAGAAAAAGAAAAAAAAGTGTTAGGCTCAGCGATGCAAGCCCTGCAACCCGAGCCCGAAGTCATCGCGTCGGCATTTGACACGCTGCGCGATCAATCGCGACGCCTTGCCAATGTTGTCGCGATCCAATGAGAGTCATCAAGATCTCGTCAACGCATTGCAACAGACCATCCAGCAGACGGTCCAAGCTTCGGTCCAAGCCGCCATCCAACCTTTTGCGCAGGATACAGCCAACCGCTTCGACCTCTTGAACACGCGACTTGATGGGCTGGAACACCGTTTTGACGGAGCTGGAGAACCGCTTTGGCGTGCTGGAGAACCGTTTTGGTATTCTCGAGAACCGCCAGAGCAACTTTGAGATTGCCACCATTAACGCCAGGCTGTTTGCCGTTGATGGCGCCGGCGGTCTCCAGCCCCCGTTGGATGTTCAGAGCGGGGATGCCATTCCGGATTTCCCGGTAACGCTGCCCCAATTATATGAATTGGATGGTACGTTGTCCTTGTCCTATCTCCATCCTTCTCTATTGATACTCTGGGGCTGACATTTTTGGTGCATCGAAACAACAACAGAACAGCGCACGGATGCCGTCCTTGCCGCGCTTGGTCTCCATCTCAGTCCGAATATCCCACTGTCCATTAAGCGGGAGAGCATTGCCAGGAATGGATTTTAAAGTAATTTGTCTGGGGCACGGGATATGACACACTTGCGGGGAAAAAACGGTAGTAAGCGGATGGGTGGATGGATTTTACAAGACGCTAAATCAGATTCGCTTGTAATTAGAACATACCTAATAAGACCATAACATCACATAACCTAAAGAGCAATATAGCCAGATTGTATTTTGGACCCCCTAGCTAGAAGCAGGGTTTTGTTAGGATTACCCCGGTTACAGCCAGGTTTTGTCTCGATCAATTCAATTGTTGCAACCAACTTGCGTCGATTAACTTTGTCGCTTTCCCCATATGGCATCTCTTCAACCCCCTCTATCATTCGCACCCGCGGCGAGAACACACGGCCTCGCTCTTTTCCACGTGCAATGTTACGAAACGCAACGTCCGGCCGTCCGGCCGTCTGTCCGTGCTTCCGTTATCCGTTCGACACCACAAGAAAAAAAAGAAAGCCACCCACAAAACCACATGTATACACTTGACTAACCACCAAAGCTTTCCATCAATCAACATAATGTCTCTACCATCAGATCAATTTCCTTCTCCCTTACACCGTCCGGGAGTTCCATCCGGCTTATCCTCCCTCTTCTCCTCACTTTTCCTTTCCTTTCCAGGGTCTGGAAGCCCTATTCTCCCTCCTCACCCCAGATTTCCCGTCCTTCTCCTCCTATCGAATGTGCCCCAGCCCCATATTTCTTAGCATAAAACTCGGCTCTCGCCCCTTGGATATGCTCCTTCAATCTTTCCTCAACTCTCTGTTTCAAAGCCGGATCATCTTTCTCAGTCTCTTTCTCAGCCTCTACCTCTCTCGGATAGACAAGTGCAAGAGTATCAACCCCCCTCCAAGATATGGTTATAGGAGGCACAGCCCGAGCACGGACCTGTTTTTTCCAACTCCGTACTTGGTCTCGCGCAAAAGTGGATCGTTCGCCGTTAAATGCGGCAGATTCCGAGAGGCGGTCGAGAAGCGACGTGAAGGGGGTGTCTAAACACTCGGGAGGCGGGAAGTAGTATGCTACTACTGCTGCTGTGTCATCAGCGCTGTGATCGAGCCAACTAAGCCAATACCACCCCCTGGAGTTGGCTTGGGCTTGGGTAGCTCAGGAGGGCTTGGCTTGCGAAAATCACGAGTTGAGTTGGCTTATTTAGTTGGGTAATACCAAGGTCTTGGCACCGGAAACGGTTGATCCGACCCGAGAGAGCTAAAAATAGTTACAAAAGACAGAACTCCAGCCTCCATTCATCCTGCCAGCTTCAAAACAACCAATTTCGCTGCCAATTCTTAATACACTAGAGCATGCAGAGTATATCCCAGTAGCAAGAGTATCTCTGTTGACCAACAACAAACTTAGCTTAGCTGAAGACCCTCTCACACTCGCATATGGTCGGTGGGATGGATAACACATCCAATGCCAAGGCAGCAAGTCGTGGAAACCTGCACTGGTTGGCCAACCACCACGAAATAGGGTCAACCACGTAGAAAACTGGTTCAGCAAAGTAAATAGCAACCTCATCCACAACCTAAAATGCCTCTAGGGGATCGAAAAAATCCGGACCGAAGCCACCAACTAGTTATTAATCGGCGTAAAGGGGTGGCGATGGCACGGGGGCGTTATATAAAGGGGCGGCACGCGTAAAAAAGGCTAGAAACTGCTCTTTAAGGTCGGAAATCCGCGCGGGGTTGTTGAAAAAGCGTTCAATCCAACGGAGTTTACACCCGGGGTTGAGGATCTGCGCAGCCCAGTATAGCGGCAATTAGTCCATCTCATCTAGATATTTATCAAATTTGTTAATAGCAAGGCCTAAGCTTAACTAAATTATGCTCTAAGAATCCAGGTCCACGTAATCAGGAAGAGGATCACTAAGTTCGATAACTACGGCGTTATTAACTTGCTGCGGCAACATCTTCAGCTTGATCTCGAAGGCTCCTGGCGCGGCGAAGTCGTGAGAAAACGCTGTTTCCAACAGCTAAGGCGGCGGTATTGATACTCTTACTATCGCTATTATTGGAAATGGAGAAAGAGTCAAAAAAGGGAGGAGGGGTGGCCTGAGTCTCGAAAAGGTCAGCTATTTTGATAGGGTATTGGAACAAAGAGGTCGAGGCTTACGTACGTAGTATTCTGATAATCTCAAGGCTTCTTTTCTAACTTCAGAGGGCTTAAATTGGGCTTAAATAGCTGTTTTCTCGGTTAGCAATTAATCTTAATCGCGGGGTGATTGAAAACTTCGCGCGAAGAGAATCAGGCGCGCGCGCACGGCGGAAACGCGGTTTTCGCGCTAAAACGGTCATCAGAATCAATTTAGCGAATTAAAAAAGCGATAAATTCAATCGCTGGCAAAAGAAAACAAGAAAAAAAAGGGCGGGGGAGGCGACTTTTCGTAATGGCGAATGGATAAAAATGGCGTTGAGGTTTGTAGTTTTTGGAAAATCTTGGCTGTGATCCAGCCCGGCGGTGGCCAATCAAAAGCCTCCCTGGGCGCCCCATACCATCCAATACCCAAGCCAACTCTGGCCCCTGAGTTGCTTACCTTGCAGGAGGTATTGGCTTGTGTCTTGGCGGCTTAGTTGGCTTGCTTGGGTTAGTTGGGCTTAGGTGAGTTGGCTTGATCACAGCGCTGTGTGTCATTTCTATCACTCATAGTGGCGTCAGCGTCAGAGGTGTTATCGGCGGCCGTGTTCGCGTCAGAGTCAGTGGTCATGTTGTCAGTGGTGTCGGTGATGTTTACCACCCACGCCCCGTCGATGAGAGGCAATCCCACCAACACGGGCGTCGTAGCACACAGGCCCTCCATGGTCTTATTCTCCCCCGCGTCCCAGAGAAGAGCATGTCCGGGTTTGTCTCTACCGTCATCCGCCGATACTTTTGTCGTGGTCTGCATCAACGCCTCCAAATCCCGTCGCAGCAAGCTAACCCGCTCCTCTACCCGCGTTAACCTGCCGTGGATCCGCGATGCTGCGGCTGACAAGGCATGTAGTGCGGGGTGCATCTTGTAGAGAATGCAGCCAAGGGCGAGAGCTCTTTCTTCGTCCTCTCCCCCTTCTTCCTCTCTGGGTTTGGGGGTATTATCACCACAAACTTGACTCGTACCTGGGGCATTATTAGCAAACTCCCCGATAAAGTCCAAACTCTCCGCCAGCTTTTCCAAAACCAATTTCACTTGTGCAATCTGTCCGAGAACCGTCAGCCCTTGAGGCCCTCCGCCTTTTCCTTGGACAAATACACGGGAGAAAAGAATGCCGGGCAAGCGCGTATCCAGATATGAAATCGGTTCGGGGATTTCTGTTCGGGCATATCCCAGAGGAATTTGTAAGATGATATTGGTTTTGGCGTTGCGGATATCCGTATCTAGAGAATGGAGGATGGCCCACCGGCCCATTTTGCCTTGCAGAGAAATCCAGGAATGCATGGCCGAGGTGGCGTGGGATTCTATTTCCGGAGGGGTAGGGCGAGACAAAAAACGACGAATGGAGATGATGCGGTCGATTATAGTGGACGTTTCGTCGAGTAGTTGTTCGTTGGGAATGGTCTGCGAGTATTTAAAGAGGGGGTATAAGCCGCTCTCGTCATCATCATCATCCGAATCGTAGTCCAAATCCGAGTCGTCCAAGTGGTGGTCAGAGCCCAAGTTATCGTTGGACTTGCATCCCGACTGGTTTTCTTCTCCCTTTTGGGCCAACAAAAACGCCTCCCGCGTATCCCACGGCATCATCTCGATCGCCAGGGAAACATCGCCATAAATGTCCAGAAACTCGTCAACCACAGGGTGCATTTGCACCGTGTAGTTGTACGCCGGTGTTTTATCTTGTCCCCGTTCTTCTCCCTGCTGTACTGGTCCTGGTTTTTGTCGAGGGAGGAGTAGTAAATTCGAAATCGGTCGAGGCAGTACTGAACCAATATTCAGATCCAGATCCGTCACATGTAACCACATACTCGGCGAAACCATAACTATGACGAGGACAAAGCTTCCGAAAAGCAAAACCCGGCCACCATGGTCCCGGACCCAACCCCCGATCCGTCTCGTCCATGTCTTGACTAAGGTTTCGAGCCATGTCCATGCCCATTCCCATGTCCATGGGGACATAGCTTGACCGTGGCTGTCGCTTTCGAATTCGGACTCAGAGTCGGAGTCAGAGTCGGAGTGCGACCAGTAGTACATGTATTCGTCACGCTCACCAGATCTGCCGTGCTTGTTTCCGTGTCCGTGTCCATACCCATGTTCATATTTGTGTTCGAACTTGTGTCCATGTCCGTACTTGTCCTTGAACTTCATGTTGTCCTTGGCAGGCTTAACCTCAACCTTGTAGGCAGTACTGCCTCCCCAGACTTTGCTATCGGGAAACGATTGACGATTGTATTTGCGTTCATGTTTCGTATTGGGAATGGCCTCTCCGAGATCATGGCCACGGCTGTCGCTAAAGGAACGGATGCGACGTTCACTGGTGGTCTTGTCTGTGTTAGTCCTGCGTTGAAGTTCTGAGAATGCAAAGAATGGTCACTTACTTGTTCGCCCCCAGCAGATTGGCTGGGTTTGTGCTTGTGCTTGCGTCTGCGAATGGTCGCGTCGACTCCCTGTTCATCAGGTTTGTCGAGGGTATTGCCGCCGAGAGTGTTGCCGAGGGTGTCGAGGGTGTTCTTGCTCAGTCAGCCCCACACTACAAGTTATGTGCGTAAGACGGGAATACTCACTTCATATTGTTCAAAAGGCTGACTGTGTTTACGTTCATGGTGTCTGAGTCGCACACCGCCTCTGAGTTCACCCCCGAGTTCTCCGAGCTCGCCACTGCGGGTTCTGTCCCCTTCGGGCGTGGCCATCTCCAATGGGTGCACTGTCTCATCAAACTTGGGTCGAGAGTTGGGGCATAGCGAAGGGTCCATCGTCTCCCTCAGCCATAGACACCTGCATTGGGTGAACCGTCCCATCAGATTTGGGTCGGGAGCTGGACGTGATAGTGGGTTCGCCGATCGTGTCTCTGTTTCCTCGGGCCTGCATTGGGCGAGCAGTGCGATTGGACTTGTGACCCGACTTGCGGTCTTTGCGAGAAGGCATGGCGATGATGCGATGAGATGGCCGATGGCGATGACCAAATTTCAAGTGTTCATTTTCTATTTAAGTAAGCTAGGTTAGAATTCCGATTTATTCGTGCTGTTTCATTCGTGTATGGGATTCCATTCTTGTTGCAGAGACCCTCTTGTGCTACCGACTCCATTTCTTTGTTCGTTCAAACTGTTGCTGTTTCCGGAATCGCCGACAACACCAATATTGCCTGTCGCGCTAGCCCAGGCACCTAACGAGAAATGTCATGAAAGAAGATGAAAGAAATGGCCCTCCAAACACGCCAACTACATGTACCAAACTTGCACCCGCACGCATCACTCAAAACAGCGCCAGGTACATGGACAAGGACAAGCAACAGGGCGAAGTTAGACAAGATGCAAACTTCAATGTTTACATACATACATACATTGTACATGCAGAAGCTAAAACATATCCTCCCACTGCCCCGGAACGGCATCTGCTCCCCCTTTGTTGGCGCGACGGAGTGCTTTTCGCGCTTTTTTCCGTCAACACTGTTGAGCCAGGCCACAAAGTCAGGAGAGAAGCGACCGGTTAATGCAGTCTCCGTTTCGTCAGTCTTCAAGTTCAGACTAGAAAGATGGGCTTGCGCTTTGTCGGTTTGAGTACATGTAGAGGTTTCCATGTTGGTATTAGAAGGCAGGGCTTTGTCTGTCTGCACAGCTGCAGCTGCAGATACATCATAAAGATGATCATGATACCACCGCTCAATCGAAGGGAGAAACCCCGCCAAAGATCGCGCATTCTCATGCCACTTGGGCAGGGGCTGCTGGTTCAGGCTGTCTTCCACGGGGTCTTGGGTACCGCCGAGGGCGATGAGCATTTTCTCAAGGTTGGGCAGGTGGTTTAGTTTTTCGAGGTTGGTGGCTTGCGTGTCGGTCAGGGAGGGAGCGTCCATGCCAAGTAATTCTTGCCAGAAACCCCAGAGCTGCTGGGCTCGGAGTTTTCTGTCCATGCTGGGCATTTTGCCTGGATTATGTTATGGGATATGTTTCTAGCTCGTTGGAGTGTTCCAAGGCTGTCGGGATGTGTTTACAACTTTGTTGAGATGTGTCCACAGGTTGACCAGAGATGTGTTACTGTTCCAGTCCCCTGGATGCATTTGGCTCGCATTAATAGTGCAGCACGTATGTACGTAGAAGCATCAATCACCTTCTCACAGTCTCACACCACTGCAGAGATGCATCTGGAGCAGCTTGCAAAGCTAAGGGGCGACAATGTGACAAAGACTTTGTGTGATCTTTGACTGCCATGGAGAGAGGCTTATATTCCGGTTAGTTCTTGACTCATTTGATCAGCTTAAACATGACACGGGAGTTGAAATGCGCAATTTCATTCGCGTACGAATCTGACAGAAATAAGTTTGCAAAGCCAGTTCATCATGATGGACGCCAGATTCTTTCTCTGTTAGAATCGGTTCGAAAACGACTTGACATGTCAGTTTCATCTGACGCAGGTGTATCGACTAGAAAAATACTTTTGAAACGCCAGTCCATTGATAGAGTCATGAGGTCTGAGACATGGGGCTCTTTTCCTCCATCCGGCATCAGTTCGTCGAGCACAACACAAAGAGACTAGATGCATGGGAGTTTTACCCAGCGCAGGAGTCTGATGCTTGCGAGGCAGTCAATAGGAGATCAAGGAGTCTGAGACTCTTTATCCAACACATGATTTGCGTCCACGTATTTTACAGAAAAGAGTTGTGCAACGGCAGGATGTGATAGATGCCACATTGGCAGAGGCTTCTTCAGCGCTATCCAAAATAGGTTCGACTACATGGGTACAACCCGCCAGTTTTACTGAGCGGAAGAGTCCTGTCTTTGACAGAATTAAGTTTGCAAGGCAGTCCATTAATGGAGTAACGTCGCCTGTGACTTTTGAGTACCTACCACCCAAAATCAGCTAAAACACAACACAAATAGGATTTGCGGTAGTTTCATGCAGAGTGGGAGTTGAGTCTTTGGCAGAGAAAAGACTGGAGCTATGCCACGAAGCATCAACATCACAACAAAACATCGTATCACCGGGGCCTCTTCACCAAGCAGCGGAATCAGCTATAACACGCCAGACAGGACAGCGCAAAAAGAGCTCATATTAGACACCTAATAACTTCATCTAGGATATGGAATCTTTAACAGAAAAAGTTTGTGACGAGCAGGCCTAGAAGATATCACGTCTCCAGACACTGGGCTCAGCTTTGCCCACTATTCACGCAAGTGGGGAAATCAAGTCGAGCATTTCATCTACATAGTAACTGATAGCTAATGGTTGAGAGTTGAGGGTTGAGAGTTGAGAGTGTGGATACGGCAAGCCCCTGGCGCAGAAGCAGCGCAAAAATCAGATCAAAGAAAAGGCGTACCCAGAAAGTCACATACAGACACCGGGCATTTCGTCTAGCAGTTGAGTTGATAGTTGAGAAAGAGTGAGTGGGACGGCAATATCCTCGATATGCTTTGATGCTAGAAGCAAGTAGCGAAGAACATCAGGGAAAAGCCGCAGAGGACACATGCACTGGGCATTCGTCGGACACTGGGCGTTTTGTCGGCACACGGCGTTGCGTTTGAAAGCTGATAGCTAACAGAAAAGTGGGCGAGACGGCAAGTCCTGACGCTAAAACAATCGCGAAACTTTGGGAAAAAAAATCAAAAACCAGCCTGGGATGGTGGTTCCAGGCACAGAATCCAGGTCAACAGAGACAAGCCGGTCACAGCCTCCAACATGAATGCAACTTGACAAATTCTGAACGTAAAGCAGGCAACATTTTCATTTACCAGTTGATAGTTGACCGAGAGAGCGGGTGGGACGGCAAGCCCCCTGACGCTAGAAGCAGCGCAAAACTTTCGACCAGAGTGTTGGCCGCGGCATTTCACACACGCACTGTGTATTCGTCAAAACCAAGGATCTTGTCAGATACCAGACATGTGCGTTTTTAAAGTCGAGTTGACAGTTGATAGTTGACGGAAAGAGTGGGCGTAACGGCAAGCCCTGCTCCTGACTGACTGACGGACGACGCTAGAAGCCGAGCGAAACGTTGGACAAAGAAAGAGAAGTTTTGGGGATAGACACACACAAAACAGCATCTTCCAGCACAAAATTGCGTCCGCTCCAACGGGCCAGTCTCTAATGCAACAGACTTGACACACATAAAGACCGAGAATCGGAACGTAAGCACACAACATTTTCATCTGACAGAAAAAGGAGTGGAAGGGCAAGGCAAGGCACCCTTGACGCTGGGTTTTTGACTGGCCGACAGCTCAGACAACAAGGAAGACCCTGGCTCTGGGATAGACTGGGCTGGACTGGGCTGGACTGGCTGGGCCGGAAGTGCCGCGAAACATGAGACACAGAAAGGAAAAGTTTGGAGACACGGCACGGCACGGCACTTCCAGTGCAGATCCGCAGACACTCGCTTATCCCAATAAAAACTTTTCAAAGCGGATATAGCTTTGACAAACTGTGAGTCCAGTCGGAAAAGCGCCAGGCCCAGGGACCAGCTTCACCGTCCATCAGAGTGGACGGAATCAGCTTCAAATATCAAACAAAAGAGAGCCTAAAACACGCAGTAATTCTCATCCCGTAGTTGAGAAGGAAGAGAGTGGGCGGGTCGGTCGGTGAACGGACAGATCTCTGATGCTAGAAGCAGCACGAAACACTGACGAGAGAAAGAGAAAAAGAGGTCGGGCATGCCGTGCTTTCCAGCGTAGAATTGTGACTAGCTCAATTGGACAGAGCTGATCAACCGCAGTTTTTGCAACAGATGCACAGTGACAAAGCGGTTTGACGAGGCTGTTTGAAATGAAAGTCATGTCCAGTCCCACTTAACCCTACAGCGGACAATTCCCCTCTCGCCATTCTTTGCGCGTAAAGAATCCCCAGAAATCCAGTCCTTGACGTTAATATGCCTATCGGAGGGAGACAGAGAGTAAGTTCTTTTGGAAGTTGAGCATCCCAAAACTAACCTCATCTCTTCAGTTACATGACAATTTCCTTCTCCAACGAGCTTCTCCGCTTGCTTGCGTGCTCGCATGCTGTCCACCTACCGACCGACTGCTTACCTCGGTAGCTTGGTAACTACATGTAGGTACCTTACTTGGCAGCACCTTGACACAACATCTCCCCTCCGCACGAGAAAACCCAACCGACTAAACTCGAGCACATGGCCACTGCATGTATCACCGCCACCACAAATATTCCCCAGGGCACCTCCCGGGGCTGGTAGTTTGTGTCGAGTGCGAGGGACTGACTGTATGTTGGATTGGTCCCGTCCCCAACTGCTCGGTCGTGACTGGACAGGGACGCCTTCCAGTCCGGCCTCTGCAGACGTTGCAATATTCTGCTCGGGTCACCACTGATTCACTCCGCCAACGTGGGGGCTCTGGGTTCGCAACGAAGGGATGCATCGGGTCTCGGCAGGTGGACACCATACTGTTCCCCTTCAATACTAAGCGAAGTCGAGGCCTTTGAGAATTAGCAGGGCGTGCGAACCAGGCCGCGGGTAGCATTCTGGGTGGTCAGCGAACTGGGGTTTAGTATGAATGCTCAAAAAACATAAAGATGCCATGGAGCATGCCAGAACTAGATATCATATCTCTCTCTAATGTGTCTACCTACATTTAGTCCCTCAATCTTTTAACCCTATATGCTCTAGTCATTTTACCTAGCCCTCTAATGCTTGCCTGCAACCCTCGCGCTGTCCTTACCTTGTCCTTGTCCTTGTCGCTGACTTTGGCTATCGAATGATTACTTCGTACATATATGACTATGTCGATACTTCTGATCCCTCTCCCTCCCTACATAAAATACTTAACACATGTACCTACCTAGGTAGCTAGTTTCTTGGTGGTGGCGTGGCGATTTTCCTCTTGGGAGGGAGGGGCATAGAACTGGAGTCATGCGTATATGATCACCGTACACGTCCAGTCCCGTCCCTGTCGAGCAAGGCTATTGATAACTAAAAGGGAGCTGCGCTGCCTTTACTGTTCAAGTCAGTCCCAACAAGGAAATATATGCTGCTCGATTTAAAGTCCAGTAGGGAAAACCACATGTACTCAAGGGGTATGACACATCCTTTTTTTAACCCTTGCGCTGTTGCGATAGCGTAGTTGTGAAGATAGTACAGTAGCTGACGTGTGTGTGCGTTATGTAGGAGGTGGGCACTGGTAACCACTTTTTTTGTTTTTTGGTCATCCCTCTTTAGCCATGTCTACTCTTTTTTGTTGATTTTCTCTTGGTAGAATCTCTGCTGCTGCCACCAAATAATCCGTTAGATGTTTTTCAAGGCAATCCCGCGACAGAGAGATAGACCTAGATCAAGCCATTCCGAAGCACGCACGGTAATTACGTTGTCTGGGTCTTTGAATTTTCCATACATGCACGTATTGCTGTTGTTGCCGCTGTTAATGCTAGACCTGGGGTTGGCAACGGCGGTAGTTGCAGGGGGTGGGGATGGGAGGAGGAGAAGTCGGTTGACGTAGGTGTCGGGAATGTGGAAACTCAGGAAGCAGATATATTGCCTTACGGCCAATATGACGACAACGACACTAAAGATAAATGAAACTGGTTACCAAAAGTATTATAAAGAAATGTAACATGAGCGTAACGAAATGACAAGTCAAAAAAAAAAGGGGGGGGGGGGAATGGAAAAAAAACACTAACTCGGAGTGAAACCCAATGGAAACCTCAAACAGGCGGCAAGCGAGAACTTCAGCTGTGATCTGACCCAGGACCGTATCGGTAATAATAGGTTTTCCGTCAATAATACACTCAAAGCGCCTCTTGCATTCGAGCAGAGCCACGATGGGGGATTGAGAACTTTGCGGCTGCGTGAAACGGTCTCCTAGGTTATATAGTAGGTTAATTTCCCCGTCGGGAATAGCAACCAGATTAAAGGCTCCGTCGGCCAACGAGGCTTGCAGACGCCGGCGAACGCCCTCATACTGCAGCAGGAGCGATAAGGTTTCGCCGCCGAGCTGTTGAAACGGGGAATAGGCGAGGGCGTAACGTAGGAATACCGAGGCGAGCTGCACAGTGGCATCTTCGAGAGCGGCACTTCTGGTATGCTCAGAAGCGGCGATATGGCCGGCTCTGGAACTGTGATTAGAGCTGCTTAGAAGCGGTTGTTGTGAGCCGAGTGGTGAGCTGCTCTGAACCTGCATTTGGTCGCTGGGAACGTAGCCTTCGCGTTGGTTCTGAATCCGGATGCGTTGAGGCCGGGCCGTGTTGGTATCTGTGGACATGCATGGCAGGGTACCGTCCACCTCGTCTCCCGCCAACTCGCTGTCATCAGATAGCATTTCGATATCGATATCCATGTCGCTGCTGCTGTTGCTGCTGATGCTGATGCTGATGCTACTGCCGATGCCGCGGCTGCCAGCAGAAGGCTCGAGTATGTGTGGAAGCGGCGCGCGGGTGAACTTGTGCAGTGCTGCCCAGAACATACCAGCCATGCCTAGCTGCTGGATCAGTTCCGTCTCAGATAGGTCTTCCAGGTCAGGGGGTAGCCGGTTGATGATTTTGGATTGCTCTTGACTCTGGCACGCCTGGAAAGAATCTTGGATAACGGGCAAGTTTAGATTATCGCGCCGAACCGGATTGACAACAACTCGGCTGGCATAAAGCTGTGCAGTGCTCCACGAACTCGCCTGGGGCAAATCTTTAACTCGCCCATGCACTACGAGCTCGTGTAGCACAGGATATCCATGCTTCTTCAGCTGCTCCTCGAGCACCTTGGTGGAGGTGATTTGGTCAAAGTATTATCCTGAAGCCATTGGTTATATGTAACTTTTGTAGAAATTAGACTGGCAAGAGTAGGTAGGTACTCACTAATGTTCAGATGAGAAAGGGAGGCAAAACCTACCCAACTTTGGCTGCCTGGCCATTACCCCTCTTTTCTTCTTTTCTTTTTTTATCGGAGCATGTTCGGCCGACATTCGCGCGTCTGGCACAAAATGATACCGTACTGGCAGCGTGATTGGCTGGCCTAGTTGTGGCTGCCAAGGTTGTGAATAGCTTCATCAGCTGGCAAGCTGCAAGATCGCCAAGCCCGACCAGCTGACTTGTCGCGCCCACCAGATTTGTCGCACACCACCCTTGTCGATCACCAACCTGAAATGTGTTCGCTGGCAGAGAACCAAAAAAAAAGGCCTTTCTCTCTCGTCAACCTCAAGTCAATGCGGATCAATCGCTGATGCAATCTCGCCCCTTGTATTGATCTCGCGCTGATTTTCGATGATGGCTCGATGGGAAGTGACAGACCCGACCCGACTGGCCGATTGGCCGTGCAGCGATGCGACAAGCGACGGTGATGGTGGATGGTGATGACATCATGATGCTGGCCCTTTTGTGGGTGATCCCCATTGGCCCAGCTATGATAACTTGGCTTATCAGCGCGTCCTTGCTTGCGCGAAAGCATGTGACTTGTGTCTCTGCAAACAGGCAACTGTCCCGCCACTGCAAAAAGAAGAAAACAACAATTCATCAATTCATCAATCCACAGCGCGCAATCGCAACACTGACAGCATGGCAAATGCGTCGCACGTCGGCACCCTCCCCCTATCTCGGATTCTCTCATTGTATCCTCGCGAACGTCTTTTTGTGCATCCCCTGATTTGGACACAGCGACAACTGGACCTTCTGGGTTGCACCTTCCACTTCTCAAATTGCGACAACAACGACGATGACGACGATGAAGAAAACAGCGAGACTCCGCAGAAATGGACTCCCGCAAAAACCTTGGTCGAATCAAACGAGTTTGTTGATAAACTGCTGGTCATGGAAGATCTGTGGTATGGGCTTTACGGTGAAAGATGGTTCTTGGCGTATGTGTTCCTGCACAGCCCCTTTCCGTTTTTCTTTTTCATTTTTTTTCAACAGTAATTGGTTGACCCCAGTTTAACCATTTTTTTTCTTCTTTTTTTCCCACAGACGTGAGATGTACTTTTACTTTGCCCGCCGCCGTGTCGCCCGGTTGGAATGCCGGGCCTACTCACTGATCACACCGCTGGATGAGGACGACTGCCCGCCAGCAAACCATGTGGCCTGGCTGGACGTGGAGGAAATTGCGCTGCTGCGCAAGCGAAAGATTTACCACGCACGCGGCGATATTCACTGGGATCAGTTGCATCTTTATTACGACGCGCCCTTTTTACGTCGCGCCAAAAAGTTACTCGGAAAGGCTACGCCCCCCGACCCCCTAAGGGATCCCTTCATGGTCGCCATGCTCATCGCCCTGGCGCAATCCCAACGGCTTAGCGATGCCGACCCCAAGTTTGAAACCCAGCAGCAGCAACGCCGCGTTGATGAGCATGGTGCGTATTGGCGCGCCGTGCTGATGGTGACAGGGACCGGCTACCCCTGGCTGTACATTTACGGCGCCCACATTTCGGTCGATTTTCTGGATGGGCTTGATAACCCTAACAGTCCCAGTCCCAGTCCTAAGAAAGGGGAAGGGAGTTGTTCCTCGGCCTGTACGGGGCTGAAAATTGACTGTCGTCGACTGCGCGCGAAACCGTACGACACGCTTCCGCAGCGCATGAAGGCAGCTTTGCTAGAATCTTATCAAACTCCAAGAACGGGGAAGCCTGATGTCAAGAATGAGAAGGTGTATGTCGAGGACAAGTGTGGAGAGGCGCGGCAGATGGACGGTGTATCCGACAAGTGCGGGGAGGTGAGATAGATAGACAGATGGTAATAGAGAGTCGGGGTATGTACGAGTCCAAAACTTGCAGCTGTTGTTGCCCACGGGAGATAAAGAAACGTGGAAGCATTGTTTCCAAAACCGCTATTTGGTTTAGTGCTGAAAGAGCGGCGAGGGCAGTTGCCAGAGGAAGTAATCCGGTTAGAAACATGAACTCAAAGGCCAGGGGAGGGTGGAAAGATCCAGAACAGCTGGTCCCGTCCAACCTGCCATATCTCAAAGAGGGAGATGCTGAAAAAACGATAGAGTAATTGGGACCCGGAAGGAGTGGAAAATAAGGTTGAAGAAAACAAGAGCGAAGACATAGGCAAAGGTAATCGATAAAAACCACAGCCCAATGAAGCCCTCGAGCTTGCTGATCAGGGGAAATAACAAACTCTGGCCCCGGCCTCTTGTGCGGGTTAGACATATATGTAGATTACCTAGATACCACCAAATAAACCTTGCTGGAAAATCCCTTTTGGCAGGAAAGCTTACAAGTATCTGTGTCGGAAACCAGGGTTGGCTGAACCCCAACCGCTGTGATCAAATTGCTGCCGCCAAGAAGTTGCGAGTGACCAGCTTATTCCATTTAGGGCTGAGTAGTTACATGTAGGTAGGTAGATAGCTTGTCAGATTTCTGGCTGGGACAAGATCCGGCCAATTTCATAAAAACCTTCCCAATCTTGCCTTGCCCGTATGTCCCTTTCCGCCTGCTCAGCTTGCCTGCAAAGCTGACTCATCATCTCTTACGCCTCTTTGTGAACCTTCAGATCTTCGAGTCGCTCATCCAAGTCTCCATTATCTTTGTTAGCTTCATGTGAGCGAGATGGGGCTGTTCCCATAAAACCCGGCTGTAAGAGGCCCGGTTACGTCTCTCTCAAGGCGGGTCTTCATAATGTTGACCATATAACAAGTCGCCGTAAACTTGAATTATTTGATCTTGAACTTGATGGTTCTGCCTCGACGCCCGAATCTTCTTGCTACCGGGAATCTCGAATTCTCCTTGCCTTGCCTTGCCCTGGTGGCTTATATATATACCGTACGATGACCTTATCGTTGTAGCCTTAGGTAGGGGAGGGGAGGGTTTGGGGTAGTTTTTAAAGAAACTTAGCTAAAGCTGGCTCGGTCTTATCCCGTAAAGGGGGAAGTGTCGATCCAGTGCTGATAGCCACGACGGTTTGCAGAGCCTAGCACCTCAGTAGCTGAGCCTTTCATGTACCGGGGCCTTGATGTCTCGGGACCTTTGAATCTTGGTGTCTCGGGGCCTGGGTTTTTGGTCTTGGACATGAAGGGGAAGCGTGAAGTATCAATCCTCATGCCATTGGTTTTGACGCCGCCGCCGCCGCTGCTGCTACTACTGCCGCCGGGTCTAGACCTTCTGGGGGTGCTCGTTGGTAGTGACGGTGACGACGGCGTGGCAGCAAAAAGGTCAAGGGGAGCCAATGGTGGAATACAAGACTCGACAATACCAGCTGAGGCAATGGGCTCGGCGACAACGACATAGTCGGTAGGCTGTATTTTGCGATCAACCTGGTCCCCAAAGGCGAGGCGCAGTAGGGAAAGTGAACCCAGAAGCCGCATGCGTCCTTGTAGGCATTACCCAGCAACGTCATTTGTTCCACGATGCGCTAGATCTCGCGGAACTCGTCAAGGGTGTTGGAGGTCTATATGCTGGCCTGGAACATCATCAGTGACGCAGGGTCTCTTGGCGGGGGATAGCGATCGGGTCGAATCAGATCTCCGGACCGTTTGCTCGGTGCGTTTTCGCTTTCGTTCTGACAGCGTAGCCGTATACTCGCCTGCGGGAATGGCCGCGAGCCATTCCAGGATGCCCTCCATCGAACAGCAGCAGCGTTTGCGGGGACGATGAAGCGTTGTTGGAGCTTGGACGCCAAAGACACACGTTGCCATGTGACGTGACGCAGAACTCTGGACCCCCGCTGTGCTGCTGAGGCTTCTGGAGAGGGCCCAAGCTCTGCGGTGGTTGTTATGCGGCGCAGTCGAGCACAGACAAGACGATAAAATGAAAGAGATGCCCAACCAGAGGCGGAGACGGGGGACATCTACCTTGGGCACGTCGTTCCAGAAGAATCGTATCAATCTCATCAGAGGGAGGCAAACCGGCTGCCTGGCTATTCCATTGTTTTCCATCCCGCACAAAGATACCGATACCTCCCCTCAAGTCCCAACCTACTTTTCGAGAGCCGCCCATCCGGGGCCACTTAGAAGCTCTGTGTTCTTTACCGTCTGATCCAACGCGTGCCAGCCACGACGGCGTCCCTTGTCAATGCGCGTCTGGAAGGCAGCGACAAAGAAGAGCGGCCGTATTGCTCGACTTGTGGTGATCATTACCCCTCTTTTCGGAGACTTGCCCAATCCAGAACAGTGCCACGGAAGGATAGGGCGCATCTCGATGCGCCAGTCAGGCGGGGCTGCATCCGACCAGCACCTAGCCCAGCACCCGACATGAACACCCAGCGACGACACCCAGGGTCATGAACCGCCTGCAACTCAATAAACTAGTTCAGTTGATCGTGCAAATTGGAATGGATTCCAACCTCTCTAGCTGTTTGGTGCCGGAATAGAAGGTGGGGGGGATACGGGGTCGCTGGAGCTTTAGGGGAGGTTCACGAAAAACCAACACTTGACGGTGCCGGATAGTTACGCATCGCTGGAACTTCTTTTTGTTTTGATGATTCTCACGGACCGAATTACTACAAAGCCGCGGAGCCAGGTAAGTTTTATTTTTATCCCCAGTCAATCTAGGGGTTGAAATTACCCATGGGTACCCATGGGCGGCCCATGCCAAGCCCGGGTACCCAGTTCATCTGATCCTGTTGCTACTGTAAAATGAACCTTTTAATCCAACGGGAACCCTTATTTGAGGCCAGCGAGCTAAATAACAAAGACGAACAGCACAGTTAACCCTGCTAAAATAAACCCATCTCGTGGGCATGTGGCTACGCAGGGTAAGGGGGATTCATTTGGTACTAAACCGGCCCCGTCCGAAGCCAAACCTAGCTATTTTCCCAGTACTGCTTACAATCCCCCTTTACTTATAACCCTCCCCTTACGTAACTACCTAGTTACTAGCGAGGGGGAAGGTACCTTTTCTTTTTGGCGAAGCTTGATTATTCAAAGTGTCAACTTTTCCAGACTTGGAGCATCCGTATTAATATCAGCTCAGCACCCTCGCACCGGGTATCAGCCAAGACCCAACCCAGCATGGACGCCATGATTGGGAGAATGTTAGCCCCTCTCTCTCCACGAAAGAGGCGGTTAGGGGGGCTGAAATCTGAGGCGCGGAGTAGTACACACAACTCAAAGAGATGGGGATACCTGTTTGCTCTAGTCTGATCTTGTCCTGATCCCAACGAGGCGGTCGAGGCAAAAGCGGAAATAGAACAGAGCCAGCCTGCAGCGTGTCATCCGAGATATCACGGGCTGCTGATATTGGCGATTGGACAGAGATATATGCTTGCTAGGGTGGATGTGTTTGTCGAGACGGAGAGGGCGTTGCCTCCCATGTTGTCAAATGGAAAGACTAAACGGTGCGATTGACAGTGGAGAATTCAACAAATATAACTCATTTCAAAAGCCTGGACGAGGCAAGTTGGCGATGAATGTTAGGGATCCTCCAGCTTGATCGACATGCCAGAGCCTACTCTACTCGGCGACTCGTGGCCCAAACTCCACAACCCCTTTTTGTGAAAGACGTCTGCAAAAAGTCGGGTATAGATTGTTATGAGAAGGGAGACTTTGGTATTAATAACAGATCCAAGCCCAACGCGTCTCATTTCCAGACAAGGGGGGGATACAGGTTAGATGCACGGAAAACGGGACCGACTTAAAGAGTTGAGGCGATGAAACTACAGAGTCAAAGTCAAGCCTGTGTCTAAATACGGGACGGGAAATAATCCCCGCGGAATGTTCATCTTTATGTTCTTGAGGTATTAGGATTTTTTTGATAAAATGTATCGGGCGATAGTGTCTCCAGAAGAGAAAATTAGCCACATGCATGGAACAAAAGTATTGCGTTACGCGTCGAGGCATCGATGTCCTTGCTCCAGTTTTGATGTATATGTCTCGGTACTTTGACTCTTTAAGGTTCTCCGAACGTTTGTTGCTGCTCGGCCTTGACTCCTTTACCTTGCGTTTGGCGGCTGGTGTTGGGGGCTCTGCGAAATGATCAGCCGGCCAAGGAGAAGCTGACGGATGATACAGTGGAGGTAGATAAGTAAAGCCGCCTTTCTGGTGTTGTGGGAGTTAGGTGAAATGGAGGCTGGAGAGGTTATGATCAGGGTTGGGAGAGTTCCCTGAGCGGAATGGAGGACGACCAGGTGAAGTTTATGTCGTCACGGATGGAGTAGACGGTACTCAGTACTTGATAGGGCGAGACGATGGCTGAATAGACTCCCTAGTATACCAATTACTTAGCTACCTGTGTTTGTGTGTGTGTGTGTGTGTGTGTGCAGGAGACTGTTTACGTGCCACCTGGAACTGGGCCACAAACTCTCAACTCCAGGCCGTCAAAGGTTTCTCTAACCTAAAGGATACACGCTACAGTTTGGTATCTTCATTACGATGGAACGCCACCTACTAAGGGTAGTCCCACTATTAACCCTCCAGCCAGGAGAAATATCATCCTAGCACTATTATCCTAGGCCGAGGCTCATGCTTGCTACTGCGGGTAGAATTCCTCGCATATATTGACATTACCTGGCTGACATGTCTCCAATGCCAGATGCCAGGTATATGCATCTAGGCCCCACGGAATGGAGTTGCGAGTGTTGGCGTGCAAACTCGAGGCACTGGCTCTAACCTAAAAGCCGCTTCGCCACCGTCATCAAAGTCAACCTATATATCAAATACATCGACACCTGTGAATCTTGGTGATGTAAACTAACCACTCTCCCGCGCTTTACCATATATCACTCAACCAACAACCAAGTTGGCAAGTTCCTCGCTAGGAGATCCACGCCATTATTGTCTCGCAACTTAGGTATTAGTATTTTCAAGGATGATCTCAGCTATAATCTGTGACCTAATTTCTAGCTCTGTTACGAGGCTAGCCCGGGGGCTTGCCCTTGGATGAGACTGACAACAGTATAAGCGTTCAGTCAATATGGAAACCGAATTAGACTAGGGATATTCTGGACCTAAGAGAACAGGTGTAAGATATCTGGATGCAATATGCACTCTTGGCACGAATACACATTTCGTTCTCATAGCAACATAATCACAGAACTTGGAAAAGGGAAAAAAAAGCAGCATGACAGTGGTTATGATGACGAGGGCGGCAGCATTTTGAGCGCAATCTCCGGATTCCGTTTCGCATTCCTCGAGCATAATGAGCTTTTTAGAGGCTACTAGATGATAGTTTTACTGTAATGGAATTGGACCACCTTCATCATGTTGCTCAACTGCGCCCATATGTATACATCGCCGCGTTTAAGAGGTAAATCCCGTCTCCCGTCTCACTGGCTTGACGAGGCCCCCTTTCCAAAGGCAATAGCGTGCTCAGACGCCCACATGTGTGGCAGCTCTGGAAGATCTGGCTGGGATGGCGCCTAGTGGCAGGTTGATGATGAACAAAAGTGACTGTTTCTTGGAGACCACGCGTGCCTGCTGGGAGTTTGTTGACCGCAGACTGATATCTTGATCCTTTCACCAGATTTCGTATTTCTGGAACCCCGGGAGGTTAAATGGAGTGACAGCAAGTGCGTTTCGTTTCTAATGGACATTAATCTCCGGATAAAGATATCGTCTTCATTGTATGGTTACCATATGTACATATATATCTTCAGAAGTGAGTGGTTTAAATATATGGAAAATATACAGGCAAGCTTCTCAGGGTTTCATTGTCTTTTTTTTTGTCTCCAAGAAGGGGTTGTCAATACCTTTGTGGTACATGTACGCGTTGTCCAAGCTGTCAGCATTCCCGAAAGCCCCCATACGCTGCACCTCTCACCTTGACTGTTCTCCATTAGGTTGCGGAAGGGCATATCGTCTGATAAATAATGTAGACTGAGGATCCGTTGCTGTTGCTGAATAGACAGAGTGACAGACAGCGTCAAGAAACTCTCAGCGAGCTGCTGTGGGGCAACCTCTTGTGGGGCAACCTCTATATTTTACATGTACATGTAAGCAGTAGCTCTAACACGTTAATAAAGCCCCTCTTTGACTGATCCAGCCAACTCTCCAATGAGGATATGGTGGTGACTGGAAGCAAAGGATGCGAGTGTTCAACGTAAGGGAACTAAAGGTTAAATGGACAGACGTGGCTTCAGCTTAATATTATTATCTTAGGTTTCCTAAACCATCCATCCATCCATGCATCCAGTCCATCAATGTCGCAGCAGGTCGCTCCTGGCCGACCTCGATGCCTCCGGTACAATTTAACTACCAGCCTAAGAACATGATATGAGCAAAACCTCACTAACTTTCCTAAAATCCGAGCCTCGACGCCGGCTGCATGCACCAGACCAAAAACGTATAATATCCATCAGTCACAGCTAGAATGCGCAAAACTTCAAAGCAAAAACCCAATGCCCCGCCTTGTACTTGTATCAAGGGGACATGGATTGATCCAAACGGGCAAGCCCCCTGACGCACGGCCAATACTCCTGCCCCACCCACTGTGCCAAATACCGCAACACACACACAACCTGATAGATCCCTAGAACTGTTTCCGAAGAACCAAACGTTTGCTTTGCCCACAGGGTGGTGATGCCCTTGCTGTCGCGGGTGGTGGCGAGGAAATGCCATTCGTGGCCTTGAATGATGATGGCGGGGAGAAACGGTGGTAGCGGCGACATGGAGTCATCTCCTGCTACTGCCGCCGTGGTTATCGTCGCGGCCGCGGTCGCTGCTGAGGCTGCCGCTGCTGCCGCTGCCGCTTCCGCTACTGCTTCGACTGCGGCTGTAGTCACAGCTGTGTTATGTTCCTGGGAAAAAGGACCCAGACCCTCGAGCATCCGCCACTGCGCGGCCAGCCAAACACCCACTTGCACCTCGGCTTCCAGCAACTGATGACCGGTCGTCTTACTTTCGATACTCAGGGCGATGGGACGGCGGCGAAGGGGCGCAAAATCGGTGTGGTTAATCGAAGCGTCCGGCAGGTGTCTCCGTAGCGTGTCAATTGCTGTTACCGTGCCAGGACCAAACGTTGAGGGCTCAATGTAGATGGCAAAATCGACCATCTTATTGGCGGCAGACCCAGGGCCGAGGCCACGACGGAACACTGGGTGAATTTTTGCTGTGGTGCAGGGCAGAAAGTGGACTGGGCCGCCGTCTTCCTCCCAGCAATGCGGTACTGCCAGGGCGAGGATACGTTGGTGGACAAGCATGTTCCACGAGGCCTCGGGGTGCATTTCGTTCTGACATTCCTTGGCGGCGGCGTGAATGTCGAGGACCTCGTTGAGCGATGGACCGGCCGACGAGGAGGAGGAGGAGGAGGAGGAGGAGGTGCTGGGCAGGTATGGGTGAAGGTTAGGATGAGCCAGACGGGTGAAGAAACTGGGCGAGGCAAAAGCAACATCATCCAGGTCGCTTAGACGGAGGTCGGTGCGTTGCGCGTCGAGAAGCAGGGACTGGAAGAACGTCAGCACATGGGTTGATGAAAACATTTTGAAGCGAGGATCAGGAGGCTTACCTGAAGCCCTTGGTGGATGATGCCGCGGCTCTTGCTAAGGAGGGATAGATCCTGAGCGAGAGTCCTCAAGGGGTCAGGCAGCTCGGGATCGTTGAATGAGAGCTGGCGGACGCGGACAGGATCGCGGGATGCCACCTCCATGCGCTGAAACTGCTTGATAGGTGTCTTTGCGCCCGTGCTGTTTCCGTGCGAAATCGATGATGTTGACGAGGTATCGGCTGGTGCACGACCTAAAGCCCGGGGCGTAGCGAAGACGTCGTCATCCTCCACCTCGCGTCTCCGTCTCTTGGCGCTCATGCTGGGTGGAGATTCAGGCGTCAATTGATCGGGCGAATGTTCTCGCTTGCGTTTCGCGGCGTGCAGGTCCGGAAGCGCGTGGCATTGTTCTTTGATGACCGTCTCCAGCCAAGATGCGATTGAGTCGCTCGCGCATGCATCGTTCATGTTGCGCGACCCATGGCCGATGGCGATGGTTGGTGGGGGACTGTGTGTGTTGCTGTGAGAATTGGGGCGCGAAAGCTGCCGAGATTTGGGGATTAGCGGCAGTACACGTGACCCTGCGGGGCCAGCCCCCAACTCCCTCTGTTTGCACCCCAGCAATCCCGCCAATCAATGCACGCAGCAACCCAGCAGTCAAAAACGATCAAGATCCCGATCATCGACGACCAGAGTCCACTGGTCATCACCCATGCAAGCGTTGAATGCCGAAAGGACGTCGAACAGTGCATGTTTACAGGCAGGCTCCCATATGACCAGGTCCGCAAAAACAGTCCCGAGCTGCCCCGTAGTCAGGGACTCAGGCTACGGAACAAATCACTCTGCCTACTTGATTGGATCTTCATCGGCTGACTCGTGTTTCCTGCGGGAGCTGAGCTTTCTCGCCTCTTGTTCAAATTGAGAATGCCACGACTTCTATTTATATTTCCATTATTCTAATGCCCAATCTGTCAAAGTCAATTTCTCTGGAATCTTCAAACTCATGTCTCCCTTTCTCCACGCAACTGCCACTTTCCCTCCACAGCCGTCTGGCTCCTCCGTTCGGTTTTGGCGTCCTCCGTGGCACTAGACGTCCGCAGTCTAGAGCCTTGCTGCTGAGGCTCCGGACTTGCTTCAGTGGGCAAAGACAAAACGGATCTCGAGAGGGACGGCATTTCTGTAGGATCAACGTCTCTGTTCCGAGCCCGCTTTCGAGGCCGCCCTCTGTCAGATTCCCCTTCGTCACTCTCCCAATCTCGATTTCCGCAATAGCAGTGGTAACCGGCGCTGTCCAAGTCCTCACCCTCTTCGACCTCATCGCCATCATCGTCGTCGTCGGTGGCCCTCGGCCGCTTACTCGGACTACGACTTGGCGTCCGGCTCCCCTTCCGAGCAAACTCACGCGCACACTCGGCCGCCGGAACTTCTCTCTCCCCCGGCGGTTCCCCGGGTGCCGAAATCCAAACCAGCCTCCTTGGCAAACCCGAACGTAGCCGAGAGAACAAAAGCTTGTCGAAAACCGCTATGGCGAAACGAGCGAGGAGGTATTCCCGACTAATCCCCCCAAGAGGCTGCAGGGTCAGATTATGGTATAACTCCTGCAGCTCGTCTGTTTTCCCGGGAGAAAGGATATGGACCACCCAGACACCGTGTTTTGGCACAAGAGCAAAGCGGTGCGTATCCCAGAGGTGGTGGATATCCTTGCGCAGGGCTAAGCGGTTCTCCTCACAGCAGGTGTCGAGACTGGCATTCCCGACGCGAGCGTACATGTACATTTGGTTTTGCTGCCACCAGTCGAGTTCTTTGAGGGGTATGACATGTGCACTTTCCAGTGGCAAGGATGCGCGGGTCACGCTGCAGTGACTGGGACTCGCCGTAGTCGGCGAGATTGGTGCATTCTCATTTTCACTCCATGAGCCAGGGAGTTGATCCGGGAAGCGGAAATGTCGGAGTGAGGGAACAATAGCGTATCGAGCGTCGGAGGGGACGTAGAAATAGTAATCACCCGCTAGAAGGACGTCCTGGGGTCCCTCTGGCACGGGCACTGGTGGACCCTGGCGCGACTTGGAGAGGAAGCCGTCCCATCGGCAATTGGCAAGAATGCAGCAAGCGATGCGCGCAGTCTCGTGGTGGATGCCGTTGCCGTCGAGCGCAGGCAGGTCGAGCAGGATGTTTTCGTTGTCGGGGTAGCCAGGGTGTCGGAGCAGAACTATGGGGAGCCGACGGCTGGTGGGGAATGCTGAAACGGGTGGACGAAGCGCTAACGGCGCAGCCAGTGGGATGGGACCGATCGTGACCATTGCGAATGGAAAGGTATTTGCAAGTAGCGTACCCAAAATACGAATAATAAAGTGCAAGGAAAAGAGGCGCCACTGTATAGTGGATTGTTCGGGATGGACCGTGAATTGTTTGGGATCTTGATGGAATTGCAAAGTGCAGAGACTTGGCGCGGGGCAGACGCCCAGAATGCCATGAGACCGCGTGACCACGTGACACCCGTCGACCTCACTCCCACATCACTCACGGCAACCTTTGCTCACCAGATCTTGACACAAGTCATGCCGCAGAAATAATTTGGGACGAGACTTTACCGCTGGCTTCCCTGCAGTTAATTGACCAAACCTCTGCTCTTGCCCTTGGAGACCCAACACCCGAACACCACTAATCCACAGGTCCACACCACAGCTATGTCGCGTCGAACATTTCTTGGTCGCGCGGTACAAGTCATCGCCATTGGACCTGGTCATAAATGCTATTCAACAATTGCAAAGAATTACCGATGAACCCACGAGATTTTAGGGGACTTGGTGATGTCAGTGGACATTTCCGGCAGCTCATGCAGATGCTGTTGAAGGATATTGGGGTACAAGGTTTTACAGTCCGAAGGTATTCTATTCTTCATGCCGTACCCCTCTCCTCGCTGCTGACCTGCATTGCCCTGCTCCGTCGGCAGATAAACACATCCGTTTGGGAGAGTGGGCACCCTGTCTTGTGCAAAAATCCAAAGTTTGCAGGTTGGGAACTGGACAACCAACCAGGTCCCGTCAAGGTAGGGTTCATTTAACTCACGACTGGGCTCATGTATTGATGAGCTAAAGAGTCTCCAGGTTACTATGGTCACTTCTACTCTGTACCAAGCTCGCATCATCCAGGCCAGCTGTGATGCATCCTCATCAACACCCCGTCCTGGAGATCAGTCACTGCGCGTCGTATCCCATGCCTGACGGACGATTTACAGAGGACGTGGCACGGAAGATCTTACGATGGTTGCCGGGCCGGGACCGACCGTGGGATAGATCCGACGACAACCTCGCAGGGCCGATTGGGATATCCAGGAAGAAGGAAATCGTATCAAGTGCAGTGGAGAGGGCGACGACTAGCAGTGCACGGGTGGTCAGCAATGGCTTAGAGACGTCAAGGGCGTTATCGCCACCGTCGAGTAGTGCAACGGGGGGATCTGACAGTGGCACCTCGGATTGAGATGATATATTATTCATGGCCGGCCATCATCACAGTTTATCAGCAGGCCGGGGATCAGGATCAAAGCCATTGGTTTGGAAGAACTAACTCCACAGGAGGGTGCCTAAGTTGCACGAAAAGAGTGTTCAGTAACGTTTCCCAGTCGCGAGTGGGAAGAGGTGAAAATAGAAAGTTGCCCCGAGAACGTGAGTCATAGGGAAACATAAAACTCCATGTGTTTCCAGTCTTCGTGGCAAGGACAAAGAGAAACGAAACGTTGAAGGGAAACATTGACGGGAAATATACGGTTTGGTTGGGATGCCTCAAATCAGTTGAGCTTCCGGAGTCTTTGTTTCAAACATCAAATAATATGGGGAGGGGAAACAAAAATGACGAGCGGCGCTTTAAAGCAAACTCGCGTTTCCTCTTCCTTTGCAACAGATGTAGGTGCGGGTCTGTCTGGCCAAACTGCCGGTGACAGAGGGTGCTATGTATTGTTTCGGCATCATTTAGTGCGACTTTGTCCTTTGTCGCCACAAACCGTTTTGTTTCCAACGCGTTGCCATGTACCTGTGCCAGGTTTGTCTGCCTCCCTTTGGGCGACTTGTCAGATCAGGCTGGAGCAGACCAGGTTGGCATGCTGTAGATAAATTGGCCACCCCCCCCCCCCCCCCCCCCCCTCCCCCCCCTTTTTTCTCCCCCCTTTTTCTCCCAC